>LFRM01343308.1_pt1 | contig 15570 bp, 20 predicted proteins | sample 618341 | NCBI WGS metagenome assembly LFRM01 (sample SAMN03654438, study PRJNA283298) | anaerobic digester metagenome | isolation source: pool of bioreactors CSTR01a, CSTR02a, and CSTR03a thermophilic anaerobic... | place: Denmark: Kgs. Lyngby | collected 2014-05-21 | reverse complement strand
CGAAAAACGGCTCTGTTTACTGTAGATGAGCGAATAGAAATGATAAGGGAATCGGTAAAAGATATCGACAATATAGAGATTGACAGTTTTTCGGGGCTATTAATAGATTTCGCCAGGCTAAAGAAGGCTAAAGTAATAGTAAAGGGTTTAAGGGCAGTCTCTGACTTTGAATACGAGCTTCAAATGGCACTAATGAACAACAAATTAGACAGTGAAATTGAAACAATTTTCATAATGACCAGCAGTAAATATTCGTTTTTAAGCTCAAGCATCATCAAGGAAGTTTCAAGTTTTGGAGGTTGTGTTGGGGGCCTTGTCCCGCCTATTGTTGAAAAGCGTTTAAAGCAAAAATATCATAATTTATAAGCCAAATCTTTAAGGGGGTTTTCCAATGAAATGTTTTAAAATCATTGAAGAGCTTCAGAGTATCATAATTAACGGCTCTAAAATCCCGCTTTCTAATAAGGTTGTTATCAGCCAAGACCAGGTACTTAATCTGCTCGATGAGCTTATAAGAGAGATTCCTGAGGACATAAAGGATGCTGAAAAGATTCTCCAGGACCGGCAAAAAATATTAATCGATGCTCAGCAGCAAGGTGAATTAATAATTAAAGAGGCTCAAGCGACAATTGAAAAGATGGTTGACCAGGAAGAAATTACAAAATTGGCCAGAGATAAATCAGATCAAATACTTGCCTTTGCCAAGCAGACGGCTCGCGAACTGCGTGCCGGTGCCAATGCTTATGCTGACGAGATATTGGAGGATGCTCAAAAACACCTTGAGAAGTTGCTTGAAACCTTAAAACAGAGTAGAGAAGAGCTTAAACAATCAAGATAAATTACTTCTTCACAACTTTAAAACCGATGATATTTAAACTCTTGACTAAATTGACAATTACTGCAGCAAAGACAATCAGTATAAAAAGCAGAACAAAAACCTGAGTAGATATTTTAAATACATATAACCAGCTTTCAGCTGTACCCTGAGGCGACATGGCAAAAGCTGGTACCACTAAGGTTTCAAAACTTCCCACAGGCATTTTTAGCATTACGTAACAAACAAATCCTGCGAGAATAGCATGAAGGAATCTGGCAATAACATATGGTGTCATTTTTATTTCGGTATCGCTTATCATGCTCATGACCTGAAAATGCACGGATAAACCACTCCAGGCGATTATGCTGCTGATCATAATTACTCGTTGCATTAATGGGGCATCGGCATTGCTTGCTAGCTGGCAACCGATAGTTGTTTCAAAAAAACCGCTTAATACGGCAGGAGCTAAACTTCTGTCAAAGCCAAATATATTAAATATAGCTTCTATAAACGGAATAAACATCTTTATCAAACCGGCAACTGTGACAATTCTTATAACAACTGAAAACAATATAATAAACCCAAGTATTAATAGCAATGAGTTGACGGAATCTTTTATGCAATCTCCTAAAAGCCTTCCAAATGTTCTGTTGTCTTCTCTGCGCGCCCTCAACAGTTCCCGTGTAGCTTTTAGTATAATNNTTTAGCATTCCTACCGCAACTGCTCCAACCATGAAAAGAGGGTCCGCAGTATTTGTAAATGACATAAGGCGTTCTGCTTCCCAAATATTGCATAGTTTTCTATTAACTAGTTTTCCTGTGAGCATAGCACCTACAGGATATCCGCTGGCAAGGCCCATGGCCATGACAAAAGAGCCTGCACCGGGAACGTTAAACAAAGGTCGCATAAAGGGCTCCAACAGTACGCCCATGAAGTGAACTACACCAAGTCCCATTAGTAGTTGGGAACCGATAAAAAAGGGAAGCAGTGCGGGTAGTACAATAGTAAACCATACATCAAGTCCATTTAGTGCGGCATTGAACGCTTCATCTGGATACTGAATAATAGAAATAGTAATAATAACTGCTATGGCAGGTAAAATCAATTGATATGCTTTTGAAATTTTATGATGTGGAATTTTTGTTTTCATTTTCGGCCTCCTAGAGTATTTTTTGGATGCTAATATAATATATATTGCTAGGATGGCTTTATTATTCTAGTCATCATAGTGTTCTCAACTTTGTAATTACGAAAGAGGAGACAAAAAAGATGCGCAATTTCAGAGAAAAATCTTTACAATTACTCGCATTAATGTTTATTTTTTTGTTTGTCTTGAACTTTTATCTTGGCCAGAACTATACAATAATTGCCCCAGGTGTAACGGTAGACTTAAAAGACATAGTAACGGTTGAACGCGGAACAAAAGATGAAGGTTCTTTTTTTTTGACAACTGTGACAACTCGAACTCTTAATGTTCCGTTGTTAATATATGCCGCTGTAGACCCTCATGTAAAAATACAGCGAAAGGAACAGGTGATACCACCGGGCTGGACTATGAAAGAGTACATGGATTACATGGAAAAATGGATGCAGGAGAGCCAAAAAATTGCCGAATATGTTGCCTTAAAAAAGGCAGGCTACAACCCTCAAATCCTCGGAGACGGGGCACAGATAGTTGGGATTATGCCGAACAGTCCTTCAAAGGGAATACTATTTCCGGGTGATATAATAAGAAAGGTGGACAATGAGCCGGTAAGTATCGCAGATGAAGTGATTGAAAAGGTGGCAAATCGGAATATAGGTGAAGTGGTGGAACTGGAGGTAGAAAGAGAAGACAATACCCTAACTCTTTCCTTACCCACTATAGAGAGCCAAACTGAGCCGGGCAAAGCCATAGTAGGAATTTACATCACTACCTTGAATTGGAAGCCAGCCCTGCCTTTGAATATCGAGATAAATACGGGCAAAATAGGTGGGCCTTCAGCGGGATGCATGTTTGTATTAGAAATTTTAAATCAACTAACCCCAGAGGATTTGGCACAAGGGAGGAAAATTGCCGGAACCGGGACAATAAGTCTGGATGAAACAATAGGCGAAATAGGGGGCGTAGAACAAAAAGTTGTGGCAGCATACAGGGCAGGTGCCGAAATATTTATAGTGCCTGAAAAAAACGCTGAAGCTGCTATGAAAGCAGCTAAAGGGTATGATATAGAAGTTGTTTCAGTTAAGAATCTTGATGATGTATTGAATTACTTAGAGGAATTGTAAAAGATAACCTTCCTGTCAAAATCTGATCCTCCGTTTCTCAAATCAGGACACTCATATGCGAGGCGATAGATATCCGATGAGAAAAGATCCTTTTCAAACATGGCTTTTGACTTTAGGTCGAGTTTTTTGTATTGGGAAGCTCGGGTTATTACGGGTATGGACGCATTTTTATTAATTTGCTTTAAAAGCATAGCGCCTCTTTTAGTAAATCCCAAAACCCTTAAATATTGTGGCGTTCTACCTTCCACCATTTCTCTTGGAATATTTAGTAATATATGTATCAAAATTCTTTGAATTCTGCTGGCTGGGTATCTTTTAGTTTTTATTTGCATAATTAACTGTTCAAGCTTGCCGCAAGATTGTGCGGCTTTTTTCAATCGATTTTCAAGACCTTCTTCTACATCAAAATAATTTTTAAGTTCATAAGCTCTTAGACGCCGTAAGGAATACAATATTAAAGTTTCGAAGTCCTGCAAAAAAACTGGGCGGCGACGCTGTTTTATCTCTCTTGATATAATGTTAACGGTGGATTCCGGCAAATGGGGAATAATCTTATCCATGAAGTCTTGACTCTGAGAGCTTATCGCCTGCCTTATAGCTGTTGCACTTGCGTACTGTTTGCTCAGTGTTTTATCATGATACTGGTGTCCCCTTCTTACAACAGGCAAGATAGCAACATCAGACCCATGTTTGTTTAATGCCTTAATATACTCGACTGCCAAAATGGAATTTGGCTTGTTCAGCAATCCTGAGATTAATTTTATATCTAAATTAATATTATTTGCTGATAGGTATTCTACTACTGCCATTTCCCTAGCCTTTGGAAAAGAGAGGCCTTTTTTTAAATGCTCATTCAATATGTTCCTAAAGGAAATTGGCTCATCTGCAAAGAGTTTGCCTAAATAGTGCAGTTCTTTTTCGTGGAATTTTTCCACGCCGAAACTTAGAGCGTTAACAACTTTAGATTCCAATAGTAGTTTTACAGCGCTTTCTGCAAATATTTCTGCTGTTGCGGTAGAAAAACATACTGGCAATTCTAGAACCAAGTCTGCCCCAGCATGGAGAGCCATTTCAGCTCTTGCCCATTTATCAAAAATTGACGGTTCTCCCCTTTGGACGAAATTGCCGCTTAAAGCAACCATGATGGCATCAGGCATATAAACTTTCCTGATAGTGTCTAAATGGTACAGATGGCCTTTATGAAAGGGATTGTACTCTGCAACAACACCTACTACGTTCAATATCGTCACCTCCAAGGGCTTTTGACTATTATATAACAAATGCAAAAAAATATTAAGGAGGAATTTTTGTTTCGGCATAGAAGAATAATTATGTTAAATAATAATTATTTGCCAATATCATCTAAAATATTACATTAAAATATGCTGTTTTCCAAACTTTATCTTAGTTTTATGGTATAATTGTTAAGGTTTAAGATGCAGACTAATAACAATTCACTAATTTAAAATAAAAAAATTTGAGATATAAGGAAGGAGTAACAAAAATGGAATTCATTCAAAAAATAAGGCAGCGCGCTAAAGCGTTTCCCAAAACTATTGTGCTGCCAGAAGGAACAGATGAACGGGTTTTAAAGGCAGCAGAAATCATCACAAAGGAGAAATTAGCTAAAGTTGTGCTACTAGGAAACCCGGAAGAACTTAAGAGTAGGGCAACGGAAGTTGACCTATCAGGTGTTGAAATCATAGACCCTGTGACATCATCAAAAGCCAATGATTACAGCGAGCTCCTATACGAACTTCGCAAACACAAGGGTATGACTATGGAAAAAGCCGGGGAGTTGGTAAAAGATCCGGTCTGGTATGCCACTTTAATGGTAAAAAATAAAGATGTAGATGGTATGGTTGCCGGTGCGGCTACTGCAACTGGCGATGTATTCAGACCGGCTTTTCAGGTAGTTAAGACGGCACCGGGAATAGGGGTAGTTTCTAGTGCCTTTATGATGATTGTTCCCAACTGTGAATATGGCTCAAATGGCCATTTGCTATTTGCTGACTGTGCAATAAATCCAAATCCGGATGCCAATCAACTGGCAGAGATTGCCATTGCCACAGCAAAAACCTGGAAGGCAATAATGGATGATGAGCCAAGGGTTGCCATGTTGTCTTTTTCAACGAAGGGCAGCGCTCAGCACGAAATGGTAGATAAAGTTGTAGAAGCTGCAAAGATATTGAAAGCACAGGCTCCGGAGCTGCTGGCAGATGGAGAACTTCAGGCCGACGCCGCTTTGGTGCCCCAAGTAGCGAGTTCGAAAGCGCCCGGCAGCAAGGTTGCTGGACAAGCTAATGTATTAGTATTCCCTGACCTCAATGCAGGAAATATCGGTTACAAACTCGTTCAAAGGCTTGCAAAGGCGGAAGCCGTTGGCCCAATAAGCCAGGGTTTGGCTGCCCCTATAAATGACCTTTCAAGAGGATGCAGCGTGGAAGACATTGTGAATGTTGTCGCAATTACTGCCCTACAGGCAAATGAACAATAAAAGCATAGGAGGTTTTTAATTTGAAAGTTCTTGTTATCAATTGTGGAAGTTCATCTTTAAAATATCAGCTCTTTGATATGGATAATAAATCAGTTCTGGCAAAAGGCCTGGTTGAAAGGATTGGCCTAAATGAAGGAATGCTAAAACATACACCGGCAGGTAAGGACAAAGTCGAAATTTCGGATAATATCCCAAACCATAAAGTTGCCGTTAAAATGATGCTGGATGCCCTTTTGGATGAGAATCACGGAGTCCTAAAGAGCATATCAGAAATATCTGCAGTAGGACATCGAGTAGTGCACGGCGGTGAAAAATTCTCCGGTTCTGTAAGAATCACCGATGAGGTGATGAATGTGCTGAAGGAATGCGTGGAACTGGCACCACTGCACAATCCACCAAATATTGTGGGCATTGAAGCGGCAAGAGAGCTGCTACCTGACGTGCCTATGGTTGGCGTATTTGACACTGCCTTCCACCAGACAATGCCAAATTACGCATATATATACGGTGTGCCATATGAATTATATGAGAAATATGGTGTTAGAAGATACGGCTTTCACGGAACATCGCATCGCTTCGTATCTGCTGAAGCAGCAAAAATGCTTAACAAGCCCATTGAAGAGACAAAACTAGTTACATTGCACCTTGGCAATGGATCCAGCATATCTGCTGTTAAAAACGGCAAGTCAATTGATAACAGCATGGGCTTTACACCTTTGGAAGGAATTTTAATGGGAACCCGCAGCGGCAATATCGATCCGGCCATAGTTCCCTTTATAATGGAAAAGGAAGGCCTTTCAACTGATGAAATGAACAACTACTTAAATAAAAAGTGCGGTGTTTATGGAGTTTCCGGCGTCAGCAGTGATTTTAGGGATTTAGAAGATGCGGCAAATAACGGGAATAATAGAGCTCAACTCGCTTTACAGATTTTTGCTTACCAGGCAAAGAAATTTATCGGTTCATATGTTGCAGCAATGAATGGACTCGATGCAATAGTATTTACAGGAGGAATTGGAGAAAATTCAAGTACCACTAGAAAGATGATATGTGAAGACATGGAATTCTTCGGCATAAAAATAGATGAGGAGAAAAACCAAGTCCGGGGCAAACAAGCGGATATTTCTGCTGAGGCTGCAAAGACAAAAGTACTTGTGATCCCGACAAACGAAGAATTAATGATTGCAATGGATACCGTAGCATTGATTTAAAATTTCTTGACACCGGTTTTCCCTGAATATATAATAAGATATGATTTCTTGAGGTGACCTCTTGTGAAACTAAATCTGGTCAGTTTGAAACAGGCAGTGGGCAGTGTTTTAGATTTTGATTTTAAGCAAGAAAACGTAGAGCTAGATTTAAACCGGGAAGATATACTATTTGTAGGACCGCTGAGGACAAAAGGCCAGATAGAGAATTTAGGAGACAGGATATACCAGGTTACCGGGCAAATAGAAGTTGAGGCAAAGGCACTGTGCTCTAGGTGTCTTAGTGCCACCCCAATCAGCCTGAATTTCGTTTTTTCATTAAAATACAGCGATATTGTTTCAGAATCTGGGGAGGAAGACATAATACCGTTCTTTGGGGATGAAATCGACTTATACCCAAAGATTTTAGAAGAAATTGTGCTTAACTGGCCAAGCCAAATATTGTGCAGCAGTGATTGCAGAGGACTGTGTCCTAACTGCGGCGCGAATATGAATACGACTGATTGCAAGTGTAAAACTGACAACATTGATCCGCGCTTTGCAGTGTTAAAGCAACTATTAAAAAGCGATTAGTTGGAGGAGGTGTAGTAATGGCCAACCCAAAACATAGATCATCTAAATCTAGTGCCCGTTCTAGGAGAAGCAATTGGAAACTAAGGTTGCCCTCAATTTCAGAATGCCCCAATTGTCACGAACCGAAGCTGCCCCATAGAGCCTGTCCAAGCTGCGGGCAGTACAGGAATCGCGAAGTTATTCAAGTGAAAGCAGAGTAATGAATAGAATAGCCGATAAAATACCTTCATTTCGAAGGTATTTTTTTATGCTCTTGACAAGATTCCAAGACATAAAATATCTTTTTGCGCTGTTGGCAGGGTCTCTTCTTCTAAATATTTATTACCATAAGTATTGATTTTTTGTATTTTTTTTATATAATATAATATATACTTTTAGAAGCAGGTGCTAATATCAACTACCATTGAGGTGAGCTTGAGGTGGCAAAGCGATGGCTTACAAAGCGCGAGAGGCAAAAATTATTGCTGGACACAATTGAAAACGACCCCTTTTTAAATGATGAGGAACTGGCAGATAAATTTGATGTAAGCATTCAGACCATTCGTCTCGATAGGATGGAGCTTAAAATACCTGAATTAAGGGAAAGGATAAAGGCTGTTGCCGAACAAAATTATGCAAAGGTTCGCTCTATAGATATAGAAGAAATCGTAGGGGAAATAGTCGACCTGGAACTTGATAAGAGGGGAATATCCATTCTAGAAACGACAAGCAAAATGGCTTTTGGCAAGACAAAAGTCATAAGGGGAGATATTATATTTGCTCAAGCAAATTCGCTGGCAATAGCAACTATCGATGCAAAGGTTGCCCTGACAGGAGTCGCTAACATCAAATACAAATTACCGGTTATAGTGGGTCAAACGCTCGTGGCCAAAGCTGAAGTTACCAGAATAAGGGGCAATAAGAAATTTGTATTTGTAAGGACTTATGTCAAGCAACAAGAAGTTTTTCGGGCTAAATTCATCCTCGTATCCCTTGATGATGAAGAAAAGCACGGAATTTTATGAAGCCAGAAAGGAGGACGGCGGCAAAAGATTAGCCGCAAAAAGATGAGAATACTGGTAGATGCAATGGGCGGAGATAGGGCACCTGAAGAGATTGTAAAGGGTGCATGCATAGCTTCAAAGGATTTTGGCCTGGACGTTATATTAATAGGCAATGAGGGAAAAATAAAGCCGTATATGAATAGAATTGGCTGTTCCTTGGAAATAATTCATGCAGAAGAAGTAATCACAAACGATGAACAGCCTGTGACTGCCATCCGTAAGAAAAAGGAATCTTCAATTGTAAAAGGACTAAAACTCTTAAAAGAAGGAAAAGTCCAGGCAATGGTATCTGCAGGCAGCACCGGTGCCCTAATGGCCGGAGGGTTGTTTGTGGTAGGAAGGATAAAGGGTATTGACAGGCCAGCAATTGCAACGGTGTTTCCAACTCAAAACGGGCCTATAGTGATCCTTGATATCGGTGCAAATAGTGAAGTAAAACCGAAAAATCTCGTTCAGTTTGCGTTGATGGGGAGTATTTATGCAGAAGGGATTCTAGAAATACCTAATCCTAGTGTTGGCCTTATGAATATCGGCGCTGAAGAAGAAAAAGGGAATTCTACTATTAAAGCAGCATATTCCGATTTAAAGCAAATTGAAAACGTAAATTTTGTAGGCAATGTTGAACCTAGGGATATTTTTGATGGGAAGGTAAATGTGATTGTATGCGATGGCTTTACAGGAAATATTTTTCTAAAAACCCTGGAGGGCTTCGGAACATATGTCTTTAAACGGTTAAAAGAAGAAGTCAAAGGCAATTTTACATATTCCATTGGCGCAATGATGCTTAAACCAGCTCTAAACAGAGTCAGAGCAAGCCTGGATTATTCTGAGTACGGAGGAGCAATGTTTTTGGGCATTGACGGTGTTTTGATAAAATGCCACGGGTCTTCAGACAGCAAGGCAATTTCTAACGGCATAAAAGCCGCCTACAAGTTTGCACGAGCAAACATAAGCGAAAAATTAAAGGAGAATATCGAATTGAGTATTGAAAAGGAGAAGTAACTAAGATGAGGGCAGGGATTATAGGAATTGGTTCATTTTTGCCGGATAAAGTTATGCCGAACTCTGAACTTGAAAAAATTGTAGACACGACAAATGAATGGATTGTAGAAAGAACCGGAATACTGAACAGGAGAATTGCACAGGCTCATATTAGTTCATCAGACCTTGGAGCCGAGGCTGCAAGGCTTGCCATCAAGGATGCAAATTTAAAAGCAGAAGACATCGATATGATAATCTCTGCATCCTCAAGCCCGGACTGCACGTTTCCTGCCACTGCTTGTATAATTCAGGATAAAATCAGGGCAATAAATGCGGCAGCCTTTGATATTCAGGCGGCCTGTACGGGTTTTGTTTACGGGCTTACTACGGCTGCCCAGTTCATTATGACCGGTAAATATAAGAATGTCCTTGTAGTTGGAAGCGAAGTGTTGTCTAAAGTAACCGATTGGCAGGACAGAAACACCTGTATACTTTTTGGAGACGGAGCAGGAGCTGTTGTGGTAAGTCAAGTCCAAAAAGGGGGCATCACAACAAGTTTTTTGGGTGCCGATGGAAGTGGTGCGAATCTCCTTGAATTACCGGCGGGAGGCACAAAGGAACCGGCAGACTATGATACAGTAAAAAATCGGAGACATTATATAAAAATGAATGGCAATGAAGTTTTTAAATTTGCCGTGAAAGTCTTTGAAAGCAGCACGAGAAGGGTAGTGGAAAAGGCAAATTTGACGCTAGATGACATTGATTTAATAATTCCCCATCAGGCAAATATCAGGATCATAGATGCTGCTGTAAGGCGCCTAAAGTTCCCGATAGAACGAGTAATGGTTAACCTGGACAAATATGGAAACATGTCTTCTGCATCCATTCCGGTAGCCATGCATGAGGCAGTAAGGATGGGGAAAATAAAAAAGGGAGATAAGATTATATTAGTTGCCTTTGGTGCAGGACTTACATGGGGTGCAGTATTAATTGAATGGAACTTATAAAGCTTCAATAAGCATTAAGCTTGGGAGGAGAGCATGTTTTATACTGAAATATGTAAGATGCTTGATATAGAATTCCCCATAATTCAGGGGGGCATGGCCTGGGTGGCCACGGCGGAACTAGCTGCAGCTGTATCAAATGCAGGAGGCCTGGGGATTATAGCTGCCGGTAGTGCTCCAGAAGATGTAGTGAGGAATGAGATTAAAAAGGCAAAAAGCCTTACAGATAAAAACTTTGGAGTTAATATATACTTCATGTCACCGCATGTAGACAAAGTTATTGATGTGGTTGTAGAGGAAGAGGTCCCGGTGGTGACGACGGGTGCAGGAAATCCTGGAAAATATATGTCTAAACTTAAGCAAGCAGGTATCAAAGTTATACCCGTTGTTTCATCAGTTGCATTGGCTCGAAGACTCGAAAGAGTAGGCGCAGATGCCTTGATCGCCGAAGGCATGGAGTGTGGCGGCCATATAGGTGAATTGACAACGATGGCATTGGTGCCACAAGTGGTAGATGCCGTGAAAATACCTGTAATTGCAGCAGGAGGTATCGCGGATGCTAGAGGATTTCTTGCGGCATTGGCCTTGGGAGCAAAGGGGGTTCAGATGGGCACTCGCTTTGTTTGCGCCAGAGAATGTACGGCACACGAAAAGTTTAAAGAAGCCATAATCACTGCAAAAGATAGAAGTACAATTGTAACTGGAAAGACAACGGGCCATCCGGTGAGAGTTATAAAAAACAAACTGTCTCTTAAGTTTGAAGAGTTGGAGCAAAAGCAAGCTAGCGTTTTTGAGTTGGAAGCCCTAGGTCAAGGCAAGCTTCGACTTGCCGTTGTCGATGGTGATGTGGAAAACGGTTCTGTGATGGCTGGCCAGGTTTCCGGCATGATCAAAGAAGTAAAAAGTGCTGAAAACATCATTCAGGATATTATCAAAGGTGCAGCGAAGCTGCTTAATAGTTTATCAAGTTTAAGCTGATTGGAGGTGCCAAGAGTGGGAAAAACAGCATTCATTTTTTCGGGTCAAGGTGCACAATACGTAGGAATGGGCAAGGACCTTTACGACAATTTTCATACAGCGCGAAGGGTATACGAAGAAGCAGATGAGGTTTTAAAAGACAAAATTTCCAAATTGTGTTTTGAAGGACCAGATGAAAAATTGCAGGAAACCACAAATACTCAACCGGCTATTTTAACTCACAGTATAGCATGTTTCTCTGTACTTAAAGAGGAAGGGATAGTTCCCGATGTTGTAGCAGGTTTGAGTTTGGGCGAATACTCGGCCCTCGTGGCATCTGAATCATTGGAGTTTCGTGATGCTGTACCTTTAGTTCAAAAGCGAGGCAAGTACATGCAGGAAGCAGTTCCTGTAGGCAAAGGCACTATGGCAGCAATAATAGGCCTTGAAAGGGAAAAGGTTTTAGAAATCTGCCAAATGGCTTCTACCGAAGGAGTTGTTGAAGCGGCCAACTTCAATTGCCCCGGTCAAATAGTGTTGGCAGGAGAAGTCAGAGCCGTGATTAAAGCCATGGAGCTAGCTAAAGCAAAAGGTGCCAAGAGAGTTGTGATGCTTTCAGTCAGTGCACCCTTTCACTGCAGTTTATTAAAGCCTGCAGCAGACAATTTGGCGAAAGAACTGGAAAATGTAACAATTAAAGACATTAAAATTCCCGTTATTTCAAATGTAAATGCAGATTTTGTAAGTGAAGGCAATAAGGTTAAAGAACTATTAATAAAACAGGTAAATTCTCCCGTGTTATGGGAAGACTGTATTAAAAAGATGATAAATAGTGGTGTAGACACTTTTGTTGAGGTTGGTCCAGGCAAGGCTTTAAGCAGTTTCGTCAAAAAAATTGATAAAACGCTAAAAGTATCAAACGTGGAAGATACGGAGTCCTTTTACAAAACCATCAAAAATTTGGGAGGCTGAAGTGATGGATCTTGCTGGCAAAGTGTGCCTGGTGACAGGCGGTTCCAGAGGTATAGGGAAGGCAATATGTTTGCAATTAGCGAAGGAGCAAGCAAAGGTCATAGTCAACTATTCATCATCGGAAAACATGGCTGCAGAAGTAGTAAAGGAAATAGAAGATTTAGGTCAACAAGCGATAAAGTATAGTGCAAATGTATCTGACTTTGCACAGGTGAGTAAGATGGTTGACGATATAATAGGTGAATTTGGGAGAATCGATGTCTTGGTAAATAATGCTGGCGTGACGAGAGATACCTTGATTTTGCGAATGAAGGAGGAGGATTGGAATAAGGTTATAGATGTTAACTTAAAAGGAGTGTTCAACTGTTCAAAAGCTTGTGCAAAATACATGATAAAGCAAAAGAAGGGTAAAATAATCAACATATCATCTATTGTAGGTATATACGGTAATATAGGCCAGGTAAATTATGCCGCCTCCAAAGCTGGCATAATAGGACTTACAAAGTCCTTAGCTAAGGAGCTGGGAAGTCGTGGAATTACAGTAAATGCAGTTGCCCCCGGCTTTATTGAGACAGATATGACCGCTTCGCTCCTTGAAAAGAACAGCGATATAATTTCCATGATAGCCTTAAAAAGGCTAGGCAGCCCCCATGATGTTGCGAATTTAGTAGTTTTTCTCGCATCAAAAAAAGCTGACTACATAACGGGACAGATAATCGCTATTGACGGTGGTATGACTTTGTAATATCTTTAGAATATGGAATAAAACTAATAAAATTAATCATACTATGCACTGAGGAAGGGGGGTGACACCGTGGAGATACTGGACAGAATAAAACAGATTATTGCGGATCAACTAGGCATCGATGAGGATCAGATTGTACCTGAAGCCGCATTTATTGATGATTTAGGAGCAGATTCTCTGGACATAGTGGAACTTATCATGGCCCTTGAAGAAGAGTTTGATATGGAAATACCTGATGAAGATGCGGAAAAGATTAAGACGGTACAGGATGCCATTGACTACATAAAAAATCACTCCGCATAATCATAATACGTCCCGTAGCTCACCTACGGGACTTTGTTTTTGTTGAGGCTTTTGATTTTGTAATCAGGGATATCCCGTTAAAATATAATACTCAATTGTGTTGAATACAAGATTATCATTACTGCACCTAGGTGACTTTTTGCACTTCAGCATAACAAACTATCTTCTACGAGGAGGTAAACTATGGAAAAGAAACGTGTTGTAGTAACCGGAATGGGTGTTATTTCTCCGGTTGGCACCGGATTAAATAAATTCTGGGACTCCTTAGTTAAAGGCAAATCAGGTATAGATAAGATTACCCGATTTGACACTAGCGATCTTCCTTCCAGAATAGCAGGTGAGGTAAGGGATTTTAATCCGGAAGCTTACATAGAAAAAAAAGAGCTGAAAAGATTAGACAGGTTTACTCAGTTTGCTATATCGGCTACAAAGATGGCCCTTGAAGACGCAGACCTGGACCTTTCGACTGTTGATAAAACAAGGATAGGTGTTATTTTGGGTTCAGGCATAGGAGGTAATGCAACCTGGGAGGAGCAGCACAGCATCCTTTTGAGCAAGGGTCCAAAGAGAGTAAGTCCCTTTTTTATACCGATGATGATAGTCAATATGGCTTCGGGACAAGTATCCATGGCCTTTGGATTGAAAGGTCCCAATTTTACAGTGGTTACTGCTTGTGCATCAGGAACAAATGCTATCGGTGAAGCATTTAGGACTTTACAAAGAGGGGATGCTGATATTATAATATCGGGAGGCACAGAAGCACCAATAACAATGCTTTCCCTGGCAGGGTTTTCTTCCATGAAAGCATTATCTAGCAGAAATGATGAGCCATCCCTTGCTAGCCGGCCTTTCGACAGGGAAAGGGACGGCTTTGTAATGGGTGAAGGCGCTGGAATACTAGTAATGGAATCATTAGATAGTGCATTGAAGAGAAATGCAAAAATTTACGGTGAAGTTGTAGGTTATGGCTCAACAGCCGATGCCTATCATTTGACACAGCCATCACCGGAAGGGGAAGGTGCCTCTCGTGCAATGGAAGCTGCAATATCCGATGCTGGCATTTCTCCAAGTGATGTGGATTATATAAATGCACATGGGACCTCCACGCCCTTAAATGACAAATTCGAAACTATGGCGATAAAAAATACCTTTGGTGAGCATGCATATAAGCTTGCAGTAAGTTCCACAAAATCGATGACCGGCCATTTGCTAGGTGCCGCAGGCGCAGTGGAAATTGTCGCAACACTTCTTTCAGTTTATAATGATGAGATTCCACCTACAATCAACTATGAAAACCCCGATCCCGAATGTGATTTGGACTACGTGCCCAATAGAGCTGTAAAACGAACTGTAAACATAGCCTTATCAAATTCGATGGGTTTTGGCGGCCATAACGCATGCATTATTGTAAAAAAATTTAAATGAGGAATAAATATGTTGGTAGACCAAAATAGGCTTTTACAACTCAACGCTTTACAAAAGAAGATAAATATTCAATTTAGTGATGTTTATACCTTAAATCATGCCTTTATACACCCATCTTATACTAATGAGAAAGGAAGTCTGTACCAGGATAATAATCAAAGATTAGAGTTTTTGGGAGATTCCGTACTTGAATTAGCTGTAAGTGAATACCTTTATAGAAATTATGATTTACTAACTGAAGGGCAGATGACAAAAGTTCGCGCTATTACTGTTTGCGAACCAAGTCTAGCTAGGGTTGCAAGGCAATTGGGCTTGGGTGACTATCTTATTTTGGGAAGAGGAGAAGAAAACACAGGAGGGCGGAATAAAAATTCAATCCTTGCAGACACTTTTGAAGCATTAATTGGGGCAATCTATATAGACAAAGGTTATGAGGATGCTTATAATTTTGTAATTTGCAATTTAGGAGCTGTGATATCAAAAGCTGCGTATGGCGAGGGAGACATTGATTATAAGACAAATCTTCAAGAATTCCTGCAAAAGTCAGGTGGCGACAGAGTCTTTTACAATGTGACAAAAGAAACAGGCCCGGATCATGACAAGGTGTTTTACGTAAATGTAGTGTGGAAAAACGAGATTTTGGGCACCGGGATAGGCAAGAGTAAAAAACAAGCGGAGCAAAATGCAGCAAAGGCTGCCCTTGAAAAAATAAAGGGTCGCTAGAAAAATATAATATTGCAAAAAGAAGGAATTTTGTAACCCTTATAGAATATATA
>LFRM01230202.1_pt1 | contig 15570 bp, 13 predicted proteins | sample 618341 | NCBI WGS metagenome assembly LFRM01 (sample SAMN03654438, study PRJNA283298) | anaerobic digester metagenome | isolation source: pool of bioreactors CSTR01a, CSTR02a, and CSTR03a thermophilic anaerobic... | place: Denmark: Kgs. Lyngby | collected 2014-05-21 | reverse complement strand
ATGCCTTTGTAGATTTTGCCAATGGCACCGAAGAAGGCGGTTTTGTGCTTATGAATGCCGATGATCCACAAAGCATGGAAATTCTACCTCGAATCAATAAAAAGGTTCTAACCTTTGGCGTGGACAACGATGCCGATTACAGAGCCCTTAACTATCACTACGACCATCTAGGTTATCTTAGCTTTGATATATATCATAAAAAGGAACTTTTGGGTTCTGTTGAGCTATCTGTACCCGGCGTTCATAATATTCAAAATGCCTTGGCCGCCACGGCCATAGCCCACTATTATCACGGGGATGTAAAACAGGAACTTGAGACTCTGCACAAATTTAAAGGAGCCATTCGACGATTTGACCCCCATGGAAGGCTCAATGGGGCCCTGCTATACGATGATTTTGCCCACCATCCAAAGGAAATCGCAAGGACCCTTGAAGCAGCAAGAAGTGTTTTCCCTGATAAGCGAATTGTCGTTGGTTTTCAACCCCATACCTATTCTAGAACAAAAATACTTTTTAAAGATTTCGTAAAGTGCTTTAAAGACGCTGACCTTGTGTGGATTATGGATATTTTTGCAGCCCGAGAAGCCAATGATCCAACCATACACACTACCATGCTTGTAGACGCCCTAGAGCAACCTCCGGCAGTCTATGTACCCACCTTCGAGGAACTCAGGGACAAGATGCGCAGTGAACTTAGAGAAGGCGATGTCTTCTTCAGCGTAGGTTGTGGAGATGTTTATCGAATTTTCGATGAGTTTCTCTTTGTCGATGAAAAGGAGGCCAGTGAATGTTAAAGCGATTTTTCGTCAGCTATCTTATTGGACTTGTACTTTTCGGTGCACTTTTCTTCGGTCTTTCCTCTAAGCTGTCCCCTAGGAGTGACTTTCGCCCCAGACCTATAGAAGCCCAGGGAATGAGTATCGAAGAGGTTATGCCTTAAATAAAAAAGCTCTTGGAATTTTCCAAGGGCTTTTATTTTTCTCGGTTTTTCAAAAACTTTCTAAATTAAAATATTATTAAAAATCCTATAGTAAAGCAAAAACTATTTACTCTATTATTTTTTCTAAAGGAAGTACAGTAAATAAAAAATAAAGCATTGCTATTGATAGTGCAATCAAGGCTTATACTTGAATTTTTTTTTCCTATCGAGCTTGCTTCTAATGAATAAAGCATTCTCTACTTTAATCAAAATTTTAGATTCCAAATCTTTATATATCTTTAACTGCTTTTCTCTTTTTTTCCTCTAGAATAAAAGAAAGCAGAAGCAGCCCTGCACCAACGGTAATAAAGCTGTCTGCCACATTAAAAACAGCAAAATTTATTAGCCTAAAATCAAAATAGTCGATGACATAACCAAGTATAAGACGATCATAAAGATTGCCCGCAGCGCCACCAATAATAAAAGCCAGAGAAACCAGCTCCAATAGTCCTGCTTCTTCTTTTTTTCTTCTATAGAGGTAGTAACTTAGAAGGGCCACCATAACAAGAGAAAAGATGCCTAGAGCCAAGGTATGGTCCTTAAACAAACTAAAGGCAGCTCCTGTGTTTTCTATGTAGGTCAGATGAAAAACATCCTTCCAAAGGGGAAGGGAGTTCTCCTGAAGAAATAAAACCGCCAGAAACTTACTGACTCTATCTAGCAAAACAATTCCAAAGATAAGTCCAATCATACTAACTCCTATAACGAAATCCGAGGATTTTTTTTCCCTTGGTTGAAAACTTTATTTCATAATGGGTTGCGATGTTTTCACTCCACAATGGATCATTGTGAAGGTCTTCGGTGACATCAAAGGGAGTTTTCCCTAAAGCCTTTACTTGCTGTAAACTGAATTCAAAGAGTTCTCGACTATCGGTCTTTAGCTGGACAATAGAGGCTTTTTTCAAAATACGCTGATAGCTCATAAGAAGGACTCGGTAGGTCAATCTTCGTTTAAAGTGTCTCGCCTTGGGCCAAGGATCAGAAAAATTCAGATAAAGCCCACTAAAGAGATTCTCCTCCATAAGGGGGATAATCTCTTGAATATTTCCCGTCATAAAAAGAATGTTTTTAAGTTCCCCCACATCCCGCATGGCTTTTAAAGTAAAGTCCCCACTGCGCTCAATCCCGAGAAAATTTCTCTCGGGATACTTTTTTGCCATAGCAATAAGAAAATCCCCTTTACCAAAGCCAATCTCCAGTTCCAGGGGTTTTTCATCAAAGCGCTTTTTTATTTCTTTGGGGTCTTCAATTAATAGATGCTGATAATCAACAAGTTTTTTAGATAAATCCTTTATTTTACGTACCCGCATCAGTTTAGTCCCTTCGTTGGGTAATCACCCAGTACTTGCCAAAGAAGATACTCTTCAATACCCGCCTCCTCTAGAGCTTTAATTTGCAGATTTATTTGTTCGGTTGTATAGTTCCAAGCCTGGAGCCAGGGTCTAATAATTGCAGCGGTTTTAACATTACTATTGCGCTGCAGAGCGTATTCCATAGAGATCTTAAGCACCTCATAGGGATGAGCTTCGGGGTCATCGAAGTCAAAAACTCCGGAGCCATACAAACTCGGATAAAACATCGGGCTAATTACATCCACCACATTGCTAAGGGCTTCCCACTGCTGACCGATGGTCACGTCGGCGATTTCCACTGCCACCCAACCAAAAACATCGGCGCTGATTATTGCATCCTTTTTATTTAGATTGGCTTGGATATACATAATAAACTTTTGTATGGCCTCGGCTCGGGTTTCATCGCGTTCATTCAGAGCTAGCATATCCGAATCAAAATTATCGGGAAATCGGACATAGTCAAATTGGATCTCATCAAAGCCTAGCTCAAGGGCCTCATTGCTTAACTCCAATAAATATTCCCAGACATTTCTATCATAGGGAGAGTTCCAATAAAGTCCATCGGAAATAAGCAGGGTACCGTCGGCGTGTCGAATGGCTCGATCTTTATTTCGTTCAGCAAAGAGAGGATCTTTAAAGGCAACAATACGGGCTATAAGATAATAACCCTTGTCCTTTAATTTCTTAATTAAAGCCCCACCATCTTCATAGAGCTCAATATTTGCTTCGGGTACTTTAGCTTTAGCGGCATTACTATCAAAGAGAACAAAACCATTGTCATCATGATAATCTAGAACCAGTGCATTTATAGGAGTGTCCTTTACTCTTTCTACAGTTTCATCTATAAACTCTTCCCCATAGGGCGCAATATAGATTCCTTTGGTCTTAGTGTAATTGCCATAGGGCTTATCTTTAACCGTATAAAGATTATAGTTAACCCCCTCTAGCGGAAGATCAATATCAAAGACAAAACGTTTTGATATAACATCTTGATTGACCCAACCACGGTTTCCATATTGATCCATCACCAAAGTCTGATCGGCCTTTTTCCGAAACACAAAAACGCGCTCTTGAAAGTTCAGTTTTCGAATGGTTTGTCCATCATCACTTTGAAGCGCCACAAGGTTTTCTTGGGTATAAGCGTACTCCCTGGGAATTCTTTCTTTTTCAATTTGGTAGTTCTGGATTTGTCCTTCGGTAATGCTACCTTGTTTAATGCTTATGGAGCCCTGGGGCTCACTGCAGCCAGCTAAAAAAACAAGAAGAAGGAAAACCAACATTTTTCGCATAAATCCTCTTAAAATGTGAACCTTCCTGTCATCCAATAATCCTCGGGAATTCCATAATCTTTATCCAGATTATTAAAGGTCCACTGACCACTAAGGCCGTTTTCATCCATAGCCAGTTTAAAGTAATACATAGCAATTCCCCCATCGAGGTTTTCACTTACTTCACTGACCTGTGGATTTTTGTGTATACATAGTATTATATCATCATGATCAACGATAAACTTCCAAGGTTGCCTGTTGCCCCAACTGGGAGCATATTTAAGATAGTAATAGACACGGTCCAATCCGCGGCGTTCTAGCTCATCGTAATCTGTACTGTTGCCCCAACGGTCTAAATATACAAAACTGCTAGTCTCTTCACGAAGAGGTATATCATTTTTAGTCTCCAAATTAAGACCGGCATAGCCTTCTTTCAAGGGGTTGACCAAGGGGTGTTTTAAATTTGAAAATAGGCGACTAAAATAATTATCTTCCTTTGGATACCCCAGGGCTACAAGGGCTACAAGTTCGTCTTTGTCCCTCCATCCCATAGAAGTTTTCGCTGCATAGGAATCTAGCACAGTAATCCAGCAACTGCCAATGCCCATGGCCATCATTCTTAGAACAATATCTTCTACAGCGTAGGCAGTCATTCGGACATTATCGGGTTCACTATTTGAAAAAACAGCTATATAATGGGGCGCATCAATCATGACTCCATTATAACCAGCAAAGCCACCAAGCTTGATTGCTGCGCGTTGGCCATCCTCAACAAAGACAAGTTCATAGCCAGGGATATTCCCCATAGGATGAGGTGCTTCGAGAAGGGAGCACAGATCCCTTTTATCTTCTTCAACAAGTTCCTTCTTTTTGTAATTTCGACATGATTTACGTTTTTCAAGAATCTCTAACTTATTCATTTTCACCTCCATTTAGTAAATTATAAAGGAGTTTTCGTATAATTACAAGAGCAGCCTCCAAGAACTGGGTATAATGGACAAAAGGAGGTACTCATGATAATTAATTCCTATGGCGCTGCTGGACAGGTAACCGGCTCCTGTCACCAAGTCATTTCTACTCAAACTTTTCTACTGGATTGTGGACTCTTTCAAGGAACCAAAGAGGTCGATGCTCAAAATATGCGAACTCTCCCCTTTGACCCTTCAGCCCTTAATTTTGTTCTCCTTAGTCATGCTCATCTTGATCACTGTGGACGTCTTCCTCTTTTAACCAAAGGTGGATTTCGTGGCCCCATCTACACCACCAAGGCCACCAGGGATCTTGCCGAGCTAATCCTAAGAGACAGTGCGAAAATTCAAGGGATGCAAAAGGCTCCCCTGTATAGCGAAGCCGATGTTGAAGATGTGATATCACGTTTTTATCCTGTAGAGGAAAGACAAGAAAAAAACCATGGAGACATTATTTTCTCTTTTCACTCTGCTGGCCACCTCCTAGGGGCCCACTGGATAAAGGTTAAAACACCCGAGGGAATCCTAGCCTTTAGCGGCGATCTTGGACGCTACGAATGCGTCTTTTATCCTCAACCCGAAGAGCTGGGTAACATTGACTATCTTATACTTGAGAGCACCAATGGTGCTCGGATTACTCCCCCCATTAAGGAGGGCCTCAAAACCCTCTATGAAGAAATTAAAAAATGCATTTTCGAGAAAAGGACGGTTGTCATTCCCGCTTTTTCCATAGGAAGAACCGAGGAAGTCCTCTCAGCCCTAGTTAATCTGGCCTTAGAAGAAACCAATACTTCTTTTTTTGAAACACCCATATTTGTAGATTCTAAGCTTGCTCGCAGCGGCCTAAATGTATACCATCAATACCCCTCTCTCCATAAAATACCTCTTCAAAACCTAATGCCTAGAAATTTGTTTCTCGGGGATCTTAGGCAAACAAATTCTTTAAAAAGAGAAGAGGCTAAAATCCTAATCTCTGCTTCGGGGATGATGGAGGGTGGGCCGGTACTTTTCCATGCTAAGAAGTACTTGCCCGATGAAAGGGCTACCTTTTTTATTGTAGGTTATCAGGGAGAAGGAACCCTGGGAAGACGCCTACTTATGGGAGAAAAAAACATTAGAATTCTTGACACAGACATTGAAGTCAAAGCACCCATTGTTCAAATTTCCGGTCTTTCAGGCCATGCTGACATAAATGATCTTACCCGCTTTGTATCTACGGCTCGAGGGCTTAAAAATATTTTGCTTGTCCATGGCGAGCCTGCTTCTCTAGAAGGGGTGAAATCTGTATTTGATAAAGATTATAAAGTCCATATTCAGGAATTTAATCAGCCCTTTGAATTGTAAAGGAGAGGCTTTCGCCTCTCCTTATTTTATGGAAGATAACTCTCGAAGATCTGCCCATCGAAGTAGTTTTTCTTCTCCTGGGGGGATTCCAGCGTGTAGACAAAAGTCGTCGTACCCAGGCAGTGAAGAAACCAGGGAGCAAAGCCCCCTTTTTTTTCGTAGGCAATAAAATCTGGCCTGGTGATAAAGTTAAAGAGAAGAAAGGCCATGGCTTTTCTTATAAAGAAGCTTTTTTCCAGATCACCGGCGGAAAGTTGACCTCTCAAGACATCTCGTCTATGAAGACGATACCACAACAGTACCAGTGGATGAAAGCTCTCGATAAGATAGGGCCCTTTATAGTTATCCATAATCTCTTGGACGCGACGGGCTAGATCAAAATGACTTTTCTCGGTTTTTATTTCTAGCAGAAGGGGAACCTTCCCATCTATAATTCCAAGGACTTCCTCAAGAGTAGGAACGGTCTCTTCCCCTCGGAAAAGAGGATAATTAGCCAAACTATCATAGGCTAGCTCTTCAAGCTTTACCTCTACTCCAGCCGAGCGCTTTAGGTCTTCATCGTGGTGAATTACCAACTGGTCCTTACACGCTCTAACGTCCATCTCGATGCCATAGCCATGATCACGGGCCGCTTTAAAAGCGCTTTTTGTGTTTTCCGCTGAAAAATCCCCATGAAGGCCACGGTGGGCATAGGGCCAGGCTATAAACTCTTGAAGTTTTTTCCTGTTTCTCCATCTTGGTTTCATTAGATAAAATAATAATGCACCAGCACCTAAAATAAAGTAGCCTGCTTTCTTTCTCATCTCTTTAGACTTTTCTTGTAGATTTCTAATATATCCTCTTCATCAAGTTTTGCAAAGCCCATAATGGGTGCGCCTCTTTGAAGTAAGATTTTTTTTGCCATTGTTGCTAAATCCTCTTCTCCAATACCCACTTCTTCTAGGGACATTGGAAGGCCAAGTTCACATTCGAAGAAATCTTCCAGGGCCTCTATGGCCTTTAAGGCGTCCCTGTGCTCATTGCCACTGTCGGGAAGATCAAATACATTGTAACCAAACTGAGCGATTTTCGCCTTTGTTTGCTCCGAAAGAACGTGGCGTAGAAAAGGTCCTGTAAGAATGGCTAGACCCACACCATGGGTAAGATCATAAAAGGCGCTGAGTTCATGTTCCAGGGCATGCACACTCCATGGAAGAGCCTTACCTGCACTAAGCAGGCCATTTATCGCCCAGGATCCTGCCCACATAAGATTGGCTCGGGCTGAGTAGTCTTTGGGATCTTCTAGTGCTATAGGCCCATAGTGAATGCAGGTTTTCATCAGACCTTCGGCGAAGCGATCGGCCAAATAATTTTCCTCACCCAGACTAAAGTAATTTTCCATAGCGTGGCTCATAATATCCGCCACTCCCGCAGCAGTCATTTTCCTGGAAACAGAAAAGGTATAACGGGGATTGAGTAGAGAAAACTTTGGTAACACATTGGGCGATGACCACCCGAATTTTTCTTTGGTCTCCATGTTGCTAATCACAGAAATGGCATCCATCTCAGAACCCGTAGCTGCCAGGGTAAGGATTGTCCCTAGAGGCAGTGCCTCTTCCACACTGCATGTTCCCAATACAATATTCCAAGGATCATCTTCACATCGGGCTCCAGCAGCGATGGCTTTGGCTGCATCAATAACAGAACCCCCGCCTAAAGCAAGTATAAGATCTACTTTTTCTTTTTTTGCCAGAGCGATACCCTCTCTTACCGAGTCAATGCGAGGATTTGGTTCGATACCTGGGAACTCTACAATTTCAAGACCTTTTAGAGCCTCCAAAACCTCATCATAAATACCCGCTCTTTTTACTGATTCGCCCCCATAAACTAGAAGCAGTCTTTTACCGTAGCTAGAACATTCTTTTGCTAATTGATCGGTTTTTTCTCCAAAAAGAATCTTGGTACTAATATGAAAAATAAAATCTTGCATACTACCCTCACTTTCATGACCTTTATACCCAAAAACATTTGTTTTCATGGGTTATTTGCACTTATTGTATAAATTTAAAATAAAAAGGCGCCCGGAGGCGCCTTCATAGTTTAGTACTCCATATTTGCCATTCTGACATAGCTGTCGTAACGACCTTTAGCGGATTTTGCACTTAACTCGAATAGAGCTTCTGCTTCTTCGGGGAAAGTATTCTCTAAAACAGTGAAGCGACGTTCTGTTTTTAAGAATTCTATGAAATCTGCCGTTGGTGGTTTGGAATCAAGGATAAAGGGATTTTTACCTTCATCAGCAAGTCTTGGGTCAAACCTCCACAGATGCCAGTAGCCTGCTTCAACAGCTCTTTTTTCTTGCTTTTGTGTTGTTCCCATGCCGGTAGAAATACCATGGGCAATACAAGGAGCATAGGCAATGATCAGGGAGCTTCCTGGATAGGATTCTGCTTCTTTCATAACCTTAACAAAGTGACTGGGGTTACTTCCCATGGCTACCTGGGCAACATAGATATTACCGTAGGTTGTAGCAATCATACCCAAATCTTTTTTACCAACACGTTTACCTGAAGCGGCAAATTTTGCCACTGCGGCAATAGGTGTAGCCTTGGAAGCTTGTCCACCAGTATTTGAATATACTTCTGTATCAAGTACCAGAACATTGACATCTTCACCCTGGGCAAGAACGTGATCTAGGCCACCGTAACCAATGTCATAGGCCCAACCGTCTCCGCCGAAAATCCACATGCTCTTTTTAACAAGATAATCCTTCAATTCATCTAACTTGTTAAATAGTTCCTTTGTTTTCTCGTCGGTGATTTCGTCTTTACGTGCCAAATAGCCTTTTAGGGCTTCGGCTGACTCTTTACTTGCTTCGAAATTCTCACGATTTTCAATCCAGTTTTGTGCCGCTTCCTTCATACCTTCAGGAAGTTCTCTTTCAAGAAGTTCGCCAAGATAACGAGCGATTCGCTTAGAGGTAACTCCTATTGAGGTAACCATACCAAAGCCATACTCTGCATTGTCTTCAAAGAGTGAGTTGGCCCAGGCAGGACCTTGTCCTTCTTGATTGACGGTATATGGGTTTGAAGGAGCACTACCACCCCAGATAGAAGTACAGCCTGTAGCGTTGGCAACAACCATACGCTCACCATAAAGCTGAGTTACAGCCTTAATATAAGGTGTTTCGCCGCAACCTGCACAAGCGCCACTAAACTGCATTAAAGGTGGTGCAAATTGGCTGCCTTTGAGATTGTCGCGATCCATGACTTTTTTCTCGCTAAGGCTCATTGCAAATTCCCAGTTGCCGTCTTGAAGTTCACTCTGGCTCTTCATATCTTTCATAACCAGGGCTTTGTTCTTAGCAGGGCAAACATCGGCGCAGTTTCCACAACCTGTACAGTCATAGGTAGAAACTTGAATCTTATACTGAAGTCCTTCTAATCCCTTGCCCATGGCTTTACGGGTGTTGAAGTTTTCCGGTGCATTGGCCATTTCCTCTTCGTTGACAAGGAAAGGACGAATGGCGGCATGGGGACAAGCAAAGGAGCACTGGTTGCACTGGATGCAGTTTTCAGCAATCCACTCGGGGCAATGAACAGCGATTCCACGCTTCTCATAGGCACTGGTGCCCGAAGGGAAAGTGCCATCGGCATGGTCAACAAATATAGAAACAGGTAGTGTATCGCCTTTTTGAGCTGTCATAGGACGAAGAATGTCTCTAACAAAGGCTGGCTCATCGACTTCCTCTACCACTTCAAGTTCAGCTTGAGCCCAAGAGGCTGGAATATCAAATTTCTTCAGATTAGCAATAGCCTGATCTACAGCAGCGTAGTTCATATCAACGATATTTTGTCCACCACGGCCATAGGCAGCTTCGATCTCTTCTTTAAGGAGTTTAACAGCCTGATCAATCGGCATAACCTTAGAGAGATAGAAGAATGCTGTTTGCATGATCATGTTAATACGTCCACCTAGACCAATTTCTTCTGCAATGCTTAAAGCATCGATATAGTAGAAATCAACGTTCTTTTCAGCCAAATAGCGCTTCATACTTCCGGGAAGATTTTCTTCAAGTTCCTTTGCGTCCCAAGTTGTATTAAGAACGAAGGTTCCACCTTCACGAAGTCCTTGGAGAAGGTCGTAATTATAGACATAGGCGGGATTGTGGCATGCCACATAGTCTGCCTCATCTATGAGATAGGTACTTCTAATGGGGTTATTTCCAAAACGCAAATGGCTAACGGTAATACCACCACTCTTTTTAGAGTCATAGGCAAAATAACCTTGGGCATACATATCGGTATTATCGCCTATAATTTTGATGGCAGATTGGTTCGCACCAACTGTACCGTCGGAACCAAGACCCCAGAATTTACAGCGAATGGTATCGGCATCTTCTGCACGGATAAGTTCTTTAGGCTCCAGTGAAAGATTGGTGACATCATCAACGATGGAAATTGTAAAGGAGTTTTTAGGTGTTTCGGCTTTAAGATTCTCAAAAACAGCACCCAAATGGGTAGGTGTGGTGTCTTTGCTGCCCAGACCATAGCGCCCGCCTACTATAACAGGGCTGTTTTCCTGATCTTGGAAGGCCGAGCGTACATCTAGATAAAGAGGCTCGCCAGGTGATCCAGGTTCTTTTGTACGATCAAGAACAGCAATTTTTTTAACGGTTTTAGGCACTGCTGCGAGAAACTTTTCCGTCATAAAAGGACGATATAAATGTACCTTTACAAGGCCGGTTTTTTCTCCTCTAGCATTTAAGTAATCAATGGTTTCTTCCATGGCCTGAGTAACAGATCCCATAGCCACTACAACATATTCGGCATCTTCAGCGCCATAATAGTTAAAGAGTCCGTAGCTGCGTCCTGTAATCTTTTTGATTTCTTCCATATAATCTTCAACAATACCAGGAATTCTTTCATAGTATAGGTTAGAAGCTTCTTTAGATTGGAAGAATATGTCGGGATTTTGAGCTGTTCCTCTTTGAAGAGGGGCTTCGGGTCGCAGAGCTTTATTTTTAAAGTTTTTGATAGCTTCCCAATCAACCAGTCTCTTATATTCATTATAGTCAATGACTTCGACTTTTTGTATTTCGTGGGAAGTTCTAAAGCCATCAAAGAAATGCATAAAGGGCATACCGGCTTTAATGGCAGAAAGATGAGCCACACTGGCCAGATCCACAACTTCTTGCACACTGCCAGAAGCTAAAATTGCAAAGCCTGTTTGACGTGTTGCCATAACATCAGAGTGATCACCAAAGATGGACAGTGCATGTCCGGCAATGGCACGGGCAGTCACTTGGAAAACACCGGGAAGAAGCTCGCCGGCAATTTTGTACATATTGGGAATCATAAGTAGTAAACCTTGACTGGCGGTGAAGGTAGTAGTCAGCGATCCGGCTTGCAAAGAGCCATGAACAGCACCGGCAGCACCGGCTTCAGACTGCATTTCAACTACTTTTACCATTTCATCGAAAATGTTCTTTTTACCGTTAGCGGACCACTCATCAACAACTTCAGCCATATTCGATGATGGAGTGATCGGATAGATTGCCGCAACCTCTGTAAAGGCATAGGCCACATGAGCCGCAGCGGTATTACCGTCTAGGGTCATCATTTGTAATTTACTCATAAATCCTCCTATTTTTTACGTTTGCATATATCAACATTATAAACCAGCCATCTGAAGGGGTCAACCGTTGTAAATCTGGACCTAGAAGGTCATAAAACAAGTTTCAAATACTTGTGTATCATTGAATTAACAAATGGGCAGGAAAACCCCTTTTTATCAAATTAGAAAAGCCTATAAATATTATTCGCCCTGGAGTTGGTGTAGAAGTGCTAGTTTAAGTCGATTTTGAAATATACTTTTTTTCCTCGTCGAAGAAGAGCAAAGCCTTTTTCGAAATCACCTTTCTCGCAAAGCCTTTTTGAATCATCAAGGAGTTCTTCGTTGAGTCTTAGTCCCTTTTGATCAATTAAACGTCTTCCCTCCCCCTTGCTCTTAATAAAGCCTAGCTCTAGGAGAATGTCGAGCCATTCCTGTCCAAAGAATTCTTCCTTTAGAATGGATGAAGGCACGTCATCTAAATTTCCTGCTCCGGAAAAAAGAGCTTTACTGGCCTCTATAGCACCTTCTGCTTCTTCTTTTCCATGAACCAGTTGGGTTAGTTCATAGGCCAATATTTCCTTGGCAATATTAATATTATTTTCAGGCAACATAAGTTCTTTAATTTTCTCCAAGCTAAGAAAGGTATAGCGCATCAGTAGAGTCTCCACCGAAGCATCCTCTACATTTCTCCAGTATTGGAAAAATTCATAGGGACTGGTCTTTTCACTGTCAAGCCAAAGAGCCCCCTTTTGCGTCTTGCCCATTTTGACTCCGGCGGAAGTAGTAATAAGATTAAAGGTAAGTCCATAACAGTCGGCATTTTCAATTCGTTTAATGAGATCAATCCCTCCAATAATATTGCTCCACTGATCACTACCCCCCATCTGTAGACGACAGCCCGTCGTCCTATAGAGATGAAGAAAATCGTAGGCCTGAAGGGGCATATAGCTAAATTCAAAATATGTTAAGCCCTGCTCCAGCCTTGTTTGGTAGGAATCCATCTTAATCATACGGTTAATGCTAAAATAAGGACCATAATCCCTTAAAAAGTCGATATACTTTAAATCTACAAGCCAATCGGCATTATTAAGCATTAATGCCTTTCCTTCATCAAAATCAATGAATCGACTGACCTGATCTTTAATTTTCATAGCATTATTTTCTATGTCTTCTCTTGTGAGAATTTTGCGCATATCATCCCTGCCGGTAGGATCCCCAATTAATGTAGTCCCACCACCTAAAAGTAGAATGGGACGATGTCCTGCCTCCTGCATGCGCTTCATCACAACAAGGGTTAAAAAGTGGCCGGCATGGAGACTATCGGCAGTGGCATCTATGCCAATATAAAAGGTCACTTTTTCCTTTTGAAAAAGTTCTCTTAGTTCTTGTTCATGGGTACACTGGGAAATATAGCCCCGTTCTAGTAATTCATCGTAAATATTCATATTGCCTCCTCATATAATTGTAGCTTACCAACCTTAGAATGCTTCGTCAATCACTGAAGCCAGATAAATACACTTCTTTTACAAAGTATGTTATTAAATTGTGTATTTGGTTTAAAACCCTCCTGCTATGGGTAGAATTAAATCGTATAGTAAATCTAAGAAAAGGAGCATTTCATGAACTGGTTATTACAAAATCCTATGTACTTCTGGTTGGTTTTAGGGGGCATTTTATTAATAGTAGAAGGTGTTACCTATGCCTTGGTCACCATTTGGTTTGTCGGAGGCGCACTGGTAGCTCTTCTTTTGGCATTTCTGGGAGTGAGTTTTATTTTCCAATTTGCTGCATTTATTCTTGTTTCCCTAGTGCTGCTCCTTGTCACTAGACCACTTATCAAAAGGAAACCCGGAGCAATAACCCGGACCAATGTTGATGCGGCCCTAGGTAAAACCGGAATTGTAACGAAGGAAATTACCGAACACTTCCCAGGACAAGGTAAGGTCGACGGACAAATTTGGACCATCGTTACCCCGGAAGGTCAAAGGCTAGATGTCGACAAAGAATTTGTTGTACTCTCAGTAGATGGCGTAAAACTTATCGTTAAACCCTTATAGGAGGAATCATGCCCCAAATCATCGCACTGGCCATTTTAAGTATTATTGTTCTTTACATTATCGTTAGCAATATTCGAGTTATCCCACAATCTCAATCCTATGTTATAGAAAGACTGGGAGCCTACAGTGAAAGTTGGGGAACCGGGCTTCACATAAAGATTCCCTTTGTAGATCGGATTGCCTCCCGTGTTTCCTTAAAAGAGCGAGTTGTCGATTTTGCTCCTCAACCAGTTATTACTAAAGATAATGTTACCATGATGATTGATACTGTCGTCTATTATCAGATAACCGATCCAAAGCTTTATACCTACGGTGTTGAGAATCCTCTCAGTGCTATAGAAAACTTAACAGCCACAACCCTAAGGAATATCATTGGTGATTTAGAGCTCGATGAGTCTCTTACCAGCCGAGATCTTATCAACACCCAAATGCGCAGTATCCTCGATGAAGCTACCGATCCCTGGGGAATTAAAGTGAATCGTGTTGAACTTAAAAACATTCTTCCTCCCAAGGACATCCAAGAAGCCATGGAAAAACAAATGCGTGCTGAGCGTGAAAGACGTGAGTCTATTCTTCGTGCCGAGGGGCAAAAACGTTCCTCTATCCTTATCGCTGAAGGTGAGAAGATTTCTCGTATCCTTGAAGCCGAAGCCTACCGAGACGCTCGTATTAAAAAGGCCGAAGGGGACTCCCAGGCCATCGTTATGGTACAAAGTGCCTATGCCAATGGTCTTGAAATTCTTCTTTCAAAGGTTCCTTCCGATGTGTTTATTCCATTAAAAGGCCTTGAAGCTTTAGAAAAAATTGCAGATACTCCATCAACAAAACTTATTATTCCATCGGATCTCCAGTCTCTGGCCGGCCTAGCTGCCAGTGCCGCTGAGATTCTTAAAAAGTAAAATTAGCCCGTCCTTGGACGGGCTTTTTCTTTAAAAAAGCCCCCACTCATTTAAGAGTAGGGGCTTTATGTTTCTTTACACGATAAACATCTTTGTCGTCATAACTTCCATTATGTCTTTACCTTCAAAGACTACTTCATAGGGGCTCACCTTGCGTACACCGGGATAAAAAGAAGCGCGGTGGGCTATGGCGTGGTCTCTAAACTGAAAACTCACATGATAGTACTGAGGTTCTTCTTGAAGGAGTTCTTCTTTTTTCTTCAATCCTTCAGTAACTCCTTTATAGATCAGCTCAAGAGCATCTTCAGGATGAATATCGAAGGTTGCATTACCTTCTCCCTTTTTTACCGCTAGGGTTTCAATGCCGGGCACTACATCCTGGGCTTCTTTACAGATCACCTCGTCGCCACTGAGAAAAACGCAGGGCACCTTATAATGATTGGCAATCTGGCGATTGAAGCTCAGCTCCGACGCGATTTTTCCATTGATACTGCAGCTGTAAACCCTTGAACGAGAAAAGCTATGGGCTAAAGGATTGCCGTCTTTTCCGCCGGGGGCATGATAGCCGATAAAAATAACGGCGTCAAAACTTTCATCTAGGCCTGCCATCATTGACAGGGGAGTAGATGTCCAGCCCCTGAGGATATTCACACCCCTAGGAAGCTCATCCAGGAGTATATTTCTAGCCGAATCGTGAGCGTCCTTTATAAGCACCTCATAACCAAGATCCAGGGCTGCCCTAGCTGCGGCAGAGACTTCCCTAGTCATCTGCTGTGCTGCCCTAATATGATCATCATGGCCTAGTTCCGTCTCATCCCAGGAAGATACTCCGGTAATGCCTTCAATGTCTGCAGAGATAAATACTTTCACGTTTTGCTCCTTTTGGCTAATTTAGCCCATACTTTTTTAATTTTTCATAGAGACTTGCCTTCGATATATCCAGGATCTCCATCATTTCTTTTTTATCCTGGGTAATGGCCTGAACTTCTTCTAAAACGGCTTTTTCAGCTTCTTCAAGACGGCTTTTTAAACTATAATCCATCTTTTCATATTTAGGAATGTTAAGGTGTTCGGGGTATATGACTTCGCCGCCACATACTATATAACT
>LFRM01124042.1_pt1 | contig 15577 bp, 15 predicted proteins | sample 618341 | NCBI WGS metagenome assembly LFRM01 (sample SAMN03654438, study PRJNA283298) | anaerobic digester metagenome | isolation source: pool of bioreactors CSTR01a, CSTR02a, and CSTR03a thermophilic anaerobic... | place: Denmark: Kgs. Lyngby | collected 2014-05-21 | reverse complement strand
TTGGGCCATCTCAATGTCTTTGGCAGACAGGCTAATAACAGAGGACTTTACCAGTTTTTGATTTGAAACATCAACGGACGGTTGATCGACAGTACCATCAGTGTTGGGAGAAGGGGAGCCTGGCTTTTCACCTTGGTCATATCCTGACTCACCATAAAAGTCATCCTGGGAACCAGTGGTTGTATTCATATTTTTGGGTCCAATACTGCATCCCGTTATTAGAAAAGCAGCCAGTCCAAAAGCCAATAAGGTACGCTTAAGTGTTTGCTTCATGGGAAAACCTCCTTGTAATTTTTGGCGTGATGATTCTATGTATATTATATTCCATGAGACAACCTAGAATTTACAGAATTAAAACAGGATAATAAATAAAGTGTTTAGAAGATGTTTAAAGGGATACGTCAATGAAAAGCAAGTCTAAAAGCTTAAAAGAAAACCAGGGATGATTATGTTTTACTAGTAATGATTGTATATTCTTTCTATATTTTCTATATAAGGAGTAGCTCACTAGGTCTAAACCACTAGGTCTAAACCACTAGGTCTAAACCATTAGGTCGAAACCATTAGGTCTAAACCATTAGCTCTAAACAATTAGGGAGATTATGGGAAGTTAGGCTAATTCATTAAACGAATCAATTGATTGAATGGATTGATTCGTTTAAAATATGGAACAAAAATGATTGAAACAAAAATAAAGCAAAATGATTGAAACGAAAAGTTGCTGAAGAATTTTATTGAAACAATAAAAAAGTGGACTGCTCCAAAGAACAGTCCACTGTAAGCCATTAAGCTATTTGATTAAAAAATCAGCAAAGGCTTCATTGGTCATATTATTGAAAAAATCTTGAAGATCAATGGACTCCAAAGATTTCAGCAAGGCTTCTTTGGTGTAGCGAACGCCTTCCAGGTGATTTTCTAAGGTCGAGATATCCTCGCGAACAAAATAATCACCATAAAGTTTAATGTTATTGATGGTGCCTTTCTTTACATCAATACGAGCATCAATGATGCCGAAGGGGAACTTATCCACTTTGCTTACGTTGTATGCAGGGGATTTTCCGTAGTTCCATTCCCAGGTGAGGAATTTGTCTTTCACCAATTTATCATGGATAGCTTGTTCTTCTTCTGTGAGTTGATACTCTTCTAGCTCATAGATTTCTCCAATGGTCTCGAGTAACAGCTCTTTAAATTGTTCAAGAGTTAAGGACTTATCTTCCAAATAGTCGACGATGTTGGTAACCCGTGAACGAATGGATTTCACCCCTTTACTTTTGATTTTCATTTCCTTAACTTTTAGCGCATTGCCCAGCTCAGACATTTCAGAATTAAATAAAATGGTTCCATGCTGCAAAAGCATTCCATTTCGGAAAAATTGTGCGTTGCCGGAGAACTTCCGACCATCAATTAAGAGGTCATTTCGTCCAGAAAGTTCGGCCTCAATTCCGATTTTCTTAAGGGTCTTAATAACTGGTTGAGTTAGCACGTTAAAGTCATTTACGTTTTCCCGGGTACCACGAACGATAAAAGAAAAGTTTAGATTGCCGTGATCATGGTAGACTGCGCCACCGCCTGAGAGACGGCGTTGGACATGGATGCCTTTTTCTTTCACATAATCTTCATTGATTTCCTCAATGGTATTTTGGTGCTGCCCAATAATGATGGCAGGATCATGGACATAGAAAATTAGGTAATCGTCCGACGGAAGGTGATTCATAATTAATTCTTCCATGGCCATGTTATAGGCAGGAATGGAATAATTTGTTTTGATATATTTCATTGGCTACTCCTTTATGATTGAATTACAAATCCATTTTATCATATTAAGGTTTAGTTTCTACTCAATTTCAGAATGACAGGCTATACTGAAGTTAGTTTCGATTAGAAAATAACTTAGAAAGACAAGGGATGAAATGAGAAATAAGATGAGAAAAAGGCCCGATTTTAATAATTGAAAATATGTTTTATTTTTTTAATAGCTATATCGAATAGATAGAAAGCATTTATAAACAGATAATTAGTCGTATTAAGCAGAAAAAGAAGTTCATCAACCAGATAAACAGCTTTATGAAATATAGAGTTTGCTTTATGAAGCAAGGAGATTGTTTTATGAATTGGATTATTAGGTAAGCAAGGAGGGGAACATGAATAAAAAACCTGTCATTATTGATACGGATCCAGGCCTAGACGATGCAATGGCTTTGTTAATGGCTCTGGCAAGCAATCATATGGATATACGTGGCATTACGACCACGGCGGGTAATGGTTTGGTGGAGCAACACTCAAAGAATGCCATGTCTATTCTAGAGTATGTGGGAGCAACTATACCAGTCTACTCAGGAGCCAACCAACCGATTCTACAAGCAAGATCGGGTGCGGCCAAGATTCAAGGGAAATCTGCTTTAGGAGGAATTAATCTTCCCAAAGCCAAAAAGCTTAAAGTGGCTAAACCTACAGCTGTGGAATTTATGGCAAAAGAATTAGTGGGGTCGGACAAAAAGTTTCGACTGATTGCTTTGGGACCGCTGACCAACTTAGCAATTTTATTGGCTTCAGCGCCTGAAGTGAAAGGGCATATTGAAGAAATCATTTTAATGGGGGGCGCTGCAGTGGGTGGAAATCGAACGCCAGTGGCTGAGTTTAATATTTGGCAAGATCCAGAAGCGGCTCATATTGTTTTTGCTTCAGGGATACCGATCATTATGTGTGGGTTAGATGTTACAAGAAAGGCCTTGCTAAAGAAAGATGACTTAGAGCGAATTGACTCCGTTGGTGGAAAAGCTGGTAGATTATTTTCTGAGATTTTAAAGGAATTGGCCATTGGTCAAAAGGATGGAGTTGTAGTTCATGATGCAGTGGCGATGGCTAGAGCTTTGAAGCCGGATCTTTTTACTGGGGCGTCACATCATGTGGCCATCGACTTAGGTGGAACTCATACTCGGGGCTGTACAGTAACGGATTTGGGTAAGATGATGGGAAAAGAAGCCAATGCAGAAGTAATCTTTGATCTTGACTACAAGGGATTTGTGGATTTATTGGTGGAATCATGCGAAGTGCTTAATAAGAAGATGGGAGGAAACAAAGATGAATAAAATACCCATCATTTTAGATTGTGATCCGGGTTTAGATGATGCCTATGCAATCATGCTGGCTAACAGTGCCAAGACACTCGAAGTTCGTGGGGTTACGGTGGTGGCTGGGAATGTAGAGTTTTATCACACGGCTCGAAACGCCGTTGATTTAGCAAGCATGCTCCACATGAAGACTAGAGTAGCCAAAGGAGCAGAAGCTCCACTCATTATCAACCTACAAACGGCTGCCCACATCCATGGTGGCAATGGTTTGGGCGGCTACCTTTTACCGAAAGCCAACATCGACTTTGATTTGGATAAAGCATGGGATGTAATCCACCAAGAAGCTGTAAAATGTGCAGGCGATCTCATACTTGTAGCCACGGGCCCTTTAACTAATGTAGCCATTGCCCTTTTAAAGTATCCTGATCTAAAGCGAAACATTAAGAAAATTGTCATGATGGGTGGCTCAACCACAACTGGCAATCATTCACCTTATGCTGAATTTAATATTTGGGCAGATCCACATGCAGCTGAGATTGTGTTTAAATCGGGACTTCCACTCATTATGTTTGGCCTAAACGTCACTCATCAATGTGCTTTAAGTGAAGCGGAGATGACGGAGCTTGGTGAGATCGATAGTGAGATACAAGCTCTTATTCAAGGGCTAAACAAACATGTCTTTGGTGAAGATCAAGTCCGTACTCGAGGGGGGACTTTAACCCTTCATGATGCAGTGGCTCTAGCTTATCTTCTGGATGAGAATATTGCAAAACTACGACCTGCCCAGGTTGTTTGCGAATTAAATAGTCCATTTAGCTGCGGCCAAACGGTGGTCGATTTTAATTGTTTACCTGAAGAGGCAAACGTCAAAGTAGCTGTTGAGGCGAATAAACAAGTGTTTAAAGGTATTTTGACAACCATGGTAAAATCCTACAAAATAAAATAGAAATTGGGCGTTAATAAAGACCGGATTTCAGAGAAAAACAGGTAGAGAGTTCTTTCTGAGGGTTTGATTTCATGAATCTTTAGAATGGATATTAAGTTTTAAAACATTTTATGTTGACTTCATAAAAGACAGGAATGTTTTTTGGGAATAAGAACAAAATAAGAACAAAATAAGAGTGAGAATTTTTTGATGAAAAAAACAAATGAAATCATGCTAAAAAAAACGGCGCTTATTCTAGTATCCACCATGATGATGGCATTTGGGATCAGTCTATTTCTAGAAAGTAAACTAGGTTCTGATCCCCTATCCGTCTGGTCGGATGGGTTAGGCAATCGTTTAAATATAGCGGTAGGAAATGCCAACTTAATCCATAACCTCGTGTTATTGGCTTTGGTTCTAATTTTTGCTAGACGTTTTGTCAAATGGGGAACGGCTATTAATGCCGTGACCCTTGGCTTATTTATGAATCTGTTCGGCCCTTGGATCCTGCAAGTAGTTGGATCCCAACCTTCCATGCTGGTACGTGTCATCATGTTGTTAGTGGGGCAAACGACGCTATGTTTTGGCGTTGCTATAAACTTGACTACAAAATTTGGGTATACGGTGGCTGAGGGGTTAATTGTTCAGATAAGTGAAAAGTTTAAAATGAAATATAGAACAGTAAAGATGCTATTTGATTTTACCCATACCCTGGGAGGGGTTTTACTAGGTGGTGTTTTCGGCATCGGCTCGGTAATTGCCGTCTTGACTGGTGGACCCTTGGTTTCATTTTTTAGGGAACATGGAGCAGAAAAGATCGTTGGATTATTTAAAGTGCCAGAGATCGACTAGGGAATATCTTTGCCAGCTACTTGACTGGAGCCATCGTTCAAAACATAACCATTCAAAAAAACCGGTGATTTGACCCAGAGCTCTTAACGGCAAGGAGGTTATATGGTCGACGCCTTACCTAAATGAAGTCCAAACTAGAATTTTAGAAAAACTGAGAGAAGTTGAGAAAAGTTGGGTGAAGATGAACTTATTTTTGTGAACTTCAAATAGAGTTAGGAATAACCAAGAATTTCCTTGGTTAAATTTAGTGTTATTATGTAAATGTAAAGATTATCGTGGAAAGGGGATTCTTATGATTACAAGTAAATTTAAAAAATTAAACATTGAACCTTCTAAATTGGGATTTGGATGCATGCGTTTTCCAACCAATGAAGACGGCTCGATTGATGAGAGGGAAGCACAAAATTTATTGGATAGAGCCTATGAAGGTGGAGTAACCTACTTTGATACAGCCTGGCCTTATCATGATGAAAAAAGCGAGGCCTTTGTGGGAAAGGCCTTAAAAAAATATGATCGTGACAGTTTATATCTGGCAACCAAGCTCCCGGTTTGGAAACTTGAAAAAACAGAAGAAGTGCGCGAGTATGTGGAAGAACAATTAAAAAGACTGCAAACGGATTATATTGATTTTTATTTATTGCATGCTTTAAATAAGGAGCGGTGGGACAATGTTGTGAAACTTAACATGCTGGATGAACTGATGAAGCTTAAAAATGAAGGTAAGATTAAGTATTTAGGATTTTCCTTCCATGATGAGTATGAAGTCTTTGAAGAAATTATAAAAGCCCATCCTTGGGATTTTTGTCAGATCCAATTCAATTACGTGGATACGGAGCTTCAGGCCGGCCTAAAAGGTTACCACTTGGCTGAATCCATGGGTATTCCTGTAGTTGTTATGGAACCGGTAAAGGGTGGCTCACTGGCTAAGTTACCATCCACTATGGAATCGTTCTTTAGAACCTTACGTCCCTATGATTCAGTAGCTTCCTGGGCTTTCCGCTTTGTGGGTTCTTACCCCAACGTTAAAGTCATTTTATCTGGTATGACAACAATGGAACAGGTAGAAGACAATCTGGAAACCTTCGCTTCATTTAATCCCTTGGATGAAGCTGAAGTAGAGGCCGTTCTCAATGTTACTCGAGAATATAAAGCTAGATTGAACAACCAGTGTACAGCCTGTGGATACTGCATGCCTTGTCCCTTTGGCGTGAATATTCCAGCCAATTTTAGACTATGGAACACGGGAGCTGTTTACGAAGATTTTGCGGGAGCCAAAGAAAAATACGAGAATCTTTCAGCAGAAACCCGAGCGGAAAACTGTCAAGAGTGTGGAGCTTGTGAACCGCAATGCCCTCAAGACATAACAATCATAGAAGATATGAAAAAAGTTGCTGCGCTGTTTGAATAAAACGAAAGTCGTTTTCGAAAGCAGTCAGAAGATTAGCAAAGACCATAAGAACAAGAGAATCCGTCAGATAAGAAAAACCTGCTTAAAAGCAGGTTTTTCTTATCTAGCCTGTTTCATCAACAGGGTAATGGCAGCTTCAATATTCGCTTCGCCGGTATGTGGATCAGAGGTGTTAATGACAGATTCTTCAATGGGGCACATTCCAGTACGAGTTCGGTTTTGAATCATTGGCACCTTGACCTGATAGGTTATGGGCAGATTGATAACCTGGCTATAGCGTAATGCGTGTTGGCTGGTTAAGGGTGTAAAAATTTCATCAATCCCAATTAGCTGGGCTAAAATGAGTGCGCCTTTTCCGATGACTCGATCAATAAGCGTCAAATGATCCTCGGGTTGTTTTTTAAAGCCGCTTTGACGAAGTTCACGAAGGGGCTTGACGCCAAAAGCTTCCGACTCAAAGATAATTTTTCCATTACTTAAGACAATGCAGGTTTTGTTTCGTTCATTGAGCAGTCTTATGTGCTGCTCTAAGTGAGATGTTTCCATGTATGTAATCTCCTAAAGCCATTGCTCGGCATATACTTGCATTTCCAGGATGACGGGCTCCAATGCTCTGCCTTTTTCAGTTAAGGTGTATTCTACTTTAATGGGATATTCATTTCGTACTTCGCGAAGAACTAGGCCGATTTCTTCCATTTCCTTGAGCCGTTCGGTTAAGAGTCGGGAGGAGAGTCCGGATACGTGATCCAGGATTTCGCTAAAGCGTAATTCGCCTTCTAAAAGAACCCTAAGAATTAATCCGGTCCAGCGTTTTCCAAGGAACATAGCTAGTTTTTCGTACTTGGGACACATATGAAATTCAATACTCATGTGGTTCACCCTTTCCGTTTATTTGAGAGGTTTGGTGAATTGTCGCTTCAACAATTACCTAAGATAACTTAATGTTATTAATTTACCATACAATCCTTAAGTTTACAAATGTTTATGATTCCAATAGAGGGCTATTTTTAAAATGGAGAGCTTGAGGTTTTATCGAGGAAAACAAGAGAATATTACACAAAAGGAAAGAGATTATTAGTAGAAGAAAAAGATTAAAAAGGCAGTAGTTAAAATAATTTTGGAATCCTAAAAGAAGAGCGGTCAAAGACCTTGATGCAAGAGATTCTGAACGATGATTTTAAGAGGGTCTTTTAATGAAATCTTAATCCACAACTGGGTTTGCAGGGTGAAGTGTTAAAGTGTGTCTAGCAATGGTATAATAATTAGGACTATAAAGTGGCAAGAAAAATAGAGAATTCAGAGATAGCCTATTGGACAATGGCTAATATAAATGATTATTTAGTCGACTGGAATATTGATTCATCAATGAGTCAATATGTGAATAGATGGTTTAGTTGCTAGAACAAGGTCGATGAAACTAGTTAACCCTTAGATTATCCATACAAGTAAGTTTAATTAAAATTGTGAGGTAAAAAGATGAAAGAAATTAATGCGTTGGGCAAGGCATGTCCCATGCCGGTTATTGAGGCTAAGAAAGCCTTGGGTACAGAAGAAGGTAGAGATGGTATTGTCATCTCAGTGGACAATGAGATTGCAACTCAAAATCTGGCCAAATTAGCTGACCAGATGGAGCTTAGTTATTCCGTAAGCAAGCAATCGGAACAAGAATATCGGGTAGCCATCGGTGGTGAAGGACAAGTTCCGGAAAGTGTTAAATCTCGATTGGAGACAGGAACTGGTTATGTGGTAGCAATCAGCTCCTTAGAGATGGGTAGCGGAGATTCTAAGTTGGGCAAAAAACTTATGGGAAGTTTTCTATACGCTTTATCAGAACAAGATGAATTACCAAAGGCGGTCTTGTTTTATAATGCTGGAGTGTACCTCACGGTGGAGGAATCCGATAGTTTAGAGGATTTAAAAGCGTTGGAGGCTGCTGGTGTTGAAATTTTAAGTTGTGGTTTATGTTTAGATTTTTATCATGTAACAGAAAAGTTGGCTGTGGGTAGCGTAAGTAACATGTATCGCATCGTGGAAATGATGCGCAGCCACGCTACTGTGAGACCATAATGGAACAAGAGTTTTTGATTGTTGCTTTTGAATCCAGCCACGATGCCATGAAAGCAGAAACCCTATTGAACAGGGAGGGGCTTTCAGTTCGTCTCATCCCGCTTCCGCCAGAGGTGTCGGCAGGCTGTGGTTTGGCCCTACGCTCAGAATTGGATCAGGAGAGTAAGGTTCGCGAGATCTTACAGCGAGAAGTAATCAAGGGTGATTTTTATCGTTTAATACGCAAAGGAATCCAGCGAATAGTTGAAAGGATGGAACAATAAATGGCAAATATTATCATAGGGACAGCGGGTCACATCGACCACGGTAAATCCACTTTGATCAAAGCGTTGACAGGAATTGCAACGGATACTACAGAAGAAGAAGTACAAAGAGGCTTATCAATCAACTTGGGCTTTGCCTACTTTGATTTACCTTCTGGACGGCGAGTTGGAATTATTGATGTTCCTGGTCATGAGCGTTTTATTAAAAATATGCTGGCGGGTGCCCAGGGTATCAATATGATTCTCTTGGTAATTGATGCCAATGAAGGAGTCATGCCTCAGACTAAAGAGCATGCCAATATTTTAAATCTATTAGGGATTGAAGATTACATCGTTGTCTTAACCAAAGCTGATACGGTGGATGATGAACTCCTAGATTTAATGGAAGAGGATATCCGCGATCAGTTTAAAGGCACACCTATTGAAAGTGCAGGAATTGTTCGCGTTGATTCGGTTTCTGGTCGTGGGCTAAAAGAGTTAGTGAATAACATTGATCGATTAGCTGAGCGAGTTAAGGCCATGAATCTAACGGCGGAGCCACGGGTTAACATCGATCGGATTTTTACGGTAAAAGGCTTTGGTACAGTGGTAACAGGAACACTGTTGGAAGGAACCATCCGAAATGATCAAGACATGGTAGTGTATCCAGCGGAAATCCCTGTAAAAATCCGTAATATTCAAGTGCATGAAAAGAACGTTGAGCTAGCTCAAGCCGGTCAGCGGACGGCTTTAAACTTATCTGGAGTTAAGGTTACAGACCTTAAACGAGGGGATATTTTAACCGTAGCCGGAAATTTGACAAAGTCTTTTATTGCTGACGCTAAAATTAAAGTGTTAGCAGATTATACTCGTCCCTTAAAGCTTTGGGACCGTGTCCGCGTATATATCGGTACGAATGAGGTAATGGCGCGGGTGGTTCCGTTGGGCGTAGAGGAAATTCTGGCAGGTGAGGAAGGCTATATCCAACTTCGCTTAGAAGAGGAAATTGCGGCTAAACCGGGGGACCGAATTATATTGCGGGCTTATTCGCCCATGGTTACTTTAGGCGGAGGGCAAATTTTAGATCCATCCACCAGTAAACATGGCCGGTTTGATGAGGCAATTATTCGCGGATTGGAACTTCGCGGAACCAACGATGTGGATGCAGTAATTTTTGATTATTTAATGAATGCAGATACTCCCCTGGTTACAGAAAAAGATATTATGGATAATGTCCAGGGTGAAAAAGAAGAACTCCGTGACAAACTAGCCGCCATGAAGTCAGCAGGAAGTGTGCTTGAACTTGGTGAATGGTTTATTAGCTCCGAGCGCCTTGATGAAATTCGAAAAGAATTCCTGAGAATTCTTAATGATTTCCACCAGAAAGCAACCCTTAGAGCTGGAATGCCTCGAGAAGAGCTGAAATCTCGTATCAAGTATGTTGCCAAAGGAAAACAGTATGACCTTATACTGGATCAGTTGGTTGAGGAGGGAACTGTTCAAATTTTCGGAAGTTTGGCTAAAGCTCCTAGCTTTGAAATGGTTTATACCAAAGAACAAAAAAAGCAACGGGATAGCATTGAAGAAGAACTATTGGCGGGGAAGTTTTCGCCGCCAACTCTTAAAGAGTTATGTCAGGATAAAAAATGTTTAGCTCTGATTGATTCCATGGAAGATTGTGTGGTTCGGTTGGACGCCAACATTGTAATGCATCGCAAGCATTTTGATACCGCCACTCAAATGATGGTGGACCATGCAAAGGTTAATGGTGACATCTCCTTGGCAGACTTCCGTGATATGTTGGAAACCTCCCGTAAATATGCGGTGGCTCTTTTAGACTTTTACGATAAAGTTGGAATTACTAAGCGCCAGGAAGATGTTCGTGTTCTCACTGGAAAGGAACTGTAACAGACCATGATTTATTTGGATAATGCTGCCACCACCGCTCAAAAGCCTGAAGCGGTGGCTCGGGCGGTGTATGAAGCTATAAGCAGTGGGCAGTTGGGCAATCCATCTCGTGGTGCCCATGATTATTCCCTGGCAGCTTTCCGCAGAATATATGAGTTTCGGGAAGTGGCCGCAAGCCTTTTTGGCGTGGCCGATCCCCTTCGCATTGCTATAACAGGCAGTGCAACGGATAGCATCAATAAAGTGCTTAAGGGATTATTTAAACCGGGTGACCATATTATTTCTTCGGTGCTGGAACACAATTCAGTGCTGCGTCCTTTATATCAATTGAAAAGTCAGGGCGTTGACTTTGATTTGGTGGGTATTGATGGAAAAGGGAATCTTAGATATGAGGAGTTTGACGAGTTGCGTCAGCCCGGGACGCGGGCGGTGGTTGTGACATCAGCTTCCAATGTGACTGGTAATACAGTGGACTTAGCTAAACTATCTGAATTCTGTAGACGGCATGAGCTCTTGTTTATTGTGGATGGGTCTCAGACGGCAGGTACCGATGATTTAAATGTGGAAGACCTTGGTATTGATGTCTTGTGCACCACGGGTCATAAATCCCTTTATGGACCACAGGGTACGGGTTTAATTGCTTTAGGCAGAGCAATAAATTTTTCGCCTGTATTTAGTGGTGGATCCGGCGCTCATTCCTTTGAACGAGAACACCCTTCCACCATGCCCGATGTATTTGAAGCAGGTACCCTGAATACACCTGGAGCAGTGGGGTTAACAGCTGGAATGAGGTATGTTAATGAATTAGGCTATGACAAGATTCAAAAGCAGCTAAAAGCTTTGCGGAATCAATTTGTAGATGGGATTTTAAAGATTCCAAATGTTAAGATATATGGTGAGGTTAAAAAAGAAAATCATGCCCCGGTAGTTGGTTTAAACATTGGCGATTTATCATCCTCTGAAGTGGCTCAACTATTAAATGAACAGTTTGGAATCGCGGTGCGGCCAGGTGCCCATTGTGCCCCGAAAATTCACGAAGCTCTAGGTACAAAAGAGCAGGGGATTGTTCGTTTTTCTTTTTCTACATTCAACACCAGTCATGAAATCAGCGAAACGCTGAAGGCTATCAATGAATTATCAAAGTATGCGGGAGGGATCACGTAAATGACAAAGGTAAATATAATGAGGCTACTTCCCTCCGTGGATGAGCTCTTTAAACATGAGAAAATAGCGGCTTTAAAAGAAACCATTCCTGCCATTCGGATTAAAAACTCGGTGCGGGATACGGTGGATGCCCTTCGACAGGAATACCTGCAAGGGAAAGATGATCAAGATTTTGTACCATATAATGAGGATGAGATTATTGAAAAAGTTTTATCTAGAATCTTAGCTGACCATGAAACCTCACTAAAAAGAGTGATTAACGGAACGGGTATTGTTATTCATACCAATCTAGGCAGATCATTATTGCCGGAAGTGGTTAAGGATGCACTGTGCGACGTGTCTTTTTCCTACAATAATTTAGAGTATGAACTAAAAAATGGGCGACGCGGATCACGCTATACTCATTTGGAAACTACGATAAAAGAGTTAACAGGTGCGGAAGATGTTTTGGTTGTAAATAACAATGCAGCAGCTGTAATGCTGGCTTTAAACACTATGGTTAAGGGACGGGAAGCAATTATTTCTCGTGGCGAACTAGTTGAAATTGGTGGTTCATTCCGAGTGCCAGATGTGTTGCGAATGTCCGGTGGGATCTTGCATGAAGTTGGAACCACCAATAAAACTCATCTCTATGATTATGAGCGAGCTATCAATGAAGACACAGGAATTCTTTTAAAAGTTCATACTTCAAACTATCATATTGTTGGATTTACTGAATCGGTAGATGGTAAGGATTTAGTAGAACTAGGTAAAAAGCATAAGCTACCAGTTGTGGAGGATTTAGGTTCAGGTCTCTTCGTGGATCTATCTCAGTATGGTTTGGATTATGAACCCACAGTGCGTGATACGTTGAATAAAGGTGTAGATGTCGTAACCTTCTCTGGGGATAAGTTGTTAGGTGGCCCCCAGGCTGGAATCATCGTTGGTAAGAAAAAATATATCCAAGCGATGAAAAAAAATCAACTAACGAGAGCCCTGCGGGTAGATAAGATGACCATTGCGGCACTAGAGGCGACCCTTCGTCTGTATTTAGATGAGGAGCGAGCGATGGCAACCATTCCCACCATGCGCATGCTAACATTGACCCTGGAAGAGCTGGCTCAGAAAGCGGAAGTATTTTATCGTATTTTATTGCGCAAGGTGAAAACCTGTCATTTAGATGTTGTGGATTGTCAATCTCAAGTGGGGGGTGGATCCATGCCTCAGGAGCGGCTGCCATCTAAAGCTGTAACTATAGTTCCTATGAATATGAGTTTGAATGACTTTGAGCGTCGGATGAGAACGGGCAAATATCATGTAATCGGCAAAATTCACAAAGAGCGTTATGAACTAGATGTGCGAACCTTTTTAGAGGGCGACATGGAACGAGTGGTAGAAGCTGTTAAATTAGCTGTGAAGGATAATTAACCACTAATTAGATAAAAAAATTCTTCTGGAAAAAAGTTAAGTTAAAAACCACAGACTATAATACAAATTAAAACCGGTCCTGTATGAGGAACCGGTTTTAGTTTTAAAATCATAACTTATTAAACAAACTGTTATAAAGGATGAGGAAAACAGAAGCTTTTAAAAAATGACTTTGAAAGTATTAATGTGAAAATAGTTATAGATTGACAAATACAATTGTGAAAAAGGTGTAAAATTAAGGCATTATCAGGAATTAAGGGGTTAAATGTGTTATAATGTTAATTGTACTGAAAGATGAACGAAGCTGTTATTATTTGTTCGTGAATTAACGTAAAAAAAGCTATAACCTAATGCATAAGAAGCATTTGTTATAGCATAATGTGTGTAATTGGCGGGAGTGTGTGGGAATCGAACCCACCCGAGAGGCTCCTAACCCCTCATACTGGTTTTGAAGACCAGAGAGCACACCAGAACTCATCCACCCCCATGCTTTGTGATTGTAAACCAGAATTTCAACTTAGTCAATACTTTTGTTGCATTGACTTCTATCTTGCACTAGAAGATTTCGGACTCAAATCTCAACCAAATCGGTTGTCTTTGTCGAAGAAAATCACTTTAAAGGTTGAAGGTTTATACGACGTTCCCGAGGGATGAGGTAAAGGCCCGTAATGAAAGGTTAGTATTTACTTTTTTTTCCTAACAAAAGGACCCCTTAATTAATAATTGTGCAATTAGCTTTCAGTAAATTCATGACTTTGTGAAACTTCAAATTAAATGCAAAAATTTGGAAAAGATTATCAAATAAAAGACAAAGTATGGTATCATGAGTATGTTAATTCCCTTGGGCATACTAAGGCTTGAAATTTGTTTTTTAATTGCTGCACAAGGATTGAATGACTATTTAAGAAAAAATAAAGTCTGGAAGAAGGCTGGAAGAGAGTTTCTTTAGAAATAAAGAACACCGAAGGGACAAGTCGTGATCTGCCAAGGTCAATAGATGAAATTCTCAGGTTCAAAGATTCCTGCTGGACAGTACCTTGATTTAACTGGGGAAGCACGGCAGTGTTTCCCCTTTTTGTATTTTATTGAAAACGTGTAAGACCCATCTTTTTATTGGAGTCTTTGACAGGAGAAGAGTATGAAGCTGATTACAAATAATCCAATGGTCCGAGACTTTTTCGCTTCGGATGATACGGAAGTAGAATTTATTGAAAGTTTGGGTTATATGGATGTATTGACCCGTGTCAGAGATGAAATTCATCTGGGAGCGGATCTTCTTACTCACCCATTGTCTGGAAGTGTTAAACCCAATGAAACGCCTTTTAAATCGGTGGCTATTGGAAAAAATATCCTTCACGATGTGGATTCTCTTGAAATGATTGAACAAGCCATTGCATCTTATATCAAGTTTGAAAAAAACAGACAACTACCTACCTGGAGCCAACGGGTTCAAGAAGACTTTATGGTAGTAGACTTTGATTTGATCAAAAATGCCCTGAGAAAATAAATTTTGTTTGTCAGGTATTTATAACGTGATGACATGGGAGGAATCTGATTTTCATTACAGATCGCCATGACATGCGGGACCTTGATGGTCTAATTAATTTTGGTTGTTATTTATTCTAAATAACTAACATAAATATTACTTACACGGAAAGCTGATCATGTTTAAGCTGAACGAAAGACTGTTTTAAACAATCAAGGGTTTGCACAAACATTGAGAAGCGATCTAAAACAAAACGCCGCAGAAGCTTATTGCAAGCTGCAAATAAACAGAAAGAAAGGGGATAAACTATGCGTCTAGAAATCGGAAACATCCTGATTAAGGATATCCAGTTTGCGGACAAGACAAAGGTGGAAAATTCTGTTCTATTCATCAATAAGGATGAAATGATTAAGGAAATTCACACCGATGACAAAATCGCCTCCGTTGACCTCGACATTGCCAAACCAGGCGAGAGCGTACGGATTACACCTGTTAAGGATGTAATCGAGCCAAGAGTGAAAGTAGCCGGAAACGGTGGAATCTTCCCAGGCTTCCTCTCCAAGGTTGATCAAGTCGGTGAGGGCCGCACTCATGTACTCAAGGGAGCAGCAGTTGTAACTACAGGAAAGATCGTTGGATTCCAGGAAGGAATCATCGACATGGCAGGAATCGGAGCGGAGTATACACCATTCTCCAAAACGNNGTTCGTTTACTTGGATACCGTGCAGCTCAGTACCTTGCAGAAGCAGGTCGCGAAGTAGAACCAGATGAGATTGAAACCTTTGAAACAAAGCCAATCTTAGAACAGGCTGCTCAGTATCCTGAACTTCCAAAGGTTGCTTATGTTTACATGCTTCAGACACAGGGTCTTTTACATGACACCTACGTGTACGGAGTCGATGCAAAGAAGATCATTCCAACCTTCATCTACCCAACTGAAGTAATGGACGGTGCTATCGTATCCGGAAACTGTGTATCCGCATGTGATAAGAACCCAACCTATGTCCACATGAACAATCCTGTTATCCATGATCTTTATGCAAGACA
>LFRM01260463.1_pt1 | contig 15585 bp, 26 predicted proteins | sample 618341 | NCBI WGS metagenome assembly LFRM01 (sample SAMN03654438, study PRJNA283298) | anaerobic digester metagenome | isolation source: pool of bioreactors CSTR01a, CSTR02a, and CSTR03a thermophilic anaerobic... | place: Denmark: Kgs. Lyngby | collected 2014-05-21 | reverse complement strand
TACCAGTAAAAATGATAATTGAAATACCATTACCGATTCCACGATCGTTAATTTGTTCACCAAGCCACATGATGAATGTAGAACCTGCCGTAAAACTTGAAATGATGACCAAAGCATTTAGAGCAGGTGGCAATATACTTGCAACCGCAGATTTAGTCGAATACCAATAAGCTACAGACATCAATAAAGCCAAACCAATCGTAACAAAACGAGTGATTTTTTGAATTTTCTTTTGTCCTGCTTCACCCTCTTCAGACATACTCTGTAAAGAAGGAATTGCAAATGTTAACAATTGCATGATAATTGATGCATTGATGTATGGCTGTATACCTAAAACAAATAGAGGAACAGCCCTAACAGTTTGACCTGTCAGTGTCACACCAGTAATAGTTTGCATAAAATTACCATATTGTCCTAAGCGATTGAAAAAGTCTGTAAAAGCTTCAACACTAATACCAGGAACTGGAATTGCTGTACCTAGCCTATAAATAAGCATAATCAGTACAGTAAATCCAAGTTTTTTACGTAAATCTTTTATTCTAAAAGCATTGCGGAGTGTTTCAAACATGCTACCCATGTTAAACCTCCTCTACCGTGCCACCAGCATTCTCGATCTTTTCTTTAGCAGATGCAGTAAAAGCATTAGCACGAACAGTTAATTTTTTATTTAATTCACCGCGTCCTAATATTTTAATTCCATCATTAACTTTAGGAATAGTCAAGACACCAGAATTGTGAATTAAATTTTCATCCACAACAGTCCCATCTTCAAATTTATTCAGCATTTCAACATTAATTTCATGATATTGTTTTGCGAAAACTGTATTATTAAAGCCACGTTTTGGAACGCGTCTATATAAAGGCATTTGACCACCTTCGAATTGTGGACGAACACCGCCACCCGAACGTGCGTTTTGACCTTTATGACCACGGCCACCAGTTTTTCCGTTTCCGCTGCCTTTTCCGCGTCCTCTGCGATTTGTATTTTTATTTGCGCTGGGAGCTGATTTTAAATTGTTTAATTGCATAATAACCTCCTACGCTTCTTCTACCGTTACTAAATGATTAACAATTTGAATCATACCATTAGTTTGGGCATTATCTTCTTTTTCTACAGTTTGACCAATTTTGGATAAACCTAAAGCTTGAATCGTCGCTTTCTGATTTTTATTACAACCAACCAAACTACGTTTTAAAGTAATTTTTAACTTAGCCATTAAATCCTCCAAACTAAAGCTCTTCGACTGATAAGCCGCGTTTTTTTGCTACATCACTTGGTGATAATAATGATCTTAATCCCTGTAAAGTTGCATTGGCAACATTATTAGGATTATTAGATCCAATCGATTTTGTTTTAATATCTTGGATACCAGCTAATTCGCAAATAGCACGAACTGGACCACCAGCAATAACACCAGTACCTTCTGCAGCAGGTTTCAATATAACTTTACCTGCGCCATAAGTGCCTGTAACTTCATGTGGAATTGTATTTTCAGCTAATTGCAGCTGAGTCATATTCCGCTTAGCTTCATCACGGCCTTTTCTGATTGCATCAGGAATTTCTGCAGCTTTGCCCATTCCTTTACCAACTTTACCATTACCATCGCCTACGATAACAATAGCAGTAAAACGAATATTACGGCCACCTTTGACAGTTTTTGCAACTCTACCTATATGGATAACGCGATCTTGAATTCCATCATCCTCACGGCGTTGTTGTCTTCCTCTACGATCATTACGGCGATTGCCACGTTCCTTATCTTGAGGATTGTTTTTCGGATTTTCGTTAAAGTTTTGTTTTTCACTCATTTCAAATATCTCCTCTTAGAACTTTAATCCAGCTTCTCTAGCAGCATCGGCTAAAGCAGCAACTCTACCATGATATATATAACCGCCACGATCAAAAACAACATTATCTATATCTTTATCTAACGCTCTTTTAGCAATTAAGGCGCCAACTAATTTTGCTGTTTCACAATTACCTGAGCTCTTTACCTGATCTTTAATTTCAGAATCTAAAGATGAAGCAGCAACTAATGTATTGCCATTATCATCATCAATGATTTGAGCATAAATATGTGAAAGGCTCCTAAACACACAAAGTCTAGGACATTCAGCCGTACCGCTTAATGTTTTACGGACTCTAGCATGTTTGCGCTGACGAATTTCATTTTTATCAATTTTTTTAATCATCGTCTATAATCCTTTCTTAATTAAGCACCGGTCTTGCCTTCTTTGAGACGTAAGACTTCATAATCATATTTAATACCTTTGCCTTTATAAGCATCTGGTAATCTCTTAGCACGAATTTTAGCTGCTGTTTCGCCAACTAATTGTTTATCGGCACCTTTAACAATAATTTTATTTTGAGTTGGACCATCTAGTTCAAATGTGATGCCTTCTGGTGCAACAACTTCGACTGGATGTGATAAACCAAGGTTCATCACCAATTTGTTACCTTGTAATTGTACACGATAACCAACACCGTTAACTTCCAAAGTTTTCTTGAAGCCATCTGTAACACCAATGACCATATTATTGATTAAAGAACGTGTTAAGCCATGTAAGGAACGACTTTCTTTTGTATCATCAGCACGTGTTACAACAATATGATTATCTTTAACTTCTACAGAAATAACGGATTCAAAATTCTGTGTTAATGAAATATTGCCTTTCTTGACATTTACTTCATTATCTTTTACCGATACATCAACACCTTCTGGAATTGCAATCGGTTTATTACCTATTCTGGACATATATTCCTCCTGCTCTTGAGATTGAAGCATAATGATATTTTATGCTTTTTCAGAGTTTACTTACCAAATACNNACTTACCAAATAAAAGCCATAACTTCGCCGCCAATACCAGCGTTTCTAGCTTTTTTATCTGTCATAATTCCTTGTGATGTAGAAATTAAAGCAATTCCTAAACCATCAAGAACTGTTGGTATTTCATTAGCTTGAGCATATATTCTCAAACCTGGTTTTGAGATTCGTCTCATACCAGCAATGACAGGTTTATTATCATAATATTTTAAAGTGATAGTTAATTCACCTTGTTTATTGTCTTCTTTATACTCCACATTTTTAATATAACCTTCAGCTAATAAAATGTCGGCAATACTGCGTTTTAATTTAGAAGACGGTACTTGACATGTCGTATGACCAGCACTTCCGGCATTACGAATTCTTGTAAGCATGTCTGCAATTGGATCTGTGATTTGCATAATATTCTCCTTTACAGTAATTACCAGCTAGCTTTGCGTACGCCAGGAATTTGTCCCTTGTATGCTAACTCGCGGAAGCAGAGACGGCAAATACCATATTTACGCATATAAGAATGTGGACGACCACAGATCTGGCAACGATTATGTTGACGAGTTGAGAATTTTGGATCTCTCGTCGCTTTAACTTTTAATGATTTTTTAGCCATTCTTTCCTCCCATTATTTTCTAAAAGGCATTCCTAGGCCTGATAACAAAGCTCTGGCTTCTTCATCTGATTCAGCTGTTGTTACAATAACAATATCCATACCACGAATTTTATCAATTTTATCATAGTCAATTTCTGGGAATATTAATTGTTCTTTAGTTCCAAAAGAAAAGTTCCCACGACCATCAAACGAATTAGGATTAATACCACGAAAGTCTCGTGTACGTGGTAAAGCAACACTAACTAATTTATCAAAAAATTCATACATTCTTTGATTTCTTAAAGTTACTTTACAACCAACATTTTGCCCAGCTCTTAAATGGAAATTTGCAATGGATTTACGAGATTGAGTAACAACTGGTTTTTGACCACTGATAACAGTTAAATCATTAACAGCATGGTCCATAACCTTTGCGTCTTCTTTGGCTTCGCCAACACCCATATTGATTACAATTTTTTCCAATTTAGGAACTTGCATAACTGAAGAATATTTAAATTGCTCCATCAAAGCAGGGGCAACTTCATTTTTATAATGTTCTACTAAACGATTAGCCATTCAATTTGCCTCCTTACTTTATTGAGCTAATAGTGGAACCGCAGGCTTTGCAGAAACGAACTTTTTTAGTTTCGCCATCAATTTCTTCAAAACGGGAACCAGTTTTACTAGGTTTTTTACAATTAGGGCATACTAACATCACATTAGAAGCAGATATTTTTCCTGCTTGTTCTATTCTGCCACCTTGCTCTAAATGGGATTTTGCTTTTTGGTGTTTGATTACAATATTAACGCCTTCGACAACAACTTGACCAGTCTTAGGGAAAACAGCCATAACTTTACCAGATTTACCCGCATCTTTTCCGCGTAATACATAGACATTATCATCTACTTTTACATGCATTTTATTCATCATGGCCTCCTTATAATACTTCTGGTGCTAGAGAAAGAATTCTCATATAATTTTTCTCACGTAATTCTCTGGCAATAGGTCCAAAGATACGAGTTCCTTGTGGATTGCCATCATCATCTAAGATAACAGCAGCATTTTCATCAAAGCGAATGATAGAGCCATCAGCACGTCTTACGCCTTTTTTAGTACGTACGATAACTGCTTTAACAATATCACCTTTTTTAACAACACCACCTGGTATTGCTTCTTTAACAGAACAAACAATAACATCACCAATATTGGCATATCTTCGATTAGTTCCGCCTAAAACACGGATGCAAAGTAATTTACGTGCACCGGTATTATCCGCGGATTTTAGAGTTGATTCTTGTTGTATCATTTCATTTCTCCTTTATTCAGCGGATTATTTTGCTTTTTCAATAATATTAACTAAGCGCCAAGTTTTTGTTTTGCTTAAAGGTCTCGTTTCCATGATACGAACTTTATCTCCTTCATGAGCTTCATTCGCTTCATCATGAGCTTTAAAACGTTTAGTTTGTTTAATATATTTGTTATACAAGGGATGACGAACTTGTTCTTCAACAGCAACGGTAATCGTCTTATCCATTTTGTCGGAAACAACAGTGCCGACTCTCTGTTTTCGATTATTTCTTTCTATCATAATTTATCCCCTTGTTCTTTGGTTTCCGCTAATTCCATTTCTCTTAAAATAGTTTTAACACGAGCAATCTCACGTCTAACAGTTTTTAATTCCATAGGATTATCAAGTTGATTAGTGGCATGTTGAAATCTCAATTTAAATAACTGCTCTTTTAATTCAACAAGTTCTTGATTTAGATCATCGGCAGTCATATTACGTAATTCAGTTGTTTTCATCGGCTACCTCCTAAGCTTCTTTCTCTTCGTCATGAGAAGCTTCAGCAGTTGTAGATTCTGTAGCATCTTCAGATGCTTCAGCAGCCATTTCTGCTTCTTCCTCAAGTTGCTCAACAACATCTGCCTGAACCTCAGAGAATTTAGCAATTTCTTCTGCAGACAACTGATGTTCACTATAGATAAAACGTGTTTTGATTGGCAATTTGTGGGAAGCAAGACGGAAAGCCTCTCTTGCAACGCTTTCGCTAACACCAGCTAATTCAAACATGACACGACCTGGTTTAACAACAGCTACCCAGTACTCTGGTGAACCTTTACCAGAACCCATTCTGGTTTCAGCTGGTTTGGATGTTACTGGTTTATCAGGGAAAATTTTAACCCATACTTTACCACCACGACGCAAATAACGATTAATTGCAATACGCGCGGCTTCAATTTGATTACTTGTAATCCAATGTGGTTCTAATGCTTGTACACCATATTGTCCATAAGTTACTTTATTACCACGAAGCGCTTTACCTTTCATGCGTCCGCGATGTTGTCTTCTGTATTTAACACGCTTTGGCATTAACATTATTGCTCGCCTCCTTCAGTTACGGTTCCTTCTACATTTGCTTTTGGTAAAGGAATAATTTCGCCTTTATAAATCCAAACTTTAACACCGATTTTTCCATAAGTGGTACTTGCCTCAGCAAAACCATAATCGATATCAGCTCTCAAAGTATGAAGCGGAATAGTACCTTCATGATAGCTCTCATTACGAGCAATCTCAGCACCACCTAAACGACCAGCACACATGGTTTTAATACCTTTGGCACCTTGTTTCATCGTACGAGTGATAGCTTGTTTCATTGCTCTTCTAAAAGAAACACGTTCTTCTAATTGTTTAGCGATACCTTCTGCTACTAATTGAGCATCTGTATCAGCATTTTTGATTTCTTTCACATTAACGAAGAAAGTTTGTTTGAACTCTTTCGTTAATTTTTTCTTTAAGGCTTCAATCTCTGCACCTTGTCGGCCAATGATAATTCCAGGTTTTGCAGTAGAAATTGTGATGATTGTTCTCTCATCACCTTCTCTTTCAATTTCTATTCTGGAAACACCAGCTCTTTCAGTTTCTTTTTTAACAAACTCACGAATTTTAGCATCTTCTACTAAATAACGTGCAAAATCTTTTTTATCGGCATACCAACGAGTATCCCAATCTTTGATAACTCCAACACGAAAACCATGTGGATTAACTTTTTGACCCATTAGATAGCCTCCTCTGTTTTTTCTTGAACGGTCACGGTGATATTACTAGATCTTTTTAAAATTTGACTTGCAGATCCTTTACCTTTAGGCATATAGCGTTTCATTGTAACACCAGGACCAACTTGACAATCAACAAAATATAGATCATCACGATTCAAATTATAATTATTCACTGCATTAGCAGTTGCAGATTCTAATAATTTAATCAAGACCTCGGAAGCAGCTTTTGGAGTATAACGTAAAATCGCAATAGCTTCATCAACAGGTTTGTTTATAATTGTACGAACTACAATATTGACTTTGGAAGGACTAAGGCGGACATGATTAATTCTTGCAACACCTCTATCTTTTCCAATACCCAAAACTTTTCGCTCTTTTTTAGTTAAAGTGCGTTTTTTAGCTGAGCGTGGAGTTTGAGCATAATATTCTTTTATTAATTGTTCTCTATTTTCTTGCAATTCATTTTTTGTATAAGTTCTTGACATTATTTCCTCCTTTCTCAGCTAATTATTTAAGCTTTGTTGTTTTTTCAGCTTTGGCATGACCACGATATGTTCTAGTAGGGGCAAATTCGCCTAATTTATGGCCAACCATTTCTTCGGTTATATAAACTGGAACATGTTTTCTTCCATCATGGACTGCAATTGTATGTCCGACCATTTCAGGGAAAATCGTAGAATCTCGTGACCAGGTTCTTATAACTTTATGTTCATTTTTTTCGTTCATAGCTTCGATTCTTTTCATCAAAGCGTCTTCGACATAAAACCCTTTTTTACTTGAACGACTCATATGTCACCTCCTATTTTCTACGTCCTCTGACGATCAATTTATCTGATTGTTTATTTTTCTTACGAGTCTTTTTACCAACAGTTGGTTTGCCCCATGGAGATTTTGGACTTGGAAGACCGATTGAAGTTGAACCTTCACCACCACCATGTGGATGGTCAACAGGGTTCATAACCAAACCACGAACAGTTGGTCTAATACCCATATGACGAGTTCTACCAGCTTTACCAATCTTTACATTTTCATGTTCAATATTACTTACTGTACCTATGGTTGCACGACATGTTAAAGGAATTAAGCGATATTCACCAGAAGGCATACGCATCTGAGCATACTTTCCTTCTTTAGCCATAACACTAGCTGAAGCTCCTGCAGATCTTACTAATTGAGCACCACGACCTGGATGCATTTCAATATTATGAACAACAGTACCAACAGGAATATTATTAAGAGGTAATGTATTTCCTACTTGAATATCTGAATCTACTCCAGATACAACTTGCATGCCTACTTTCAAGCCATTTGGAGCTAAAATGTAAGACTTTTCACCATCAGCATATTGAATCAAAGCAATAAATGCAGTACGGTTTGGATCATACTCGATTGATTTAACAGTTGCTGGAATATCATCTTTTAATCTAGTCCAGTCAATCACTCTAATTTTTTGACGGTTGCCACCACCACGATGTCTAATTGTAATGCGGCCATAATTATTTCTGCCGCTATTTTTTACCTTCTTTGCTAAAAGACTTTTTTCAGGCTTTTTATCTGTCAGTTCAGAATAATCTGCCACTGTCATATGTCTTAATGCAGGAGAAGTCGGACGAAAGCTTTTTACTGCCATTTTTATTCACTCCTTCTTCGATCCGGCCTTATAGCCCGAACCCAAATTCCTCTATTGTATTTTTATATTTTTTATTAGTTTTCTTTTCTTGACCACCTTCAACTAAATAAGTAGTTTCTTGTGGATCAAGATCGATAGTTACAACGGCTTTTTTCCAGTCTGGTGTTTTGCCTTCACTACGATTTACTCTTTTTTTCTTACCTGAAACGTTTTGTGTATTAACTTTCAAAACACGAACATTGAATAATTTTTCACAAGCTTGTCTAATTTCAGTTTTTGTAGCATTTTTAGCAACCGCAAAAGTATATTTACCTTCTGCTGTATCCGCAGTACTACGTTCAGTGATCACAGGCTTAATAATAACATCATATGCACTTCTCATTATACGTAGACCTCCTGAACTTTATTTATAGCTGAATTAGTAAACACAATATTATTATATTTTACTAAATCAAATACATTCATTGTATTTACCAAAGCTGTTTTAACGTCTTTGATATTTCTAGCAGATTTTTCAACATTTTCGTTTTTATCAGCTAAGATAAACAAGGTTGAACCTTCAAGCTTTAAATTATCTATTGTCTTCACAACTTGTTTTGTTTTAATTTCATTTAATTCAAATTCATCTAAAACTTTAAGTCTAGAATCTGTTAAAGCATTTGAAAGAACAGACTTCATCGCCAATCTGCGCATTTTTTTATTGGTTGTATAGCGATAATCACGAGGTACTGGTCCAAAAATAACCCCACCGCCTACATGATTTGCTGCACGAATTGAACCTTGACGTGCTCTTCCTGTTCCTTTTTGACGATATGGTTTTCTCNNTATGGTTTTCTACCACCGCCACTGACTTCGCTGCGAGTTTTGGTTTTTGCTGTTCCTTGACGACGATTTGCCAATTGATTTTTAACAATTCTATGTACAACATCCTCATTTGGTTCAATAGCAAAAATGGCATCATTCAATTCGACTTCGCCAACAACTTCGCCTTCTATATTAAACAAATCTGTTTTAGCCATACTGTTCCTCCACTCTACCTATTTTTAACGGATGTTTTAATCTCTAACAATCCGCCTTTTGGTCCGGGAACTGCGCCTTTAACAACTAAAATATTACGTTCTCCATCAACTTGAACAACTTCTAAGTTCTGTACTGTTGAACGTTTATTTCCCATTTGTCCGGACATCTTTTTGCCTTTTTTAACTTTGGCCGGTGTAGCCGAAGAGCTCATTGAACCACTTGAGCGATGATATTTAGAACCATGCGCCATAGGTCCTCTGCTAAATCCATGTCTTTTAATGCTGCCTTGATAACCTTTACCTTTAGAAGTTCCAGATATATCAACATGATCGCCAGCTTCAAACATCTCATCAACTTTCAAGGTTTGACCTGTTTCATACTCTTCATCATTTTGAAATTCACGCAAAACACGCATTGGTTCAACGTCAATTTTTGCAAACTCACCTTGTGTAGGCTTATTTGCTTTTTTGTTGTTTCCATAACCAACTTTGACTGCTTGATAGCCGTCAATCTCTTTTGTTTTGTTTTGAACAACTGTTAAAGGGCCACAGTCAATGACTGTAACTGGGATAACTAATCCATTTTCATCAAACAGTTGTGTCATACCGGCTTTCTTGCCTAGCATAAATCTGTTCATTTATTGTATTCCTCCTGGTTATTGGTTCGTTTTACGAACATTGACCTTAGTAAAGTCTATAACTTGATTTCAATATTTACGCCTGCTGGCATTTCTAATTTCATCAAAGATTCCATTGTTTTATTATTTGGGGTAACAATATCAATTAAGCGCTTATGTGTTCTTGCTTCAAATTGTTCACGTGAATCTTTATGCTTATGAGGCGAACGTAGTATTGTAATAATTTCCTTTTCGGTTGGTAAAGGGATTGGTCCCGATACACTTGCACCTGTGCGATTTGCTGTTTCGACAATGCGTGAAGCACTTTCATCTAATATCTGATGATCGAAAGCTTTTAAGCGTATTCTAATTTTTTGATTGACAGCCATTTTATAACCTCCTATGCTGCTTATCCTTTTTACAACTCCCCCGGGTGTATGTTACCATTTCATGATAAAACCCAGCAATCGTCAGCGCGCATTTACTGGGTGAAACCTTCCAGGTGTGCTGCAAAATAGATTAGTCGTTTGAATCTTGTTCAAACTAGCTCCGTTCAAGTTACCTGTACTTGCCGCAGCGGCAAATCCAGCAATCTTGAATTTCAAAGCTTTTTGCATCAAAAATTAATCTAATCAATTTTCGACGCAATGATGAGTATATATGAATTAAATTACTTATGCAAGCTTAAATAATAAATTATTTTTGATAATTTATTCCTAAAACAGTTTTTAATTGATTAAGGTTTTCTTGTGCAATGACTCTTGCTTTTTTACTTGATTCAAATAACATTTCCATAATTTGATCTGGTTTTTCTTCAAATTGTTTGCGCCGTTCTCTAATTGTTGCTAATTCTGCTTGTAGTACTTTTTCCAAACGTCGTTTGACTTTAACATCCCCTAAACCACCACGGCGATAATGGGCTTTCCATTCTTCTAATTCATCTTTATTGGGATCAAATGCATCTAAATAAGTAAAAACAGGATTTCCTTCAACCTTGCCAGGATCTTCTACTCTTAAATGATTTGGGTCAGTAAACATATTCATTATTTTTTTAGATACCGTTTTTTCATCATCTGACAAATAAATGCAATTGTTTAATGATTTACTCATTTTAGCATTACCGTCCGTTCCAGGTAAACGTGTAATTTTAGATAATATTGGTTTGCATTCTTTCATAATATCAGTATTAAAATGATAATTAATATGGCGAACAATTTCATTGGTTTGTTCAATCAATGGTAATTGATCATCGCCTACTGGCACTAATTCCGCTTGGAAAGCTGTAATATCTGCAGCTTGACTTACAGGATAGTTTAAAAATCCAGAAGGAATGGAATTACCAAAATCTCTTAAATCTAATTCATGCTTAACAGTGGGATTTCTTAATAAGCGTGCTAAAGTTACAAAGTTCATATACAAAACCGTGTATTCAGTTAATTCTGGAATAAGCGATTGAATAAATATAGTCGTTTTATTTGGATCGATACCACAAGCCAAATAATCATAAGTAACCTCGAGAATACTTTTACGAATTTTATCGACATTGTGCGCATTATCCGTTAATGCTTGCATATCAGCAATCATTAAATAACAAGTTTCATATTGATCTTGCATGATTAAACGCTGTTTTAAAGATCCTACATAATGACCTATATGTAATTTACCTGTTGGTCTGTCACCTGTTAGAACAATCTCTTTTTTCATCTCACTCATAAATATTACCTACCGCTTATATACAATTTCTTAGTTTTGACTATTATGTTTTTAAATCTATTATTACTTTGTTGCATCTAAAATGGCTTTAATTTCAGATTGACTAAAATGATAATCTTGTTCACAAAAATGGCAATGTAAATTAATACCATTTTCATCTTTAGACAAATCCAAAAGATTATCTTTACCCAAAGAAATTAAGTTTTTCTTCATTCGTTCTTTATTCGAAGGACAATAATATTGCACAAGTTTTTCGGAAAGATAATCCACATCTTCATTAATCAATAAATCGATTAATTGATGAGGACTAATTTGATTTTCAATTAATTCTGAAAGATCGGGAAATCCTTTAGTTCTTGCTTCAAGCCAATCTAACAAAGAATCATCAGCATCAGGCATAGCTTGTACTAATAAACCACCTGATGCAACCACACCTTCTGGTTTTAGACGGACTCCTAAAAAGACAACTGTTGGAATTTGTTCAGAATAGAAATAGTAACTAGCAAAATCTTCTGCAATTTCACCACTCATCAATTCGACACTACCAATATAAGGTTCTTTTAGACCTAAATCTTTGATAATTGTTAAATTACCTTTTCCTATACTTTTACCAATATTTAATTTACCTTCATGATGATAATAAGAAGGAGCATGTTTATTATCGATATCGCCACGCACATTTCCAGCATAATCTGCAATGACTGTCATGTTTTTGATGTCTCCATCAGATTTAATCATCGCTGTTAATTGATTGTCTTTATTTTTAAAATCAGAGGCCATCAAAAGCGAACCCGTCATAAATCTACCAAGAGCAACCGTTGAAGCTGGAGATAAATCATGTATTCTTTGAGCTTCCTGAACTAATTTAGTACTTCTCACCGCAACGCAACGTAATAAGCCTTGCTTTGCAAGTGCAATAGCAAGATAATCATCTATTTTAAAATCAATTTCATTCACTTTTATAGAATCCCTTAATATGAATTTAAAATCATAAAAATTTATGTTTTAATCTTTTTCTAAAATTTCGATAGCTTTTTTTAATTGTAAATCTTGTTCTAAATTAATTCGAGAAACAATGACGTTTTTTACATCTTCAGGTAGTTCAACTAAATAATCAGGCTCTAAGCCTTCGCCATCGATATTTTCACCATTAGGTAAATTGTAATAGAAGTTTGTAATTTGAACAGCAGACCCATCATTTAAAAATTTTGTGATGGTTCCGACACCTTTGCCAAAGGATTTCTCACCCACTAATTGGGCTTTTTCCCAATCTCGCAAACATCCTGAAAATAATTCACTTGCCGATGCTGAATTTTGATTAATTAAGCAAACATATTTCATATCTTCTGGAACACCCATATATTCATCTGAGTATTCTTCGACTTCAAAATCTTTGCCATCTCTTCTTCCAACTTCTGTTATTAAAAGACCTTCGGGCAAAAGATAATCAAGCATATCTAAAACTTCATCAACATAGCCACCACCATTATTGCGCAAATCAAAAATGACATTTTTAGCACCTTCTTTTTGTAATTGATCCATTGCTTCAATAAAATTATCGCTAACTCCGTCATTAAAACTAGTGATCCTTACATAGCCAATATTATCATCTAACATTTTTGCATGAATGTTGGAATTTGTAATTTCTTTTCGTTCCACAGTAAATGTATATCTTTTATTCTCAGATGGTCGTAATATTTGTATTTCAACAGTGGTACCTTTTTCTCCACGAATATCTGCTGCTAAGGCCGAAACATCCTCATAACCGTCAGCTGAATAACCATCAATACTAACAAAAATATCATTTATTAATATACCTGCTTTATCTGCAGGAGAATCTTCAACTAGGTCACTTACTTGATAATGATCATCAACCTTTTCAACTGTTGCACCAATGCCGCTATATGCACCAGACATCGAATCTTCCATTTGTTCAACTTCTTCAGGTGAAAGATAAAAAGTATAAGGACTACCTAAGTTTTCTAACATGCCCAAAGTCATTGCTTCTATAATTTCATTTTTAGATAATTTTTCATAATAATTATCTAATATTAAATCTCTAATCGTATTGAATTTTTTCATAGCAGAATTGTCTGAATCTGCTGAAATGTCAGAATCAATGTTTTCTTCTTTAAATATGCCATTATCAGAATCTATATACACTTGGTTTAATGATTGACTAAGGCCGCTAGCAATGTACACAATAAATATACTAGCTGTTAATAAAATAGAAATTCCTGAAACCAAAATATAACCCCAAATATCTTTTTTCTTTTCTTTTTTATTTGGCGTTTGATTATTTTGCGGAATTATCTCATCAGCTTGATAATAATTGTTTGAATGATTGGTATATGGATTATATTGTTTATCATTTTGATTTTCTTGCATTATAACACCTGACGATTATATTAAAAACGAACCATCTTTTTTTCAATAATCAAATATAAATTAATATTTTAAAAAAGAGTTTTTATAAATAGCCAAGGGGATCAACCGATGAACCATTCACTTGAATTTCAAAATGCAAATGTGCTCCAGTTGAAAAACCTGTACTACCTACAAATCCTACAACATCACCAGCATTTACTACTTGTCCTACACTGCAATTAAAACCACTTAAATGACAGCCTAAAACTGATATACCATTACCGATATCGATAATTACAGCATTGCCACCTACTGAAATTGCACCAACATAAGAAATAATACCACTAGTTGGAGCAACGAATGCGGTTCCAGTTGGCGCAGGAATATCAACGCCAGTATGGAAATCAGAATAAGGCGCACCATTCATTATAAAAGAACGAGGTCCATAATATGATGAAATGGAATAGTATCCAGGTACAGGCCAAGCAAATCCGCCCCCAGTATATACAGGAGATGATTCCGTAGGCGCTGATTGTTCTGGTTGATCTGTCGAAGGGGATTGATCCACTGTATTGTCATTATTTGTTTGAGAAGTATTTGTCTGTATTTCATCTTCAGCTTTAGCCGCAGCTTCTGCCTGACGTTGTTGTTCTGCTTCTGCCTCTGCCTGACGTTGTTTTTCAGCCTCAGCTTCTGCTTCCATTTGGGCTCTAACCGCATCTGCAGTAATTTGAGCTTCCGCCATTATCGCATCAACTTCACCCTTCATTGCAGCATAGGTATCAATTTCTTCATTTACATCTGAAATGCTTGTATTAAGATAAGAAATCTGATCTACTTCAAAATTAATATCTTCTTCAATGCTATCCAAATAAGATTGAATTTCATTTAGCTCTTCTTCATTTGCTTCTATGTTTTCTTGGGTTGATTCAGTTAAATCAACTAATTTTTGTTGTTCTTCTATTAAGTCATCCAGAGCAGCTTCATCATCGTCTGTAATAATTCTCATAAATTTTACAGATGTAAAAAATCCTTCAAGACTATCTGCTTCTAATAATAATTCAAGAATAGATTTTTGTTGCATACCAAACATCGTTTCAATTCGGTCACCATATTGATCTAGCTTTACTTGAAAGTTTTCTTTAGCTTGTTCTAAGTTTGCCAAAGATGTTTTTTGCATATCTAAGATATTGTCTTGTCTATATTTTAAAGTTTCATAAGCATTTTGTTGCTCTTCGCTACGTGAATTGAGCCAACTTAAATTATTTTCAGAATCTCCTTTTCTAGACTCTAAATCTGCTAAATCTAATTCACATTGTTCTTTTTTTGCTGCCAGTTCACTCTGGCTTAATGATAATTCATCTATCTCCGCTTCAATATCAGCTAATTCATCTGCTTGAACTGATACATTAGGGATAAAGGCAAATATCCCAATTAATAAAGAAAATAAAAGAAGTTTAATGATCACTTTCTTATTCTTAATTGATTTCTTTGCTTGCATTTTTTCTCTCCTTATTTCAAAACCAAAATATTGGTTTACTATACATCAACATGTTTCCTGACTGCTAGTCCACTAAATAAACCACCAATCAACAATCCCAACACAATGCTTCCAATTACAATCCAAGGAACAATAGTTCCGCTAGGAATTAAAGCAAATGAGGCTCGATTTAAGATATCATCACCAAAATGTTGATAAATCAGATTATATAAAACGGTAAATATTATAGACGAAATGACAGAACCTGCCAACCCCACTATTAAACCTT
>LFRM01405530.1_pt1 | contig 15593 bp, 15 predicted proteins | sample 618341 | NCBI WGS metagenome assembly LFRM01 (sample SAMN03654438, study PRJNA283298) | anaerobic digester metagenome | isolation source: pool of bioreactors CSTR01a, CSTR02a, and CSTR03a thermophilic anaerobic... | place: Denmark: Kgs. Lyngby | collected 2014-05-21 | reverse complement strand
GTAGCATTTGGTAAAAAACACTCTATTGTAATTTGCCACGATAATTCTTATAGCTTTATTTTAAATAGTAAGCCTTTGAGTATTTTACAGGTAAAAGGAGCCAAAGATATTTGTATAGAATTGAACTCTATGAGTAATTCACATAATATGGCTGGATGGCGTATGGGGATGCTTGCATCTAATAAAAAGTTTGTGGGATGGGTTGTAAAGGTTAAGAGTAATATAGATTGTGGACAGTTTAAACCAAAGCAGTTGGCTACTATAGTAGCGCTAGATACACCTATGCAGTGGCACGATAATATGAATTTACTCTACGAACAACGAAGACTTTGGGTCTATAAAATATTGAGTATTATGGGCTGCACTTATAGTACAAATCAAGTTGGGTTTTTTGTTTGGGCAAAGATTCCTGATCATGAGAAAAGCAGTAAGGATTTAGTAAATGATTTATTTTACAAAGCACGCGTTTTTGTAACTCCTGGTTTTATCTATGGAAGTAATGGAGATAGGTATATTCGCATGTCATTGGGTAGCTCAGCCAGCAATATTAAAGAAGCTTACGAACGAATAGCTGATTTTTTAGTAAGCAGAAGTCAGTGATATAGTATATATGAAAGTAGAATCAATTCTGCTACCTGGTGTAGAGGTAAAACGTCCGCTTATAATCTCGGGTCCTTGTAGTGCCGAAACAGAAGAGCAAGTAATGCAGGTTGCTAGAGAATTATCCTCAATAGGGGTTAAGATGTTTCGAGCAGGCATTTGGAAACCCCGCACAAAACCTGGAGGTTTTGAGGGTGTGGGTGTATTGGGTTTAAAATGGTTGCAGCGTGTTAAAGAAGAAACTGGAATGTACGTTGCTACTGAAGTGGCAACTAAAAAGCATGTAAACGAAGCTCTTAAGCATAATATCGACATGCTTTGGATTGGCGCGCGCACTACAGCTAATCCTTTTGCAGTTCAAGAAATAGCCGATGCATTGCAAGGTGTAGATATTCCTATACTTGTTAAAAACCCAGTGAACGCCGATTTAGAGTTATGGATTGGCGCTTTTGAGCGTCTCAACAATGCTGGTGTTACTCGCTTAGGAGCTATTCATCGTGGTTTTAGTACTGCCGATAATAATATTTATCGCAATCTTCCACAATGGCATATCCCTATTGAGTTGAAAAGACGCTACCCTGATTTACCCATTCTTTGCGACCCTAGCCATATTGGGGGCGACCGTAATTTAATCCACACTATTTCTCAACAAGCAATGGATCTTAACTTCAAGGGATTGATCATTGAGTCGCATTGCAACCCAGATGAAGCGTGGAGCGATAGCAATCAGCAGATTACTCCCAGAGAGTTGGAAAATATTCTACAATTACTTGTGATAAGAGAGACAACTCAATCAACTGAGGATTTATCAAACCTACGTATCCAAATTGATGAAATAGATAACAGCTTGCTTGAGATGCTAAGTAAACGTATGCGTATATCACGCGAAATTGGTGTTTATAAGGTTGAGCACCAAATGTCTATATTGCAAACTAAGCGATACAACGAGATTTTGATCAAAAGGATTGAGCAAGCAATAAAAATGGGTATGTCAGGAGATTTTGCTAAAAGATTACTTGAAGCTATTCACGAAGAGTCTGTACGGCAACAGATGGATATTATGCATGCTGAAAACAAAGGTAATGGTACTGACAACACGTTAGAACAATAGCTCTAAATTATACTTCAGTTTATATTTATACTAATTCTACAACTCACACACTTTTCTCCCTCTCAATATTTCTCTTTTTCCTGGAGGTCCAGGTAGTCTTTCTACAATAAACCCTGCCGATTGTAGCATTCTTCTTACTACACCTTTGGCGCAGTAGGTAGTGATGATTGCGTTTTTGTTGCTCACTAAGAACAGCTTGTCAAATATTTGCTGAGTCCACATTTCGGGTTGCTTTTCTGGAGCAAATGCATCAAAGTAAATTACATCAAAGTATTGGTTAGTATCTATATTGTTTGGTGTGCTAAAGTCGGTTTCTATTTTATGCAGGTGAAAATTTGGAGTTATTTCAATCGTTTCATTCCATGGTGCTTTGTGCATGGCCATAAAATGTTCAGTTCCGCTAGTATCTGCTAGTTGTTGCGCATAATTTAGTTGTTGTACACTCTTTATATCTAGTGGGTAAAGCTCTAGCGAGGTGTAATGTATGTGCTTATCTGTTTTTTTAGATTCTAGAAGTGTTAGAAAGGCATTGAGTCCTGTTCCAAATCCTATCTCTAGAATATTTAATTGTTCTAATTTGCATGCATTTAATCCTGTATTGATATAAACATGTTGCGATTCTTGAATAGCACCATGAGTTGAGTGGTAGTGTTCGTCGAGTAGAGGTACATAGAGAGAGTGCGAACCATCTTCTGTTATAATTAGCTTTGTCTGCAGTTGTGAGTCCATAAAAGAGTGTTTATTTAGAGAAACAAAAAACAAATGTACAAATTCTTCCTTTATACATTGTCGAAAGTGTAATTATTGCTAAATTTGCACTTTGGTAGAAGCACAAATAAACAATCCTATTTTAAATGAAACATTATATATTTCTTCTTATTACTTTATTCTTTGTAGTTGGCTGTAACACTGTTGGAAGCGACAAGCCAACGGTTTCTGTTACTATTGAGCCACAGCGCTATTTTGTGGAACAGATTGGAGGGGATAATTTTAAGGTAAATACAATTGTGCCTGCAGGTACAAGCCCCGAAACTTACGATCCAACCCCTTCGCAAATGGTGGCGTTAGGAAAAAGCTCTGTGTACTTTATGGTGGGCTACTTGGGTTTTGAGAATGCTTGGGGAAAAACCCTTGCGGAGAACAATACAGGTGTAATAGTAGTAAATACTTCTAATGAAATTTCTCTTATCGAAGGAGAGAATCTCGAAAATGTTATAGGAGGTCACCAACATCACGATGGACATAACCATCAAGGTGTAGATCCTCATGTTTGGAGTTCGCCCAAAAGCGTACTCATTATGGCCGAGAATATGCTAAATGCATTGGTAATGGCCGATGTTGAGAATCAGAAAGAGTATAGAGACAATTTTAAAGCGTTGCAAGAAGAGATAATAGCTACTGATAAAAAGATTGCTGCATTGTTAGAGAACGCTCCTGTTAAGTCATTCATTATTTACCATCCAGCGTTAGCTTATTTTGCAAGGGACTACAATTTAACTCAGTATAGTATTGAGTTTGAAGGGAAGAGCCCCTCGCCCCAACAGCTAAAACAGATGATAGACTTTGCTCAAGAGCAAGGGGTTAAAACTATTTTTGTGCAAAAAGGTTTCGATATGAAGAATGCCGAATCGCTTGCCAAAGAGGTGGGTGCTTCTATACATTCTATCGACCCTTTGTCGTATAATTGGAGTGAAGAGTTGATTAAGATTGCCGAAATTCTATCTGAAAATGAATAAAATTCTCGACATAGATAATGTATCCGCGGGTTATGATAACAATCCGCGTATTATCAAGAATATCTCATTCTCGGTATATCAAAAAGATTTTCTTGGAATTATTGGTCCTAATGGAGGCGGTAAAACTACTCTGTTGCGTACTATTATGGGGTTGATAAAGCCTTCAGAGGGGAAGGTGTCTTTCTACAACGAAGCAGGCAAGAGTGTTTCAAAAATAAATATTGGTTATTTGCCTCAATTGAATAAAATAGACAGAAAATTCCCTATTACTGTACACGATGTTATTTTGTCGGGCTTGTCAATTGACAGTAAATTACCAGCGTTTTCTCTTTCAGCTAAATATAAAAAGAGAGTTCACGAAGTTGCCGAGCAAATGGGTGTGGATAATTTGTTGAAACGACCCATTGGAGAATTGTCGGGAGGTCAGTTACAAAGGGTGCTACTTGGTCGTTCTATCATAGACAATCCTGTGTTGTTGATATTAGATGAGCCTATATCATACGTAGACAAACTGTTCGAAACAAACTTCTATAAAATATTGGACGAGATAAATAGTAGGATGGGTATTGTTTTGGTTTCTCACGATATAGGAACTATTTTATCGACAGTGCGAAATGTGTTATGTGTAAACGAAACAGCTCACTATCATTGTGGAACTGAAATTTCGCAAGATTGGTTAGATAAAGCCTACGATTCGTGTCCGTTCGAGATTGTGGGCCATGGAGAAGTGCCACATAGGGTGTTGAGAAAACATCAATAGTGGATACTTTGCATGCATGTTTTAAAGTCTAATGCAAATGTATAGATATGCAAAGTGTGTAAACATATAGCCAAGCTCATCAATCAAATTATCTAATTTAGACATCTAATCATATGTTAGATACTTTATTAATTATTTTAGCTGTTATACTTCTCATTTTAGGTATTGTAGGTTCTTTACTACCTGTTTTGCCAGGTCCACCACTTTCATGGTTAGGATTGTTGTTGCTCAAGTTTATTCCCTCTGTAAATCAACATCTCTCTTGGACTATAGTTGTTTCTGTAGGTCTGTTTACACTTCTAGTCTTTGTTTTAGATAATCTTTTGCCTGTTTGGAGCACCAGAAAAATGGGTGGAAGCAGAGTAGTTGTTTGGGGCGCAGGTATAGGTTTTGTTGTGGGTTTTTGGTTTGGACCTTTAGGTATTATCTTTGGCCCTTTTGCTGGAGCATTAATAGCTGGTCTCATTTCAGGTTCGCATATAAAGGCTGCATTGAAGCATGCTTCAGGAGCATTTATTGGATTCTTTACAGGAATTGTGCTTAAGTTTATTAATCTGGGTGTAATTGTCTATTGGTTTGTGAAGGTGCTAGTGTGATAACATAGGTGTTAGTTCTATATCATTTACAATATTAAAAAAAAGACGCAAGTCTTTCATGTAGGAAAGCTATGCGTCTTTAAGTTTTTTCAGCGAAATGTATAAGAGTTCTTATTTCTGAAACTCTTTCTCTACAATATACTCTGCAATTTGCACTGCATTTAGGGCAGCTCCTTTTTTTATTTGGTCCGATACAGTCCAGAAGGTCAATCCGTTTTCATTGGTCAAATCTTTTCTAATACGTCCTACAAACACCTCATCTTTCCCTTCTAGAAATAGTGGCATTGGGTATTCTTGATTCTCCATATTGTCCATCAATATTACTCCTGGAGCGTTGGCAAAAGCTTTCTTTGCTTCTTCAACCGATATTGGCTCCTCAGTTTCAACCCACACAGATTCTGAATGTGCACGCAATACAGGCACACGTATACAAGTTGCGCTCACTTTGATGTTTGAATGCATAATCTTACGTGTTTCGTTATACATTTTCATCTCCTCTTTGGTGTATCCATTGTCTGTAAATGAGTCAACTTGAGGTATTAAGTTGTAGGCTAGTTGATAGGCAAACTTAGACACAGTAGGTTCTTCGCCGCGCTCTATTTGAGCGTATTGCTCTTTCAGTTCTTCCATACCCGATGCACCTGCTCCAGATGATGCTTGATAGGTAGAAACATGCACTTTGGTAATATGAGATAACTCTTCGATAGGTTTGAGTGACACCACCAACTGTGTTGTAGTGCAATTGGGGTTGGCAATAATATTGCGAGGTCTATTTAATGCATCTTCAGCATTCAACTCGGGCACTACCAAGGGCACATCTTGGTCCATACGGAATGCACTTGAATTGTCAATCATAATAGCACCATATTTGGTGATAGTTTCTGCATACTCTACAGATATGCTGCCACCAGCTGAGGCAAAGGCTATGTCTATGTTTTTAAAATCGTCGTTGTGTTGCAGTTCTTTTACTTTTATTTCTTTTCCTCTAAAGGTGTATCTTTGTCCTGCACTGCGGGCCGAACCAAACAGCTTTAAGCTTTCCACCGGAAAGTTTCTTTCGGTCAATACGCTTAAAAGTTCTTGTCCAACAGCTCCGCTGATACCTACAATTGCTATTCTCATATTATTGGGTTTTATTATTTGTGTTTGGGTGAATACTCTTCTTTTTTTAATAGTTTGCAAAAACAGAGGTTTCTGCTCAGTAAATATAGTGCATTTTTATTGAAATCTACTATTGATTTTTATTTTAGTTAGAGCGATTTAAAATTACAATTCAATTACCTTGCCTTCTTTAGCCAACTCTGTGTTGGGGAATACCGTCTGAGCTTCTTCTAATAGTGGAGTCAAATTAGTGTATCGGGATGAGAAGTGTCCAATAACTAACTTCTTAACTTCAGCTAGCTTAGCTATTTCTGCTGCTTGTCTAGCGGTGGAATGGCCTGTTTTAATAGCCCTTGCTAATTCTGACTCTGCAAAGGTTGCTTCGTGATATAATACATCTACACCTTTAATGTAATGAACAATTGATTCGTCATAGGCCGTATCTGAACAGTAGGCGTATATGCGCTGAGGGTCGGCTGGTGTGGTGAGTCGTTCGTTAGATATAATCTCTCCTTCGTGAGTAGTGAAATCTGCGCCACTCTTTATGTCGTTTATCTCGCGGATGGGAATATTGTAAAAATCAATCATTTCTCGTTTAATATGCTTTTGCTTCTCTTTCTCTTTAAAAAGAAAGCCAGATGTGGCAATGCGATGTTTTAGAGGAAACGAGTAGATACAGATTGATTTGTTTTCATAAATTAAATTGAATCCTTTTCTCCTCAATAGTATCAAATTTACATTATACGAAAGATTTTTGCAGAAGAAATTTAGAATTGGACTTAGAAACTGCTCTATTTCTTGGTGTGCATAAATAGTCAACTCTGCAGTGCGCCCTAGCAAACCTAATGAAGAAATAAGACCAGGTAGGCCAAAAACATGGTCGCCATGAAGGTGCGATATGAAAATACTGTGTAGTTTACCCATTCGAGCTCCCAGTTTTCTCATTTGTAATTGTGTGCCTTCGCCACAATCTATCATAAACAACTTGCCGTTTACATCTACTAGTTGAGATGAGGGATTGTGCATAGTGGTGGGCAAAGCTGATCCACAGCCTAATATTTGGACTTTAAATGGTGTCATTTGTTTTACTTCTTCAGGGTGTTGTCATTTAGTTTGTGCCCTTGTTTGAGAGTGCAAACTCTTTGCTTATTATCTTGCATCTTTTATATGTAGCAAAATGATATAGAGACCACAATCTAAGTTATTTAAACAAGATGTGCAAACCTATTGTTTTGTTAGGTAGGTTAAAACAGGGTAGTGGTCAGAGAAGTTCACCCTATCTACGGTAGTTTTGTGTGCCTTGAGATTTTTGCTGTGCAATATATAATCTATTCTAAAGAGAAAAAGATGTTCGTGATAGGTAATTCCTGGTCCAAACCCTGTTGATGTATAAGCATCTGCAAGGTCTCCTTTCATTCTCTTGTAGGCATATGAGATAGGCATATCGTTGAAATCGCCACATATAATAAGCTTATCGTACTCTTGTTGGCTTATATAATCGGATACTTGTTGAACCTGAGTGGCTCTTTTAGTGTAACCTCGTCCCATACGTCTTTTTATACTTGATCCTACTTCTACAGCAGTGGGATAGTCTCTATTTGTCAAAAAGTTACTGTACAGTTTTTTATCAGATGATGATATTTTATTTGACTCTAAGTGGTTGTTCGACACCAAGTAGGTCTCTCCATCTACATCGATAGTGTATATTGCCGCACCATTATAAGATGACTTAAATGTGAATTCGTGTGTATTTGTAATTGGGTACTTAGAAAAGCAAGCAAGCCCATAGGTATGATATTTCCCTGAATATTCTAGTCCTGTAATAGAGCGATAGGGGTATTGATTGAGTATTTTATTTACATCTCTCTGTGTGAGGAGCGATTTGCCCGTTTTACTTATCATGTACTCTTGCAAGCATACAATATCTGCATCTGTTTTAGCTATATACTCCAATAGAGGGTGTGCTGACTCTTTTTTAGATTCGCGCATAAATCCCATTACATTGTATGTAAGCACTTTTAGACTCTTTTCCGGTACTGTTTCTGGCTTAAAGTTTAAGGGGAAGAGTGTAGTGATGGGTTTATAACATACAATTAATGCAATGCCAATAACCAGTGCAACTTTTCTTTTTTTGAGAAGCAACCATGCTATTAAACACAAAATATTTGTTGTGAGAATTACAGGGAATGCTAATCCTATAAATGAGAAGATTGAAGTTCGATGTGGCGACACATACCATGCCAATGGCGATAGTAAAAGCAGGAATATAGATACAATGGTGACTGTAAGGAAAAGTAGTTTAATAATTTTTCTAATCATAGCACTCTGATGATTGTTCCCTTTATTTATTTCTTGCCAGCATCAAATAGCTGGCGCTTCTCTTCGGATGATAGGCTGTCGTATCCCGATTGTTTTAATTTGTCAAGTATTGCATCAATTGTTTTTGACTGTTGCGCTTTTCTATAATTATAATCGTAATCGGTTTCCTTTTTTTTGTAAACTACTTTATGAGCTCCCTTGTATTTTCTTTTTTTGAATATATTGGCAATCATGTCTAAAAAGCGGCTTATAGGCAGCGTGAAATCTTTTCCTTTTTTATATTGCGTTGCAAACAGATATCCGGCAATTGCTCCACCAATATGGGCAACGTGGCCTCCTGGATTGTTTCCGTTGCTCAACGAAAAGAAATCGATAACAAACACAGCAATAGCTATATATATAATCTTTATACGTCCAAATAGAAACAGATTGAGTGTAACATCGGGTCTGTAGAATGCTGCTGCCATTACAATAGCCATTACAGAAGCCGATGCGCCTATCATTATTCCGTGTCCAGATTCGTATATGTAGTAAGGAATGGTGTTGAATGCTATAATATACAATAGAGCTCCGGCCAATCCTCCTATTACATATAGGCTACCAAGTGTACGATCATTGAAATAGCTCAAAAATATCTTGCCAAACCAATAAAGCCAAAGCATGTTGAAGAGAATGTGCATAAACCCTACATGTACAAACATGTAGGTTAGAAGTGTCCAAAACCTAATCAAAATCATATTTAGCTGAGATGGAACTGCCAGAAACGGGAGCGGGTCTAGCGACTCTAAACGAAATAGAGTAGCCACTACACCAACAGCATGTATGGCAAGAAATACAGCAACGTTTATGAAAATGAATTTCATAAGCACGTCGCCTTTATTAAATGTGCGTTTTATGTTATCTAAAATATTCGACATTCGTTCTGTTTTTGTTTGTATCTTTCTTTTTCCAGTATAGTATCATAAATATACCAAAAATCATACCTCCTAAGTGTGCAAAGTGTGCAACATTGTCTCCTTGCAAATATGCCAATCCCAAGGCCAACTCCATAGCACCATATCCAATCACTAGCCATTTGGCTTTAATAGGGAATGGGAATGGAATAATATAGAGTGGTATATTGGGGAATAACATTCCAAATGCAAGTAATATACCAAACACTGCTCCCGATGCACCAATTGTACCCGTATTCAATAATATATTGAGTGCACCCTTCGCAGCATCAGTATAATTCATGTTTTGTTCTATTAATTGACCCCCTTGGGCAATAACATCAGAGATTGCCGCTGCCGAAAGACCACTTTTAACAGAATAGATACGAATACCAATTACTAACATTTGAATTAATGCAGCACCTATACCAGTAATAAAGTAATAGGTTAAGAATCGTTTCGGACCCCATATTTGCTCTAGCAATCTACCAAACATGAAAACTGCAAACATGTTGAAAAATACATGTCCAAAAGAGTGGGGGTCATGTAAAAACATGTAGGTTACAAATTGATAAATCCTAAAATTGGGCGATTCAAAATAGTAAAGTCCTAAATGATCTGAAAGGTCAATTCCTCTTTGCATAAGAACCATTTGAGCCAACCACACAATAATATTGATGATTAGTATATTCTTACATACATTTGGAATTCCGCTTAAAAAACTCGTCCGAGCTTGTTGCATTCTTTGTTATCTTTTCTGTGTTTAGAAGAGCAAAAATACAGTTTTTTTCTGTCAAACACCTCGTTATAGGCTATTATTGGGTTTTTTTTTGAGTTTCGGGATAGTTTTTCACTTATTTCTTGATTGTTGTTGATTTATAATCTATATTTGACATTCGAATAAGGCTAAGCCTTAGTGTTATATGTTTAATTTATTATCATTTTCTTATGAATAAATCAGAATTAGTAAGTGCAGTAGCTCAAAAATCAGGTTTGAGTAAAGTTGATTCAAAAAAAGCATTAGATGCAGTTTTAGAATCAATAGGTGAAGAATTGAAGAATGACGGTAAAGTTGTTCTAGTAGGTTTCGGTACATTCTCGGTAAACGAGAGAAGTGCACGTAAAGGTATTAATCCTCGCACAAAAGAGCCGATTGACATTCCTGCAAAAAAAGTAGTTAAATTTAAAGCTGGTTCGCAATTGAGCGCTTTAGACTAGATACTTTTTAAGACACATAATTAAAGGGGCAAATGTAATGTTTGTTCCTTTTTTTTGCGCATTACTTAAAAAGTTGTTTTAATGTTTCTCGTTTCAAAATAATAATAAATCCAAATCTACGGCAGACCCACTTTCGGCTACGATCGAAACCAACAAAACCTCAGCAGACCCACTTTCGGCTACGACCGAAACCAACAAATCCTCGGCTGACCTGCTTTCGGTTACGTCCGAAACTAACAAATCCTTGGCAGACCTGCTTTCGGCTACGACCGAAACCAATAAAACCTCGGCTAACCTGCTTTCGGCTGAGACCCAAACCAACAAAACTTCGGAAGAATCGCTTTTGGTTGCAATTAAAAACTTCTTAGCCCTGTCTTTATCAAACATACCCTAAGTTTAGAAGAGGTCTACTCAAATAAGTTTATCAAACTTATCGGAGTGTTTAATTGATTTTTCTTTATTTCACTAAATTGTGAATCTAATATATAATGATTTAATTATCTATTGTGCTTTTATATTAAATCTGAAAATCTGAATATCTATTAAAGCACGATGATAAGGTGAAAAACGCAAACGTGCATCGTCAGTTTTTTTATTATCTTTGCACTTCGCTTTTCATAAAAGAGTGTAGTGCAAGGTTTCTGCTTGCGATAGACTGAGTATTAAACATTTCAAAAATATATTTTACAGATGATTAAAAAAAGCCGTTTTGCTAAAGTATTAGACACCATAGAAGTAGTTGGGAATAGATTGCCACATCCCGCTACACTCTTTTTGATGATGGCAGTATTAGTAGCCCTTCTATCTTGGTGGGCATCAGCTGTAGGCCTTGCAGCTACACATCCCGCTACAGGAGAAGTTATTGCAGTGAAAAATCTTTTAAGTGCCGATGGACTTCGTTGGATATATACAAATGTAGAAAGCAACTTTGTTAACTTTCCGCCACTAGGATTAGTCTTAGTTATTATGATAGGTATTGGTGTTGCCGAAGGTTCTGGTCTTTTTACTGTGCTTGTGCGTCAATTAGTACTTGGTGCTCCTCCAAAATTAATAACCGCTGCAATTATAACTGCAGGTATCTTCTCACATCTTGCATCAGAAGTTGGATATGTTATCTTAATACCTTTAGGGGCAATGATTTTTCATGCACTCGGACGACATCCTATGGCAGGTTTTGCTGCAGCGTTTGCAGGAGTAAGTGCAGGCTTTGGGTCTAACTTTCTAATTGGTTCAGTCGACCCTATACTTGCGGGCCTTTCTACCTCTGCAGCTCAAATAATAGACCCCTCAATGAATATCAACCCAATGGTCAACTACTACTTTATGGTAGCAAGTGCTATAATGGTTATATTTGTTGGTACTTGGATTACAGAGAAAATTGTTGAGCCAAGGCTTGGCACATACAGTGGTAAGGAGAAGCCACTAGCTATTGAGCAAATTACTCCACTAGAGAAAAAGGGACTTAAATGGGCAGGCATTGGCACACTTATTTTTGTTGCTCTTATGGCATGGACAATTATCCCAGAGAACGGTCTGCTTAGAGACCCAGTAACAGGTAGTATATTACAATCGCCCTTCTTTTCGGGTATTGTAGTAGGGCTTTTATTACTCTTTTTTGTTCCAGGAATTATATATGGAATAATAGTGAAAACCATTAAAAATGATAAGGATGTAATAAATCATATGTCAAACTCAATGAAGGGGATGGGTGGCTATATTGTTTTAGTGTTCTTTGCAGCGCAATTTATCTACTGGTTCAACTATTCAAACCTTGGTTTGGTTGTAGCAATAGATGGAGCCGAATTTCTGAGTCATATTGGTTTTACTGGTATCCCCCTTATTCTTACCTTCTTGCTTCTCTCAGCTTTTTTGAATATGTTTATGGGAAGCGCCTCTGCAAAGTGGGCTATTATGGCTCCTGTTTTTGTGCCAATGTTTATGATACTAGGTTATCATCCAGGTCTTACGCAGGCAGCTTTTCGAATAGGAGATTCGGTAACAAATGTAATTACTCCTATGATGAGTTACTTTGCATTAATAGTTACCTATGCACAAAATTATGATGAGAAAAACGGCATTGGAACAATTATTTCACTCATGATTCCTTATACTGTAGTGTTTATGCTAGTATGGGCGGTTATGATGACTATATGGATGCTACTTGGAATACCTGTGGGTGTTGATGGGCCAATTCACTTACCTGCATTCTAAATTGCTATAGTAGTTTGGGTTGCTTCCTATGTGTACAGCTTATCAGAATGCCGTTGCAAAACAATATGAGTTTTTGCAACGGCATTCTTATTATATAGCAAATATGGGATTAATTGCAAAACCATGTGTTTTAATTAGCACTTATATGCCATTTGACATATGCGTGTTGAATTATTACAAATACTATAAAAAAAAATAGACCAACTCGGCCGAGCTGATCTATTTTTCCCTTTTGGTTAATTATTGGTTACTAGACTAAGGTAAAAAAGATTGTTTTAGGTTATCGATGCAAAGATATACTTCCTGAGTGTATTGGCCAAATTTATAAACATGTTGTATAATAGTGTTATATAACATTATTTGTTAGATATCTACTTCGTAGTGTATTCTGATATATTTGAATTTGGTTTGTTGCCTTGTAGTCTCTTCATGTTGCTTGAGTATATTTCTTACCTGAGCAACAGGATAACCCATCTCCATTTTCAATAATATTTCTCTTATGTAGTATTGTTGTACCCTGCCCACTGCAGGTATTGCAGGCCCTAGCACGCGCTCTTCTAATGTTCTTTTTAGTAGCATGGCAAGATAGTCGGCAGCTTGTGCTACATTGTTCTCATATTTGTAGCGCAGTTTAATTACTATTAAACGATAATAGGGGGGATACTTAAACATACTTCTTTCTGCTAGTTGTGCCTTGAAGAAATTGATGAAGTCGTTGTTTTTTATATAATCAAAAATAGGTTGGTTAGGGTTTGAGGTCTGAACTACTACAGTTCCTGCCTCACCTTTTCTGCCCGAACGGCCACTTGCTTGCGTTATCATCTGAAAACCATCTTCGTGAGAGCGAAAGTTGGGGAAGTTTAGTAAGCTATCGGCTTGTATAATTCCTACTACACGCACATTGTCGAAGTCTAATCCTTTTGAAACCATTTTGGTTCCTACCAATATTTGCGATTTTCCGTGAGAGAAGTCGTTTAATATCTGCTCATACGATGTTGCTCCACGAGTAGTATCTGTATCCATTCGTGCTACTACGGCTTCTGGGAAGAGTGTGCTCACCTCTTCGGCCAGCTGTTCCGTTCCGCTCCCTAAGTGCTGCAGGGTGCCTTCTTTACACTCTGGGCACTCGCTAGGCACAGGATAAGAGGCATCGCAATAATGACATTTTAATCTGTTTTGATATTTGTGATAGGTGAGTGTTACATCGCAATCTTCACATTTTGGCGTATAGTCACAGCTATTGCATTCTAAGATTGGGGCAAAGCCTCTTCTGTTTCTGAATAAGATAACCTGTTGCTTGTTGGCCAAAGCTTCTTGCATCTGCTCCATTAATAGAGGCGATAGGAGCGATTTCATTACTTTTCTGCGTCGCAGGTCTTTGGTGTCAACCAGCGTTATTGTAGGCAATGCCATGTTCTCATACCGTTCGGTAAGACTTACCAATCCATATTTACCCGACAAGGCATTGTAATACGACTCTATAGCTGGGGTTGCCGAACCTAACAATGTTTTAGCCTTTTGGAAGTGTGCATACATAATGGCTGTATTTTTGCCATGATAACGAGGCGATGGATCGGTTTGTCGGTAGCTTTGGTCGTGCTCTTCATCTATCACAATCAATCCCAGATTATCGAAAGGCATAAATATGGAGGAACGAACTCCTATAATAATTTTATAAGGGTTGTCTGATATCATTTTAAGCCATATCTCCGCTCTTACATTGTCGTTTATTTTGGAATGATAGATTGCCAGGTCGTTGCCAAACGCTACTTGCAGCCGGTTTGTAAGTTGTGTAGTAAGTGCTATTTCGGGAAGAAGGTACAGAACTTGTTGGCCCTTCTCTATAGCATCTTTCATTAATTGTATATAGACTTCAGTTTTACCCGAAGAGGTTATTCCATGTAGCAAACAGACATCTTTCTCTTCGAAAACCTTTTTCACTTCTTCATATGCCTCTTGTTGATGAGGTGTAAGCTCTTTTGCATAGTCAATCCTAAGGTCTTGCTTGTTAAGCCACGAAGCAGATACTTCAAACTGCTCTAGTACTTCTTTTGTGAGTACGGCAGATAATATAGGAGCTGTAAAAGTGCCATCAGCTAACAGCTCTTTTCTACTAATAGATGTTGTATTGTGCTCCTTTAAATAACCCACCACAAAGTTGTACAAATCTAATTGTTTTTTTGCTCGCTTTAGCACCTCTTCGGCTGTAGATTTGTTGAAGTGTGGATGTATTCTAATATGATTCTCTCTTTTTTCTTTGTACTTTGTATTGATTGTTTGGCTAACAGTTAAAACCTTTTTAGCCGATAGAGCATTGAGGTGATAATGAATGTTCTTATTATTCAACTCACTTGATAGCTCTGATATTTGTTGAGGTCTTTTACTCTCTTGTAGATAGCCAACTATTTCTGTCTCTATAGATGTTAGTTGTGCTACAATGTCTTGATAGTTGGGTGATAGTGATACATATGCTTTGCTTTCAAGTTTCAATTGTGCGGGTAGTGCTGCATTGTATACATCGCCCATAGGCGCCATATAATAAAAAGAAATCCACTGCCACAGCTTAAGTTGGTGTTGATTCACAATTGGATTGGAATCGAGCTGTGAGTGAATTTCTTTTAATGCTACATGCTCGGGTCTGTTTTTATGAATCCTTAAAACAATAGCAGTGTAGAACTTGCTTTTGCCAAACGGAACTATTACTCTGTGACCTATTTGAATAGTGTTTTCTAGTTCTTTAGGAACTTCATAAGTATAGCTATCTGCAAGGGCTAACGGCAGGATTACATCGGCAAATAATGACATTTTTCTATAAATAAAAAGCAATTCCTACTGACCAAGTTCCTTTTTTATCGTTGAGGGCTTCTCCCCACTCAGGTTTGTTGATTGAATAGTTGTCGGTAAGGTTTATTCCATAGTTAATTCCTACAGCAAATTTGCTAAAAAGCTCCGCTCCTACACCTAGATTAACTCCTGCTTCAAAAGACTTTGATTCGATTTCATCTTGTA
>LFRM01213835.1_pt2 | contig 15596 bp, 15 predicted proteins | sample 618341 | NCBI WGS metagenome assembly LFRM01 (sample SAMN03654438, study PRJNA283298) | anaerobic digester metagenome | isolation source: pool of bioreactors CSTR01a, CSTR02a, and CSTR03a thermophilic anaerobic... | place: Denmark: Kgs. Lyngby | collected 2014-05-21 | reverse complement strand
TTGACAATGTCATAAAGACCCAAATATTGAAGATTTTTAGATGTAAATTTCCCTGTTAAAAACTCCATAGAAATATAGTACATTCTCTTTACATCTTTTTCTTTTTGTTGATTGTGGGTATTAGTCCAATCCTCACCAATATGATTTTGTAACATTACTCCAATTGCACGATAAACATCAATTTCAGTAACTTCATCTAGACTTGTTTTTGATATCTTGTTAAGTGTATCAATCAAGTCTTTTTTAAAATTCTTTATATCCATTTCTCCCATAGTATATATGCTCCTTTATTTACTTATATAACTTTAAATACTCAAATGCTGATACTTCCCAGCTGTTTTCTGATTCCATTGCTCTAACAATCATTTTTGCCCAAGCTTTTTTATCTGTATTATACATATTTAATGCCTCTTTAATCGTGAACAACATTTCATGGGCATTATAGTTTCTAAAACTAAAACCATTGCCTTCATCAGTATACTGATTATAAGGTAGGACAGTGTCCTTTAGGCCACCAACTTCTCTAACAACAGGAATTGTACCATATCTTAGCGCAAAAAGTTGTGATAAGCCACATGGTTCAACCATTGATGGCATTAAAAAGATATCAGCCCCAGCATAAATCTGATGTGCTTCACTTTCACTAAAGTAAATATTAGCTGCCACTTTCTCTGGATACTTCCACTGGAAGTGTTTAAACATGTTTTCAAATTCAGGTTCACCTGTTCCAAGCAAGACAAATTGCACATCTTCTTGTAAGAGTTCATCTAATATGTGCGCAACTAAATCAAGACCCTTCATATCTGATAGTCTTGAAACCATTGCTATTACAGGTGTATCTTTTTTCTGTGGTAAATTATACATTTTTTGTAAATGCTTTTTGTTTTTTGCCTTATCTTTTACTGTTTTAACATCAAAGTTAAACGCTAATTCAGGATCTGTTTTTGGATTCCAAACTTCATAGTCAATCCCATTAACAATACCTGACAGTTTTTCACCATAATAAGCTAGTGAGCCCTCTAAGCCTTCTCCAAAGAATTCATATCTTATTTCTTGGGCATAAGATTTAGAAACAGTGGTAATTAAATCAGCATAAACAATACCAGCCTTCATATAGTTGACATTGTCATAAAACTTAATACTACTTTCATTAAAGTATTCTAGTGATACTCCCATAACTTCGCCTAATACGGCTGGTGGAAAGACACCTTGATACTTTAAATTATGAATCGTAAACACTGTTTTAATGTTTTCATAGTAAGAATCACCTTTAGCAAATTCACTTATAAATAAATTAACCAAGGCACTATGCCAATCATTTGTATGGATTACTTTTGGTTTAAACTTAATTTCTTTAGGAAGTAGTGTTACAGCTTTTGAAAAATAAGCATAACGTTCTCCATCATCAACTTCCCCATAAACTTTAGAGCGATTAAAATAATATTCATTGTCTAAAAAATAAAATAACACACCCTCATGCTCTAACTCCATTACACCAACATATTGGCGACGCCAATTTAAATCGACATAATACTCATGAACTTTTTTCATCTTATCTTTATAAATTTGTGGAATTGAGCCATGTAATGGTAAAACCACTCTAATATCGTGACCCATACCTTTAATTGTTTTAGGTAGTGAGCCAGCAACATCAGCTAAGCCCCCCGTTTTTATAAACGGGGCAGCTTCAGATGCGACATATAGTATTTTCATATTAATCAGCCTTTCTTATTCTTGTTCCCTTTTCAACGATATAAGGGTTAGAAATAGTTCCAACAATCGTAACTTTTTCATCAATTGTGACATTTTTGTCTAAAATTGACTTAACAATATAAGCATCTTCTTCAATAACAGATTTTTGCATGACAATTGAATCCTTAATAACGGCACCTTTTTTAATATTTACACCTCTAAAGATTATTGAGTTTGTGACCGTTCCTTCAATAACACAACCATTTGCGACAATTGAGTTTTCAACTAGTGAGTCATCAGTATACAGTGTAGGTGGTTCATCTTTCGATCTTGTATAAACCAAACCTCCATCAAAAAATGTATCTTGTGAAATATCTTTGTCTAAAAGATTCATACTAGCACGATAATACTTAGCGACATTATTAATTTCATCAACATTGCCCTTGTGCTCATAAGTAATTACCTTCAAGCCATTTTTAGCTTTTAAAAAGGCTCCACGTAAATATCTCTCTTCACCAATTTCTTTAGCTTCTCTAACTAGTTGTCTAAATACCGATTTTTTAATAAAGGCACTGCCCAAGTATAAATTAGTCGTATCTGAACTACCTAAGTTAACACCAATATTTAAAAAATTACCTTCTTCATCAAAAACCAAACTTTCACTGTCTTGATAAATTTCTTCATTTTTAACGTTTGCATAAATTAAACTTAAATCAGCATCAGCCTCTACAAACTGTTGGTAAGCCTTTGTTAGATCTATTTTAGCCAAAACATTTGATGCAATAACATAAATATTTTCTTCTTTAACACCTTTTAGAAAATCTTCTGTTAAATAATACTGATCAATGTCTCCAGCTCTTGTCACACCTTCAATGTGTTGAGGTGGAAAAATGTGTAGACCACTAATTCTTCTATTTAACTCCCAAGGCTGTCCATCACCAATATGATCCATCGTTGATCTAACCTTGTTTCCTGTATAAACCGCAATTGTACTAATACCATGATTAACCATATTAGATAACATAAAGTCTACTAAACGATACCTGCCGCCAAATGGGAGCATATATGATTCTCTTGGCTTAGTTAGTGCTCCAAAATCTTCAGCAACATTTCTTGAACTTATTATTCCAAAACAATTTTTTAACATTATATATTCCTCCTATTCAACCGTTGTCTCATGGATACCGACCAAATGAATGCCATCATTTTTTAAGCCGATTTCTCTATTTGCTTCAACCACTACATTTTCTAAAACAACTGCCTTATGAATCTTGGCCCCTGCTTGGATAACTGCATTAGTTAAAATAACCGAATCTGTAACAACTGCACCCTCTTCAACAATTACTCCACATGAAAGGATACTGTTTTCAACTGTACCACGGACAACAACACCTTCATTTAACATACTGTTGTTGACAACAGCTCCCTTTGCAACAAATTGTGGTGGCAAGTTTAGATTTCTTGTATAAATACGCCAGCTTCTATCATGAAGACCCAAAGTGTTGTCTTTATCTAAAAGATCCATATTAGATTCCCAATAGCTATAAACTGTTCCAACATCACGCCAATATCCACTAAATGACCAAGCATACATATCTTTGCCATCATTTAACATATTAGGTAAAATGTTTTGTCCAAAGTCATGAGCCGAATCTTCAACTTCATTATCCGAAATTAAATATTCTCGCAACACTGGCCAGTTAAACATATAAATTCCCATGGAAGCCATATTATTTTTAGCGTTTTCAGGCTTTTCATCAAATTCATATATCTTTTTATTTTCATCAACATTTAAAATTCCAAAACGATTAGTTTCTTCCCAAGGTACTTCCATAACAGCGATTGTAACATCTGCATCTTTTTCCTTGTGAACATCTAAAAGTTTATTATAGTTCATTTTATAAATATGATCGCCACCCAAAATTAAAACATATTCAGGGTCAACACTATCAATAAAATCAATGTTTTCATAAATTGCATTAGCCGTTCCAGTAAACCAACGACCACCATCATCACCCATGTACGGTGGTAAAATTCTCAATCCACCAACATTTCTATCAAAATCCCAAGCTGAACCAATTCCAATGTGCGAATTTAGTTCAAATGGTTTATATTGGGTTAATATCCCAATATCCCTAATACCTGAATTAGTTGCATTACTAAGTGCAAAGTCAATTATTCGATACTTGCCCCCAAATGGAACTGCAGGTTTTGCGATGTTTTTAGTTAAAGTTTTCAACCTCGAACCTTGCCCACCGGCTAAAAGCATTGCTACTACTTTGTCTTTGATCATTTTTTAACCCCTCCTTATTTTGAAAATTAATCCAGACAAACCTGGTAAATCAACTGCAATACTATTCTCTCTGTTATTGCTTTCAATCTTTTCACTCTTATATGTTTTAACCCTAGCTAAGTCTCCACCATAACGTCTATGATCACTTGCCATAAGGGTACGATAACTTCCTGCCTCACTAACTCCAATACGATAATTTTCTCTTACTACTGGTGTAAAGTTAAATATTCCTACAACGCGTTCACCTTTTTTATCAATTCTTTCAAAAGCAATGATACTTTCAGCATGATTATCATGTTCAATCCACTCAAAACCATCATAGCTATCATCTACTTCATACATGGCTGGCTCTTGTGTGTAAAGCTTGTTTAAATCTTTAACAAAGGCCGAAATTTTTTCATGTGATTCATACTCTAGCAAATGCCAGTCCAAACCCTTCCACTCATTCCACTCAATAAATTGACCAAACTCACTACCCATAAATAATAATTTTTTACCCGGATATAAAAACATGTACAAATAAAGCAGTCTTAAACCACTGAATTTTTCTTCATAAGTCCCAGGCTGTTTATCTAGTAAACTTTTTTTACCATGGACAACTTCATCATGGCTAAAAGGCAGCACATAATTTTCACTAAAAGAATAAGTCAGTCCAAACGTTAAGGCATTTTGATTACCTTTTCTAAAGAGCGGATCTGTTTCAATATACTCTAAAGTATCATTCATCCAACCCATATTCCATTTATAGTCAAAGCCCAAACCACCATCTAAAACTGGTGCTGTAACCTTTGGCCAAGCCGTACTATCTTCTGCAATCATTAAAGCGTTTGGATGATACTCTTTAATAACTGTGTTTAAATTTTCAATAAAACTAATTGCATCTAAATTTTCATGACCACCATAAATGTTTCTTAAATCATCACTACCACCAAAATTTAAATACAACATGTTGGCAACAGCATCAATTCTCAAACCGTCAATATGATAATAATCAAGCCAATACATTGCATTAGAAATCAAAAAACTTCTAACTTCAGGCTTTGTATAATCAAAGTGTAATGTTCCCCAGCCTTCATTTTCAGCGATTCTTGGATCTGATGATTCAAACAAATGTGTTCCATCAAATCTTGCTAAGCCATGATCATCTTTACAAAAGTGAACTGGAACCCAATCTAAAATAACTCCAATATCACGGCGATGACACTCATCAACAAAAAACATAAAGTCTTCTGGAGTTCCAAAGCGACTCGTTGGTGCAAAATAACCCGTTTGCTGATAACCCCATGAACCATCAAAAGGATGTTCCATAATAGGCATTAGCTCAATATGCGTAAAACCCAGCTTTGCTACATAACCTACAAGATCTTTAGCTAAATCCAGATATGATAAGTAATCTCCCTTTTCATCTTTTTTCCATGATGATAAATTTAGTTCATAAATTGACATTGGCTGTGAATGCGAATCTTTTTTCTTTTGATCTTTTATCCATTTGCTATCACGCCATTTGTAACCATTTTGTAAGTCATAAAACTTTGAAGCTGACTTAGGTTTCAGTTCAGCATGAAAGGCATAAGGATCTGCCTTGATTCTAACTTCATCATTTTGTGCAACAATTCGATACTTGTATGCATCAAACTCATTAACGTCATGGACACAGATACTAAAAAGACCACTTCCTTCAATACGTTGTAAAGGTAAGTCGTCTTCATTCCACTCGTTAAAATCACCCATTAAGGTAACATGTTTGGCATTTGGCGCCCACAAAACAAACCTAACGACATCCTCTTTGCCCTTAACTCTGTGCGCACCTAAAAATTCATGGCTATTATAAAATGTTCCCTCATGGAACAAAAAAGCGTCTAATTGCCCATCTGTACAGTAAAAATACTTCATTGAATTGCCCCCTTTAATTTTCTATTGTGTTAATGCATAAATTTATTACATCTACTAACCTTAGTTTAGCATAAATATGCCTTTTTTCCTATTATTCATTGACAATAAAATAGCTTTACAAGGCGGATAGCAAGCCTAAAGCGCAATTTCATTGTTAATATTTATATAAAATATAAAATCATTAAATCTACACTTTATGACTATTTAGATAACTCTTATAAAAGTTAAATGCAGCCTTTTCAACAAGTAAATCAACATTACTAATCGCAGTCTCTAAACTCATTGGTGAATCAATAATATCAATAATCATATCAATTCCATAATCATAGTTTTTCTCATAGCCTAAACCTGTACTACCAACAATCGCCACCGTTAAAACATCATGTTTTTTCGCTAATTTGGCAACACCAATTGGAGCCTTACCATAAATTGTTTGACCATCAATTTTACCTTCTCCCGTAATGACAATGTCAGCATCGATTAAATGTTTCTCTAATTGTACTAACTTTAAAATCTCATCACTGCCTTTAGTAATCGTTGCATTACAAAAAGCAATTAGCCCAGCCCCTAAACCACCAGCTGCACCAGATCCAGGTATGGATTTAACATCGATCTTTAAATACTCCCATAGCTTATCTGCATAATGATTTAAATTATCATCAATAGTTTTGACTTGCGCTAAGGTTGCGCCCTTTTGAGGCGCAAAGACATAAGCTGCCCCCATCTCTCCAACCAAAGGATTAAAAACGTCAGAAAGAATTGTAAAATTAGCATTTTTTATTAAAGGATTTATCCCCGATATATCAATCTTGTGGATATCTTTTAAACCTAAATTATTATAACTGATTAACTCACCATTACTATCCAACAGTAAAACCCCCAGTGCCAAAGCCATACCAGCACCACCATCATTGGTTGCTGAGCCACCAAGACCCATATAGATATTTCTATAACCATTAGCCAGGGCAGCATTAATGAGCTGGCCTACCCCATAAGTAGTAGTATCAAGTGGAGCATACTCATTAGCCTGAAGTAGTGTTAAACCACTAGCACTAGCCATTTCAATAATGACACTATCTCCATCTAATACACCATACTTTGCCAAGATTTTTTTTCCCAAAGGATTTAGCACCTCGACATTTTCATAAAATCCATTTTTAGCTAACACTAGTGCATCCATACTACCTTCACCACCATCAGCAATAGCAACTTTTACAACCTCGACATTTTCATCAGCCCTTTTAAGACCTTTTTCAATGGCTTCTGCAACCTTTAAACTCAATGCACTACCTTTAAATGAATCTGTGGCAACTACTATTTTCATATAACCAATCCTTTCATACTAAATCTACAAACATCACCTTACTAATAAACTCTTTACTAATCACATTATTAACTTTACTAACTACAATTAAATCTTGCGCGATATCACTTTCTATAGAGATGACCATTTTGCCATTATTAGCTAACTGATTAATTAAGGCTTGCGGTATTTCTTTAGCACCGGCTGTCACCATTATTTTGTCATAAGGGGCATAATCAATCCAACCCCTTTTTCCATCACTTAAACTATATTTTATATTTTTATAGCCTAAATCAAACAATCGCTTTTTAGCACTTAAATGTAACTGTTCGATTATTTCAACAGTGTAGACCATTTTAGAACACTTAGCTAAAAGCGCTGTTTGAAAACCTGAGCCAGTCCCTATTTCAAGTATTTTCTCAGTTTTTTTTGGATCTAGCAAAAGCGTCATTTTCAAAACTAGTGATGGCTGTGATATCGTTTGACCATAACCAATAGGAAAAGGCCGATCTTCTTTATAAAACATTTGATAATCATCCATAAATAATCTTCGGTCTAATTCCTTAAAATGATTTTCTATTCTTTTTTTGTTTGACATAAAATCACCCTTTTTATGTATGTCCTCTCATTTATTATATAACAAATTATTGACTTAAAAAATAACACTATATAAAAAAAGATAACCAAATAAATGATTATCTTTTTTACTGAAATTATTTAAACAAATTATATTAAGAAAATTGCTCTGACAATAAAGATCAATCCTAAAACCCACATAATTAATGAAACATCTTTAAATTTACCAGTTAAAGCTTTTAAGACAACATAAGATACCATACCAAAAGCAATACCTTCAGCAATACTATAAGCAAATGGCATCATGATGATTGTTAAAAAGGCTGGAATAGCTTCTGTATAATCAGTAAAGTCGATATCACCAATTGAAGACATCATAAACAATCCAACAATAACTAAAGCTGGAGTTGTCGCAGCTGATGGAACCATAATAAATAATGGTGATAAAAATAGTGCTAAGAAAAACATTCCAGCAGTCGTTAGTGAAGTAAGACCAGTTCTTCCACCTTCAGCAACACCTGCAGCACTTTCAACAAATGTAGTAACTGTACTTGTACCTAAACATGCTCCAGTAACAGTACCAACAGCGTCAGCCATTAATGCTTTACCAACACGTGGTAGTTTTCCATCTTCATCTAACATGCCAGCTTTACTAGCAACACCAGCTAGTGTTCCAACAGTGTCAAAGATATCAACGAATAAAAACGTAAATACAACAAACATCATTTCTTTAGAGAATATTTCTTCCCAACCAACAAATTGGAAGGCTACTTCTTTTAATGATGGTGGCAAGCTAAATACTGCCTCTGGAAATTGTGTAACACCTAATGGAAAGCCAATTAAAGTAGTTAAGACGATTCCGATTAAAATAGCACCCTTAACATTTTTAGCAACTAAAAATCCAGTAATTAAAATACCAACTAGCGCTAAAATTACTGCACCTTCTTTTAAGTTACCTAAAGCAACCATTGTATCTGGATTAGCAACAACAACACCTGCATTTGATAATCCGATAAAAGCGATAAATAATCCAATACCAACTGAAACTGCGTTTTTAAGATTTTTAGGAATTGCGTTGAATATTGCTTCTCTTGCATTTACAAATGATAACAATACAAAGATAATTCCTTCAATTAAAACTGCTGTTAGTGCAAACTGCCAAGATTTACCCATTCCCAATACTACTGAATAAGCAAAGAATGCATTTAATCCCATACCTGGTGCTAAAGCAAATGGATACCTAGCATAAAGCGCCATTACTAAAGTTGCGACTACCGCTGATAGTGCTGTAGCTGTAAAAACTCCTCCAAAATTCATTCCTGCATCATGCAACATTAATGGGTTTACAATTAAGATGTAAGCCATAGTCATAAATGTTGTGATTCCAGCAAGTACTTCCGTCTTAGCGTCAGTTCCGTGCTCTTTTAGTTTAAAAAACTTTTCGATCATTGCCATTTTCTATACCCTCCTAAAGGTTTTATTTGTGAAGTGCCATTAACAAATCACAAGATAAAAATAAATAAAAGCCCAGTCGGGCAGGAAGTGAAACCTACCCGTCTGGGCTTTTTTCCCTACGGTGTGATATAAAAAATTATACCTGTATCGCTTGGACCTGCGAAATTAATCCGGAACCCTAGATACACTTTCACTCATAGTAAGCGATTAACGGTCGCTTATAGAAACATCCTAACCATATTATAGGATTTATACGAGTACTATATTTACTTTTACCAAAATATCATACCAATTAACTACCGTAGTGTCAATGTAAATTTGCAAGTTTTTTACATTTAACCCTTGTAAGCATTACCAAGTTTTTTGACTACCAAACTCTTTGATAAGCCAATCTTTCATTACCATCTTCTAAGTAAATAATCCCACAATATTCAAATTTATTTTTTAATAGAAACTTTTGCATCACAATATTATCTTTGTGTGTATCTACTTTAATACTACCCACAAGGTTTTTTTGGGCTAGTTGTACTGTTTTATCAATCATCATTTCACCAATATTTAATCCCTTAAATTCATTAGCAATCGCGATTCGATGAATCGTAACATAGTCTTTATCACTAATCCATTTGCCAAAATAAATTTTATCATAAGTTTTTTCACGATCAAAAATTATTGCCAATGTTGCAACTATTTGATTATTTACTTCTAATAAATAACTATAGCCATTTAATATATCATTGTTTATTGTTTCAATGTTAGGATAATTATTTTGCCATTGATCTATTTTTGAATTTTTTAAAAATTCTTGAGCTTGTTTTATGATATCCATAATTTGCAAAACATCATTAAAATCTGCTTTTCTAAAATTAAACTTATTCACTTTTTATTTCCACTCTTTCCATATCTCCCCATTCTTTTTTCTTGTTACGTTTAAATGGGTTACCAATTCTAAATAACGATATAAGCTGGCGATAGCCAAAAGCTTCAATAATTGCATAAATAAACAGCTTGCTGACACCATCATCGCCATCTTTACTACTAAAAATAAACTTGTTAGTAATTAGTGATATAAGCGTTATTATAATATTAAAGCCAATATATACTAAAAGATAAAACAAGAAAAACTCAATATTAATAAAATTTAAGACATAAGAAACAGTAATAGTAACTATACCTAAAATTTCTAAAAATGGCGTTAAATATTCAAAAAATACAAAGTATGGAAAAGATACCATACCAATAACTCCATAGTCTAAATTTAAAAACATATACTTATGCATACTTAAACTTTCACCCAAACCATTGTGCCAACGACGTCTTTGACGCTTTAAAACCTTGTATTTTTCAGGAACTTGCGTCCAACATATCGCATCAGGTACATATGATGTTAAATATTTAATATTATTTTTGCGATAAAATGAATGGATCTTGACAATGATTTCCATGTCTTCACCCATTAAACCTTCAGAGTAACCACCAACATTAACGACAGCCTGTTTTTTATACAGACCAAAGGCTCCAGAGATAATTAAGTTTCCATTAATCTTATTTAAAGAAATTCTTGAGTTTAAAAACACGCGTAAATATTCAATCTTTTGCATTTTTACTATTAATTTATTTGATGACTTACTCTCTACAACTTGTCCATCTTTAATAATCATGCCATTAGAAACTTTAATATTACCACCAACGGCAACTGTTTCATCGCTCTCTAAAAAAGGTTCAACAATCTTTTTTAGGGCATCTTTTTTAATTATTGAATCAGCATCCATACAAAGGAACATGGGATAACGACTCATATTAATGCCCATATTTAAAGCATCTGATTTACCGCCATTTTCTTTATCAACAAGTGTAATTTTAACCTTGTCTTCAATTTCATATATAGCAAGTGCAGCTTTTGACTTTACCAGTCTTTGATAGGGACGATTAACTCTTTTCAAATCATAGTGCTCAATTAGTTTTTCAACAGTTTTATCTTTTGATCCATCATTAACGATGACGATTTCATATTTTGGATAATCCAACTTTAATAAACTTTCAATAGATTCAATAATCGTTAGCTCCTCATTATATGCCGGCACAAGTATTGAAATTGGAATATAATTAATATCACTAGTTAATTGTGTACTCCCCGTAAAATCACGTCTCATTAAAAAATCGTCAATTGTAAAAGATGACATCAATGTTGTCAAAAAAAAGACAATAGAATAAGCAAACATATATACAAAGAAAAACACATTGATCCAATAAACTATTACATTAATACTCATATGTTTTTACCTGCTTCCTGTTTTTGCTTATACTCACTATAACCTTTAATATTAGCCACTTCCATTGAATATTCTAAGATTTCAGCTGCAAAGTTATCTGGGTTATTATACGTAAGCCTAAACAATTCATCTTTATCTATCATTTGGATTAACGTATTTGCACTATTTTTTCTAACATAATAATTTACATCTTTAATTCGATTCTTTAACATTTCAACTATATCATCACCACTATAGCTAGAAATCGCACTGGCGCTAACGGCCCTTATGTTCCAATCTTCATTTAAAAGATTATTTAAAATTAAAGGTTTAGCCTTGAGATTTTCAATATGAGAAAAGTATCTAGTCACTCTAGTAATAACTTCTTTTTCATTAGAAAACTCTAACAACTCCAGCATTTTATCCACAACAATTTTATCACTGTTTCTAACATTTATTAAATGATCGACGATTATTCCTTGTAGACCAGGGTTAAATGAATCTAAACGATTAATTAACTCTCTATTTAAAATATCTTTAGGCCCCTTAAAATTGTCTAAAACATCTACAACAACTTTGTAGTTATATAATTTCTTTAGATTATTAACTTTATCTAGCGCCACTAAAATACAAGATGTGTCCTTTTGATTTTGCAGGGCACGTAGAGCATTATTTCTAACATACAGTGAATCACTGTCTAAATTATCAATTGCAAAACGTTTAATCTCTTTATTATCTAATTGAAATTCTGATACCAAATTTAGAGCATAACCAATACCATAAGTGTTTTTCACCAAGTTGTTTTTTAATATTGCCTTATAGTCAACAACTTCATCTACTAAAGCCATCAAAGAGATACTTAGCCCATACTCATCTACATAAAGCTTAAAGGCTTCATAAAAAGCTTGACTACCTCTTTTACTTTTAAAATCACGCTTCATTTTAATTATCGTATCGCCTAAATATTTATCATTGTCATTCATAATATTATAAATTTGAGCATAGTTATTTTTTGATGCATAATCAATCATTTTTTCATTGTATCGACGATAAACAATCGCAAAGGAGAAATAAAAACCTATTATTGTTAAAATAACCACAAAAACTATAAATGTAATATACACAAATACTTGCATGTCATCTTCCCCTTTCTACTTAGCACTCCAATAGTCTTTCAACATATTGTATGAATCCTTTTTGATGTAGTCATACTTTAGCGAACGCTCATTTTTATGTTTGTAATTTTGACTTGTACTAAAAATTTGCTTGCTATTTTTGTCATAGATTGAAAAATTGATATCCACAACTTCCAAATAACTCTCCAAGCTAGTTGTATAAAAATCATCATAGACGCGCATCTTTAACGGATTAATAACATTAAGCATTGCCCATGGTAACCTTAGTTCAACACTGTTACCCATAGCTTTAAAATCAGCCAAACTATTATAATCAAGAGCCATAGGGTCTAAACTACCAGATACTAGTTTTCCTGATTCATAGTAAATAGGTGGAATAACTTCCTTTTTATCAAGCAAGTAAAAATTCTTTCTGTTTAAAGCTAATATTTCACTAAATTCACTACTGTCTGCCCTTGGTATTACAATTTCTCGGTCAACATCATATTTGTAATACTTGTACAAATAGTTAAATTGATTGTATCTTTTATGGACTAAAACTTTAGCCAAATCTAGATTTGATAAATCAACAACAAAATCTACCGGTATAGAAAAACTGACATCTTGTTGACTATAGTATGTTGAGCCACTTTTTGGGGTGATATCAATTCCAATATATAATTGGGCATCTTCAATTGTTTTAAAAGAATCACTTAAGTTTAAATACAAGTAATTATTATCAGAGTCTACTCTCAATTTCACATCACTATCAAGTAGTGTAGTTTTTTTATCCCAATCACTAAACTCTCCATCAATAATAATCTTGTCAGCTTTGTTGTCTATAAACTTAACTAAACCAAAACTTTCATCACTAGCCATTACATTGTGCCAATAGCTACTGGCAGTATTGTCACTTGTATCTTCAATCATTGCAAAGCTGGTTTTATTTGTCCACTGATCTTGCCAAGATTTAACAATTACACCAACAGCCGTGGTTTCATCAATATAACTCAGCATTTCCACAAGTTTTTCACCTTGCTCAATTTCACTAAAGCCACCTCGATTATAGCCATCCACAGTATCAACTCTTGAAATACCTCTAATTCCCTCTTTAGTAGCTGCATATGAAGATTGTCCCACTTTACCAAATAGACCCGCTCCAGAAGCAAAATTGATTACTGTTCCTTTTGTTTCTTTTAAGTAAGGAAAAGCATGTTTCATAAAGAAAAATGTTCCATATAAACCTACTTTAATACCTAGATCAAAGTCCTCAGTTGTGTGCTCAATAAGCATTAAACCTGATTTAGCTGCATCAGCATTATTAATAACAAGATTAATTTAACCAAACTTATCAACTGTTTTTGCAATAACTTCTTTTACTGCATCTTCATCTGAGCTATCTGCAGCGACAGTCAATATCTCAACATCAAATTGCTCTAAAAGTTTAGCCTTTGCCTCATCCAATTTAGATTTTGTTCTACCAGTTATAACTAAATTAGCTCCTTCTCTTGCAAATGCTGTAACCATACCATAACCAATTCCTTGGCCTCCCCCAGTAACAATTACTGTCTTATCTTTCATTTTAGCCATAAACAATCATTCCCATTCTTGTGAAATTTTTATTTACCACTATATTTTAGCATACCCCCCATAATTATCAAAAAACCCTAATCAGATTTTTGATTAGGGTTTAATTGTTTACTTTTTCTCTAAACTTTTAGGTTTACCAAGAATTTCAGAATAAATTATTGCTTTTACAAGGTCATTTTGAATATCAAACTGACTACTTCCATCTCTTTGAAAATCTTTCTTTGTGGCTTGTGATGTTTGAATCATTGAAGTTTTTCTTTGATCCAAATCATAGTCTTGCATTCGCTTTTTTGGATCTTGCATTGCAAGTGGAACTTGACTTTCACTCAAACGAGAAGTTTTTAATAACTCTTCTCTTTGAAGTCTACGACTTTTTTCCATATCTGAATGCTTCATAATCTTGGCATCTTGTATCTTAATTAAATCTTCTCTTCGCTGGCTCCTTGTTCCTTCTCTACTAACTTGATCTTCACTTGTCTGAATTTGCGTTTTTCTAGGCTGTTGATCAATACTCTCATTGATTTTATCTTCAAAATTAGCTAGTAAATCAAATAGTGAACTTCTTTTTCTTTCAGTTTTTAAAGTTGGGCTAGCACTTTTATTCTTTTCTTTTTTTGTAAAATAACTTATTACAAAATCAAGTAAAATAAAACCTAATATTGCTAATAAAGGATTGAACATATTATCACTCCTTATTTTTTCTTGTTATCATTGTCAGAAATTTTGGAAATTGAACTTCTCATTTCAGTATCTGCTAAAACATTTTTCATGTTGTAATAGTCCATAACTCCCATTTTTCCTTCGCGTAATGCTGCAGCTAGCGCTAATGGTACTTGTGCTTCGGCTTCAACAACTCTTGCTTTCATTGATTGTACTTCTGCGATCATTTCTTGCTCTAGTGCTACAGCCATTGCTTTTCTCTCTTCGGCTTTTGCTTCAGCAATACGTTTGTCAGCTTCCGCTTGGTCCATTTGTAGCTTAGCACCAATGTTTCTTCCAATATCAACATCTGCGATATCAATTGATAAGATTTCAAAAGCGGTTCCTGAGTCTAAACCTTTACCTAAGACTGTTTTTGAGATTGAATCTGGATTTTCTAAAACATACTTATAAGAATCTGATGAACCTACTGTTGTTACAATACCTTCACCAACTCTTGCGATAATTGTTTCTTCTCCAGCTCCCCCAACTAATCTTTCAATGTTGGCTCTAACTGTTACTCTTGCCTTTGCCATAACTTCAATACCATCTTTTGATACTGCGGCAATGATTGGCGTTTCAATAACTTTAGGGTTAACTGAAACCTGAACAGCTTCTAAAACATTTCTACCTGCTAAGTCAATAGCAGCTGCACGTTCAAACTCTAAAGGAATGTTTGCTCTTTGAGCAGCAATTAGTGCATCCACTAATGTGTTAACATTACCACC
>LFRM01025836.1_pt2 | contig 15597 bp, 15 predicted proteins | sample 618341 | NCBI WGS metagenome assembly LFRM01 (sample SAMN03654438, study PRJNA283298) | anaerobic digester metagenome | isolation source: pool of bioreactors CSTR01a, CSTR02a, and CSTR03a thermophilic anaerobic... | place: Denmark: Kgs. Lyngby | collected 2014-05-21 | reverse complement strand
AAAAAGATGATGGTCTTTATAAAATGAATGATGAGTATGTTTTTAGAGGTAATCCAAAAAACAATTTTGTTAAATTTGCTGATCAACTTTGGCTAATAATGAAAGTTGATAAAGATAATCATATTAAAATCCTTCAACATGAAGCTAAAAACAAAGTTATTTGGGATGGACGATATAATATCGACAGAGACAGTAGAGACGGTATAAATGATTACCATAAAAGTAATATCGAACAGGAATTATTAGAATTATTTAAGGGTGAAGAATTAATATCAGAAAAATTCAAGAAAAATGTAGTATATAAAAATTATTGCATTGGTTCAAGAAATGATAATGAAACTGATAAAACAGGTAAAGTTGATTGTTCTAAATTAACTGAAAAGCAACCAGTTGGACTTATTACTGTTACTGAATTTTTAAATGCTAGTTTAGATACTAATTGTAAAACAACAACAAGTGAGTCATGTCAAAATTATAATTATTTAGTAAGCGAAAAAAACCCATGGTGGACCATTACAGCAAGCACTGAAAAATCTCACCGTGTCTACCGAGTATCTAACGCAACTGTATCAACGGCTACAGCTAATAAGGAAAATAGACTTAGACCAACCGTATATTTAAGTGATAACATTGTCTATAGTGGTGGTATAGGAACTATTAATGATCCTTACATTGTTAAGTAAATTAATTGACTAGATACTAAAAAATTGGTAAAATTAAAATGATAAGGGGTGGTGTACATGTTACAAGATAGAATATTGTTAACAGTAAAAGATATACTTGATAAGGAATTTAAGATTGATACTAGAGGTTTTAGGCCACAAGAAGTAGATAAGTTCTTAGATATAATCATTCGTGATTATGAAGAATTTATTAAAATTATCAAAAGTAATGAAGACGAAAAAAAAGAACTAATGGAAGATAACATTAGATTAAAACAAGAAATAAGAACGTTAAAAATGAAATTGGAAGTTGTTAAAGAAAAACCATCAGCAGAAATCAATAACGCTGATTTATTAAGTAGACTTTCAAATTTGGAAAAAATAATTTACGGCCGAGAAGAATAATATTTTGACAAACGCTGCATTTTTATAATGTAGAGGAAAGTCCATGCTCGCACTACCTGAAATGGTAGTAGTGTTCGTGCATAGGGAAAAAATAACCTATGGTAGCATTTGCTAACGGCGCTGCATAACCTAAGTTTATAAAATATGGTTAGAGGCATAAAGTGCAACAGTGACGATAAGTTTAGAAATAAACTTGTGAAACGGGTAAACCCCACGAGCGAGAAACCCAAATTTTGGTAGGGGAACCTAATAAAGGGGAAAAGAACTCTTTATGGGATTGAGAAATCAATAGATAGATGTTTGTCGCCTAGAAATAGGAACAGAACATGGCTTATAAAATATTATTTTTTTATTTTTATAAAGGTGGTGCACATGAAAGAAATAGGAGAAAAGTTAAAAGAAGAACGACTTAGTATCGGAATTTCAATTGAGGAAGCAGCAGAAGATTTAAAAATGAGACCAATTCAAATTGAAAACATTGAAGAAGGTAATATGGAAGCTTTTCAAGATATATTTTATTTGAAATATTTCATTAAAGATTATTCTAAATACCTTGGTTTAAATTATGAAGAAATGGTTGATGAATTTAATGAATTTTTATTTGATTATACTTCTAAAATATCATTAGCGGATATTAAGGAAGCAAATAAAAAAAATGCTAAAACAGAAAATGAAAACAAAGTTTCATCTCCATACACTTTAGAACCTAATCGAAAAATAAATATCCTACCACTAATTATATACATTTTAATTATTGCTATAGTTATAGTAGGGTTGTATTTCTACTTTAGAAAAGAACAAGATGAACTAAATGATAATAGTATTGTAATTAATATTGTTGGTAGGGAGGCTTTAAGTTTATGAATTTACCAAATAAATTAACGATGCTTAGAATTTTCTTAACTTTTGTTATAATTGCTCTTTTAATGCTACCATTTGAATCTGCAGGAATCGAATTAACAAAATTATTTATTAACGAAGCAATAGTTATTGATGTTAAATATATTATTGCAGGTGTTTTATTTATAATTGCATCACTAACTGATTTTGTTGATGGATATATTGCAAGAAAGTATAACATGGTAACTAACTTTGGAAAAATGATTGATTCAATTGCTGATAAAATATTAGTTAACTCAGTTTTAATTATTTTATCTTCCACAGGCTTTATTCATCCACTTATTCCGGTTGTAATAATTATTCGTGATACATTTGTTAATTCAATAAAAATGATCGCAGGTAGTCAAGGAAATGTAGTTGCAGCCATTTGGATGGGAAAAGTAAAAGCAGCTTGTTTAATGGTTGGAATTGCTCTTACATTGTTTTATAATTTACCATTTGAATTATGGAATTTCAGAATTTCTGACTTTTTACTTTTAATTGCTGTTGTATTATCTGTTATTTCAGCAGTTCAATATTATAATATGAATAAAGAATATATTTTTTCAGAATTAAAACAATAAAAATGATAATGATTACAAAAGTTCTTAATTAATTGTTAAGAACTTTTTAAATTTTTATAAAATAATCGAAACAAAACAAACCAAACGAATGTTCGTTTTAGGTGTTGACAATGTTAAAAAGATATTGTAAAATGTTAGTATATGTTAGGAGGAAAGTAAAACATGGTAAAAAGTACAAATGATAAAAACTTAGATCAAGTTTTAAAAGATATTGAAAAACAATTTGGTAAAGGCGCTGTTATGAAGTTGGGTGATAATGAACAACGTGAAATAGATGTAACACCTAGTGGTTCATTAGCTTTAGATGTTGCCCTTGGTATAGGAGGATATCCTCAAGGAAGAATAGTTGAAATTTTCGGCCCTGAATCAAGTGGTAAAACAACTTTCGCGCTTCATGCAATAGCCGAGGCACAAAAATCAGGAGGAACTGTAGCTTTTATTGATGCGGAACATTCACTTGATCCACAATATGCTTCAAAACTAGGAGTAAATATTGATGAGTTATTATTATCACAACCTGATAACGGTGAACAAGCTTTAGAGATATGTGAAGCTTTAGTTCGTAGTGGTGCAATAAAAACAGTTGTTATCGATTCAGTTGCAGCCTTAGTTCCAAAAGCAGAAATTGAAGGTGAGATGGGTGATTCACACATGGGACTTCAAGCAAGGCTTATGAGTCAAGCTTTAAGAAAATTATCTGGTATTATTAATAAAACAAATACAACAACAATTTTCATAAATCAACTTCGTGAAAAAGTTGGAGTTGTTTTTGGTAATCCTGAAGTTACACCAGGTGGGAGAGCATTAAAATTCTATTCATCAATTCGTTTAGAAATACGAAGAGGTGAACAAATAAAACAAGGAACAGATATTATTGGTAATAGAACAAAAATAAAAGTAGTTAAAAATAAAATGGCTCCACCGTTTAAGACTTGCGAAGTTGACATCATGTATGGTTTAGGGGTATCTTCTGAAGGTGAACTAGTTGACTTAGCTAGTGAAGCTAACATAATTGAAAAAAGTGGTGCTTGGTATGCTTATAAAGGCGAGAAAATTGGACAAGGTAAAGAAAACGTCAAAGAATTGTTAAAGACAAACAATAAATTAAAACAAGAAATTGATAAATTAGTTCGTGAAAATTATGGTATTCCAGTTAAGAAACAAACTGCTGAAAAAGTTGAAAAGAAATAATAATTTATAAAATAAGGGTTAGTTAAAAACACTCTTATTTTATTTTTATTTAAATAATTATGTTTTTTCTTGACTTACACCTCCGTATTCTTTAAAATAAAGGTAGAGTGAAATAAAATTTTACTTTTATACATGGGGAGGTATATTATGGAAGATATCGCTTTCTCCATCTTATTGGTCCTTCTAGGACTTTTTGTTGGAATAATAACAACTTTTTTAATTAATTATATAAGAAACAAACAAACTTCTAAAAAAACTGAGTCGATTCTAGAAATTGCTAAAAACGAAGCTGCTAAGTTAAAACGCGATGGTATATTAGAAGCAAAAGAGGAATCATATAAAAGAAAAAATGAACTTGAAAAGGAAATAAAAGAGAAAAAAATCGAAATTAAAGAGGCTGAAGACCGTTTAATTGTTCGTGAGAACAATATTGATAGACGGGATCAAACCCTTCAAAATCGTGAGCAAATGTTAGAAGAACGTGAAAATAATTTAATTGAGAAACAAAAAGAAGTCCAATCGGAACAAGTGGAGATCGAAGAAATTAAGACACAACAAATAGAACTTTTAGAAAATATTGCCAGTTTTTCTAAAAATGAAGCTAGAGATTTAGTTATGGATAAAGTTGAAGAAATGATGAATTTAGAAATTACAGCGTATATTAAAGACCGCGAGGAAGAAGCAAAATTAGTTGCTGATAAACAATCAAAAGATTTATTAGTAAAAACTATGCAAAGATATGCTAGTGATGTTGCTAATGAACAAACAGTAACAGTTGTTGAACTTCCAAATGATGATATGAAAGGGCGTATTATTGGACGTGAAGGAAGAAACATTAGAACGCTTGAAGCAGTTACTGGTGTTGATTTAATCATTGATGATACACCTGAAGTATTTGTTCTTTCTAGTTTTGATCCTTACCGTAGAGAAATAGCGCGTATAACAATTGAAACATTAATTAAGGATGGGCGAATTCATCCAGCTCGAATTGAAGAAGTATACGACAAGACATGCAAAGAAATGCAAGTTAAAGTTCGAGAATATGGAGAAGCTGCTCTATTTGAATTAGGTATTACAAAAGTTAATCCAGAACTAGTAGAAATATTAGGAAAACTACATTTCCGAACCAGTTATGGCCAAAATGCTTTACAACATGTTATTGAGGTAGCTAGTCTATCAGGTATAATGGCTGCAGAGATTGGTGAAAATGTTGGAATGGCTAAACGTGCTGGATTATTTCATGATATAGGCAAGGCTGTTGATCATGAAGTTGAAGGAAGTCATGTTGAATTAGGTATTAAATTAGCTAAGAAATATAATGAGTCAGATGTCATAATTGATGCAATTGCATCTCATCATGGTGATGAAAAACCTTCGACAATTATTGCCGAATTAGTTGAAATCGCTGATACATTATCAGCATCTCGTCCGGGTGCTAGAAATGATTCACTTGAAAATTATATTAAACGTCTACAAGAATTAGAAAGTATAGCAACAAACATTAGTGGTGTTGATAAAGCCTTTGCAATGCAAGCTGGTCGCGAACTTCGTGTAATTGTTAAACCAGAAGTTATTGATGACTTAACTAGCTACAAAGTGGCTCGTGATATTAAAACAAAAATTGAAAATGAAATGCAATACCCCGGAACAGTTAAAGTTACTGTTATCCGTGAAACAAGAGTTACAGAAGAAGCCAAATAGGCTTCTTTTTAAATTAAAAAAGATAAATAAAATTTATCTTAATAATAGTATCTTCTCCTACGATACGGATAATAGTGTGGAGGGTAATAAGGGTAAGGTGGATAATAAGGACGTGGATAGAAGTTAGGTGTTAACAATGCCCCTGTTAACCCCCCAAGTAAAAATGGTGCGGCAAATCCACCGCCAATTATACGATCATCATAAGAATCAGATGTTTGATATTGATAATTGCTATTGTACATACTTATACTCCTTTCATATTATCCTATGATACGAGTACAAAAATGTGAAATAATATTTCTAACATGTCATATATTTAAATAGGTGATACAATGAAGAAATTTTTTCAAAGATTAGGGATGATTGTATTAATATGTTTAAGTTTTATATATACTGAAAAAACAGCCAACGTTTTAATTGAAGTTGATGAAATAATGATTAAAATAAAAGAAGATAAAAAAACCTATGATTTGAAACCAATTGATGCAGTTATCATTGATAACACCATTATCCCAGGAATTAATGGACACGAAGTAAACGAGATGGCAAGTTATAACAAATTTAAACAAACGGGACAATACAATAAAGATTTATTAGAATATAAAATAATCAAACCAAATGTGTCAGTAACTAACAATAAGGATAAATATATAGTTAGTGGTAATAAAAGTAAAAAAAGTGTTAGTTTAGTTTTCAAGGTTCAAAAAAGTGATAATATAAATAAGGTTTTAAGTATTTTAAAACAAAAAAATGTTTTTGCTAATTTTTTTATAGATAGTATTTGGTTAGAAAATAATAACGAATTAATGATGTCAATAATAGAGCAAGGTCATACGATTGGTAATTTAAGTTATGAATTAAATTATAATCATAGCGATTTTATTTGGGTAGATACAATTATTAAAAAGGTAGGTAATCAAAAGCAAGGTTATTGCTATAGTGAAATAGATGATGAAAGTGCTTTGAAAATATGTTCCTTAAATAATAATTACACCATAAGACCAAGTATAATAATAAAAAGATATCCAGCATTAGAAGTTAAAGAGCAACTTCAAAATGGAGCAATCATTTCACTTCCAATTAATAGTGTTGTGGAATCAGAACTCCAACACATCATTTATAATATATATAGCAAAGGTTTAAACGTGGAACCTTTACCAATCTTACTAAGCGAATAAAAATAACAGACTTATTTTGTTCGCTTTTTTTATGAAAACTAAGCTATTATAAAGGTGATGACAAAAAACCAAATTAAACATTTTGTTTTAAAATGCCAACTTTTAGAAAAGTTGATTTTATAAAACTGTCTAAAAAAAAATATTTTTAAAAATACCAAATACACCCCAAAAATGATAAACATGCGTTTAACCTTTACAATAAAAGGCCAAACGCTTTTTTGTTGGTTATTAACAATAAAAATAAAGTGTATAAAAAATTTTGAAAAAGGTAATTTTTAAAAAATGTAAATATGTAAAACCCATTTCCGTTACAAAATAAGGGCTGTTATGTTTTGGCTGAAATATTTTTAAAAAAAGCGAACATTTCAATTGACATTATATAAAGATGTAGATATAATTAAAGCATAACATATGGTGTAGGAGGTTATAATATGACAAGTGTTGAAGAAAAATTAGAAGATCTAGTTGTTATTAAGAGGAATGGAAGACGTGTTGAATTTGAAGGTTCAAAAATTGCAATTGCGATAAAGAAGGGATTCGACAGTGTTGTTAGTGATGAAGAAGATAATGAAGAGACAAGTAAATATACTAATAAAGATATAAATAAAGTATATTTAGCGGTTATTAAGAGGATTGAAAAGGATTATCTTGAAAAAGGTAAAATTAGTATTGAAGAAATTCAAGATTTAATTGAAGATGAGTTACAAAAAAAAGGATATGAAGATATTTATAAATCTTTTTCAGAATATCGTATTAGAAGAATGAATTCAAGAAATCTGTTTTTCGATCAAAAGAAACAACATAAATTTTTAAAGGTCATTGAAAGTTTAGGACTTAAATCAGCTACTGAAGATGACAATAAAAGAGAAAATGCTAATGTTAATGGTGATACTGCAATGGGAACGATGCTTCAATACGGAAGTACTATTTCCAAAGAATTTGCTAGGTCATATTTATTAAAAAATAAATTTATTGAAGCTCATGATGATGGAGACATTCATATCCATGATTTAGATTTTTTAGCAATGGGTACTACAACTTGTACTCAAATAGATTTAAATAAATTATTTAAAGATGGCTTTTCAACTGGGCATGGTTTTTTAAGAGAACCAAATGATATTATGTCTTATACAGCGTTAGCAGCAATTGCTATTCAATCAAATCAAAATGATCAACATGGTGGACAAAGTATTCCGGCATTTGATTATTATATGGCACCAGGTGTATTAAAAACTTTTAAAAAACAATTTAAACAAATGATTTATGATCTATTAGATTTTACTGAGTTCTCTAATTTTATTAATATGAACAAAATAGTTAGTGAAATTGACAAGTTAGAAAGTATTGAATTTGATATTAATATTTTTTCCCATCATTTTAAAGATACAACAATTCTTGAAAAAATATTTATTCAATCTTATGAAAAAGCATTATCAAAAACAAATAGAATTGTTTATCAAGCTATGGAAGCTTTTATCCATAATTTAAACACTATGCATTCAAGAGCAGGAGCTCAAGTTCCATTTTCATCAATTAATTTTGGAACAGATGTTTCTCCTGAAGGTAGAATGGTTATAAAAAATTACTTAATGGCTGCTGAAGCAGGACTTGGTAAAGGGGAGACAGCTATTTTCCCAATATCCATTTTCAAAGTAAAAGAAGGGGTCAACTATAATCCTGGGGAACCTAATTATGATTTATTTAAATTATCATGTAATGTTTCTGCCAAGAGATTATTCCCTAATTTCTCATTCATTGATTCACCTTTTAATTTAGAATATTACAAAGAAGGCGACTATAATACAGAGGTTGCATACATGGGATGCCGAACAAGAGTTTTAGGAAATGTAGTTGATCCAAATAAATCGATTACACCTGGACGAGGTAATTTATCATTTACTTCAATTAACTTACCAAGATTAGGAATTAAACATGGTATTGTTACAAATGAAAAAACGGATTTTAAAGGTTTTTATGAAGAACTTGAAGAAAACTTAGAGTTGGTTAAAAATCAATTATTAGATCGTTTTGAAATTCAATGTAATAAGCGTATATATAATTCACCATTTGTTCTTGGACAACATGTTTGGATAGATTCAGAAAAATTAAAAAATACTGATCGTTTAAGAAAAGTTTTAAAACATGGTAGTTTAAGTATCGGATTTATTGGTCTTGCTGAAATGTTAACTGCATTAGTTGGTAAACACCATGGGGAAAGTGAAGAATCTCAAAAATTAGGATTAGAAATTATCGGTTTTATGAAAAATAAAATAGATGAATTTGCTGAAAAATACAAATTAAACTTTACTTTATTAGCAACACCAGCAGAAGGTTTATCTGGAAGATTTACTAATATTGATAAAGCAATATATGGGAAAATAAAAGGTGTTACTGATAAAGAATATTATACAAATTCTTTCCATGTTCCAGTAAAATATAATATATCAGTAAGTAAAAAAATAAAAACAGAAGCTCCTTATCACGCTTTAACTAATGCTGGTCATATTACTTATATTGAATTAGACGGCGATGCTGCAAATAATCTTGAAGCTTTTGAAAAAATAGTACGTTTAATGAAAGAATCGCAAATTGGTTATGGGGCGATTAATCACCCTGTGGATCGTGATCCTGTCTGTGGTTTCACAGGTGTCATTGGTAATCAGTGCCCAGGTTGTGGAAGAACAGAAGAAGATGGAATTAAATTTGAAAGAATTAGAAGAATAACTGGATATTTAGTAGGAACTGTTGATAGATTTAACAATAGTAAACGAGCAGAAGAAAAAGATAGGGTAAAGCATAGTGCAAATTAGATTAGCAAGCCCTATACAAAGGGATAGTATTGTTGATGGTGAAGGACTTAGAACAGTTATTTGGACTCAAGGTTGCGCTCATAACTGCTTTGGTTGTCATAACCCGAGTACTCATTCATTTGAAGGTGGCTTTCTACAAGATGTTGAAGAATTAAAAAATCAAATTAAAAATTCGCCTAATCAAGATGGTATTACATTATCTGGTGGAGATCCATTTTTTCAACTAGATGCTAGTTCAGAAATTGCAATCTTTTCAAAGAGTATAGGTCTAAATGTTTGGGCATATACCGGTTACACTTTTGAACAACTTTTATTATTATCAAATAGAAACGATAAGGTATTAAAGCTTTTAGAACAAATCGATGTTTTAATTGATGGGAAATTTGAACTAACAAAAAAAAGTTTAGATTGGAAGTTCAGAGGATCTACCAATCAACGTATAATTGATGTTAAAAAAAGTTTAAAACAAGGTAAACCAGTTATTATAACTAAGTATAACAAAAGTAATAGTTATAATATTATGAATAAAAATGAAAAACATATTTATGTTTAACAATATTTGATTAAATAAAGAAAATAGGCTTATGCCTGTTTTTTGTAAACTAAAATTGACAATATCTATGTAATAAGATATTATGTAAATAGTAAGTGTGTTAGGTGGTAATTATGAAAAGAAGTCATGTATTAACTCTTTTATCAATATTATTTATATTTCTTATATTTGACATTAATAACTATATTCCTAGTAATTATAGTTATTCTAGTCTATATTTTGTTATTAATATTGTTTCATTAATTATTGCTTTAACAATAATTTTAGGTAATAAAAAAATTGAGTCTAAAATAGCGTGGGCTATTTTTGTTTTGTTTGTACCACTAGTTGGTTCATTATTTTATATAATATTAGGGGTAGAATATAGTAGATTTAAAAAATTTGATAAAGAAGCTTTATCCGAAAAAGATATAGATAAATTATTTTATGGAATGTTTAATAATCATGAAGGTATAATTAAAAAATTAGGTAAACGTGGCTCTATTGCTAGATTAGTAAATACAATGGGAAGAAGTCCAATATCTAATAATAATAGCGTTAAAATTTTAAATAATGGAGATGCTAAATATAAGCAATTAATAAAGGAATTAGAAGGTGCAAAAACATTTATTCATTTTGAATATTTTATTATTAAAGAAGGTATAGTGTTTGATAAAATAAAAGAAGTTTTAATTGAAAAAGCCATTTCTGGTGTTGAAGTAAGATTTTTATATGATGATTTTGGTTGTGTTGACTTGCCTAAAAAGGTTATAAAAGAATTAGAAAGTTACGGTATTCAAACAGGGTGCTTTAATAAAATAAATTTCAAATTATTTCGTCCAAGTATAAATTATCGCAATCATAGAAAGATTGTTGTTATTGATAATCATGTTGCATTTATGGGTGGAATTAATATTGGTGATGAGTATGCCCATTTGGATGAATATTATGGATTTTGGAGAGATACTCATTTATCGTTTAAAGGAAGTTCAGTAAAAGATCTAAATGTTATTTTTATTAAAGATTGGTATCATACAACAGGGGTATTACTAGATGACGAAAAATACTTAAAAGAATACGCCACTAATAAAAAATCTGCTACTGTTCAAATTGTAGCAGACGGGCCTCACAATGATGTTGCAATAATTAGAAATGTATTTATTAAATTAATTAACGAGGCAAACACTCGAGTTTGGATAACCACTCCTTATCTAATACTTGATAGTGAAATATCAACTACCCTAAAAATAGCGGCCTCTTCTGGTATTGATGTAAGAATAATTGTTCCTGGATTACATGATAAAGGCAAAAAAATTGTTTACAGAGCGACAGAATCATTCTTCAGTGAGTTATTAGATTCTGGTGTTAAAATATATAAATATCAAAATTTATTTATTCACTCGAAAGTATTAATAATTGATGATGATGTTGCCAGTGTTGGAACAGCTAACCTTGATTATCGAAGTTTTAACTTACATTTTGAAGTAACAGCTATATTATATTCTAATGATGTTTTAGAAAAATTAAGTGATTCTTATGAGAAAGATCTTCGAAACAGCACTCGAGTTATGCCAGAGATGTGGCAAAAAAGGGGGTATAGGCAAAGGGTGGTTGAATCATTAATTAAAATATTTTCTCCATTATTATAAAAAGATATTTTCAGGTATATCCCAAAAATATCTTTTTTAATTATTCTTTTGTTTTAAAGTCATAATTTTTTTATTTAGTGTAATTAATTCGTTTTGTTCAATATGAATAATTTTTTTATTTAACTGTTTTGCGATGTTAAGTTCCACCTTTAGTTCCTTTTTAATAATTTTATTAAGTTCATTATTAATAATGATAAGGCATATATCAGATTTTTTAATTTGTTCTTTACTATAATCTTTTTTTTCATTTAACCAAGATTCATGAGCTCTTTTTTTAGACTCAATAATTCTTAAATCTTGTATTTGATCAAAATCTAATGAATTGAAAAATTCTGAATTTCTAATATATTCATCACTTTCAATTAAAAAGTTGTGTGAATTATGATCAATATTCATGTTAATAAGATCACGGTTTTTAAATTGGTAAGGCATCATAATATTTTCAACATTTAAATTACAATTGTTGAAAATCCCCATAAGATAGTCACCTAAAAATTCATATGATTCTTTTGCTGCAATAATAAAAACTTTTTTATATGAGCTATTATTCATTATATTCACCCCAGACTGCTATATATTAACATTCTCAAATTTATTTGTCAAGTTAATTAGTATATCTGAATGATTCGTTTGAAATGTTAAAAATAATTCCTGCCATAACCATATAACTAAGCAGACTAGAACCTCCATAACTAATGAAAGGGAGTGTAATCCCAGTTATTGGTAATAGCCCAAAAGTCATCCCTATATTTTGAAATTGCTGGTAAAAAAGCATTCCAACAATTCCGGCAATCACATATTTATTCATATTATTGTTTGTATTTATTGCTATTGAAACAAGATACGTATCAAAGAAAATTATTAATCCGATTAAAAACATAGAACCAATAAAGCCAAAATTATTGGCATAAACAGCAAATATAAAGTCTGTCTGAGGTTCTGGGAAATAAATAGGAGTATTACCTAAACCACTTCCAAAAAATCCTCCAGCGCCTATTGAACTTAATCCGTTTTCTAATTGATAACCTGTTTTACTGGACCAATCAAGTAGGCGATCAACTCTCAAGAAAAAGTTGGTACCAAATAAATTTATAAATAAATCAGTATTAATAAAATAAACAACTAAAACACTTCCAACTAAAATTGTTAAACTACCAAATAATATAGTAAACCACCTATACCTAATACCAGATATAAATAGCATCACAGCAGTGATGATTAAATATATTAAAACAACTCCCGTATCTGGTTGTAGAAATGTTAATATACTTGGAATAAAAACAACTATCATAACTTTTACTAAAAATAAAAATTCTTCTTTTACGGTAGGTGCACTAAATTCATCGTTAAACTTATTAATCATTTTAGCCAATGTGATAATTAAAATAATTTTCATAAATTCACTAGGTTGGATAGTTCCGACTCCAGGAATTGAAAACCAACATCTTGCATCGTTAATCGGTTCTGCAAAGAGTAGTAGTCCAACTAAGGATAATACTCCAACAATATATATAAACCAAATATTTCTATATATATAGTTATTACCTATAAACATAACAAAGTAAGCAATTATGAAACCAATTGTATACCATAATAATTGTTTTAAATAAAGGTTATTCATAAAAGAAGGTAATAAATTTTGTGAACTATAGATAGTTATAACACTGATAATAACGAATAAAAACATGGGTATTAAAATAAATTTATCAACTTTATATTTCGAAACATTTTTCATTATTATCACCTATTAATATATTACACTAAAAACTATATTTATTCAATTATCTTAAAAGTAAAAAAATTTTGTATTTTTATAAAAATTATAGTATAATTGAATTGGTGATTATATGGAACAGATACAATATATTATTATTATTGTAATATTATTAGTTATTGCTCTTGCCATTATTAATTCAAAAAGGAAAGATTTTAAAATTAAAGCTAATAAATTAGTTGAATACCTTGGAGGAAAAGATAATATTTTAAATTATGAATTTAACAAATCACGGTTTGTTGTTGATTTAAAAGATATCAATATAGTTAATAAAGAAGCTATTCAAAAAATGGGTGCCAAGGGAATAGTCGAGATTGAAAATCAATTAAAAATTATTGTTGGTGATGATGCAAAGCAATTAAAAAAACAAATTGAGGATTTAAAGTGATATATTTTGTCACTTTTTTTCATTGTTCGACATCTTTCGACACCAATATATAATATAATTTTTTTGAGGTGAGAAAATGAACTTATTTGATTCTATAATTTTAAACATAGTCTTGCTAACATTTCCATTAATCTTGTGGTTATTTTATATGACACATAATAAAAACATTGGAAAACCTGAAAAAGAGTTATTATTTGATTTTAGCTTAATTACATCGCTTTATTTGATCATAAGATTTGGAATAACAATTATTGACAACAATTTGTTTTTAATTGTAAATGTTCCACTTATTATTGCATATTTGAAAAGAAGAGAAAAAAGTGCATTATTATTATCATTAATGATTATAGTACATTATTTTAATATTTTTGATGCTTACTTAGTTTTTTTTATAATAGAATATATCTTGTATTATTTGATATACAAATTGTGTACAAACAATTTAAAATTATATATTTCAATTATTAGCCTTTTAAAAATTATTAATTTTGTAGTTTTAATTTTATTTACAAATTATTTTGCACCCATTGATAACAATTTAATTTTAAATATAATTGGACTAATATTTAATGCCACTTTAATAACTTTTATTGCAATAAGCATTTGCTGCAAGGCGGAAGATATTGTTAAATATCATATGTCGTTAAAAGAATTAGAGCAGGAAAAACAATTTAGGAATAGTTTATTTCGAATCACGCATGAAATTAAAAACCCAATTGCTGTTTGTAAAGGATATTTAGATATGTTTGATGTTAAAGATATTAAACATAGTCAAAAGTATATTCCTATTTTAAAAGAAGAAATCGAACGTACATTAATTTTGTTGCAAGATTTCTTATGTATAACAAAAATTCAAATTGAACATGATTTTGTTGATATTAATATGACTTTAGAAGATGTTTTAGATAATTTTGTTCCTATTTTAAAAGATAAGAAAATAAATTATGAATTTGATGTTATGGATGATAGCTATTATATTTATGGCGACTACAACAGAATGACTCAAGTATTTATTAATATTATTAAAAATGCAATTGAAGCAGTTGAAACAAAAGAAAATGGTGAACTAATTGTTAAAACAACAGTAAGTGATAACAACATTAATATACATATTATTGACAATGGAGTAGGTTTTACTGAAGAACAGCTAAAGAGACTAGGGGAGCCTTTCTTAACGAACAAGCCAAATGGAACTGGTTTAGGAATCTCATTATCCCAAGAAATAATTAAAAGTCATAATGGATTATTACAATATTTTAGTGAACCTAATCAAGGAACGACTGTTGAAATAATAATTCCCTTAGTGGCAAAATAAAAAGTCATATATTTTAAGTATATGACTTTTTGAATTCCCTATTTAATTTTGAGCAGCTTCTATAAAAACCTGTTGTGAAAATTCATGATTATTTTTAATTGAAAACAATTTATCTGTTGTTATTAAAAAATAGTCGTGAATTAATAACTCATCCCCATTTTTAAGAACTGGGTCATCCCAAGTTAAATCAAGATGATACCATGCTCCTTCAACGTAAACAAAATTCCAAATATGATCTTTATTTGATATCTTATAATTAGGAATCCCCATTTTTATCAAAAATAATGACATTGCATCACTATATCCGCCACATATAGCCATGTTTTGGATTAATGTTCCAATTGCTTTATGTGACTGATAAACAGGAACAAAGTTTGGATCTTTAGAAGTTATAGCTTCAGCCCTTTTTGAATCATAAGTTGTATTATTTACAATATAATCGTGTATTACCAATATTTTTTCCCTAGGTGTCATAGTTTCTTTAACTAACTTATTATATATTTCATCAACTTTATTCTTCAGTAGTTCA
>LFRM01216715.1_pt1 | contig 15598 bp, 17 predicted proteins | sample 618341 | NCBI WGS metagenome assembly LFRM01 (sample SAMN03654438, study PRJNA283298) | anaerobic digester metagenome | isolation source: pool of bioreactors CSTR01a, CSTR02a, and CSTR03a thermophilic anaerobic... | place: Denmark: Kgs. Lyngby | collected 2014-05-21 | reverse complement strand
AGCTAGCGATACACCACGGGCTCTATCTCAAGCTGCACGGCAAAACGCTGGTTGATATCCGCCTGAATACGACTGGCCAGCTCAAGAATGTCGCGTCCGGTTGCCTGGCCGTAATTGACTAACACCAAGGCTTGCTGAGCATGTACACCAGCATCGCCCTGACGAAACCCCTTCCAACCCGCCTGCTCAATCAGCCAACCGGCGGCCAGCTTGACCTGCCCATCGGCCATCGGATAACTAACCAGTTGTGGGAACTCGTGCTGCAAGCGTTGCGCCTGTGCCGCACTGACGATGGGGTTTTTAAAGAAACTGCCTGTATTGGCCAACTGTGCCGGGTCGGGCAATTTAGATTGCCGAATCGCCATCACCGCACGGCTAACATCCATGGCCGTTGGTGCATCAATCCCCTGCTCGGTTAACCAGCTTTGAATGGGCCCGTAACCCAGTTTTAATTCAGGTGTGCGTGACAAACGAAAATCCACACTGGTAATCACCCAGCGGTTAGACTGCTGCTTAAACACACTGTCGCGATAGGCAAAATCGCATTCGGCAGCAGTGAGCGTTACCGGCGTGAGGCTATCGCGCTCCAATGCTTGCACCTGTACGACACTGTCTTTGGTTTCAACCCCATAAGCACCGATATTTTGCACCGGCGCAGCGCCGACCGAGCCCGGAATCAGGCTTAGGTTCTCTAGCCCAGACAATCCTTGCGCCAAGCTCCACTGTACAAACTCATGCCAGTTCTCACCTGCCTGTACGCGTACAACGGCCTGTTCGGCATCGTCCTCTAGCCAGTCGATACCGCGCAAATTAAGCTGCAGCACCAAGCCGGCAAAATCCTTGCTTAAGACCAGATTACTGCCACCGCCCAACAACAACACCTCAAGCTGCTGTGCCTTAGCCCGGCCCAACGCTTCGCAGAGCTGATCCACGCTATCGACCCGCGCAAAGTAACGCGCCCGCACATCCACCGCGAGGGTGTTGTACGGGCGCAAAGAGAGGTGTTCTTGCAGGTGCAAACTCACAACTTGGCCTTTATCTCATCCAGCAACACTTCACTGGCTTGCTCCAGCATATCCAGCACCAGCTCAAAGCCGTCCTCGCCGCCATAATAGGGGTCTGGTACCTCATCGGGACTAATGCCAAAGCGCGGTAAATACAGCGCCAGCTCGGCTTTGGCGTCGGCGGGTTGAATCGCCTGTAAGTTGCTCAGGTTGCTTTTGTCCATCGCCAAAATCAGATCAAATTTAGCAAAATCCTCAGCCTGCGCCTGACGTCCACGCAGTGGGCTTAAATCATAGCCACGCTTGGCTGCCGCCGCCACGGTGCGAGGATCCGGTGCTTTGCCGATATGCCATTCAGCGGTACCGGCTGAATCAATAGTGATTTTATCGCTTAAACCTGCCTGTTCGACGTAATGGCGAAACACCCCTTCAGCAGTGGGAGAACGGCAAATATTACCTAAACACACAAATAAAACCTTCACTACGACTCCTTAAATAACTCACGGATACGCTGCAAATCCTCGGGGGTGTCCACACCCGGCGGTGGCGTCTCAAGAGCATCGGCTACATGAATCTGCTCACCATGCCATAGCGCCCTAAGTTGCTCTAGGCACTCGGTTAATTCTAACCAACAAGGACCCCATTCAACAAAACGCTGCAAAAAACCCACGCGGTAGGCATAAATACCAATATGACGGCGGTAAGGAATATCTACCGGCAACACATCGGGCTGACTTAAAAACGCATCACGCGCCCATGGCAAAGGCGCACGGCTAAAGGTTAACGCTAAGCCGTTTTTATCGCTCAGCACCTTGACCACATTGTTGTTCATCAAGCTGGCCATATCGTTGATCGGCTCAGCTAAAGTAGCCATCGCCGCTTCTGGGTGCTTGGCCAGATTATCTGCCACTTGATTCACTACCGCCGGCGGAATCAACGGCTCATCACCCTGCACATTCACCGCAATGGCTTCTACCGGCCAGCCCATGCTTTGCGCGACTTCTGCCAACCGATCAGTACCGGACTCATGATTGTCGCGCGTCATCACCACTTGCGCGCCAAAGCCTTGGCAGACCTCATAGATACGCTGATCGTCGGTGGCAATCACCACGTGTTTGGCCGCACTTTTTTGCGCCTGTTGCCACACCCGCTGAATCATCGGCTGACCAGCAATGTCTTGCAGCGGCTTACCGGGAAAGCGGCTTGAGGCATAACGCGCCGGAATCACCACATAAAAATCGTGCTGCATTATTTAGAATCCAAACGCTCGTCCGTGGTTAACGTACGTGCCTGCTCTTCCAGCATCACCGGAATACCGTCACGCACCGGAAAGGCTAAGCCATCGGCTTTACAGATAAGCTCGGTTTTATCCGCACTCAACTGCACATTACTTTTGCATAACGGACAGGCCAAAATATCCAACAACTTTGCATCCATCTCAGTTCACCTCGTAAAAATATTTGCGTTAATAGTGCTGATAAAAATAACTACGTAGCTCTAAACATCGTCTCAAAGCGCGCATTCAGCCACTGCACGAAACCCGCAGAAGGCTGTGCATCCACAGCAACATACCACCAGCGTTCTTGTGCGAAGGCTTGGCACTTTACTGCATCCTTCTCGGTCATCAGCACCGGTAAGTCATCATCAAAACTTAAATCAGCGGCAGTAAATTCAGCGTGATCAGCAAAGGCGTGGGTAATAGGATGCCAGTGTAACTGTTTCAGCGTATTAAAAAAACGCTGCGGATTACCAATCCCAGCTACGGCGTGCACGCGCTGCCCTGCAGGGAAATACTCTAATGGTTGGCGTGCACCCGTTTTAACATTAATTAACTGGGTCGGCTGCAAAAACATCGAAAACCCTTGCACGGAGTCCTCAGTCGCACCATTCAACAACACCGCATCCACCGACTGCAGACGCTCGACCGGTTCACGCAAAGGGCCCGCTGGCAAACAACGCTGATTGCCTAAACCACGCTGGGCATCAATCAGTACTAACTCCAAATCTCGCGCCAACTGATAATGCTGCAAACCATCATCACAGAGCACCAAATCCAGCTCATGTTCAGCCAACAATTGCTGCACGGCGCGGGGTCGTTGCGGATCAATCACCAGTGGCACAGCCGAGCGGCGCACTAGCAATGCTGGCTCATCACCCACTAAAGCCGCCTCATCGTCTGCCTGCACTGTCCACGGCCACTGCGCTGGCTGCCCACCATAGCCACGACTGACCACCCCCACGCGCAAGTTACGCGCACGGCAGTAGTCAATCAGCCATAAAATCAGCGGCGTTTTGCCCGTCCCGCCCACGGTAATGTTACCCACAATAATCACCGGCACAGGCGCACGGTAGCTGTCTAACTCACCCCGTAAAAACCGTTGACGCTTGCGCTGCACCACCGCACGGTAGAGTTTTTCCAACGGCCATAACGCAACAAGCCCAGCATGACCTTCATACCAGGCTTGTACGAGGCGGTCGGCAAATTTCACTGCGACTCTTGCGCCTCAATAGTGGTAATACGCATATGGATAAAACCAAGTTTAGAAGCTGCATCCATCGCGGTAACTACCGCCTGATGCGGTGCTTTACCATCGGCGCTCAGTGTAACGGGTAACTCTTTATCCCCTGCGGATACTTCAATTAAAGCCGCCATTAGCGAATTAAGATCGCTACTGGCCAGAGTCTTCCCATTAACTGCATAGTTACCTTCCTGACCCACTAAAATCTCTAAAGGAATAGTATATTGCTCCTCAGGCTGCACACCAGATACCGCTTCCGGTAAATCAATTTTCAGCAAGGTCTCGCGCGTAAAGGTGGTGGTTACCACAAAAAACAGTAGCAGAATAAACACCACATCGATCAGTGGCGCCAAGTTGATATCTACGGGTTCACGTGCTTTACGGGGGAATTTCACTCTTGAGCCTCGCTTAATTCAACCTCACGATCACCCTGCACAGCCTCGACCAGCTTAATCGCCTCTTGCTCCATGCCAACCACCAGCTCATCTACGCGGCGCTGTAAAAAACGGTGAAAGAACAGCGCTGGAATGGCCACGATTAAACCGGCTGCTGTAGTAATCAAAGCTTTAGCAATACCGCCCGCAAGTTGTGGTGCGTTCGCCATACCTGAGCCCATAAAGGCGCTGAAAATCTCAATCATCCCCAGCACTGTACCCAGCAAACCTAATAAAGGCGTAATCGCCGCAATGGTTCCCAGCGGCGTTAAATAACGCTCCAGCTCATTAACTACTTTAGTACCCGCTTCCTGGATACTTTCTTTCATTATATCGCGACCATGGCGGGACTTTGCTAAACCAGCCGCTAAAATCTGACCTAAGGCTGAACCCTTGCGCAGCTCTTTAAGCTTGCCACTATCAAGCTGTTTAGCCTGCACCCAGCGCCACACTTCCCCTAATAAATGCGGTGGATTAATCTTGCCGGGGCGTAACGTCCACAACCTTTCAGCCACAATAGCCACCGCTATAACTGAACAAACGATAATTGGCAGCATAATCCAGCCGCCCGATTTAATCAGCTCCCACACAAGCATCACTCCAAGCAAAAATTTTGCGTAACTTTAGCACAAGCACTAGCAGAGTCCGACTGAATTAGATCTCAATTCTCGCAGGTAAAGACAGAAATTTAACCAATAAAATTTAATCGCGACAAATTTACTCTTGTACACCATCACGCCAAAAAGCGCGCTGCTGTGCCATGCGCCATATTTTTTGATGTGCACCTAAATCAATACGCATCGCTTTATCGCTAGCCGTGTCGTAAATTTTTACCTGCGCCTGCTGCAAACGTTGCATCACAACCGCATGGGGATGTCCATAACCGTTATAACGCCCGCGTGAAATTAACACCGCGCTGGGTTGTAGGTGCTGCAAAAACTCAGCACTGGTAGAGGTACGACTGCCGTGATGCCCTGCGACCAGCCAATCAACTTGCAAATCAGGCTGCGCATCGAGCAGCGCCCGCTCACCGATCACCCCTAAATCTCCTGTCACCAGAAAACGTTCATCCTGCGCCTGCACCAATAAAACACAGGATGCCTCATTGCCCTCAGTCGCCTGCGACCATTGCCATTGCCAAAACCGCACGCCATCCCACTGCCAAGACTGCTCTGAGCAGGGTTGCGCCTGCCAATGCTGATGACGTTCCGGCTCACCGCTAATGCGCTGTAACACGGGCAGTTTTTGCAAAACAGCTTCAGCACCACCGGCATGGTCAGCGTCCGCATGTGACAAAACCAACTTATCAAGCTGCTTGATGCGCTCGCCACGCAAAAAAGGCCAAACAATCTGCTCGCCCGCATCCATGCCACCCATCTTTGGACCTGCGTCATACAGCAGAGCATGAGTCGCAGTGCGCACAACAATGGCCTGACCTTGTCCGACATCCAGCAGCCAAATCTGCGCCCTATTTGGCTGAACTTCATGGGTTAAGGGCGGCCACAACAGCGGAATAAATAAACCCAAAACCAGCCATGCAGGCCGTAATGCGCTGGGTAGTAACAATAAAAAAACCGCTAAAGCGGCTAACAGCAGCACCCACCAAGGCAAAAAAGGCGCATTCCAAGCCGCCAGCCAACTCACACCCAGCTCCAACACATGCCACATCAGCGTTAAAGACTGTGCCGCCAACCACAAAACAAACTGCGCCGCAGCGGGCCAAAACAACAACCCCGCCCCCAGCAAAGACAAAGGCAAAACCCACACACTCACAAAAGGCACCGCGACAATATTCGCTATGACACCCAACGCACTCACGGGCAATCCTAAAGCCAACAAAAAAGGCATCAACCCCAATGCCGCCGCCCACTGCGCACGGGTTAACACCTGCCACCACGGCCAACGACCTAAGCGCCAAGCAAACACCAGCAACAACACTGCTACCGCAGCAAAAGACAACCACAAGCCAGGCTGCAACACCACTAAAGGGTCGTAAAACAATATAAGGCTCAACGCGAGCATCCAAGGCGTCCAACTGGCCAGTTGCTGATAACGTAAGCGCCAAAACAACACCACCGCCACCATAATCAATGCCCGTTGCACCGGCACGGCAAAACCCGCCAAAGCGCCATACAACAGAGCACTCAGCAAAGCCAAGCCGCAAGCCACCGGCAACCAAGGGACGCGCATTGGCCACAGTGCCAAGCGTTGCAACCACGCAATAAGCGCATAAGCCAGACCAGCAACAAGACTAATATGCTGCCCCGAAATAACAAACAGATGCACCGTGCCAGAGCTTTGCAGCACTTGCCATTGCGCGCGCGACAAACCCGAACCATCACCTAACACCAAAGCAATCACGCCAGCACGCGCTGGCGTATCAGGCAGAGCAAGCAAAAGCCTATCACGCAGCGCTTCTCGCCAAGCAGCCAGTCCCCGCCCAGCACGCACACGCTCACCTGTTTTGACACTGCCGGTAGCCCCTATTGCGCGAGACGTCAGCCATTGCTGGTAATCAAAGGTGTGCGGATTCAACAAGCCGTGCGGTTGTTTTAAAGTTACCGCCAAGCGCCAATACTCACCTGCTTTAATTAGCGGTGGGTTATACCAAGATACGCGAATGCGACTGGGCAACTCAGTACGCCGCGACTGCGCATCCAACAACTCAAAGCGCACCACCGACTGTCCCGTTGCCGACTGCGACCACTGCGGCAAACCAGCCACCTGCCCTTCCAGCCAAACAGTCTGCCCATCCCACTCGTCCATTAAGCGATTGTTGAGCAGCAAAGTGGCCTGCCAACTAGCCCAGCAGAACGCCAACAAAAAAACCGCTAACCATCCCAACTTGCGCAGCAATAAGAGCGCACACAAGAGCAGCAATAATAACCAGTGCGGTGCGGGTAAAGCCGGAATAAAGCGTAACGCGATTACGCCAGCACAAAATGCCAAAAAATAAATACGCATATTGCCACTTCCTTGTGCCAATCGGTAAAAATCCAGAACTTGCTCGACTTACTTAGCCTTTCACAGGACTATAGTCACTTAATTAACACAGCCACCAGCTATAGGTCTAGACATACAGCTTCGCTACCGCGAATAATTGCGCAGTGGCTTGCAACATAATTAGCAACAAAACAAATGCAAATGAAACCGTTTAAACTGCGCTATAATGGCGATTCAGCATTAAAAAGAAGACAATTCTTCGCTAAGGAATACCACGCTATTTTTTGTTGCATCTTCACGCACAAGCCAATTTCTTGCAGATGCATAATAGCCTAATTTTTTCACATCGAGCTTTTCAATGCCACGAGAGTTATTCAGACGCTACATGCCCAACCCGGAAACCATTAAAGAAAACAAGTCTTTACGTTTCTTAGGCAACCTGATCCATGATGCAAACCTATGGCACCTCAACCGTCACTCCGTTGCAAGGGCTGTGGCTATAGGTTTGTTTTGGGCCATGATCCCCATGCCCATGCAAATGCTGGCCGCCGCACTGGTTGCCATTCCGTTACGCGCCAATCTTCCCCTGTCCATCGGGCTGGTCTGGCTGACCAACCCCCTGACCATGCCACCCATTTTTTATGCCACTTATAAACTGGGCTCATGGCTACTGGGCACCCCGGCAGTCAGCATGCCGGACAAACTCACCTTGCAATGGATCATGGAAGTCACCACCACCCACTGGCAGCCACTATATTTTGGCTCTTTTATTGCTGGCGTTGTGCTATCCGCCACCGGCTACTTTGGCACCTTGCTCTACTGGCGTTGGTGGGTTTCTAAAAGCTGGAAGCGCAGACAAAAAGCGCGTCAACAGAGCGACATTTCGAGCGAACAGAAATAGTTTTTGACACAGCTCACATTCTGTGTATAATTGTCGTCGCGGGATGGAGCAGTTTGGTAGCTCGTTGGGCTCATAACCCAAAGGTCGTCGGTTCAAATCCGGCTCCCGCAACCAGACAAAACAAAGGCGAATCAGTAACTTACTGGTTCGCCTTTTTTGTTTCTATCCTGCCAAATTTCCTCTGTGACAGATTTGTGACGTATGTGTGACAGATCTGCTTTTTCTGTTTTTCTCTTTCCCGAAGTTTTGACCGTAAGGCCGCTTTTGTCACAAACGGCTTTTGTCACAGCTTTTGGCATCCCTGCCCATCACCAGCAATCCTGAACACTGCCTTGAACCGATATTAGCCAGCACGGCTATGGTTCATCGTCTGGCATGAACTCCAAAATATCAGCGACCTCGCACTCAAAAAGCTTGCAGAGTTTGTCCAGTGCGTCCAGGTCGATCCGCTGCGCCGTTTCCTTATAAAGCAATGTGACCGTATTTCTATTCAGGCCGGTCTCCCTGGCCACGTCAACAATCTTCATTTTGTGCTCTCCCATCAGGCGAGCCAAGTGACACCGAATCATAAAATCCATCCCAGATAAATAAATTTGATTCTAAATGGCAAAAAGTGCTTGCAAATGCGATTCTGATGCGTAGAATGTCATTCTGAATGGCATTGCTTCACTTTGGATGCCTTTTCTTTACCCAGAGTAGACTAGCAGAGGAACACTGTTATGGACATTACTTATACCTACCTGACTACAGAAGAGCTTTCCGAGCGCATCAAGTACGACTGCCGAACGATTCGGCAAAACCTCAAGGACTCCGTTCTTCTTGAGGGTAAGCATTACATCAAGCCGTTTGGGCGTCGCAAAATTCTTTTCCTCTGGGAAGAAGTCGAAAAGACGATGCTGGCAGGTTCACGGAGCTGCGAGGTCTTGACCATTCCGATGGCAAATGGCGAGGTGTGCCATGTCTAAGGTTCGCGTACGTAAAGAAACAGGAAAGCTGTATCTGGATTTCATGTTTGCTGGTCATCGCTGCCGAGAGCAAACCGCCTTGGTAGATACGCCAGCGAACAGAAAAAAGGCTGAAGCTTTGCTTCAGCGGGTCCAGGCTAAAATCTTGCTGGGTCAGTTTGATTACGTAGAGTTTTTTCCGGGAAGCGGGAATATTGCAAAGGTACAGCCAACAGTGAGCGTTTCTGCAGCTACTGGCAACCGCGAACCGGAAGACACCCCTCTTTTCTCAGACTTTGCCGACCTATGGTTCGATGAAAACAAAATTCAGTGGCGCGGCTCGCATACAAAAAGTGTTGACTCGATCCTGAACAGTTCCTTGAAGCCGATCTTCAAGGGCAAGCATGTCAGCGAAATTACCAAGCCGGATATTTTGAAGGCCCGCAACAAAATGGCCAAGCGCCCTGGGCGTGGCCCCAGTCGCTTGATGTCGGCCAAATCAATCAACAACCACATGAACATCTTGCGGATGGTGATGACTGAGGCGGCTGACCGCTATGACTTCACCAACCCTTACCGCAACATCAAGCCGCTCAGGCTGCAGCGGGTGCACATCGAGCCGTTCAGCTTGAGCGAGGTGGAAACCATCCTGCGCACAGTGCGTGAGGATTACCGCAACTATTACCTGGTCCGCTTCTATACCGGTATGCGTACCGGCGAGATTGATGGCTTGAAGTGGGAGTACGTCGATTTTGAACGCCGTGAAATTCTGGTGCGTGAAACTCTGATCGCCGGTGAAACCGAATACACCAAAACCGATGGTTCACAACGTGAAATCCCCATGTTCGGCCCGGTGTATGACGCACTTAAAGAGCAGCATGCTGCGACAGGCCGGCTTAGCAAGTATGTGTTCTGCAACCGTGAGGGTAACCCCCTGGATCATAACAACGTGACCAAGAGGGTTTGGTACCCATTGCTTCGCGCACTCAATCTGAAGCAGCGCCGACCCTACCAGACACGGCATACGGCAGCGACGTTGTTTTTGGCATCTGGCGAGAACCCTGAGTGGGTGGCTCGTACCCTAGGGCATTCGACAACCGAAATGCTGTTCAAAGTGTATTCACGCTATGTACCCAACCTGACCAGACAGGATGGCTCGGCCTTTGAGCGGCTGATTCTGGGCGGCGGTGTGGAATAAGGAGAAACAAGACATGCAGCAAGCGCAATTCATCAAGCATCCGGGCCTTCCGCTGACGGCCCGTAACGTAACCATCTGGCTGATCAGCTACTACAGCATTACTCGGGGCAACGAGCTCTCTGTGTACTGGGGACTGCCGTACTGGGTTGATAACTACGAGGCGATCAGGGACTGGGTTGAACACCTGATGCAGCAGCCACGCCCGGCTGGCCGCACGTTGGGTGATGTGCGGCGTATGTTCGAAGAACGCCTGCCCATTTAGCCGACAAAACTAAAAACGCAAAAACCAAAGGGTACTCAACATGAACACAACCTACACACGACTGGCAACTGTTATCAAAATTGACCACTGCAACCCCACCTGGATGGTCCAGAGCTGTGGCCGTCAGTGGCACACCAACGACAAACTGGTTAACCCACTGGATGAAGACTATGTGGCCATTGTCACTATCGACCGCAACGTGCAGCTCCCCGTTGCAATCACTGAGCCGCTGAATATTCAGGTTGAAGCCAAAACAGTATTGGCACACAGCGTCTGGTGCGCACCCCAGCAGTACGGTGCGCAAATCAAACTCTGGAAGGGAGCAGCGGCCATCAACGACCCGGTACTGAAAAGCTTCATTCGTGATGTGCTGAGCGATAGCCAGATCATGCGGCCTTTTTACCAGGCCAAGGCCAGCAAGAGTTTTCACCACCGGGGACCGGGCGAGTTGTTTCTGCACAGTGTTGAAGTAGCCGTGAATGCCAGAAACATGGCCCAGCAGCATGCGTTACCTCAACGCATCCAGGATTGTGTTTTTGTGGGCGGCTTACTACATGACATCGGCAAAATCCTGATGCACTACAACCAAGATAGTGCCGACAAGAAAGGCATCAATGGCCAACACGAAGCACTGAGCTTCATGGTGCTGGCTGAGCACTTGGAAAAGATCAAAAACCAGGATCGGACCCTGTTTGAAGCGGTGTCAGCCATGCTGTCTGCGCCAGTGACTCACAAAAAGCATTATGAATACATCGAAGAAGCTATCGTGCGCTCGGCTGATCGCCTGTCAGCGCACAACAACGAGCTGCAGCATGTATTCAAGAACAAAGCCGCAAACGAGCTGTATGCCAGCGCGCGCGGTGGACGTACATTCCGTCGGATTGGACAGGCTTACAGCATCAGTTCGGCTTGAGCAATGTTCGCCGCTGCGCTTCGGCTTTCCAGGCACTTGCGCATCATCAAAGCCATGTTATCTTGAAATTGAAACTGGGCACCTGTTGATTTTTGCAGGTGCCTTTTGCCTCGTTGTAACGGAGAAAATTTATGAGCTTGTTTACGCTTTTCATATTGCTGATTGCCAGCACTGTCGTCACGTTGACTGTCCTGACTGTAGGGTTTCCGAGCTCGAAGGGTGAGGAAGCCAAACAAGAGCCAGCCAAAGACATCCGTGGCAAACAACTGCGCTTTGTCAGCATCTTAGTCGGCATTTTCCTGCCGGTAGCAGCCGGGCTGGTGTACGGGATGGTCTGGGTCGGCTCAACAGCACCTCCCGACTATATCAGTCAAAAAATCGCAAAATCACAGGACCCGGAGTGCCTGAAACAACGATTGGGAAAAGTTATCGAATCCAGAGCCCTGAACCGCCACGAGGTGATGGAGGCCAGTAAGGTATGCAACCGGGGCACCAAGTCCGGTGTGCCGATTCGCTTGCAGCAAAAAGAAGCACTCCAAAACGACGGCTAGTGCCTGCGGAATACACGCAGGCCGGCACGGCCCCGCAAATCACATGAGTTGCTACCGCTTGTCAGGTAGCAACTGTCAAGTAATGAGTAGTCCGGCAAAGCAGGAAAGCTGATCAAAAAGCGACAAATTCTCTTTTCTCGGTGCTGGTTTCGCTATTTTTGTCGCTAATAGCGAAAAAATCAAAAAACATTTAACTGCAAAATCAGCAGGTTGCAAGAAGCTCACGGTTTGGTGACCAAAAAGGTCACAGTGCGAAACACAAGAGTTCACGGTACTCCCTATGCTGCCCATCTGGTCCGTTTTTGAGCAGTGAAAAGCCATGTCTGCCTTCGCTGCCAGCAAAAAAGTGATTTAGCACCCAAAAAGGGCAGTTAACACCGAACCTGTTTTGAAAAGCTGGCCCAGAATGACCCAGATTTTGTTTTAACAGCGTAATGCGTATTTTTTAATGGGAGCCTTGCCGTGAACAAACTAGAAAAAACACTGGTTCTTACCACCATTTGTATCGGGAAAGATGCAGTGACTCAAGTCGGTGGTAATGAGTACGAACTGATCGATAAAAACGCCTTGAATAGTTCGCTTGATACCGTTGTAGATCTAATAGTCAAGATGGTGAATGAACTACTGAAAGAATTTTATCCTGAAATTTTAATCAATATTTCCGCCCCCAGGTGCGTGGATATCCAGACAGGTATTGCAGAGCGCAAGATCCAAGTTGAACCGGCTGATCTGGTTACCCCAAAGCTGCGTAACACGCTACTGAAAACCATCATGCTGACTACTAAGGGATTGATTGAAGGCGCAGATTCCCTGTTTGCCGCACCAATCAAATCCGCCCTGACAACGGACGAGCTAGACTTTATTAATGAGTGGACAAAAGATCAGCTCAGGCAGAAAAACGGCAGGAAGATTGCGAAACCTGCTGCGCTTGTGCTGCACTTTTCCGACGAAAAAACAGTCGAAATTCCCATTCAAGGTGCTTTTGCTCCGCCCCCAAAACTGCCCGCTGACAGTAGCCAGCCTGTAGAAGTCCTGGCTAAGGCGGACGGTTTTAAGGCCTCCAGCATGCAGGTTTTTTTACGGCTGGTAGATAAGGCTGGTTATACCCTAGATAATTCATCGATCACTTGCCTTGCCGATAAGTCGAGCCAGATACAGTTGGCGGCGCAGGCATATCTTGATGGCAACCAGCTGCTTAAAGCGACCATCGTAGAAATCAAAAACAAAAAAGGTAAAAAAAACGGGTCTCAATACAACATTAAGGACCTGAAAACGATACCACTGGACCAGCTGTCCAAGGAGGGCGAGCTGCAGTTCTAGGCCCCTGGGGAGCTGGACGAGTATGAGTATGCGTCCGACTCCCCAAAATAGCCCACATTGCTATCATTAGCTCCGCGAGGCCTTCCCAGGCTGCATCTCCTCCCTTTCTGCATTCCCCGCAATACCACATAAACCACATGTGATTTTGCAGCTGCCCGGTCATCAGGTACCATGCGAAGATATTTTCGTAGCCTGTAAAGGACCTTCATGAACAGCGTTGAACAACAGTTTTTAAAAGATCTGGACGACAAGCTCTGGAAAGCCGCCGACAAACTCCGCGCCAACCTCGATGCAGCCAACTACAAGCACGTGGTGCTGGGCCTGATCTTCCTTAAATATGTGTCAGATGCCTTTGAAGAGCGCCAGGCGCAACTGCTGGAGCTGTTCACCACCGAAGGTGACGACAACATCTACTACATGCCGCCAGAAGATTACTCCACCGACGCCTATTACCAGCAGTGCCTACAAGACGAGCTGGAGCAGCTCGACTACTACCGCGAGGTCAACGTCTTCTGGGTACCCAAAGCTGCACGCTGGAGCACCCTGAAAGAAAAAGCTGTGCTGCCCATCGGCACAGTGCTGTGGCAGGACGAAGCCGGTAACGATGTAAAGCTGCGTTCGGTGTCGTGGTTGATCGACAACGCCTTAGAAGCGATTGAAAACAGCAACGCCAAGCTCAAAGGCATTCTCAACCGTATCAGCCAGTACCAATTAGATAACGACAAGCTGATTGGCCTGATCAACACCTTTTCCGACACCTCCTTTACCAAACCGGTATATCAAGGCGAAGTGCTAGAGCTGCACAGCAAAGACATTCTCGGCCATGTCTACGAATATTTTTTGGGCGAGTTCGCACTGGCCGAAGGCAAGCAAGGCGGCCAGTACTACACGCCCAAAAGTATCGTCACGCTGATTGTGGAAATGCTCGAACCCTACTCCGGTCGCGTATATGATCCAGCCATGGGCTCGGGCGGTTTCTTTGTCTCCAGCAGCAAGTTCATCGAACAGCACGCGCAAGAGCAGCAGTACGACGCTGCTGAGCAGAAAAAACATATTTCTGTGTACGGTCAGGAATCCAACCCGACCACCTGGAAGCTGGCAGCGATGAACATGGCCATTCGTGGCATCGACTTTAACTTTGGCAAAAAGAACGCCGACACCTTCCTTGATAACCAGCATCCAGATTTGCGTGCCGACTTTGTCATGGCTAACCCGCCGTTTAACGTCAAAGATTGGTGGAGCGAATCACTGGCGGACGATGTGCGCTGGCAATACGGCACGCCACCCAAAGGCAACGCCAACTTTGCCTGGATTCAGCACATGCTGCATCACCTTGCGCCCACGGGCAGCATGGCCTTGCTGCTGGCCAACGGCTCCATGAGCTCCAACACCAACAACGAAGGCGAAATCCGCAAGCGGTTGATTGAAGAAGACCTGGTCGAGTGCATGGTTGCTTTGCCGGGGCAATTGTTTACCAACACCCAGATTCCCGCCTGCATCTGGTTTTTAACCAAGGACAAAGCCAACGGCCTGGTACGCCACGAGAAAAAGCGCGACCGCCGTGGTGAGCTGCTGTTTATTGATGCGCGCAACCTAGGCTATATGCGTGACCGCGTGCTGCGTGACTTCACCGCCGCAGACATTGCCAAGGTGAGCGATACCTTCCATGCCTGGCAGCGGGGTAATGATTATGAAGATGTGGCCGGTTTCTGCTATTCCGCCAGTTTGGATGACCTCAAGAAGCATGATTTTGTCCTGACGCCGGGGCGTTATGTTGGTGCTGAAGAGCAAGAAGATGATGGCGAACCTTTTGCTGAGAAAATGACACGCTTGACTGAGCAGTTGCGGGAGCAGTTTGCGGAGAGTGACCGGTTGGAAGCGGAGATCAAGCGGAACCTTGGGGGACTGGGTTATGACCTATAGCACCATTGGTGACCACGTGGAGCTGCAACGCGGAACGACATATAAAAGCGCATTGCTTGATCAGCCCGGCCCTGTTTTATTGGGCTTAGGTTCTATCGAAAGAGATGGCGGGTTCAGATCGGACAAACTAAGAACTTATGGCGGCCCCTCCGCAGAAAAATTATTGGTGCGTCCCGGGGATCTCTATGTTTCATTGAAAGATGTCACTCAAGCTGGGGACTTGCTCGGAGCTATTGCCCGAGTGCCTGAATCCGTATCTGTTGGGAGGATGACTCAAGATACAGTAAAGCTGATTTTCACGAGCGATATTCCGAAAGAATACTTTTACTGGCTCCTTCGAACTCCGCAGTATCGGCAATACTGCCGGTCACATGCCACGGGAACTACAAATCTTGGGTTGAGCCGGGACGATTTCTTTAGCTTCAAGATTCCTAATTTAGATGCGGAAAAACGACTTTTGACCGATTCCCTAGAAAGCGTTGAAGCGAAAATTCGAACCAACCACCAAATCAACCAAACCCTCGAACAGATGGCCCAAGCCATCTTCAAAAGCTGGTTTGTCGATTTCGAGCCAGTTAAAGCCAAGATTGCCGCACTGGAAGCGGGCGGTAGCGAAGACGACGCACTGCTCGCCGCCATGCAAGCCATTGCGGGCAGCGCTTTATTTGCCACCGACGCAGCTGACG
>LFRM01172502.1_pt1 | contig 15598 bp, 16 predicted proteins | sample 618341 | NCBI WGS metagenome assembly LFRM01 (sample SAMN03654438, study PRJNA283298) | anaerobic digester metagenome | isolation source: pool of bioreactors CSTR01a, CSTR02a, and CSTR03a thermophilic anaerobic... | place: Denmark: Kgs. Lyngby | collected 2014-05-21 | reverse complement strand
GCTTTGGAAATATTAGATGGATTCGCAATGCTAGTAAGGGTTGTAACATTACCCCAGTCCATGGACCCTGACGATTATATCAAGGCCCATGGAAAAGAAGGGTTCCTACAATTTATTGAGGAAAATGCTTTAGAATCTATAGAATATCGACTGAGGGAAAGAGAAGCCCATCATGATTTAAAAACAATTCATGGAAAAAAGGCATATTTAGAAGATATTGGTGTGATTTTGGGTAAAATAGATAAATACAGCCAGCAAGATCTCTATCTGCGATACGTAAGTAACCGGCTGAACATTGATCCGGAAGAGTTACGAAAGGATCTTGAAGTAGTAAAAAAAGAACCTTTAAGACAAAGTGCGAGGAATACCTTTGATGAAGCTCCAGGAATATTAATGGCTTTGCTTGTACAAAAACCTAGTTTGGCACAAAAAATAAACTCCCATAGATGGTATTCCCTTCTTGAAGAGTCTTGGAAAGAAGTTGTAGAGTTTTTATTAAAAGAAGAACAATTTGTTCTAGAAAAGGCAGCAGACTGTTTTTCTCTAGATCAATTGACTTATATGGAAAAATGTAAAAATATGGAATTAAGTGACACCGACAGTAAGCATTGGGAAGATTTTTTCCGTTACCTTCTGGCTAAGCAACTAGATAGCCGAGTAAGAAATCTCCAAAATGACCCCGAAGGAAGTGCTCTTGAAGAAATAATGTTGCTTCAAAAAATGCGTATCGAAATTATGGCCAAAGAAAGAGGGGGAAGATGAAACAAAACATCCTAACGGAATTAGAAGAGCGAGGAAAAGGCGATGGCAAGCTGACCTATAGCGATGTCATAGAAGCCTTTGAGAATATAGATCTTGATAAGGATGATCTCTCCTCTGTACATGAGCAACTTATTAAGGCTGGGATTGAGCTTGTTGAAGACGAAGTCGAATTAGAAAAAGACTATATCGACGACAAGGATGATGAAGACGATAAAATTGCCCTTGAAATTAGTTCACCGGAACAAGATGCAAAGGACCTAATGAATAAAGGGATCAATATTGATGACCCAGTTCGTATGTATTTAAAAGAAATTGGCAGGGTCGCACTACTAACCGCCGAAGAAGAAGTTGAATTGGCTCAGCGTATGGAACTTGGTGATGATAGTGCTAAACAGCAACTTTGTGAAGCAAATTTACGCCTTGTGGTTAGCATTGCCAAACGCTATGTTGGACGTGGAATGTTATTTCTTGACTTAATTCAAGAAGGAAACCTTGGTCTTATGAAGGCAGTAGAAAAATTTGATTACACAAAGGGTTTTAAATTTAGCACCTACGCCACCTGGTGGATTCGCCAAGCCATTACAAGAAGCATTGCCGACCAAGCGCGTACCATTCGCATACCGGTGCATATGGTGGAAACCATCAATAAGCTAACACGGATTGAAAGACAATTGTCTCAAGACTTGGGAAGAGAACCCACTCCCGAAGAAATCGCCGACATTATGGATATCACAGCAGAGAAAGTTCTTGAAATTAAGAAAATTAGCCAAGAACCCGTGTCCCTTGAAAAGCCCATAGGAGAAGAAGAAGATTCAAACCTAGGAGACTTTATACCGGACTCCGAGGCCCAGGCCCCTTCTGATGCAGCGGCTTTTTCTATGCTCAAAGAAATTCTTATGGAAGTGCTGCAAGATTTAACCCCCAGAGAACAAGAAGTGTTAAAGCTTCGCTTTGGCCTCGAAGATGGACGTCCTCGTACTTTGGAAGAAGTTGGAAAAACCTTCGATGTTACTAGAGAGCGCATAAGGCAAATTGAAGCCAAAGCTCTACGAAAGTTAAAGCATCCTTCGAGAAGTCGCCGTTTAGCAGATTATTTAGATTTATGAAGCGATTAGAGGGTATAGTTTCACTTATCAAACCCACAGAAAGCATTGTTGATATTGGCAGCGACCATGGCTATATTGCTAAAATGATTGCCGATAAAAAATTGGCCCCGAGGATCTATGTCACCGATGTGGCGGTAGGTCCTCTTTCTCGTGCCAGGGAAAACTTAAGGGACTATTGCGTAGAAACTCTACTCATGGACGGTTTAAAGGGGTTTAAAGAGGATCTTGATGCCGCTGTGGTGGCAGGGATGGGTGGAGAGCTTATCATAAAAATTATTGATGAAAGTGAAGCACTTTTCTCACAAATGGATTATTTTATCCTTCAACCTATGCAACAGATTTCCTACCTGAGAAGAGCCATGTACGAAAGAAATTATTTTCTCTGGGAAGAACTTTTAACCTTTGAAGACCGTTTTTATGAAGTACTACTCTATAAAAAGGGGAGAGATACCCCATATGACTTTGAATATTCTAAGGGACTTTATAGCGATAAAGAGCTCTACAGCGATTACTTGAAAGAAAAACAAATGAAACTCCACTATATACTTGATGTTACAAAAAACACCGATTTAACTCGAAATAAAGAAGTTCAGCTCCTTCTTGAGCGCCTTGAAACCCATTGTAAAAACAATGGAATTATGCTATTATAAGCTTACCAGATTGCATAATCGCGTGCCCAGGCATGAGGAAAGTCCGAGCACCACAAAAAAGGACGCTGGATAACGCCCAGTGGAGGAGACTCTAAGGAAAGTGCAACAGAAATAGACCGCCTTCGTTAAGAAGGTAAGGATGGAAAGGTGAGGTAAGAGCTCACCAGCACTGCAGTGATGCAGTGGCTCTGTAAACCCCGTCCGGTGCAAGACCAAATAAGGCTATTAGCCGTGGTAGGTCGCATGATTGTACTGGCAACTGTACAACAAGATAGATGATTATGTTTAACAGAACTCGGCTTATAGATCTGGTAACCCCATTAGTGGGGTTTTTTTATTTCCAAAATGGTAAATCAGGATAGAAAGCTAGGCAGTTGAGAAAAAATTTTGTAGGATGATAGCAGGAGGCTTTGATGAAAAAATCCTGGATAAAGCTATTACAAACTCATGCTGCTGGAATTTTCGAAAAATCTGAAAGTATTTTTTTAAAGCTTCTGCGTGAAGACTTTGAAGAAATTATGTATAACGGGTGGAATCAAGTATATCTAGAAGATAGTAGCGGAATGCGTAAACTGGATCATCTATTTATTGACGCAAAGGATTATGAAAGACAAGTGGCTCTTTTTTTAGCCACTCAGAATCAAAGGCTTAGTGTGGACCGAAGTATTTTGAATTTTTCCATCGGTGAAAAATATCGGGTTCAAGTTCTCCATCGTCACATTAGTGGCGGTGAAACTATTATCTCCTTTAGACAAAGCGGCTCAGACAAATTCGATGCTCAGGACTTTTATGAGAATGAATTTATTACTAAAAATCAGCATAGGATTCTGGGTGAATTGGTTCGAAATAAAAGAACTATTTTTATCTGTGGTGAGACAAGCTCTGGAAAGACGACTTTGCTCAATTTTCTTTTAGGTGAGATTGAAAGTAAAGAAAGGCTGATTGTCATTGAAGATACAAGGGAAATTCAAGCTCCGCAGGAACGCAATGTTGTGTATTTAAGATCCAGTAAAGCCGAATACCAAAAGGAAGAAATAACCACGGGTGATCTCGTAAAAGCTTCTTTGCGTCTTCGCCCTGATCGTATTATCCTAGGAGAAATCCGTAGAGAAGAAGTGGTAGATTTTCTTCATGCAATCAATACCGGCCACCGAGGAAGTCTATGCACCGGCCATGGCAATAGTCCTCAGGATATGATTCACCGACTGGAAATGTTATTGATTGAAGCCGGTGTACCCTATGATGCGACAAAGCGTTATTTGGGGAGAGGCATTGACGTGATTTGTTTTCTTGAGGGGAAAACGAAAAGACAACTTAAATCCATTAGCAGAGTTGATTTTGTTCAAGGGGAGGTTAGAGTGGATGAAATCTATGAAAGTTTTTGAAATTACTTTAATTTTTACTCTAATGGCTATATTCCTTGGGCTAAATTACTGGCTCATACCCCTTTGTATGATGTACCTGATTAATCTTAGAAGGGTACTGGTAAAGGAAGGGGATAAGCTAAATCAAAGACTGCTTTTAGAAAAACTCTCAGAATTTTCAACTCTTTTACAACAGGGTTATAGTCCGATTTATGCCTATGAGATGATGGATTCTTTTGCCTATCCAAGTTATATGATTGATCCCCTGGATGAACTTTTTAGATGGGAGATTTTCGAAAAACAATTTCAGCTTTTCGAGAAAAAAGTTTTACTTGAGGAGGAGATTCAAGGCGAAATGATGGTTGTCCGCCTACGGATGAGTATTATGAAGCTCATGCCCCTGGCGCTACTACTTTTTATACGCCATTTTCTACCGGGGTCCAACCAAAAGACGCTAAATGTCATTGCCATTGTATTTTTTCTCATCAATCATTGGTTATCAGAAGTTTTTATGGAGCGTCTTTAATGGAAATATTAATTCTCTTGATAATTTTATATTTTAAAGGAATGATTTTAGAAAAAACAAGAGAATTTATTTTTCTCAAACTCCACTACGTAGACGAGTTATTGTTCTATTTTAGCTATAGCTTGAACCCTAAGGATTATGAATTTATAACGATTCAATGGATTTATCGTCTCTATCAATTTCTGATTAGCCTTCTTATATCATCAGCTCTTTGCCGATACTTTGGAATATCAATTCAAATAGTTGTAGTTTTTGCCCTCATTGTTTTCCTAATTATATTATTTAGTATAAGTTCTGTTGTTGAAAAAAACAAAAGTCGACTAATCAATGACTTAAGTCGCTTTGTATTTATCTATGAACTTTATTTAATTCAGGGAGAAAATCAATTGCAAGCGCTAAATAAAGCAGCGGTATCGATACAGGCTATGGGACCGGCCCGCAGTGTTGAGGAGCATTGGGAGAATTTTCAAAAGCTCTTTTCTTATACAAAATGGTTGGTGGTAAAACGTATAGTTATACTTTTAGAAAGAGGGATGCACTTTACGCAAATGGATATGAGCATGGATTTTGTACAGATTTCCGATGAACTTTTTCGCCGGAGTTATCAAGATCGTAAGTTACGTTCCGAAAAACTTGAGAACCTAATGCTTTTACCAATGGTAGGAGATTTACTCGTTATGGTACTTTACATCGTAAGTCCTTTTTTAGGGGTAATTATTGGAGGGTAAAATGAAATTTCTAGAAGAAAAAATTACAAATTCCGAGTCGGGCTTTGGAACCGTAGAGCTCGTTGTGCTTACAGCAATATTGATTGGTCTTGCTTTACTTTTCAAAGGATTTATTGTAGATTACGCTACAAAATTACTGCAAAATATTCAAGGGGTTGAGCTTAATATTCATGATATAGGTATGTGATGATAGGGATATATAAAACTTCTAAGGATTTATTTTTATTGGAGTTCACATCCTATTGGAAAATCAACTGGAAAAGCATCTTTGGTAATAAAGATAAAATAGCACCTCAATTTATTTTTGAAAAAAAAGGAATTCTTTTAATTTATGATTTAAAGGATTGTCGTATAGAAAAAGATAGAATTATTTATAAAGGCAAAGAGGTACAGCTTCTAAATGTAACGAAATAACTATGAAAAATTAAAGGGTTCTGGTTAAGGAAGCATATTTATAGGACATATTTTTCATCTTTCTCAAGAGAATAATATGTTATACTTGAAATATCATGAATCTTATAGGAGGAAAATGTGGAATTTCAAGTGCCGGTAGGCGTATCAAATAAACATGCACATTTAAGCAGAGAAGATCTGGATGCTCTTTTTGGCCAAGGCTATGAACTTACAGTCAAAAAAGATTTATCCCAACCTGGACAATATGCTGCTGAAGAGCGGATTGAAGTTATAGGAAGTCGTTCCAGTATGGTAATGCGTATTTTAGGTCCAGTTCGCAATAATACGCAAATAGAAATTTCTACGAGCGATAGCTTCGCTCTGGGAGTTGATGGAATACTTCGAGAGTCAGGAAATATTGCTGGAACGCCAGGAATCCTTCTTCGCGGTCCTGAAGGGGAAGTTGAGATCAAAGAAGGAGTCATTGTAGCTGCTAGACATATCCATTTTCACTGCGATGATGCTGAAAAACTAGGCATTAAAAACAAACAAAAAGTCAAGGTTATGGCAGCTGGTCCTAGAGCAACGGTTTTTGAAGAAGTCATTTGCCGAGTGGATCCGAGTTTTGCTCTTGATATGCATATTGATACCGATGAAGCCAATGCGGCCGGAATTAAGAACGGTGACCTTCTACAGGTAATAGTTGAATGAATTTAGAAAGATATTTTGATCACACGAATCTGAGTCCCAATGCGGGGAAAATAGAGATTAAAAAGCTTTGTGATGAAGCCATAGAATATGGTTTCTTCAGTGTATGTATACAGCCCTGTTACGTTGTCTATGCAAAAGAGCTACTTAAAGAGAGTGACATCAAAATAGCTACGGTTGTGGGTTTTCCCCAGGGACAAAACACAAGGGCAACAAAAGTTTTTGAGGCCATGGATGCTATAAAAAACGGAGCCGATGAAATTGATATGGTATTGAATTTTGGCGCACTTAAGGATGGCCGCTACAAAGAAGTTTATGAAGAAATCTCTCAGATAAAAGAAGCTTGTGGAAAGACAGTTTTAAAAGTGATTTTTGAAACCAGTCAACTCAGTGACGAACAAATCATTAAGGCCTGTGAGCTAAGTGATAATGCCGGTGCAGATTTTGTTAAAACTTCAACGGGCTTTTTAGGGCAAGGTGCGACCCTAGATCAAGTCAAACTTATGCATAAGCATAGTAGGGCAAAGGTAAAGGCTTCGGGAGGTATTCGTAGCCTAGAGGATGCTCTGAGTATGATTGAGGCAGGTGCTTCCCGACTGGGCTCCTCATCGGGTATTGTTATTATGCAGCAACTTGGCCATGAAAATGTTTAGAGTATCGGGTTTTGGTTGCCTGATATTCATGATTGTTTTGTTTTTTCTATTTAGCGTCGTATTGAGGTTAACAGGATTTGTTATTTCAGGTTTTCTTTCCAATCCTCTTCTCTTTTTTGTGCTAGCTTTCATTGTTTATCTTGGAAGGCATAAAATATTTAAAGAGGAGAAACCTATAAAAAGCAATGAAGTGGAATATGAATTTATAGATGAAGAAGAAGACCCCGAGAATTAGTCGGGGTCTTTCACTGATTTTCACTCCTGAATATCTTGGTGCCGGCTGGATTGAATCTTCCTTCGGTGAATTTCTTTTATTAAATGACTGCCATAGCTGACCATGGAAATCAGTTTAAAAAATAAAACGATATAAAAGCCCGGGATAAGATACTGCCCCGGAAAGGGAGTAAAGCTCAGAATGCTTAGTAAGAAAAATAGGGCTGTGGCTATTTTTCCAAAGAGCCCGGCTTTAACAAGATAGGTTTTATCATAGATCCAAAAAAATCCCGAGACAACTATAAAAACAAGCTCAATCCCGATAAAGGGTAGCACAAAGCTTTGGGTCAGAGCATCGGAAGTAAATAGTGTGTATATAATAACGATTAAAAAAAGCTTATCTGCCAGTGGATCTAAAACCTGACCGATAAAACTGGTCGCATGAAAACGACGGGCAATAAATCCGTCTAAAAAATCAGTTAAGGCGGCGAGTACAACCAGTAAAGGCGCTAATGATGTTAAATTCAGTTTTAGATAAACATAGGGAATCCATGGTATAATAAGGATTCGAATTAAAGTAATTATATTAGGAATGAATTTCATTATTCCTCCTAGTTAAGTATAACATGGTAAGTATAAAAAATATAGAAAGGGGTTAACTTGAGACAAGAAAAAATAAGCAGAACCCTAGAAGAAAATTATCTTCCCTACGCTATGAGTGTGATCCATTCAAGAGCTTTGCCAGAGATTGATGGCTTTAAGCCTGCTCACCGCAAACTCCTCTACACCATGTACAAAATGGGTTTACTAAAGGGCAATAGAACTAAATCCGCCAATGTAGTTGGCCAGACAATGAAACTCAATCCCCATGGCGAAGGGGCAATATATGCAACTCTAGTCAGAATGAGCCGCGGAAACGAAAGTCTTCTCCACCCCTATATTGACAGCAAGGGAAACTTTGGAAAGATATATTCCAGAGATATGCAGGCCGCTGCTAGTCGATATACTGAAGTAAAACTCGATGGAATATGCGAGTATATATTTGAAGATGTCGATCGGGATAGAGTTGATTTTGTTCCAAACTATGACGGTACCATTTTCGAGCCCGTACTCTTACCGGTCCAATTTCCTACAATATTGGTGAATCCGAATCGGGGTATTGCCGTAGGCATGGCCTCTTCTATCTGTTCCTTTCCCATGGAGGAAATTTGTCATGCCACCATTGCACTAATGAAGGACAAAAATGCCGATCTTCTTTCCGTTGTTACGGGACCGGATTTTTCTACCGGTGGTTATGTCTTTAGAGACAAAGAAATCATGATACAAATTATAGAAAAGGGACAAGGAACTCTTCGTCTTCGAGGCCATGTCGAGATTAAACCCTCAGAAAACAGGATAGAAATCATAGAGATTCCCTATACCACTACCCTGGAAGCAATTATGGATCGTATCATACAGCTTATGAAGGATGGCCAGTTTCGTGAAATCAACGATGTAAGAGATGAATCTGATATAAAGGGGCCAATGCTGGCGCTGGAGTGCAAACGGGGTACAGACTATGAAGATCTTGTACAAAGACTTTTTAAGGACACAACCATCGAGGATAGATTTAGTTGCAATTTTAATATACTTATCGGTGGTGTCCCAATGCAACTGGGGCTTAGAGATATTCTAATTCAGTGGATTGATTTTCGCATGTCCTGTATCCGAAGGGGAATTCGCTATGATGTTGCTGGATTTAAAGACCGTCTTCATCTTTTAAAGGGCCTTGAAAAGATACTATTGGATATAGACAAGGTCATAGCCCTGATTCGAAAAACACCTAAGGAAAGGGAAGTTGTTCCGGCATTAATGGAGCATTTTAGTCTTGATGATAAACAAGCCGAGTATGTAGCCGATATTCGTTTAAGACAAATTAACCGAGAGATGATTGAAGCCAGGCTGCAAGAGGTAAAAAAGCTTGAAAAGGAAATAAAAGCCTTAGAAATTATCTATAAATCTGATAAAAAGGTTCATAAAGTTATTGAAAATGAGCTTCTTCATATTGTTGAGCGCTTTGGATTAAAAAGGAAAACCAAATTAATGGATCCTCCCGACGCCAGGCAAAGGGAAGATAAAAATATACTAGAAGCTCAGGAACTCATTCTTATCCATAGTAAAGAAAATTATATCAAGAAACTTGATATTAAGACCTATGAAAAAAGACAGGAACAAAGACTGAAAGAAGGCGACGAAATTCTCAATGAATTTACTTGCACAAGTTTCAGCGAACTTTTAGTATTTACTGATAAGGGCAATGTTTTTAAACTTTATCTAGATGAATTGGAAGAATCAAAGGCTGGGGATTTGGGGCTGTTTTTACCTAATCTGATTGAACTTGAAGAAGATGAGACCATCATCTTTGTCACCGTGGAAGAAGACTTCAAAGGATCAATACTTTTTGGATTCGAGAATGGTAAAATTGCGAAAACCGACATCAGTGCTTATCAAACAAAAACTCGTCGTAAAAAACTTTTAGGAGCTTTTTCCCTTAGCGATCCTCTTGTTTCAATTCTAGTCCTACGAAAAGAACAGGATATTGTCTTATACCGCTATATGAATCAAAAAGAAAATATTTTACTGATCAACAGTAGTATTATTCCTTCGAAGGTTACTCGAAACACCCAAGGTGTTAGAGTGCTGCGGGTTGGAAAACATGGCAAGATGATTGGCATGGAAAAAGCTGTCGGAGCTAAACTTGAAAACTATCGAGCAAAGACCATACCTAGCCCCGGACGCGAGCGTAAAAACTTTATTTGATGACCTTAAATGTGGTATGATAAGGCTTACAGGTTAGGAGGTTACTATGATCGATCGCATTATATCCGGCGAATTTAAAGGTGTTTTTATAGACACAAGACGGCCTATAGAAGGGGGTCTTTTTATAGCCATCGTCGGTGATAATTTTAATGGAAATAGTTTTATTCCCGAGGCTTTTAAAAAAGGCGCCAAGGCTGCCTTAGTTGACCGTGAATACTATGAAGAAAATAAGGAAAGTTTGGAAGGATATGAACTTTACCCTGTGAATAGTGGCTACGAGAGTCTTCATGAACTAGCACGGGAATTAAGAAATTACGTCAATCCCTATGTCGTTGCAATTACGGGAAGCAATGGTAAAACCACCACAAAAAACATGGTTTACTCCATTCTTAAAGCTGGCCTCGATGATGTACATGCCACCCAGGGAAACTTTAATAATGATATTGGTCTTCCACTGACCATCTTAAATATGCCTCTATCGACAAAGTATTTGATTTTAGAGCATGGAATTATGAAAAAAGGGGATATCCATCTACTGGCATCAATATCCAGGCCCGACTTGGCTCTGATTACAAATATCGGTACCAGCCATATGGAACTTATTGGAAGTATTGAGGATATCTTAAAAGAAAAATTATCGATTAGGGATTTCTTTACCGATGATGCCCATCTTATGATCAATCCCTTTGATACACTGTTAGAAAAAGCTGTTAAGCAGGGCCTAAAGGCAGATGCTCCTGATCCGATGGAACTAGGGGAAATCACCAGTGATGATGGTTATTTTTGTTTTCATTACCGTGGACAAGAGTACCCATTGGCACTTCGGGGAAAACACAATATTCTAAACGCCCTTCTAGCCATTGAAGTAGGGCGCCATCTTGGAATATCGGATAACATACTAAAGGAAGGCATATGCGCCTATGAAGGCGAGGCTATGCGATTTAGTGAGATTAAAATCGGCGGGATCCGATTTATTAATGATGCCTACAATGCTTCACCAGCCTCTATAATCGCTGGACTCGAAACCCTAGTTGCTATGAGAGCCCAAAGACATATTGCTGTCTTAGGAGACGTTTTAGAGCTTGGTATCTATGCCCATGAAGAACACTTGAAATTATCCAATCACCCTGCTCTTAAAGAGCTAGATGCTTTTTTTACCCTTGGTGATTATGCAGGACTTATTGGTGAAGGCCATGACCAGGCAAAACACTTTTATTCACTCAAAGCTCTAAATAACTATCTTAGCGAATTTTTAAGGCCCGGGGACTTGGTTTTGATCAAAGCTTCCCGTAGTATTGAACTGGAACGCATTCTAGATGAATTGAAAGGTCAACTATGAATTTATTCTTATTTATATTAAGCGGGGCAATAAATCTGCTTTTGATTTATTTTTTAATTCCTCTGCTAAATCGTTTAAAGCTAGGACAGCATGTCTATGAGCTGGCACCGGAAAGTCATCAGAAAAAGCAAGGAGTGCCCACTATGGGTGGAATTTCCTTTGTTATAACTACCAGCCTTTTGGCCTTTGTTTTTATTGGCTTAAAAGAAAAGCATCTCTTAGTGGTTTTTTCGATGATACTTTTTGGACTTATTGGTTTTCTTGATGATTCAATGAAACTCTTTAAAGCCGAAAACAAAGGGCTAAGCGCTAAAGAAAAATTAATATTACAAATATTAGCTTCCCTTTTCATGGCCTTTTTATTGGGTGATAAGGGGACAAGAGTTTTGCTTCCCTTTACAGGAATCTACATTAACCTAGGGATACTTTACTACCCCTTTGTTGCTGTATTTATGACCTTGCTTGTCAATAGCACCAATCTTACCGATGGAGTGGATGGACTTCTAGCAACGGTGAGTTTTGTCACCTGCCTATTTTTCTTAGTTGTCACAAAAGATCTATTTATGCCAGAACTCTTCCGTTTGACGCTAATTTTTTTGGGCTCTCTTTTAGGATATATTTATTACAATCGATATCCAGCAAAAATCTTTATGGGTGACACGGGAAGTATGGCTATAGGCGGCTTTATTGGTACGATGATGCTGCTAACTAGCACACCGCTTTTTATCTTCTTTGTTGGTTTTATCTATGTAATCGAAAGTTTATCGGTAATTCTTCAGGTTTGGTCCTTTCAAACCAAGGGAGTACGTATATTTAAAATGAGTCCCATCCACCATCACTATGAACTATCGGGTTACAGTGAAAATAAGATTGTTCTATCCTTTGCTGCCGTAACATTTGTAGGCCTGCTTCTTGGCCTTTTAGCCTATAGAATTTGAGGTATCTCTTGAAAGTATTAGTTTTTGGTCTTGGAAAAAGCGGGAGAGCCCTGTTAAGTTTTTATAAAGACAAGGCAGAGCTGTGGGTCTACGATGATAAAGAAGTCGACTTGGAAAAATTGGGGCTTGAATTTGGTAAGCTAGAGTTTTATAATCCCGATGTTGATTATGATCTTTTAGCCCTTAGTCCCGGACCCTCACCGGATCATCCAGTTATAAAAGAATTACGTAAAAAGGGAATATCCATTAAAGGCGAGTTAGAGATTGCCTATGAACATTTAAAGGGCAATATTTTAGCCATTACCGGAACCAATGGAAAGACGACAACGACGTCTTTATTAAAAGCCATGGTAGAAAAACAATTTTCCCGGACCTTTGTAGCGGGGAATATTGGCATTCCACTAATTGGCTATGTCCTAGACTCTAAAGAGGGGGATTCCTATGTGGTAGAAGTGTCCAGCTTTCAATTAGAAACTATGGTTGACTTTAGTCCTAGCATTAGTGCTATTTTGAATATTACACCGGACCATATATCTTGGCATGGCTCCATGGAAAAATATATTGATGCGAAGTTTCGACTATGGGAAAAGGGCTTTTCAAAGCAAAAGAAAATTTTTAATGCAGATCAAAGTTTTCTTTTGGACCAGATAATCCAGCGATATGGAACTACGGAAGAATTTTACAGCTTCTCCACCTATAAAAAGTTGGATAGGGGAGCCTATATGGAAGATGGAATTCTCTACTTGGCCCTTGATGAAAGGGTGGAGCTCCTAGCATTAAAAGATCTGGCGTTAAAAGGAGAACACAATTTGTCAAATGCCTTGGCCGCAAGTCTTATGGCCTCCTTATACGGTGTGAAAACTGAGATTATCGCTGAAGTTTTAAAAGAATTCGAAGGCCTTGAACACCGCTACGAGGTTTTAGAAGAATTAAAGGGCAGACGATTTATCAATGATTCTAAGGCTACAAATGTAGACTCTACTTTACCTGCTCTTAAATCAGCTCTAAGACCTACGGTTCTCATCGCTGGGGGGATGGATAAGAAAGTTCCCTTAGCACCTCTTTTTGAAGCTTGGAACCCTGCAATAAAGCACCTGGTTTTATTCGGTGAAACAAAGTTACAACTGGGCGAACTTGCAAAGGGAATCTGTGATGTTTATATTGTGGATAATCTTGAGGAAGCTTTTTCAAAGGCAATGGATTTATCAAAACCCGGCTGGGATATTCTTTTTTCTCCTGCCTGTGCAAGTTGGGATATGTATGAAAACTTTGAAGTTCGAGGAGAACATTTTAAAAAGCTTCATGGGAGGCTAAGATGAATGGACGAATAAATATGGGCATTCTTATTCCGGTAATCCTATTGATTACTATAGGATGGCTTTTGGTCTTTAGCTCCTCGGCCTATCTATCTTTAAACCAATATGGGACACCCTATTATTATATTAAAAATCAAACTTTTTTTATTCTATTGGGCTTTGTGGCAATGTTCCTTGCATCTATAGTGAATTATAAAATCTACAACAGCGCACCCATTGTCTTTATAGTAGCCACCATCGCCTTAGTTCTTATGGCTTTAACGCCTATAATGGGAATTCGTGCCAACGAGGCAACTCGGTGGATAGAAATTGGCGGGCAACGATTTATGCCTGTAGATATAGCAAAAATTGCCATAGTTATGGTAATGTCCTATACCTTAAGTCATTTTGTTGTACGCAAAAATAAAATGGTTGCTTTTTTGATTCATATGATTTATCCGGTAATTATATTTATATTTACTTATAAGCAGCCTGATTTTAGCTCAATGATTATATTATTTGGAACTATGGTCTCCATTTTGTATATTGGTTTTGAGCCAGTAGGATATGTGCTAGCCCTAGTATTTGGAGGCTTTGCAGGAATCCTTACCTTGGCAAAACTTGCCCCCTACCGAATGGTACGATTGATTGGTTTTATCGAAGGGCTTAAAGATGTTGATAATGCCATGAGACAAATACGATATGGTATTTTGGCCATCGCTTCGGGTGGCTTTTTTGGGGTAGGCCCCGGTAAAAGTATTTTCAATAAACTTTGGGTACCTGAGCCTCATAACGATATGATCCTTTCTACTTTAGGAGAAGAATTTGGTTTTATTGGAATGTTTATTGTTCTTTCCCTTTACTTTATATTAATATTAAATATTCTGCGCATGGTTGTTCGCCTAAAAGATCCCTTTTCAAGGAATTTATCCTTCGGTTTTGGTATGATTATATTTCTACAATTTATAGTCAATTTTGGTAATACCCTGGGGATACTTCCGCCAACGGGTATATCTCTTCCCTTTATCAGCTATGGAGGCACCAATATCATTATTCTTATGACCATGGTGGGGATTTTATTAAGTGTTCATCGCTTAAATTGGAGGGATTTATCATGAAGATCCTTCTAGCCGCCGGCGGCAGTGGTGGACATATTTATCCAGGGCTTTCCATTATTGAAGCCATAGAAAAGATAGCTCCGGAAACAGAGTTTCTCTGGGTTGGCACCTATAAGGGAAGAGAAAAAGAAGTGGCTCAGAGTAAGAATATCTCTTATGTACCTGTTAAAGCATGGAGTATTAACAACGAAGGTTTCATTTGGAAAATCCAAGCCTTTTGGTTTCATGGTCTTATGACACTAAAACTTATGGCTAAAATGAAAAGAGAGAAAATCGATGCCGTAGTCACTACGGGGGGCTATGCAACGGCTTCAAGTCTTATGGCTGCAACTCTTCTAGGGATTCCAATTTTTATGCATGAACAAAATGTGTATCCTGGTCTTGGCACTAGAAAATTCGGGAAATTTGCTAAAAGGATTTTCACCAGCTTTCCAGGAACAGAAGAATATTTACCTGGAATGAAGGAAAAAATATCTCTTCTTGGCAATCCCATTAGGGATATTTTTAGTCATATTGATCGAGAAGAAATTCGAAAGAAATTAGATGTGACAGATAAAATACTGGTAGTTTCGATTGGTGGGAGCCTCGGGGCTCAGAGCATCAATGGTTTTATACGAAGTATGATACCCACTATTGAAAACAGAAAAGATCTTTACTGGGTTCATGTTGTGGGTATGGACTATGAAGAGGAATTAAAGTTTTATAAAGATAAAAAAAATATGGAAGCCCATCTCTTTCTTCATGATTTGCCATCCTATCTCGTAGCATCGGATCTACTCATTAGCCGCAGTGGAGCCAGCACCTTAACGGAAATTTCCAGTTTAGGTCGTGCCAGTATTCTTATTCCATCCTCCAATGTTTTAGATGACCACCAGATGTTTAATGCGAAATTATTTTCGGACAAAAAAGCAGCTATTATTATTGAGGACAGTCAACTCTCTACAAATATGGCCCAGGATACTCTCGTGGATCTTTTGGTGAACGAAGAAAAACGAAAGGAACTTGC
>LFRM01273181.1_pt1 | contig 15611 bp, 11 predicted proteins | sample 618341 | NCBI WGS metagenome assembly LFRM01 (sample SAMN03654438, study PRJNA283298) | anaerobic digester metagenome | isolation source: pool of bioreactors CSTR01a, CSTR02a, and CSTR03a thermophilic anaerobic... | place: Denmark: Kgs. Lyngby | collected 2014-05-21 | reverse complement strand
CTTTATCTGCCTGCAAAAATACATCGTTGACGGTGTTGTGACAGCATCTGTCAAGGGATAATTCAATCGAAACATCACATACAAAAAACGTCTATGACTAATTAGTCACAGACGTTTTTTATTATCGACTCCTTGGTTCCTTGCGCTTTCGCAAATGGACAATCAGCATTAGGAAGCCCAAGCTGAGCACCGTCATCAGCATCCACAGCAGATACACGGGCGACCAGCCATGCCCGCCATCTAGCACACTGGCAAGGATCATTGAACCAAGACCTGCCGCCACATACGCAGACGCATCCAAGAATCCAGAAACGAAACTCACTCTCCCCTGCGCAACAAAACGCAATGGGTACAGCGTGAGCAATAGTATATTCACGCCATACATCAGCGCACTGAGCATGCATAATGAGATGATATACACCCATTGATTTTCCGTCATTCTCATCACCTGCAAACACGCTAAGCTTGCGATCATGAAGATGGCTGCCAAGGGTTCATCTTTGAATCGATGTTTCCGCAGAAAACCAATGGCCATAATGCCCACAAAGTTAAACAACGGCAACATCCAAAGCATAGCGGCTGACGTGCCTGCAGGAATGTTGAAGGTTTCCTCCAGCATCACAGGTCCCCATAGACCAATGGAATCCTTAACCATCCCCTGCGCCAAGCATGCAACTGTAATTAGCAAGAGCCCTGAGGAGAGTATGAATGTTCCTATACTGCCGCTTGGCTTCTCTGGTCCTTGTATCGCTGTTTCATTTTTGCCCACTATGAAGCCCTCGCTCTTAGCATCATTGCCGCCAAGCAGCATCCATACCAATCCAGCTAGGATCAGAAGAACACCAGGTAAAATAAAGCTAAACTGATATGGGAGCACCTGAATCAGCAGCCCGCAGCCCAGATAAGCCATTAACGAACCCATTATCATTGATGTGGAGAGCCAAATGACCAGACGACCCTGTGCTTCTTGCTCAAACCATCTGGAGATGATCCGAATCATATTACACCACAGCGCACTTTGTGCAAAACCGTTGATGCTCCAAACCACCATCAGCAGCCATGTCTCTGTCACAAATCCCATGAGAATGTTGCTCAACCCCGATACAAGCGTTGCCCCAAGCAACAAGTATTCATTGTTCACATAATCGCCGAAGTATCCGCTCACAAGCTTACCGCCTGCATAGCACCAATAAAATAGCGTGCCTAACATAGCCACGCTCATTTTATTGATATTCAAGCTCGTTTCAAGTGCAGTGATCGCAACGGAGAGATTGTTTCTCCCAAGATATGCGAGTGTATAGATGATCCAGCACATGATGAATATCTGCCTTTGACGAACATTGATCTGTTTGCTTTGGCAAATGTGCAGGCGTCTAAATATCGACATAGAAACCATCCCAAGCCGTCAGGAGGTTTTCACGATCGCCCACAGCTTTGATCTCGTCATGCATGAGTATACCGTTGTGCGAGAAATGCGAAATCACATATTGAGTCTGTTCGCTGCAAATCCCAATCGATATAAATCTTTCCCTCGCCTGAAGTGCAGCAGGAATCCCCATGTGATAGTTACCATCCGGATGCAGAACGTTCGTGCAATCAAAGCTCACTAAATCAATCTTCTTGCCTGTCAAATACTCCCATGTTTCCTCCGGATAAATACCTGAATCATGTCCATAGAAGATCGTTTTCCCGTCTTTTTCAACCAGATATATCAGGCATTTTTCCTGTGGATTATGACGCGCCAACAGCGGTGTTACCAGATAGCCTTCCGCGGTTTCAAAAGGCATGAATTCATGCACTTCTTCAAATCGAACCACCTGCTCAAAGTTTGAGCTGTCATTTTGTCCGGCCGCCTCGTCATATTTCGCCTTGACCTCTGCACAGCCATAGACAGTTAGCACCCCAAGGTCACCATGTGCATAGGGTTCGCCCCTTAGCAGCAGCTCGTGAGGATAGCAATGATCCTGATGTGAATGCGTAATAAGCACCGTTTGAATGCTTGGCAAATCAAGTCCTTGCTGGAGCATATGCAGATAAGTATCAGGTCCAAAATCCATCAGGATTTTTTCATCAATCACAGCCTGAGCGCGAGTTCTGATGTTTTTCCCGCCAAGACTTGCAGCCTTTCGGCATGCCTCGCACTGACAAAACAGTGCCGGCCAGCCTTCTGCCGCAGCTGTTCCCAAATAACGAATACGCATAAACAAATATCCTTTCCATTAATTCATTTTCTATCGCAATGGACATCATCATCCTTTGACTGCACCGTTTGTCAATCCTTGAATAATATATTTTTGAGAGAAAATATAGACGATCATGATCGGCAACATGGAGAGCAAGAACGATGCAAACGCAAGATTGTAGTCGAAGGTATACGCTGTTTTGAAGTTGTACTGGAACAACTGTAATGTCCAGCTAGACTTTGACTTATTCAGCAGCAGCAATGGCAGCATAAAGTCATTCCAAACCGACAATGCATTGAGAATCAGGATGGTCACGGTCATTGGTTTGAGAAGCGGAAACACAATAGATGCATAGGTTCTAAACACGCTGCAACCGTCGATATGTGCGCTCTCCTCCAATTCCAGCGGAACCGCCGAATCAATATAGGCAACGAACAGGAATACGCCGTCTCGAAGTGCAAACATCAGGTTAAAGAGAATCAGCCCCCAGATGTTTGACAGGTTAAACTTGCTTGCGAGCTTCACCAGCGGCACCATGACCACTTGAAAGGGAACAAATAAACCGATTACCAAGTAGATGTAGGAGAATCGATAGAATTTGCTTTTACGCATATTGCGCGCAAGTGCATAGGATAATGAAGGAATCACAATCGCCATCAGTATCAGCGAAACAACCGTGATAAAGAGTGTATTTCCAAGATACGTGAAGTAGTTTTGCTTATTGATGACCTCTTGAAAGTTGCCAAGATAAAAGGATGTTGGCAAGGAAAAGAAGTTCTCCGTGGACTCCTGGCGCGTTTTTAGCGCGGTAATCACCGTTAGGTATAGCGGTGCAGCAATGATCATACATCCAACCGTCAGCACCAAATACTTAAGAAACTGGAACACCCTCGTCTGCAACGGAACCGNNGGAACAGGCGGTGGGTTGACCTTTCGTGCGTTCGTACTCGTCATCACTTTATCTCCTTCCCGCCGCGCGTTGTTCTGAACTGGAAGAACGAAACAAGGCATACCAAGGCGAAAATGACAACCGATTGCGTGATTGCGTAGCTAAACTTTGTATTGACAAATGCATTTTCATAAATCAAGAAAGCAATGGACTGCGTCGAACCTGCCGGACCGCCGCTGGTCATGGTCATGATATAGTCATAAACCGTCAAACCTTCTTTGGTTACAAGGATAATGCAGACGCTTAGCACGGGCATCAGCAACGGAAGTGTGATTTTAAAGAAGCGTTGCCAACTGTTTGCGCCATCAATAGAAGCCGCCTCATACAAGTCAAGGCTGATATTCTGCATGCCTGCTATGAGCAAAACCATCGGAACGGATACGCTCTTCCAGACATGCACGATTAAAATGCCATATATGGCCGTTGACGAGCTTGAGAGGATGTTCTTACTCAACCACCCAATCTCAAGCGCTTTGCCCAAAACCGGAAGCGCGCGATAATAAATCTCATTGAACACCAAACCAATGGTAATCAGGCTCAGCGTTGCGGGGAAGAAAAAGACTGCTCTAAAAAATGTCTGTCGTTTTATTTTGGAGCAAAGCAGTACCGCCAGTAAAAGTGCGATAATATTCACAGCAATGACCAAGATCACTGTATACTCAACAGTAAAGAATAGTGCATTTTTAAATACGCGATCTGTAAACAACTTTGCGTAGTTTTTAAATCCAACAAATTTATAAGTCCTTGCATATCCATTCCAGTTTGTGAAGCTATAATAGAAACCATAGACAACCGAGAATACGAAAAACATCGTGTATAAGATTAGTGGAGGAATCGTAAACAGTGCATAGGTTTTTCTACCCATTTGCACGCCGCTTTTCTCTTTTTTTATACGTTGCATGGGGACAACCTCTCTTCCATGCCATTTAATAGGGCGAGTACCCATTACGGGTACCCGCCCGCTTCCTTCAAATAACTTTTGTTAGTAAATGGGGGATTAAAGTTTTACTCGTTGTAAGTATCAAGGATTAGTTCATTGAGGTTTTGCAGCCATGCATCAACATCGCCATTGTCAATGAGCTCTTGGCAGATGTTGCCATAAGTGCCGCTGAATCCTGCCGGCCAGCTGTTGCCAGGAACAGACATGGTCTTTCCGGTCTGTACATACTGTACGAACATATCTTCAAACTCGGACTTGTTAAAGGAAACGCCGATGATCGAAGAAGGTGTGCCGTCATAGTCTGAGAACTTCTGAGCCTGCTCTGGGCTGGTGCAGTATTCTACAAACAACTTAGCTTCTTCAGGATACTTAGTGGAAGCGCTGATGGAGAACGAAGTATCGATGTTAACACCAAGGCGATCGGTGATTTCGTTTTCAGCATTGAAAGCAGGATAGCGGAACATCGCAAACTTAAGGTCTGCATTGCTCTTCACGATTTCAGGATAAGCAAAGGTGCCGGAGAAGAACATAGCTGCTTTGCCGTTTGCAAAATCTGCAATTGCCTGCTCGTAGCCTGTGCCAAGATTGTCTTCCTGACCGTAGCCGCGAAGCTTTACAATGGTTTCGCCCATCAAGCGAAGCTCATCGGACTCAGCTGCTGTGGTTTCGCTTGCGGCGATTTTTTCAAACAAGCCAACCGGATCCTCTAGCATGGTTACGCTTGCACGGTCGCAGAACTGACGAACAGTCCATACATCCTTGTCAGCGAATGTGAAAGGAGTGATTTCTGCCGCATTGAATACGTCGCATAATGCATATAGCTCGTCGATCGTCTTGGGGATCGCTGCGCCAACCTGTTCAAACAGGTCAAGATTGTAGAAAATACCAAGCATATTCAGCGACACAGGAATTGTGTAGTTCTTGCCGTTTACTTCTGTCATTGCAAGAACGTCGGGGCTAACATTCTCAAGCATTGCTTCGCCTGTTAGCTCCATCACATAACCAGCTTCGACTTGCTCTCTGGGAGCTGCGTCCAAGGGGAATACGGTGAAAACATCTGGAACCTGGTCAGATGACATACGAGTCATCATTACGGTTTCAGCATCCGGTACGTTGGTGTGCTCAACCTTGATATTGGGGTATTGAGCTTCGAACGCCTCGATTAGTTGTTCGTAGTAGTCGGTGCCTTCATCTTTCATTTGGAAGAACTCAATTGTGACCTGTTCCTCTGCGTAGACGTTACCCGCTAGACCTAGGCACATTGCCAAGATTAGCAAAACACTAAGCATTTTTTTCATGATGGACCCTCCTTTTGAATTATGACGCTCTGCGTCTTATCTGTTTTCTATTATAATGGATTCATATATCGTATGATACATGAAAAATGACTTTGTATGATGTAAGGAAAGTGTGTTGTTTTGCATTCGGCCTCTACTCCGTGATCAAACCTTGACCATCTTTGAATGCATTGCTAAGGTTTCCGGGCGTATCACCATAGTACTTCTTGAAGTTCCCAATAAAGTAGGATGTACTAGCATACCCTACCATTGCAGCGACTTCGTTGATATTAAGGTCGTCTTGACTGATGAGGCTACGCGCCTTTTCCATGCGCAATCGGAGTAGATACTTCGAAAACCCCATTCCCACTTGGCTTTTAAATAATCGGCTCAGATAATTTGGATTCATGAAGTACTTGGTGGTTGCCAGCTCATTGAGAGAAATTTCACAATAATAGTTTTCTTGAAGAAACTCTTTGATCTCAGAAATGATATCCCATTCCCCTTCTTCTTTGACATCCTGCTCTCCATAGATCAAATCCTCGAGATATTGAGTCACTTGTTTGGATGTGTTAAAGTCCCACAGCTGCCTCGGTGCAAGCTTCCCCTCTCCTGACTGTCCCCTCTCCATCCTAAGCGAAAGCGCAATCGAGAAAAAGTCATGGTATGTTTTTTCAGCTTGGCATAGGCTCAGCCTCGGCAGCATCGCAATCTTCTTTTCAAGCATCTTCTCCACTTCATCTGTTTTGTGGGCTTGTAATTTTGTCCTGATCATTCGAAGGTCTTCTTTTGATAGAACCGGTTTATCCTTACCACTATCGCTAAAGAGAAAGACCCTTTCCCTCTTCTGGATCAATCGTAAGCTCAATGCGCGTTTTGCCCTCAAATAGCATTCGGGCATTTCAGCAATACATTTTGACGCAGGTGCAGCACCAACGACGCAGACTTGTGCATATCTTCTTGGTATCTCCTGAGTCAAGAGTTCCATCTTTTCCATACATACCGCTTGAAACTTATTAATCGGTAAATCTTCCCCATTGCATATGAGAAGCAGCCATCGGTGTCCGTGCAGCATATCACCATAGATAAAAACTTCCTCCGAGATGATCTCCTCTGCTACACTGCTGAGCTGCGCGTCGGTAATCTCAGCGCAGAGCACAACCGAAGTGAGGTAACCGCGTTGCAGTACCTCCTCAGGCAAGGGATATCTGGGCTCAATGCCCACTCCGCCAGACAGGAATCCCATCATGCGATAGCTGTTCATCATGCGCTGCGCATCCCCATCCGGTTGCCTTCTTTCGGCATAGCTGCCCAGCAATGCTTTCAACTCATCAAGCGCACCATAAAGCTCTTCTTTTTTGAGCGGCTTGAGCAAATAGCGAAACACACCGTTTTTTAGTGCGTTACGCGCATATTCAAATTCTGCGTAACCCGTAACAAGCAGCGTTTTGATGTGAGGATATTCCTTTCGCACAATCTCGCTTACTTGCAGGCCGTCCATGCCCGGCATCTTTATATCCAAAATGAGCACATCAACCGTTTCCTGCTCAAGTGCTTTGAGCACCCGAACACCATTGTCACACGATAGCACAATGCGCGATTGTGCGTCCCATTCCATCACCATCTTTTCAATGGCTTTACGTGCATAGAATACATCATCTGCAATAATAAAACGCAATGACTCATTCTCCTTTCAAGTCTCAACTGGGATCAGCATTGATAATGTGGTACCTTGTCCCGGATCACTTCGAATGATCAATCCATGCTCCATACCATATAGCCCGATCAAGCGGAAATTCACATTAAGCATGCCAATGCTGCTTTGATCTTGTTGGTAGAGAACCTGCGGATGTCTGCATAGTTCCTGTAGTTCATGCAATCGTTCAGGCTCAATACCCGCTCCGTCATCGCTCACAGCGATATAGAGTTGATCTTCGATGAGCTTGGAGGTAATGGTGAGTATGCCGCCCGAACCGCGCCTTCCAAATCCATGAACGAAGCAGTTTTCCACCAAGGGTTGCAGCATGAACTTCAGCACCTGCATGTCCAGTGTGTCCTCGCTTATGTTGTACTCCACCTTCAGATCGCCAGCCATGCACATGCGCTGGATAGCGATATAGCGGCGCACTTGATCCAGTTCTTCGCTCAACGTCGCTGTCGAGCCGCCAGATATGCTGTATCTGAACAGGTCACCAAGGTCCGTTGCTATGTCGGAGATTTCAGGCACATCCTCAATCTGAGCGATGGAGGAAATCAAGTTCAGCACATTATAGAGGAAATGCGGGTTGATTTGGCTCTCAAGCATTTTAATCTGCGCTTTTCGCTGCAAATCTCGTTGCTCATATTCTCTCAAAATACTCTCACGCAGTTTATACACCATGTGATTAAATCCTCGAATTAATTCACCCATATCATCTTGGCGATCCGTTTGCTCAGAAATCTCCTTCATGTCGCCGCTCTCAAGCTCTTTCATACCCGCCTGCAAAATACGGATGGGCTTTGTCATGACCATGGACAGAATCGCACTGCTGCCAACAAATACGATCATCAGCAAGGATACCGAATATAGGTAAATTTTTATCCCCTTGGTTGCCTGCGAATTTACCAAATCCATTGGCACGTAGTTCACAATGTTCAAATCCATTGCTTCATTATAAAGAATTGCAGATAGATAGCTTCCTACATCCGTCTTCACAGGGATCAGCAACTCCCCCGCCTTAATCTCTTGTTTGTTTTCTTCAATGGCTTCAATCAGCGGTTGATTGAGTACCTGAGATTCCTCGCCTGATTCAAAGAGCGCTTGCCCATTCTGAACCCCCATCGCCATAACATCCTCGCCAACCGTCAGCACTTGGAATGTCTGGGCCAAACGCTTGATATCGATGTTGATGAAGCCATGACCGATGGGCTTGAAATTATAAGGATTGTTCATTAAGAAAGCATAGGTCACCGTCTTCACGTTTTGCTGATTGATGGTTGTTTCATAAACATGTGACACGTAGTATTTCTGCTCGTTCTCATCCATCGTCTGTGCCATCCGCTTCAGATTCTCCAGATATTCTTCGTTATAGCCCGCTCCGCTATATACATGATCGGATAGCGTAAGGTAAGTGACGCTGGAGATATCCGGATTGATCTTCACAGAAAGCGTATTGCTTTTGAGTCCTCTGAGCGCCTCAACATATAGCGATTTACCCATGTAGAAATCATTCTCCACATAGGTCAGAATGTCTGTATTCACCAAATACATCGAAGAATTAAAGCGCAAATCTTGAATGATAGTTGTCAGCTTATTATCAATCATGCGGTTTGCCTGCATGAGCACACGCCCATAATAATCCCGCTCCGTATTGGATGTGCGAAGAATGAAAAGCCCAAAGACCACCGATAGAATCAGAAAAAACAGAATAAAGGTCAGGAGTATCCTTCTTTGAAGTGATATCTTTTTAACCCACAACATGACATTCCTCCACGATCTAGCAAGGCATGATCGATTCATCTAGCACAAGTACTCGTTTACCATAAACCATGATTTCAAGGGGCTTGGACACCGATACTCGTAGCTGCTCGGCACGAACGGCGATTTTGACATCAATGCCTTGGTAGGTAATCTGAAAGCTCAGTTCGTCCCATGCCTTGGGAAGGGCTGGTGCCAGCAGCAATTGCCCATCTTTGACCTCCACGCCCCCAAAGCCCATCACCACGCATTGCCAAATGCCGCCCATGGCTGCCGCGTGAATCCCCTCTGCTGATGCCATACCTTCTGCCAAATCTACGGTTGCTGCCTTTTCAAACAGTTCATACGCTTCCTCTACTCGGCAAAGACGCATCGCCGCAAGGCTGTATGTATTATAGCTGAGCGAAGAATCATGGAGGCAGCGTGCTTCATAATAATCGAAATTCGCTTCCCATCTTTCTTGGCTAAGTATGTTTGGCAAGAGTGTCATAAGCGCGATCACGTCCGCTTGCTTGGCAACTTGGGTTTTTGAGAGTTGCTCAACATTATAACGTTTTAATATAGCGCCTGGCTTCCCTTTATATTTAGTAATGTCAAGCATCGGGAGCTGTAAAAAGCCATCGCATTGGGGCACAATGCCATCTTGGTTTGGCTGCGGCAGATATAAACCGCTTGATACCCGCTTGATCTTTTCAATTGATTTTTTATCCGTCGCTGATAGATGTCCTGATGCAAGGACGGCTTTGTCCATATTCCATTGAGCCATGTAATTGGTATATGCGTTGTTATCCGCAGGCTCCGTGTACTCATCAGGTCCAATCAGATGGTTGATTTCATACTGTTGCTTCTCTTCATTCCACTCAGCACGATCCGCCCAATATCGCCCTGTCTCCCATAGGATTTCCCAACCCATCTCATCCATAAATGCAGCATCACCCGTCGCTTCATAGTAACGCCACACCCCAAGTGCCACGTCCGCATTCACATGGATTTCCATTTTTCCCGTATAAATCGGGATGGGTTTGCCTGTGACAACATCCGGTTCGCCTTCATCAGGTGTTTGTTCACCGTCTTCAATCCATGCACTTTCCCACGGAAAAAGTGCACCGCTGCATCCGTTTTCTACTGCCTTTCGCCTTGCTGTTGGCAAGCATAAGTATCGATAGGTCAGCAAATCCCGAGCCACCTGTGGGTTAGTCATCATCCAAGGCATGAGCATAAACATTTCAGTATCCCAAAAGGTGTGTCCCCTATACGCTTGTCCAGACAAACCCTTTGCACCAATGTTCATCCGTTCATCGCCGCATGGTGTCATGATGCGCAGATGATAGAGAGCGAACCGCATCGCTGCTTGGTCGGCCTCTGATCCGCTGATTTTCACATCATGTTTCTTCCAGTATACAGCCCAATCCGCAGCATTTTCCTCCGTCACTTTTGAAAAACCGATCTGCCTTGCCTCGCACGCCGTCACGCGTGCAGATTGCATTGGATCAATCGTATCAGGATCACGATCCGTATGTATACCGATGTAGGTAGTAAACACTGTAGCTTCTTGCGCTTTAGCCAGCCACTCATATTTTGTTCCGATGGTTCTTCTTTCCATCGCTATGGAGGTCTGTGCTTGTGATTGTGATATTTGAGCAGCCGCAAAAAGTGCAACCGCAACCTCAGATTGATTGGTTTTTAGACCAAGCTGCCAGCAATCCCCCACTTGGCATCTGCGATCAATCAAATGCATATGCTGTGCGCCGCTATTGCTCACACTTCCGTCCAGCCGATGCGTCAATGCGATGCAGCAATCTCGGTTAGGTGTCAGCGTGATTTGCTGGGTACAAAGGTGCTTATTTCCAAGCGATACAATTCGCCGCGCACTGACATCAATCGCAATACCAGGCCTTGTTTCAAGCCTGTATTTGCGCCAAAGCTCGCCTGTTTCCAGCTCAATGCGGCACTCATATTCAGTTGCTTCTTCCATCGTCATATACTCGCCATCAACGCGCAACTCAATGCCGATGAAATCGGGCATCATCACCAGCTCACTCACCTCACCTGCAAGCGCGTCAAAACAACCTGCAACAAATGCGCCGCAGGATCGCAGCGGACTTGATAGCTCGCTAGCAGCACGGAGTCCCATATATCCATTCCCTTGACAGAAGATCGATTCTATTTGATTTTGCTCCTCGGTGCACCAGCCGCCCGAGCTGATATGATTGGGTGTAATTTTTAGGCGATTCATATGATCCACCCTTTCCACACTTCACTTACCCATCATCAATTTTACTCTTTGCCATTCGCGCAAGTCAATGCATATCACCATACCTCAGATAAATTGTAAGGATTCTGTTATACAAAACTGATTGTTTTCTCATTTTCAGTGAAATCATAATCAGTTACTTCCTCCATCTGTTATACTATCATTATTCCTCAAGCATAAGGAGGCGAAGCATCATGACAGAAGCATGGTGGAAAGAAGCGGTCGTTTATCAAATTTATCCTAGAAGCTTTATGGATTCTAATGGAGATGGCATTGGAGACCTGAAGGGTATCATCAGTCGCCTCGACTATTTAAAAGATTTAGGTGTAGATGTCATTTGGCTTTCCCCTATTTTCAGTTCACCCAATGATGACAACGGCTATGATATCAGTGATTATCGCGGAATCATGGATGATTTTGGAACCATGGAGGACTTCGACCTTTTACTTGCACAAATGCATGCCCGTGGGCTTAAGCTCATGATGGATTTGGTGGTCAATCACACATCGGATGAACATGCATGGTTCCGCGCAGCTTGCGAAGACCCATCGTCGCCCTACCGTGATTATTATTTTTTCCGTGATGGCAAAGAGGGACAGCTGCCTAACAACTGGGCCAGTCACTTTGGTTTCTCCGCATGGGAAAAGGAGCCCAGCGGTGATCAGTATTTCCTCCATTTATATACCAAAAAGCAGCCCGATCTCAATTGGGACAATCCCAAGGTACGAGCGGAGGTCTATAGTATCATGCAGTTTTGGGCGGATAAAGGGATAGACGGCTTCCGCATGGATGTCATTAACTACATCTCAAAAGTGCCTTCCCTTCCTGCCATGTCCGGCGAAGGCTTCCAGCTTCCAACCCCCTATATCGCCAATGGACCTCATGTACACGAGTATCTTCAGGAAATGAATCAGCGCGTACTATCCAAAGGCGACTATATGACAGTCGGCGAAATGGTGTCTGTAACAACCGATCAAGCCAAGCTATATACGCATGAAGATCGGCGTGAACTAAATATGGTTTTCACATTTGAACATATGTATATTGATGCTGTTGGCGAGGACAAATGGAATATCCGTCCGTGGCAGCTCACAGAGCTAAAGGATGTATTTACTCACTGGCAAACGGCACTTGAAGAAGGCTGCTGGAACAGCCTATACCTCAATAACCACGATCAAGCTCGAATGGTCAGCCGCTTTGGCAACGACAAAGAATACCGCGTTCAAAGTGCAAAAATGCTAGCAACTTTCCTGCACACGCTTCAAGGCACACCTTATATTTATCAAGGCGAAGAGCTCGGCATGACCAATATTCATTTTGATTCCATTGATAAGTACAGAGACATTGATACCTTGAACCACTACAAAGAGGCCGTTGAGGTGTTTCATCAAGACCCGGCCGATGTCATGAAAGCAATCGCCTATAAGGGCCGAGATAATGCCCGCACACCCATGCAGTGGGACACAACCGTCAACGCAGGGTTCACAACCGCCGCGCCTTGGCTTTCTGTCAACCCAAATCACGTGGAAATCAATGCAGCTCAAGAGATAGACGATCCTCAGAGCGTATACCATTATTACAAGAGATTGATTGAGTTGCGCAAGCAATGCAAAGTCATGGTTTATGGTACATATGAGCTCTTGGAGCGCGAGCATCCGCAAATCTATGCCTATACCCGTGAGTATCAAGGCGCTCATCTCCTTGTGCTGCTCAATTTCAGCGGCGAAGATGCTTGCATCACGCTGAGTGACGAACTATCAAGCTTGCCAAAAACACTTTTGATCTCAAACTACGCTAGTCCTGCTTGCGCCGCGCTCCATCCCTACGAAGCGCAGGTATGGCATTGGAATACCTAATCAATAACCAAATGCCCATCTTCATACAAAAGCAGCCCTGCATACCTTGATGGTATCTGGCAGGGCTGCTTTTTTGCATATCATGTTTATTCCTGAAACACTGGCCATCCATCTTCATCATAGTGCAGAAGCTGCACATAGGTATGGCGGTTTGGATCAGAAAGAGCCGTTCCTTGAAAACCAGGGTATGGACGAGCATGGAATACCAGCAAGTCCCTTCCCTCTTCATCCACCGTAAAGCTGTTATGCCCAGGTCCAAAGAGACCTCGCGCTTCATCTGTCACCATAACAGGCGTTTGGGATTTAGTCCATGATGACAGGTCTAGTAAGTTAGCGTTTTGCATAGCCCACAGCAAGCCCATGCTATAGCGTTCATCCGTTGCACTGCCCGAATAAGTGATAAACACCTTATCATCCCTAAGCAGTACAGCTGCGCCTTCATTGACAAGGAAGCCTTCGCATTCCCAGTCAAATTCCGGTTTGCTGATCATGACAGCCGGAAGCTGTAATGTCCACGGATTCTCCATCTTAGCGATGTATAGGTTTGAGTTGCCCGCAATCGCATAATCGCGTTGTGCCCATACATAGTAGCGAGTCCCATCCAGCAAGAAGCTAGTGGCATCCAACGCGAATGATTCCCAACCGCTGTTGATCTGCCCTTTTTCTATAAAGGTTCCATCCAGCGGATTCGCAGAATCATTCTCAAGCACATACATGCGGTGGTCATAGCAACCCGATTCATCTGCATCTTGCTGCGCGGCAGCGAAATAGATATACCACTTACCATCAATGAAATGGATTTCAGGTGCCCAGATATTCATACTCATAGGACCCGAGTCATGCTTGCGCCATACCAGCACAGTTGGTGCATTTGCTAGTGCTGAGATGGTTTGAGCTCGCCTGAGTTCAATCGCATCAAATGCAGGCAAAGAGGCTGTGAAGTAGTAATAGCCATCCGTATGTTTGTATACAAAAGGATCGGCACGTTGCTCAATCAATGGTGAGACATTACTTTCCATATTGCATCATCCCTTCACGCTACCCGCTGTCATACCAGCGATAAACGATTTTTGATTGAGCAAGAAAATCACCATGATGGGAAGCACGCTCATGACTGCGCCTGACAGCAGCAAGTCATAGTTATTGCCGTAAGGCGTCAGCAAGGATTGAAGACCAAGCGGCAGGGTTTGCATTTCTGTGGTACGCAGCACGATCATAGGCCAGACCATAGCGTTCCAACTGCCCATCGCCATCAGGATGGTCATCGCGCCAAATGCAGGGAGCATCAGCGGCATCATGATTTTGAAATAGATACCATACTCCGTACTGCCATCAATGCGAGCTGCTTCCATGAGCTCCGTGGGGAGTCCCATCGAGTATTGACGGAAGAAGAACACACCCGTGGCCGACACTGAAAATGGCAAGACAACACCGCCATACGTATTGATTAATCCAAAGGCATCAATTTGCTTGTACAACGGCAAAATGAGGATTTCAACAGGAATCATCATCGTTACCAGCACAAGAAGAAACAGCGTATTGCGCAGACGGAAGGAGTACTTACCAAGCGCATAACCAACCATGGATGAGAAAACCAATCCGCATGCCACTTGGACAACCAGTATCACAACGCTGTTGAAATACCAATTCAAGTACATGCCATCGCGTTCGGTGATCAAGAGGCCATAGTTAACCAGACTGTAGTTCTCAAAATCGAACTTGAACTGCAAGCCGTTACGCACCATTTCTTGACCGGGCTTAAAGGATGAAATCAATAGGAAGAAGAAAGGCATCAGCGCCAAGATCGCAAAGCATAACATCAATGCCGTGCAGAAAATGGTTGCAACTCGCTTTGACTTAGAGATCGAATGCATTACGATACCTCCTTCTTGAAGGAGCCTGTTAGCCCCAATTGAATGACGTTAAGAATGAGCACAATCCCCAGCAGTACGATGCCCGCTGCACTTGCGAGACCAAAGTTATTACGGTTAAAGCCCTGACTGTAGATATAGCCAACAATGGTTGCGCCAATATCGCCAGGTGTTCTTGCACCATTAAACAAGGTAAAGCTCTCCGCGAACATCGAGAAGCCGCCATAGATGCTGATGGTCAGCACATAAATGATCGTTGGTCGTACAGATGGAATCGTGACGTAGAAGAATTGCTGCACAACATTTGCGCCATCAATTCGGCTGGATTCATACAGTTCAGCCGGAATGCTCTGCAATGCCGAGAAATAGTAGATGATATTGACGCCCATCCACTTCCAGCAGCAGAAAATGACCAGCACAGCCATGGTTGTACCCTGCTGGGCAAGCCAATCCTGCGCAGGCAATCCCAGCGACCGCAGTATCGCATTGAAAATCGCATTTTCATTTGCAGAAAACGCATAGCGGAAGAAAAGACCTGCCATGACAACGGAGGTAAGTGCAGGAATAAACATAGAGGACTTAATTGCATTTGCACCTTTGACCGAGCCTGAGTTAAGCAGTGCCGCAAGCACCAAGGGAACAGGGATCAAAATCAAACAGGTGTAGATCGTATATCGCGCACTGATGCTGCATGCTTTGATGAAATAATCATTATTCAGCAGCGCGTAGTTTGAAAACCCAGAGAACTGCGGCGGGGCAAAACCCTTCGCTGAGTACAGGCTCATATTGACGGTGTTGATAATTGGATACAAGAAAAAGACCAA
>LFRM01351558.1_pt1 | contig 15616 bp, 11 predicted proteins | sample 618341 | NCBI WGS metagenome assembly LFRM01 (sample SAMN03654438, study PRJNA283298) | anaerobic digester metagenome | isolation source: pool of bioreactors CSTR01a, CSTR02a, and CSTR03a thermophilic anaerobic... | place: Denmark: Kgs. Lyngby | collected 2014-05-21 | reverse complement strand
ATCATGCCCAGGCACGAGAACGCACCCTGTTGCGATACGGGGTGCTGAAAGCGGGCGATTAAACTTGTTCGCTGCTCAGGATGGTGGAACCATTTTCAGCTTTCAGTGAAAAATGAAACTGGCCATTGCTTGATTTTTTAGCTCGAAAGACACAGACATGTTGGACTCCTTGAAAGAGGGACAAAAATGCACACGGTTTTACGGTTGAGGATTTTGGCCTGAACCTGAATCTGATGATTGCCTGCAGCACCAGGGTGGTGGTGGGCGATGCCCGGGATTGCCTTGAAAAAATGGTGGCCGAACTGACCTGATGCTGTTGATGTTAATGGAGTCCCCGGCGCATAAGGCCGGGTTTTGGGCAATGACTGGCGTTAAGCCGGATCAGCCGGTTTCTTTTTTGCAGTCGCCTTTTTGACGGTTTTTTTCTTTTCAGGCAGGGCCAGCATGGTGCCGCGGCAGTTTTCCGCGCCACACAGGCATTGGTATTGCTTTTTCAGTTTGGCGGTCAGTTTATCGTCAATCACCAGGCCATAATCGTAAAACAGTTCTTCGCCTGCTTTGATATCCCTTTTGGCAAATACATACACCCGTTTTCCGTGGCGTCCTTCCTGGGTTTCACAGTTGGGGTCGCAGCTGTGGTTGATCCAGCGGGCATCGTTGCCACGCTGGCCACCATCAATGATTTTTCCTGAACTTAAGGAAAAGAAAAAGGTATGGAACGGATCATCGGGATTGACCGGAAACATGGCATCGGCCTGTTCGGGCGTAATGCGTTTGCCGGTGTATTCGATGATTTTGGTACCGGCAGGAATATCCCGCAGGGCAAACACCCCGTTGCCATGCAGCGAGGATTTGCGTACTTCATGCCACGGGGCACCGTTCACCTGTTTTTCCGGTTTAGCCATTTTTGGGTACACCGAAGCAGTGGTTCAGGGTGGGGAATGAGCCATCACGGACCTGGCTGGCATAGGCTTCCACGCCCTGGCGGATGGTTGCCTGCACGTCTGAAAATTGCTGGGCAAATTTTGGAATCCGAGAACCGCTTAAATTAAAGATGTCTTCGGCCACCAGAACCTGGCCATCACATTCGGGCGAGGCGCCAATACCAATGGTGGGTATTTTTAAACTTTGTGTAATGCGGCGGGCCAGCGGTTCGGCCGTACCTTCAATCACGACACCCCAGGCACCGGCCTGCTCCTGGGCAATCGCGTCATTGAAAATGCGGTTGGCGGCCTCTTCGCTTAAGCCCTGTGCCTTGAAACCGCCCATGGTGTTGACATACTGTGGCATTAAGCCAATATGGGCCAGTACGGGAATGCCACGGTCAACCAGGAAACGGGTGGTCTCGGCCAAGTATTCACCGCCTTCAAACTTCACGGCATCGGCACCACTGACTGACAGCATTTTGGCGGCATTGCGAAAAGCCTGTTCGGGAGATTCCTGGTAACTGCCAAAAGGCATGTCCACCACAATGCAGGCGCGCCGGGTGGAACTGACCACCGCCTTGGCATGGGCGGCAAGCTGGTCTACGGTAATGGAGAGCGTGTCATCCATGTTGTAGCCCACCATGGCGGTTGAGTCGCCAATCAGGATCATGTCCATGTATTCGTCCAGAATACGGGCAAAAGGTGCAATATAGGAGGTCAGGGAGACAATTTTTTTCTGGCCCTTGTAAGCCATCAGCTGAGGAACAGTGATGCGTTTGATGTCAGCGTGAACACTCATTTCAAGATTCCTTGAAGGTAAAAACGGCAGGAAGAATGCGGATAGTTTAACGTGTATTACGCGCGAGTTCGGACAGGGAAGAATAAAATATTGATATTATCGAAGGATCCTTAATTTGTGTGTAAATTATCATGACTTCCTTACCTTTACAGAATACTGCCATGAGCGGTGCCCAAGTGTTGCTGGAAACGCTGATTGCCAACGGCGTAGATACGATTTTTGGCTATCCGGGCGGCGCTGTGCTGCCGCTGTATGATGCCCTTTACGCCGAACCGCGCATCCGTCACGTTCTGGTTCGTCATGAACAGGCGGCCATGCATGCGGCCGAAGGTTATGCCCGTTCCACCGGTCGAACCGGTGTGGTGCTGGTAACCTCCGGGCCCGGCATGGCCAATACCACTTCCGGCCTGCTCGATGCCATGTGTGATTCGATTCCGGTGCTGTGCATCAGCGGCCAGGTAGCCACCGGTGCGATTGGCACCGATGCGTTCCAGGAATGTGATGCCGTGGGCATTTCCCGTCCGGTGACCAAATGGAATGCGCAAATCAAGCGGGTTGAAGACGTGGCCGGCCTGGTCGCCAAGGCCTATAACCTGACGGCCTCCGGTCGTCCTGGCCCGGTACTGATTGATTTTCCCAAGGATATCCAGATGGCCACGGCCCCGGAATCTGATGCCGATGTGAATGGTGAGGTACCGGTCAGTGCGGTGTCACAGGTCGCCCCATCGGTATTGCAGGCGGCCACCAAACGGGCGGCAGCCTTAATCGTGAATGCCCGGCGGCCAGTGTTTTATGGCGGCGGCGGCCTGATCAATTCCGGCCCCGATGCCTGCGAAGTATTCAGCAATATGGTTAATTATCTGGGGGCACCCTGCACCCTGACGCTCATGGGCCTGGGCGCTTTCCCCGGCACCGATAAACAATTTCTGGGTATGTTGGGCATGCATGGCACCCTTGAAGCCAACCTGGCCATGCACCATGCCGACCTGATAATTTGCGTGGGTGCGCGTTTTGATGACCGTATTACCGGTCGCCTGTCCGATTTTTGCCCGCATGCCACCAAAATTCACCTGGATATCGACCCTGCTTCCATTGACAAGGTCGTGCGTGCCGATGTGGCGCTGGTGGGCGACTGTTATCCTTTGCTTAAAGCACTTTTCACTGAGATCAAGGCGCTGGATCGTGACAATACCCAGCTGGATGACTGGTGGACACGTATTGGCAAGTGGCGTGAAAAAGACTGCCTGGGTTTTACGCCGTCCGAGACTCATATTTTGCCGCAACACTTGCTAAGCACGGTGAATGCCTTAATTGAAAACCGTGACGCCATTGTCAGTACCGACGTGGGACAGCACCAGATGTGGGCGGCCCAATACCTGAAATTCAACCAGCCCAACCGCTGGCTGACCTCGGGTGGGGCCGGTACCATGGGTTATGGCGTCCCGGCTGCCATAGGTGCGCAAGTTGGCAATCCCGATTCGCTGGTGGTATGTATCAGTGGGGATGCCTCGGTCCTTATGAATATCCAGGAGCTGGCCACTGCCACCCAGCACCGTACCCCGGTCAAGGTTATTTTGTGCAATAACCAGCACATGGGCATGGTGCGACAGTGGCAGGAACTCATTCATGACGGGCGCTACAGCCATAGTTACAATGATTCCATCCCCGACTTTGTGGCGCTGGCCCGGGCATTTGGCTGGGAAGCCGCCACGGTGTCGGATCCCAATGAGCTGGAAGCGGCCCTGCAGGAATGCCTGGATACCGAAGGCCCGTATTTCCTGGATGTGCGGGTTCAGGCACTGGAAAACTGCTTCCCCATGATGCCGGCCGGTTACGGGCACCAGCAGGTCATGTTGTCTGAAGATAACTGGTATGTAGAGGAATAATTCATTTCTTGTTTCTTGTTACCACGCGGGAGCGTGGGAACAAGAAACCTTTTAACCTATCGGGAGTTTTGTATGAAAACCAAAGCAGCGGTTACTTTTGGTCTTGGTCAACCTTTTGAAATTCATGAAATTGATGTGGCCCCCATTAAAGCCGATGAAATTCGTCTCAAAATGGTTGCTTCGGGGGTGTGCCACACAGACGCCGTAGCGCGTGACCTGGAAGGCGTTTTCCCGTTACCGGGTATTTTGGGGCACGAAGGGTCTGGCATTGTCGAAGAGGTGGGGGCTGATGTCAGCACAGTGAAGTTGGGTGATCATGTCGTACTTAGCTTTGCCAGTTGCCGTCATTGTGATCACTGCCTAAGTGGTCATCCAACCGTATGTAGTGAATTCAATCCATTGAATTTTGGTGGTATTCTGGCTGGCGGGCAGACACCTTATTCTTTAAATGATCAGCCGCTTTCCATTTTTTTTGGCCAGTCATCATTTAGTCAAACCGTGATTACCAAGGCAGATAATGCCGTGGTGGTTGATAAAGACGTGGATTTGGCACTTTTAGGACCTTTGGGTTGTGGCCTTCAAACGGGTGCCGGTACAGTCTTGAACCGTTTGCGTCCCAAAGCCAGTGAAGGCATTGTGGTGTTTGGTACAGGGGCCGTGGGCCTTAGCGCCATTATGGCGGCCCGTGTCATTGGCTGCTACCCCATTATTGCAGTAGATGTTCATGAGCATCGTCTTGAACTGGCCAAAGAACTGGGGGCCACCCACGTGATTAATGGCAGTACCACAGATACCGTGGCAGCGGTACACCGTATTTCAGGTATTGGTGTGCCTTATGCCGTTGAAACCACGGGTGTGGCTGCGGTTGTCAAACAGTCTCTGGCGGCGCTTAAGCCCTTGGGTGTAGTGGCTATTGTTGGTTTTACCGGCGAGGTCAGTTTAAACATTCAAAATGAGCTTATGGCCGAGGGAAAATCCATGATTGGCGTGATTGAGGGCGACAGCATCCCCAAGATTTTTATTCCGCAATTGATTGCCTTGTATAAGCAGGGTAAGTTTCCTTTTGACCGTTTGGTACAGTTTTATGAACTGGATCAAATTAATCAGGCGTTCGCGGATTCGGCCAGTGGGGCTGTGATCAAGCCCGTTCTGCGGTTGAATGGTTAATGGATGCCATCGCCCGGGTTGCCAAAAAACATTAATTTTTTTTCTGCTTCAAAACAGTCTGCGCTTGCGTAACCTGTTGCTGAAAACGGGGCAGATCCACCTTGATGATTTCCCAAAGATCCATGGCTTCCAGGTCCAGGATTTCCGGATTTTTTTCGCCATCTGGTAATTGATCAAAGCGGGCCATTGCCAGGAAAGGGATTTGCGGGTTGGCCTTGGCATACAGCTCGTAAAACAGGTAAAGTGCACGGCAGGACTGGCCGATGTTGGCCAGTTCGTGCAGGCTTGACTCCTGGGCCGGGATATTGGACAGGAAGTTGATTTCACTGATATCGCCGGTGTGGGCCTGAAGGCGTTTGATGGCTTCCAGGATTTGAGCTAAATAGTGTTGCAGGGGCTGCCGGTTGGGGTTCATTGCGCTGATCTTGTTTTTATACAAGAATAGATTCTAAACGATTATTGAAAAAATCAATTTGATCCAGATTAACAAGTCCTTGGATATAGCATTCAAATTTTAATTAAAACACGCAATAAACCTTTCTCTCGTCCCCACGCTCCTGCGTGGGGATGCAGATGGATGAAACAATAGGCAGATGCCGAGGCTTGTACACGTTACCACGCGGGAGCGTGGGAACGAGAATGCGCCTTGCCCAGGCAACATCAGCTAGTACGCAAACCGGTCGGCAAGCGCCTCAAGGTGACATTCTTTCAGGATTTGCAACTGGCGCTCACGGGCGCTTTTTTTGAAGCCGCCGTTTTTTTTCGCAATGATCAGCTCGTTTTTCATGGAATGTTCCCAACCCACCAGTTCGGTGACGGTTAGCTGGTAGCCACGGGCCTCCAGCTGCAGGCAGCGCAGGACATTGGTGAGCTGGCTGCCAAATTCACGGGTATGAATCGGGTGACGCCACAGTTCCGACAAGGGGGTTTTGCCCAGCGTGCTGCCTTTGTTGGCACGCTGGGTAGCCGCCACTTCGGCCTGGCAACAGGGCACCAGCACAATGTATTGGGCATCCCGGTTCAGGGCAAAGCGGATGGCGTCATCAGTGGCGGTATTGCAGGCATGCAACGCCGTCACGATATCGATTTTTTCGGGCAGTTGCGTTGAAGACATGGATTCCTCTACGGTCATGGCCAGAAATGACATACCTTCAAAACCCAGCCGATGTGCCAGGGCTTCTGATCTGGTAACCAGGTCGGCACGGGTTTCAATGCCGTACACATGGGCACCGGGTTTGTCTTTCAGGAACAGGTCATACAAAATGAAACCCAGGTAAGACTTGCCCGCCCCATGATCCACCAGGCTCAGGCTGTCTTTCTGCTTAAGTACATCCGCCATTAACGGTTCAATGAACTGGTACAGATGATATACCTGTTTAAGCTTGCGACGCGTGTCCTGGTTGATTTTTCCGTCACGGGTCAGTATGTGGAGCTCTTTAAGCAATTCAATGGATTGCTGGGGCTTTATTTCGGGTATCAGGCTCATTGCTTATACGGTCATTGAAAAAATACGGGTACCGGGCTGCTCGCGCAGCATGCGCAGGTCAAAGGCCATGCAAATGTTGCGTAAAAACGTGCGGCCCTCTTCGGTAATATCAATCCCGTTGGGCAAAATCCTGATCAGGCCGTCGGCTTCCATTTCGCGCAGGCGTTCAATTACCTGGGGCAGTTCCGGAAACAGTTGTTCAGGCGTATCCCAGCGGGTGGCCTGCAGGCACATCAGGTTTAGAATATGCCTGCGGATAACCAGGTCTTCCTGATCCAGGATATGACCACGGTAAAGGGGCAGCTCGTTCTTTTCCAGACGCGCATAATAGTCTTCAACCACTTTTTCGTTCTGGGAAAAGGCATACCAGGAGTCGCTAATGGCTGAAACACCCAGGCCAATCATGAGCTGGGTGGAGGAAGAGGTATAGCCCATGAAGTTGCGGTGCAGTTTTTTCTTCAGCATGGACTGGTAAAGCTCGTCGGTGGGCAGGGAAAAGTGATCCATGCCAATCTCGACATAACCCAGCTCTTCCAGCAGCTTCTTGCCGTTTTCATACAGGGCGCGTTTTTCTTCGCCGCTGGGCAAGTCATTTTCATCAAAACCGCGCTGGCCAACCCCCTTGAGCCAGGGTACATGGGCGTAAGAATAAAACGCAAGGCGATCGGGTTTCAGGGAAATGGTGCGCTTGATGGTGGTTTCCATGGATTTCCAGGTCTGGAACGGCAGGCCGAAAATCAGGTCATGGCTAATGCTGTGGTAGCCGATTTTGCGTGAGGCATCGGTTACATTGAAGACGTTCTCATAGGGCTGGATCCGGTGAATGGCTTTTTGCACCACCGGGTCGTAATCCTGAACGCCAAAACTGACGCGCCTGAAACCCAGTTCATACAGGGTTTCCAGGTGTTCGCGACGGGTATTGTTGGGGTGGCCCTCAAAACTGAATTCGTGATCGGGCGCAATCTCTGAAGTGTCAAAAATGGCCCTCAGCAAACGGGTCAGGTTTTCGGTACTGAAAAAGGTGGGCGTGCCGCCACCGAGGTGGATTTCCCGGATCTGGGGCCTGCTGCCCAGCAGTTCCAGGTACATATTCCATTCTTTGATAACGGCATCAATGTAGGGGCCTTCTACCGCATGCTTTTTGGTAATGCGTTTATGACAGGCACAAAAAGTACACAGGCTTTCACAAAAAGGCAGGTGAATGTACAGGCTGATGCCTTCGGAAGCATTGGATTCATTGAAACTGCGGATCAGGGTTTCTTTATATGAATCCACCGTAAAACAGGCTTCATCCCAGTAAGGGACAGTGGGGTAGCTGGTGTAGCGAGGACCTGGAATATTGTACTTTTGGATAAAATTGTTCATGCCTTTCAATGCCGGTTATGCCCTGCAGAAGAGGCCTGCAGGGCTTGGTCAGGAACGGGATCAGAACGCCGGGTCGTCGTCATCCGGGATGTCTGAAGCCAGCTTCCTTGTTGTTGATTTTACCGCTGTTTTGGTGGCGGCCTTTTTGGCGGCTGTCTTTGTTGCCTTTTTGGCAGCAGTCTTGGTGGCTGTTTTGCTGGCGGTTTTCGTGGCTTTTTTGGCCGCGGTTTTTTTGGCTGCCGGCTTGTCATCGGCATCAGGCGTTGTCTTTGCCGCCTTTTTGGCTGCGGTTTTTGACGCCGCCTTGGCCGGACGAGGCTCAAATTCGAAGCCGATTTTGCCGTTTTCCTGCAAGGTTAAAAAGGCCTTGAATTTACGATTGGTACGATTGGAAACAAATCCGTCCAGTAAATCGGTTTTTCCCGATTCCAGTAATTTTGTCATTTGCAGGCCAGGGATTTCCTGCTGCAAAATCACTTTACCCGACTTGAAGTCGCAGCTTTTTTCCTGTGCCACCGATTTTTCACAAACGTAGTTCATGCCATTGTCAAACACACCGGCACCGCATTTGGGGCACTTGCCCAGTGCCGTCTGGCCCGTGAAATCAACGGGCTCGGCATCGTCCTCATTGTTCTGGCCGAAATCAAACTCCAGCTTGTTTTCATCGGTAATGCGCAAAATGGCGGAAAACGGCCGGCCCATTTTACTGATGAAGCCGCTAAGCGGGCCTAGCGTTTTCTTTTCAAGCAACTCTTCGACTTCGGGAATTTCAAACGTGCGTCCGCCCGGATGCTTGGTAATGGAAAAATCACACTGGGTGCAGGCGTAGCGGCGATAGTTTTCCTTGACCACCGAACCGCATTGCGGGCAGGGGGTTTGCAGGGTTGCATAATCACCGGGAATGGTGGCCTGTTCATATTCTTTGGCGCGTTTGACGATTACCTGGGTGGTTTGGGCAATATCACGCATGAAAGCGGCGCGGTCAAGCTTGCCCTGTTCCATTTGCTTGAGCTTGTGTTCCCATTCGCCAGTCAGTTCGGGGGAAGTCAGCTCTTTGACATTCAGGCCCGTTAGCAGTGTCATCAGCTGGCGGGCTTTGGCTGAAGGTACCAGTTCGCGGCCTTCGCGACGCAGGTAATGTTCATTCAGCAAGCCTTCAATAATGGTTGCCCGCGTGGCTGGCGTACCCAGTCCGCGTTCTGACATGGCTTCGCGCAACTCGTCATCGTCCACCAATTTACCGGCGCCTTCCATGGCGCTTAGCAGGGTGGCTTCGGTATAGCGTGCGGGGGGCTTGGTTTGCAGTGCCTTGGGCGCAATGTCCTCGGTGCGGACCGATTCACTGTTTTCCACTGGTACCAGGTTGGCATCGTCACCCTGGCTTTCTTTGCCGTAAATTTCCAGCCAGCCCGGCTTGACCAGAACCTTGCCCTCGGTTTTGAAGCGGTGTTGCGACACTTCGGTAATCCGGGTGGTAATGCGGTATTCGGCNNCCGCCATGAAGCGCTTGGTGACCAAATCGTAAATCTTGGCTTCGGCCTCGCTTAATTCCTTGGGTACCTGCAGGGTTGGGATAATCGCAAAGTGATCGGATACCTTTTTGTTATCGAAAATCCGGCGGTTGGGTTTGACCCAGCCATTGGCCAGGATTTTTCCGGCAAATTCCTTATGACCACGGTTAAGGTGAGAGTCACTGGCCGAAAGGGTGTCAAACGTTTGCCTGACCGTACCCAGGTAATCTTCGGGCAGGTAGCGCGAGTCGGTACGCGGGTAAGTCAGGGCCTTATGACGTTCGTACAGGGTTTGTGCCAGGGCCAGGGTGGTTTTGGCGGTAAAGCCGAATTTGGAGTTGGCTTCGCGTTGCAATGATGTCAGGTCAAAAAGGGCCGGTGACATCTGGGTGGACGGCTTGGATTCTTCGGTCACCGTGCCGTTTTTACCGCGGCAGGCCGCCACAACCGATTGCGCACTGGCCAAAGACCATAAACGGCTGTCTTTTTTCTCGGGGTCGTGCTCGTCTTTTTTGAAGCTGGGGTCAAACCAGCGGCCTTCGTACAGGCCGGCTGCCGCCACAAACGTGGCATGCACTTCCCAGTAGTCGCGTGACTGGAAGGCACGGATTTTTTCCTCGCGCTCGCACACAATGGCCAGCGTGGGGGTTTGCACCCGCCCGATCGGAGTCTTGAAAAAACCGCCTTCCTTGCTGTTGAAGGCTGTCATGGCCCGGGTACCGTTGATACCTATCAGCCAGTCGGCTTCCGCACGGGAGCGCGCAGCCGCTTCAAGGGGTTTCATGGTGTCATCGTCACGCAGGTTCTCAAACGCTTCAACAATGGCGGTTTTTGTCATGGACTGCAGCCACAGGCGCTTGATGGGTTTTTTAACCCCTGAATACTGCACAATGTAGCGGAAAATCAGTTCACCTTCACGTCCGGCGTCACAGGCATTGATAATGGCAGTGACATCTTTGCGCTTCAGCAGTTTCACCAATAGTTTGAGGCGCTCGGTTGATTTTTTATCGGAGGGCTTCAGATCAAATTCTTTGGCCGGAATGGCAGGTAAATGGGCGAACGACCACTTGCCCCGGACAACATCGTCAGGATTGGTCAGCGTTAGTAAATGCCCCACGCTTGAGGAAAGGACGTATTCGTCACTTTCAAAATAATCACCTTCGCGGGAGAATCCGCCCAAGGCCCTTGAAATATCAAGCGCCACCGATGGTTTTTCGGCAATAATCAGTGTTTTAGTCATATGCTTCCGAGTATTCAAACCGAGGACTTTGGGAGTATCTTATAAAATATCGCGTTACGATACTGCCTGTTTGACCAAAATGGTGAAACCCGATCCGGTTTTAATAAGTGTATGGCGTGGATAATACGAGAGGAAAAACAATTCATGCAAGTGCAAGATGACAATTTGAAATTTTTATTTTTAAATAAATGGCAGGGATTCCTGGTTTTTTTGTCTCTCTTGGCGGGCGTTTCGTTTGCCTCAAGTGGCGTGGTTACATGGGTTGCGGCAAACTGGGACTACTTCTCAAGCTTGCAGAAACTGTATGGAATCCAGTTTTTATTTATTCTTGCCTGTCTGACGGCATTTTTGGTTTATTTGCGTTATGCCCGAAAAAACAGGCAGACAAAAGCAGGGGTGGGTAGTCAGGGAGCCTTGTTTCTGGCGGCGGTTATGACCGGTGCCCTGCTGGCGCTGGTGGGGCAGGTGTATCAAACGGGGGCTGATCCCTGGACTTTGTTCGCCATCTGGGGAGTCTTGTTGTTGCCTTTTTTGCTCGCGGCACCCAATGCGGCCATTGCATTGCTATGGTGTGCGGTGATCAACCTGGCCTGGCAGCTGTACATGGGTACTTTTTGGGATACGCTGGGTCGTCAGCACTATTACCAGGCCTTGGCTTATGCCGGGTTTAACCTGTTATGGCTGGTCTTGGCTGAATGCAATATCAAACGTTTGGGTGACCGTTTCAGGCTGGTGCCGCGTTTTCTGAGTTTTTTTTGTATCTGGCCTGTGCTGGGTTTTGATATTTTTGAGGTGTATGGTAGCAATGAAAGCGTGTTGGCCGTCCTGCTGGTATGGGTGATGCCCGTACTGGTATTTGTGGCCGGGTTCTGGTTTTACAGCCGTAAACGGGTGGATTATTTCATTCTGGCGAATTTGGTCGGATTTTTGTCGGCTGTGGTATTGGTGTGCTCTTTGCGTTTATTTGATGCCTGGTACATGTTTGAGCTGTCGTTATTTGTCATTGCCTGTCTGGTATTGCTGACGGCAGGTTTGGGGGTAAGAGCCATTAATCGCCTGTACCGCGAAAACAATCCCGATCGTGGTCACAAGAGCCTGTGGCCAGTTCATTTTCTGCTGGTTTGTGTGGTGTTGGTTGTATCCTTGCTGTTCGCCCTATTTCTGACACTTCTGGACGTGTCGTTTCTGGTCATTGGCCTGCTGATGATTGTGGCGGGCGGTGCCCTTTCTTTTTCGGGTAAAAACCGTCTTAAAGATGACCTGGTTTCGGGCTCATTGGTGTTGATCGGTCTTGGCATGCTGGCGATTTCGCTGATCGATACGCATCATGACTTGTTCAGCCCCGAAGTGTTGCCCGTGTTTCGCCTGCATGCCAGTGCCATCGCAGCGGTCAGCATGGCGGTTTACATGCTGTTCAGACAGGGATGGGTACGTTTTCTGTCTGCGGCACAGGCTATTGGACTGGTGCTGCTGGTGTTGTATACCTTTCTTTTGGTTAATGACAGTTATAGTGCGGCTGAACTCGCCTTTTTCAAACTATCCTTCTATTCGGTTCCCTGGCTGACCCTGATTTCAGTGGTGCTGTTTGTGGTTGCGCGGGAGTCTGCCCGTACGGGTTTGTTACCATTGGCATGGGCCCTTGTCACGACGACACTAGTGCTTATGGTGTCTTACACGCTGAGCACCAACTGGCAACCGGGCCTTGCGCAGACGGTTGCTCCGGTTGACATGTTCATGGCGGTTCTGGTGGGACTAAGCCCTTTGAAGGCAGGAAATTGGGGCAATATAGTGCTTCAATGCCTGCCGGCGGCGTTGGTGTTTTGGGGTATGCGCAAGCAGGAAGGGAGTGGTTGGTTTACATGGCTGGCCACGGCGTTGGTGTTTGTTTTATGTCTGTATTGGGGCAATGGCAATGGGGTGGTGTATGGTCTGATACTGGTGCTGCTGGCGTACCTGTGCCGTGACTGGGTCCTTGGAGGCACGGGTGCGATTACCATGATCGGTTTCCTTTGGATGTTTTATTACCAGATGGAGCTGAGTCTGCTGCACAAGGCCTTTTTGCTATTGGGAACGGGGCTGGTGCTGTTAATGGTAACCATTGCTTGCCGTCACTGGTTGCGTCAGGGTCAGCAAGGGGGGATGACTGTCCGGGAGCCTGAAGCACCGCCCGCCGCAGAGGTGTCTGCCAAATCACTGGTTTTTCTGCCGTTGATGACGGCCTTGGGCGTGGTGGCGGTATTAACCGTGGCCAACTGGAGTATCTGGACCAATGAGGCCATTTTGCGTACCGGTCAGCGTGTGGTGTTGGTGCTGGCACCGGTTGATCCGCGTTCGCTGATGCAAGGCGATTATATGTCACTGAACTTTGAGTTGGTGGATCACTTGCGCAAAGTGGTGCAAGAGACTCAATCCGCCGGCAAGGCTGAAAGTCATCATAAACGGGTGGAAGGGTATGCCATTTTATCGCTTGACGAAAAAGGAGTGGCCTCATTGGCCGGAGTATCGCAAACTTATCCCAGCATGATACTGGCTGATGGAAAAACGGTAGTCATGCGCTATAAAACGGATGGATATCGGGTCTATTTGCCTTCACACGAGTATTTCTTTCCCGAGGGTATGGGAGAGCATTTTGCCCAAGCCAAATATGGTGAATTCCGGGTACGTAAAGACGGCAAGGCATTGCTTGGCGGGTTGCTGGATGAAAAGCTGAACCGGCTGTAAGCGGATGGCCCAAGCACGGCATACCCGTGTTGTCGCTGTGGTTTTGAATGTAGTGGTATACCTGTTTAATGCCTTGGCTAAATTAAAATTTTTGGTTTTCATTTAGCCAAAACGCCGGTGCCACACCGGTACGGCCTGTTGCCAGAATTGTGCCACATTACTGGCAGGCAAGGGGGTAAAGCCCAGGGCCTGCCAGGCCTTGTTCAGGCTGGCCAGCGGGTTTTGTATATCAATCGCGGTGGCGTGGTTCTGTTTGGACAGCTTGCGCCCGTTTTCATCCAGAACCAGGGGCACATGCATCATGCGGGGGGTGGGATAACCCAGCATGCGGGCAATGCAATGCTGGCGGGCGGTTGAGCTTAACAGGTCGTTGCCCCGCACAATGTCGGTCACACCCTGGTCATGATCATCAATGACCACCACCAGCTGGTAGGCAAACAGGCCATCGGCACGTTTAACAATAATGTCCCCCACTTCATTGGCAACATCCTGGCTTTGTTCTCCCTGCCAGCGGTCAACAAAACGGACGACACCTTCGGGCATGACAAGGCGCCAGGCCCTGGCAGGGCGGTTGCCGGCAATACCATGGCGACAGGTGCCGGCATAAGGGCGTTCGCCATGCAGACCGAGCCTGTCGTTTTCAATGGCGTTACTGACAATTTCCTTGCGGGTGCAGGCGCAGCCGTAGATAAGCCCGCTCTCTTTCAGTTGATTGAACACTTCCTGATAACGCTGAAGGCGTGATGACTGCCAAATGACCTTGCCGTCCCAATGCATGCCAAGAGCTTGCAATTGCTGCATGATGGTGTGATCGGCCCCGGCCACCACACGCGGGGTATCAATGTCTTCAATACGCAGCAGCCACTGGCCGTGGTGGGCACGGGCATCAAGATAGCTGGCCATGGCGGCCACCAGCGAGCCGTCGTGTAACGGTCCGCTGGGGCTGGGCGCAAAACGGCCAATGTAATTAGTGCAGGAGTTTGGCTCCGTCATCGGTGAGCAGCTCTTCCAGAACCAGGTGATCCACGTCGGCTTCCTGGCTCCAGAGCACCATTAAGGTAATGATTTTAAAATGCTCAAGAGACACCGGGGCATCGGGGGTGGCCATGGCGCGGTCGATCACGATTTCACGCAGTGCGGGTGTGAGGGCACCGGAGTTTTCCAGAAAACAGAGAAAACCGATGGCTTCAGGACCCAGGTGCATTTGTTCAAAGTTTGCATAAACACGTGTGCTGGTGGCAGACATGTCCGACAACTCACCGCTTTGTTCGGTGGTTTCGGCAAGACCATACAGCCAGCCAATGGCATCGCTAATGTCTTCATGTTCGAAGCCAGCGGCCACTAAACGCTTGGTGAGCACGTCGGTAGACGGGCAAGCATCGGGTGTATAGTAGTTTTCAAAGAGATAAACCAGAACATCGAACATAGTGGTAACTTCCGAAAAAGGTTTATTCAAAGGCAGGCTTCATGATAACTGAAAATATCTTCAAGGATCGCTAAATATAATAGGCAATGAACTTTTGCAAAGCGAAAGTTGTTTCATTAAGAGTCGGGTGTGTGCCTTTGTCTACAGAATTGGTTTTTAATCGCACAGTCACGGGTATTTTGACTAAAATGTCGCATCTGTTTTGTTACTGCCCCTGAAAGGAATTGTCATGGCATTTAATCCTGCTGACGTAAAGTCGTTAATGGAAATCACCTCCCGTCCCGAACTGATCTTTGTCAAAGGGGAAGGTTCCTGGCTAGAGGACCAAGAGGGCCGACGATACCTTGATATTATGCAGGGCTGGGCTGTCAATTGCCTGGGGCATTGCCCCCCCGAAGTCGTGCGAGCCATAGAACAACAATCTTCATTGCTGATCAATCCGTCTCCCGGGTTTTACAATCAGCCATCCATTGACCTGGCCAACCGTCTTACAGCCACTTCCTGCTTTGATCGTGTGTTTTTTGCCAACAGCGGTGCCGAAGCCAACGAGGGTGCCATCAAACTGGCCCGTAAATGGGGGCAAATCCATCGCAATGGCGCTTACAAAATCATTACCTTTGACCACAGTTTCCATGGTCGTACCCTGGCTACCATGTCCGCTTCGGGCAAGGCCGGCTGGGACAAAAAGTTTGCTCCCCAGGTTGACGGCTTTCCAAAAGCCATCATGAATTATCTGGATTCGGTACGTGAGCTTATTGATGACCAGACCGTTGCTGTCATGTTAGAGCCAGTGCAGGGTGAGGGCGGTGTGATTCCGGCCGACATGCAGTTCATGAAAGAATTGCGGGCCTTAACCCGCGAAAAAGGTATTTTGCTGATTGTGGATGAAGTGCAAACCGGTATGGGGCGTTGCGGCACCATGTTTGCTTACCAGCATTATGGCATTGAGCCTGACATCATGACTCTGGGCAAGGGCATTGGTGGCGGCGTGCCATTATCTGCCCTGCTGTGCCGTGAAGAAGTGGCATGCTTTGAGCACGGCGACCAGGGCGGTACCTACAATGGCAACCCGGTAATGACTGCTGCAGG
>LFRM01070813.1_pt1 | contig 15617 bp, 20 predicted proteins | sample 618341 | NCBI WGS metagenome assembly LFRM01 (sample SAMN03654438, study PRJNA283298) | anaerobic digester metagenome | isolation source: pool of bioreactors CSTR01a, CSTR02a, and CSTR03a thermophilic anaerobic... | place: Denmark: Kgs. Lyngby | collected 2014-05-21 | reverse complement strand
CTTTGTTCTCCCCCAACCAAAAAACTCTTCTGTTCAAAGTACTCTTTAATACTGCTTGGTCCTTCAACAATCAAAACCTCATCGTTTTTCACAATTAAAACAGGAACTCTTTTGATTTTTAATGCACTAAGTAACATCAGAGCTGATTTACTCTCCTCAACTAAAACCTCATCGCATTCAATTCCCTCTTCTTCAAAGAACTCTTTTGTCTCTTCACAAAACCTACAACCTGATGAGCTTATCATTGTGTACTCTTTTTTAAACTCTAAAGTTTCATCATCAAGAAAAACTGACTCGACTTTCAAGATTAAAAAAGCAAACGCAACAGTTATTGGAACTGCTAGCGCAGCTAGTAAAAACATAGGAGTTTTTCTAAGCTGCCAGAAGACATTAATTAAAAACATAATAGTTATTTGAAGCCAGATAAAGAAACAGTAAACACAGAAGATTNNCATTCCATTTTTGAATTGGAAAAACAGAATTGTTGATTCAAATATAATCCCTAAAAGCAAAAATGATAGAAACAGCTCTTTACGAGCATGAAAGACTACTAGGATTGCTGCATAGAGAAGTCCAAGCAGATTTAGGGCCATTTCAGGAATGAGAATCAGCTCTGTTGTTTGTGTGCATCCATCAGTTGAACAGCTCTGTCCTGCAAGAAGAAGAACTATGTTGATTATGATGTAAATAAAGAGAAACGATGAGGTTGCTTTGTTTAGTTTTAAAAGCATCTTGTTTCCTCTAGCAGGTTCTCATCTTCAAAAATCCTAAACTTAAGCTCTCTCATTTTATCTCCTTGTTTACTCTAATATGAAAAACTTACTATTTTTAGAATTATCTTCTATAAACCACTTTGCTCTTGTGAGGGTCACATAGTATAAATTTGCTTCCTCTATTGGATTTATTTTTCCCTCTTTAGTATCAGCAAAAATTGCATCTAAAGCTGGAAAGTCATTTTCTATTGAAATTGCATCGAACTCTAAACCTTTTGAAATATGCGCAGTTACTAGATGGACTCTATTCTCCAAATTAGCTGAATGGTAGGCTTTAGATGCAATCTTATAGAGCCAACCAAGTCTTTTACCATATCGTTTTGCAACTGTTATTGATCCAGAAAGCTCAATATCATTAGTAGTAGCTGCATACTCTTTTAACTCTTCCTCATCCTTAAAGGACAATAACCACTTAAAGTTTTCTCCAACTTTTTCTTTTTTACCACTAAGGAAAGAATCGATGGCAAAGGGAAGTCCAAATATAGCTTTAGGATTTTTCAAAAGCTTGTAGTTCTTTGCAGTCTCTCCTAAAACCTCAATTATTTTAGCGTTCGTTCTGGCTATAACTGCACTACTGTTACTCTCTGGAGAGCCAGTAGCTAAAGAGACAATCGGAACTTTTTCACCTTTAAAGTGTTTTAACACAAAATTTGCCATATCCACAACAGGCTTAGAGCATCTAAAGGTTGTTGATAGGTAAAATGAATGATCAGCTTTTATTTTAGACATCGCATCATTTGCGCCCCTAAAGCCATAAATTGCTTGATGAGTATCACCTACTAAAACTTTTATACCTTTAGTCTTTAAGAAAATATCTAGTACTACATCATTTGTATCTTGCGCCTCATCTAGTAAAACTAAATCATACTTATCAAGCCCATGATTTTTTAGTAGTTGAAACTTTTTAAGATAGTAGGAGTGGGTTATTGGTATCTCTCCATTTTCCATTTTTTCATAAAGCCTTATGGCATATTGATTTTCATCCCCACCTAGAGGAATTTTCTCTTTAGAGCTGTTAAAAAAGCTATTTAATATTTTTAAAGCCCCATGAGCTTTTTCTATGTCAATTTTAAGTATGCTTGCCACTTCAATAGGCTTATAATCATCCCCTACTATTTTATTCTTAACAATAGTCTTGTAAGCAAGGGAGTGTGTTGTAAAAATATGTACATTTTTTGGGAATTTTCTTTTGCTTTCCGCGACTATAGAGTTGTTAAAAGCTAAATAGAGAATCCTTTTTTGTGGAAGGGCTTCTNNAAGCAATTTGAATTAATATAAAAGTTTTACCTGTTCCAGCAAAAGCATTGATTTTGATTATTTCTCCACTTTTAGCATTTACCACACAGGTTATAATTCCGTTTTGCTCAATAGTTAAGTTCATTTTTTTCCTTTATTGGTACTATGGAGCAATTAAGATCAATTCTCTCAAGATAACTTTCTATTGGTGCTGGTGTGCCAAATAAAAATCCTTGTAGGTAATCTGCGCCTGCTTGAATAGATATATCCATAATCTCTTTTGTCTCTACAAATTCAAGAATAACTTTTTTATCATATTTTTTAATGATGTGGATAAGCATATGAAGTGTGCTTCTTGCATCAGGATTTTCCTCTACATCTTTTAAAAGCTCACCATCTACTTTTACAAACTCAAACAACTGATTAGCTTTGTTTAATTGATTAATAGTTGAATAGCCTGCTCCAAAATCATCAATTGCAAAACGGTAGCCATATTTTTTTAAATTAACTATTTTTTCTTTAGCTGGAGCAGTTAATAAAGCTGTTTCTACTATCTCTATTATTGTTCTTTTTGGATCAAGCATACTATTTGCGTTTATCGCTAAATCTTCTAATATCTTATCAATACCTTCTACTATATCCCCAGTAGTTAAATTAATAGAAAAGGATAGGCTTGGGTATCTCTTTTGAAGATTTATAATATTGCTTATTACTAATTTTGTCATTTGATAGCGTTGTATGTCTGTAATATCTGCTAAAAATTCTCTAGGGGCATAAGTAACTCCATTGTAAGTAACCCTGCTTAATACTTCAAAGAAAGCTAATTTATGAGTTTTAGCACAAACTATTGGGTGTACATATTGATGTAAGTGTTCTTTTATGAATTTTGAAAAGAGTCCTGTCATCTTTTTTCCTTGTTTAAATCAGCATGGGTACTATTGCTAGACTTAGACTGTAGATCAACTAGATACTCTTTAAGTACATGTAGTGTTTGTATATTTCTAGGGTGCTTTATTTTATTAATTGCAGCTCTTTCAATGTTTCTTACCCTTTCAGGAGATATTCCTAAAATCTTACTAATTTCTGAATAGCTGTAATATCCTACATCACCGCTTGTAGTCTTATTATTCAAATCTAATCCTTCCTAAATCAATCTATTAAACATGTAAAGGAATAGCTCTCTCAAGCTCAAATATACACTCTGGATACCTTTTGGCATCATGGTAATTTACTTGCTTAATTTTGACTTCTTTAATAGAGCCTATCTCCATTAAAAAGAGAAGTTTTTTTACTATCTCTTCTTTTTGCTTACTGCAATAGAGAAAAAAAAGATTTCCTAGTTGCTCAATCCTTCCATCAAGAATTTTTTCAACTAAAATCACCCTTTTTAAGTTTTCTATATTTGTTAAGTAAAAAGAACAAATAGCTCCATTTTCATGTTGTTTTATTTGGCTTTTAATTACTGGCAATAAACTGCTACTCATTTTTATCTCTTTGTGTAAATACAAGTTTTGTTAAGTGTGTAGTTTTATAAAGTTTATTGTTATTACTCTTGTACTCTTTAAGAGCCAAGAGAACTTTTTTTGAATATGAGTTGTTTTTTCTTTTTCCGTTATAACAGTTTATGCCTTTTTCCGTGTAGCCATATTTTTTTAGACAACCATGAAGCAAATGAGCGCCAACAGCTATATTGGTGTTAACATCTAGCAGACTAGATTGTTTAATTCCATACTCTTTTTCTAGTTTTTTAAAATGAATACTATTGATTTGCATTATTCCCACATCAATAGTTCCATCACTATTTTGCTCTATAGCACTTGGATTAAAATTACTTTCAACTTTTGCAATAGCCCAAAGTAGTTGAGGGGGTACACCAAAAAGCGTACCGTATTCATCAAATAAACTTTGGGCATATAAACTACTTGTTAGAATAATTACAATGCTAAAGTGCTTTAATTTTCTCAAGCAGTTCTCTTTGCTTAGGAATTTCTTTTCGATACTCCTTAATTAAGGCATCTTCTTTATAGTCTCTTTTTACAATTTTAGAGATTTGTTTTAAAGAATCTGCAAATTCCACTATAGCTTCTCTAAAAAGCAGTTGTGCTTCCATATTGTTCGTATCTACAATATTTGCTCTTTGCCCAGCTCTTCTATTTGTGTAAAACATTCTTTCTACTGCCCAACTCATAGAGACAACGGTTGCCGCCTCTGCATTACTAGGATTAAAAACCATAGCACCAAATTCGCTAGCAGCTTCAGCTCTTCGCTTTTTAGCCTCTTCGGCTCTTGCAACTCTTTCTCTTCTTAGCTCTTCTTGAGTCTTTTCAGGCTCTTTAGTAGCTTTTGAATCAGCCATATCTTTCTCCTTTATGTCAAAATTTCACGCATTTTACAATAAAAGCATTTTTTTCTTGCAAGTAGTTTCAAAAATCACTTACAAATCAAATCATTTTTTATTATATATTGTGAAAAACTATTCCATTTGATAAAATAAATAAAAAAAGGGGTAAAAAAGTGTGCATTGAAGAATATAAAGAAATTGAGATTAAATATCATGCTATTAAGCGTTTCTCTAAGAGAGCTGGCGTACCTATTAGAGGGAGAAATAGAAACAACTCTCCTTTGAAAAGAAAGCTAAAAAAAGCAATTGAGTATGGAGAGCTTATTCAAAACGATAGAAAAGAAGCGAGATTGCTTCTTGATGATTTTATATTCGTATTAAAAAAGGAAAATGACAAGCTAGTCTTAGTAACTGTTAAGACAAGCTCAATTAGTGAGTTTGATTACTACAAGAGAGGCAAAAGAAGAGTGCATCACAATAGACAAAAAGCTTCTTGTGCACCATAAGGAGAAAAAGTGTCAAAAAATCTAGCAAATGTAATTGATTTTACTGATTGGAAAAAGGCCAAAAGAAGAGCTAAAGAAAAGAGGCAAGCAAGACTTTTTAGCTCACTCTTAGCCTTTTGTGTTGTAATTATTGCCTCTCTTTACTGGTGTATCTCTTAAAGCACATAAAATGAAAGAGAGTTTAGTATTTACCCCAATCACCAAAAGAGATAGTAAAGAGAAAATCTATAAATCAAATATTTTAGTAAATGGTAAATACGATATTACTCTGGTTCAAGCTAGATTCATTGCATTCATGAGTAGCTTTATAAATGCTTATGATGAAGATTTTTTAACATATGAAATTAGTGCAAGTGAAGTGTTAGAGTTTTTAAAAGTAGAAAGAGCAAATATAAACTGGCTTGAAAAGACTCTTGGTAAGCTTTTAAGAACAATAATTACTCTAAGAGATGATGAGAGAGGTTTAGCTGCCACTACATTTTTATCCTATTTCTACCTAGATAGAAAAACCAACAAAATTCAAGTAAGGTTTGACGCTTCAATTAAGCATTGCTATGTACAGCTTAAAAATAATTTCACCCCTTTAAAACTAAATAGATATATTGAATTTACAAGCATTTACTCAATTAGGTTTTACGAATGGTTGGAATACAACATAAGACTTTATGACAAATATAAAAACAGGATGTATAGCAATATTGAAATAGATGTAGATGAATTAAAAAATAAGATTGCTGCAAAATATAACGACAAAAAAGGAGATTTTTTAATCCCTAAGAGTTATGAAGAATTTAGAGATTTTAAAAGAAAAGTCTTAGAGCCTGCAAGAAAGGAATTAAAAGAAAAGAGCGATATATATTTTGAATATGAAGAGATTAAAAATAGTAGGAAAGTTGAAAGGATAGTAATAAATATTTTCAAAAATGGTGAACGAATTAGTAAGGAGTTTGCCAATAAGAAAAGAACTTATCTTTTAACTTCTAATAGTAGAAAAGTAGTAGCACAGGAGCAGATAAAAAGAATTGTTGAGAGAACTCCAAATATTAAAAAAAGAGTTAGCTACGAACAAGAGCTCTTCCAAAAAGCGATGAGTGGAACATTAAATTACGATAGAGATCTAGAAGAGATATTGGAAAAAATAAGCATGGACGAAATTTCAAAAACACAAATCAAAAGGAGTGTGAAATGAAAAGAATTGACTTTGACAAAAAAAGATACCCAGCTAAGACTCTTACTCCAAAAGAGTGGAGCAAGCAGAGAATAGCTGCTGCTAAAAGAGCACTCAAAAAGGAAAAAGAACGAGCAGGGCTATTTCCAGAACTCATGCGGTTTAATAGTGCTGAAGAGAGGATGGAGCAGACTGATTTAAATTTTTTAGAAAGAGTTGTTTTTTATCGAAAAAAGATAGCAGAAGATTTAAAGCAATGTAAGAAAGAGTTTAGAGCTTTACCTGAAGAAATCAAGAAAAGCATTGTGAAATATTGGAAAGATACATATATGCCAAAAGAGCCTTTTAGACTTTTAGGATTAATTAACGAATACAAAAAAGATTCACTCTATTTTGAAAGAATGAAAGGCAATGCTAGCAAATTCACTGAAACAGTTATTTCCTATGATTCATTTGGCACTAAAATATCCAAGATAGTAGAAATTACAAATGATAAATATTGGAGTAACTTGCAAAGAATTGATGAAAAATAACTATAAGGAAAAATATGTATTTAAAAGAATTTAGAGAAAGACTAAATTTAACTCAAACCGAGTTGGCTGGCATTATTGATATTGCCCAAACTACTATTGCTAGATATGAAAATGACAAAGTTAAGCCAACATCAACTGTATTATTCAAATATATTGACAAACTTAATGCTAATCCAAATTTTCTATTTCTAGGACATGAACCACACTTATTGAGTAATTTACCAGAATTAAACTCAGATAATACAAATTTACTAAATGATTTAACACTTATGATGCGTCAGGGCGAACTTAAAGAAAAACTGACAAAAATTTTCATTGATGAAATTATTCAAAAATTTGAAAAAGAGCATGCTTCACCTGTTGTAAAACTTCTTGAGATTATAAAAATGGATCACCATATAAAAACCAGACCTTTTCTATTTTTATACTACATTTTTCAACTTATAAAAAAAGATTTATCTAAGTCTAAAAAGAAAATTAGCAACCATAGGCAATACCTAGGAGATATTATCACAAACTATAAAACTACTGATTGGAAACAGCAGCCTATTTTTACTGAACGAATTAAAAAAGAAATTAGAGATTTTTTAGATGTAAAATTAACTGAAAAAGAGTGTGAGGTTCTTGTAAAAAATTATGAAAATGCTCTTGAGGCTTTAGAGAAAAAAATGACACCGACAATGATTAAATATCATAGAAAAATCTTTTGTCAGAAAGTGTCGCTTAGCTCCAACAGCAAGAAGCCATCGCCTTTTAAGGTGGGGTAGTTCACATATACACAAATTAACTAAGGTTTTTGATGAATTTGAGTTTATAAAAGAAAACAATAAGATTATAGATAGATTAATAAAAAAATTAACTAAAAGTTCAAAAGTGCCTAGAAAAAAACTTCTACGAAGCAAGAAGAAAAAGCAACTAGATAAAAAAATCTTCGCTTAAAAAATTGATTAAATTTCAATCAAAAACCGCTTAAGAAAACTATAGATTTTAACCTTCTAAAAAAGTCACCTTTGATGAAAATGCACCTTATAAAAAAGTCACCGTATCTTATAAAAAAGTCACGATAGAATGAAAAAAGCTTATAAAAAAGTCACCGTATCTTATAAAAAAGTCACGATAGAATGAAGATACGCCCCTTCAAATCGACTTTTGAGCTTCGTATAATAAGATAATAGTACTATGTAAAATAAGATAAATACCGCGCGCATGAAGAAACTATCAAAAAATTGATCAAATATTTGGCTTAAGAAAACTATTGATTTTTGCCTTATAAAAAAGTCACCTTTAGTTGCAAAACTGAAAAACTACTGAAAAGATTAACTCTCAAAGATTTATTGAGTTTTTTCTTTTAAAGATTTTGATTAAAAGAATTATTTCTTTGATTAATCTTTACCTTTTACTGGGAATAATGTCTTTTGGTTTTTGCCAATAAGAAGAAGAGTTGTTTTAAATTGCAAAAAGATTTAACCTGAAGTTGGCAATTAACCTTTTGGTGAATAGAAAAGATTTGTTGATTTATTGCTTAATAGATTTATCGCTTATCTGGATTATATTTTTAAAAAATGCTCTTAAATCAAAAATAAGGGCTTTTATATATGAACTAATAGAAATCCTCAAGAATGAATAGATTGTTTAAATTTTATGCTGTTTTGGCTCAAGAATAAGTATATATTGAGTTAGTTTTGGGTGTAAAATGAAAGTAGTTACTAGAAGCTCAAAAAGGTATCAAATTTGAAAGAGAGTGTTTTTGAATAGATTTGTACCAAAAGAAATAGTTCGTTTAAATTTAGGGGTGTTTTGTTGCAATAAAAGATATGTTGTGAATATTGAGGAGAGATAATTTTAGGGGCAGTTCACAGCCCCATCTTTTCATTGAGAAGTTTTTTTGTTTGAGTAGTAGATTTCTTTTTCTAGTAGAAAATTAGCAATATTAAAATTATTGGCTTTGATTGCTTCATGGCTAGCAAGCCTGTTGTCTTTGTTTCTTGCAAATAGCAATTCGTATATATCGACAAAATTATCTTGTGCAAGCTTGAAGATGATTTCAACTTCTTCGGTGGTATCTATTTCACTTATAGCAGCTAAGTGTAAAACTGTAGTTCCTTGCTCTCTTTGTTTATGCATATCTACCTTTTTGAATGTTTTGGTGTATTGCATTTTTTCTCCTTGAAATGTTTTATTTTTGTATTGTTACAAAAAAGAGAATTTATTTTGGTAGTGATTTTGAAAAGTACTTGCAAGGTGAAAGATTAAGACAGTGAATATGGAGTGTTGTTGATAGCTGTAAATATTTGCTCAAGGAGCGCTAGCCCAAGTAAAAAAGAAAAGAAAGTGTTCACTGTAGATGGGATATGTAAGACATTAATAATCGTCCCTGTTCACTCTAAATTCTAAAAGTATAAAAAACTGTTCACTCAAATTAGAATATTTATATAGTCGTTTGTTAAAGCATATTTTTTAAAAATTAGCTGTGTTCACTGTAGATAGTATATTTATTAGTCAGTTTTTAAAAAATCCTATTGTGTTCACTGTAGATAGTATATTTATATAGTTTGCGATTAATTTTTCAAAAAAAGCTGCACTATGTTCACTGTAAATAGTATATTTATATAGCGGCACGCTTATTTTTTGTCTATTTTTTAAGGCTTGTTCACTGTAGATAGTATATTTATATATAGCTGTACACTAAATTTCTAAGAAAATTTTTCTTATGTTCACTGTAAATAACATATTTATATAGTAATGCACTAAAAAGCCAAATATCGTTAAAACATGTTCACTATAAATGGAGTATTTATATAATCGTTCATTGTTAAAAAAAGGGTTAAAATTAGTTGTGTTCACTGTAGATGGAATACTTCGTATAGTTGCTACTCATAAATCAAATATCGTTAAAACATGTTCACTGTAAGTGGAATACATTGTATAGCTACACACTCACTTTAAACTCATTTCTTAAAATATGTTCACTGTATGTGAAATACTTATGTATAGTCGTTCACTGTAAAAATCAAATATTTCCAGTGAATATGAGTTGAGAGTTTTGTTTGTAAGTGATTTTTGAAACTACTTGCAAGAAAAAAAACAAAACTTGCTATGATTTTTCATTAAAATTAAAAGGATTTACATGAGTGAATACATATCAGATATAGAAGAGATTGAAGACGAGTCAACTGCTTTAGACAAAGATAACTGGAGTAAAAGCAGACAAGTTATTTCTGGAATTATGAGAAAACATATAGTTAGAATGATAGCAGCAGGGGAGTCATATTTGCCACTTCCTAGAGAGCCAATGATCGAAGCTACCCTTAAATATGTGCATCATGGTAGTTCTAAACTAGATAATGATATTAAATTAAATAGTCTTTATAAGCATGTAAGAGTCTCTTATAGAAAAGAGTATAGAAGAGTAATAAAAGGATTAAGTTTGATTGAAGAGATGGTGCTTTCAATCTATCCAAAAAGGGCTCAAAGAACTAAAAAAGCACTGATAGCTAATGCGCAAATGATTTGGTTAAAAAGGCAGTATAAGATAACAGAAAAGGAAATCAAGTACCTATCAACTATTCAACTTGATGTTTTAAAAGTGTATAACAAGAATAATTAACACAGAATATCAATTTAATGGGCATATGTGAAATCAAATTAACACCAGTTAATAACACTTAATGACTATAAACCTCTGCTTGTGCGAATTTTATATTAAATTTGCACCGCTTAAGGGATAATGGTTTTCTTGAAGATAAAATATATCATTTAGCATCAAAATATCATCTAATCTTCTAAAATAACATGAATTAAGATAAAAACTATTGCTAAAAAGAATATTGTTATATATAATTGTTGCAATATCTAAATCATATATTTCTTTTAGATATATATTTTATTTCAAAGGAGTCAAGTATGAGTTATTTAAGAACAACAATCACCTTTAAGGGTAGAGCCAAAGAGTTTGTATCAGACTTGGGGAAAAACAAGTCTAGCATTATTTCCAGTCTTATTGTAAATGCTTTAAGAGATGGCACTATGTTAGAAATCTTAAAGGATCAATTGCCACAAAAACAAGCAATAGATCTAGCTGAAAAACATTGTGTAAATTCACATATACCAACGCAACAACAAACAGAGATTAGTTCTACTATTAGCACCCAAGAGAGAGATAAGCCATTATCTTTAAACGCTAAAGAGAGTGAAAAGACTTCACTTTCAGAGTTTGATTTATAAGGAGTAAGATATGAAAATAGGTTTTGATGCAGGATATGGCCATACAAAATATGCTTATTTTGATAAAGATGGCGAGATAAAACTAGGTAAATTTCCTAGCGTTGTAGCTTCTACTAAAGATGATATTAGTGATCTTTCTAGTGGAGTCTATGTTGATGGAGATGAGACTTTTTATGTTGGCGAGCTAGCCTTAAAGCAGTCTCATACTGCAATTAAAGAGATTGTTTCTTATAAGGATTTAGAGAAATACTCTCCTATTTTACTAAAAGAAGTTTTACGAATTGAGAAGCTTGATAATAAAGTATCTCAAGTAGTATGCGGCTTATCTCCTGCTCATATGAAACACATTGCAGCCTTTAAAAAAAGACTATCTAACTTTACTCTTAATGGCAAAGAAGAGAGTTTTGAGGTGGTGTTGTATCCGCAAGGTGTAGGAGCTGTTAAGGCTATTAACTACCTAACCTCAAACAATAAACTAGCCTTTATGAAAGATATTAAAGACTATCTAATAGTTGATATTGGTTTTAATACTACTGATATTATCTTTGTTTATGACGGAGAAGTACAAAAAGGAAAAATTAGCAGCTCTCATTCATTTGAAAAAAAAGGAGCTATCAACATAGCTGAAATGATGCAAGATTTAATTTTAGATAGATACAAAAGAGATATTACTTTAAAAGAGGCACTAGCTATCGTAACAAGCGAACAGTATCGTCTAAGAGGCGAAGTATATGAGTTAAAAGATGAAATAGAAGATTTTAAAAGACGATATACGGTTAATCTTATGGATTTCCTAGAAGAGAGATATGGAAATGAATTTGATAAGTTAGAAAAAATATGCTTTGTGGGTGGGGGAGGCTATTTTATAGATCCTAAATACTCTAAAAATATACAAACTTTTCAAATTTCAGAGTACTATAATGCTATTGGAAATTTAGTAGGTTAAAGGATAAACATGAAACTAAAAAAACTACATAAAGATGCAATTTTGTCTAGCTGCGCAACAGAAGGAGCTATGGCTTTTGGCATATATACATACTCCAAAAGAGCATGGGCTATTCATTTTCTCAAGGAGTGGACACGGCTTCAACGACAAAGTTTTGAAACCGTAGAAGAGTTAAGCGATACAAAGCGTGGGTCTAAGGGTTTTGGAAGTACAGACGAAAGGAAAGACTTATGAAAAAAACTATCTTTTTTTTGTTTCTAACAACTATATTGTTTGCTAGTAGCTACGAAGAGGGAATGAAACTATTCAACAAGCGTGATTATGCTGCTTCTTTTGAGATATTCACAGAGCTTGCTTTCGCTGATGATCCCAAATCTCAAACGCAAATTGGCTTCATGTACCACAAGGGATATGGAGTTCAAAAAAATTTACACTCTGCGGAAAGATGGTATAGAAGAGCTGCAAAACTAGGAGATACAGAAGCACAATTCTATTTGGGTTTGATGTATCATGTTGGCGAAGGAGTAGGTCAAAATTTTTCTAAAGCCTTTGGTTGGTATGAGCTAGCTGCATTACAAGGACATGCAGGTGCACAAACTAATCTTGGCTACATGTATCGCAAAGGGCAAGGTGTATATGTTGACAACAACAGAGCAAAAGAGTGGTATGAAAGAGCCGCATCAAAAAATCATGCAGACGCACAATACAATCTTGGAATTATGTACGAAAATGGATACGGTGTCATCAAGGATTTTTACAAGGCAAAGCAATGGTTTATCAAGGCATGCAAAAATAGACATAACGAGTCCTGCGATATAGTTGACGAGTACAAAAGACGAGGTATGGGTAAGTATGAGTTTGAAGGTTTTTTTGGACATTGATACTTGCTACATCCAAAGTACACTAGGGGCAATAAAATGTCCCTAGTGTTTTATGTGCTTCTTGATGTGAAGTATTGATAATAGGCGAAATGCTTGCTTTGAGTTTTCACAAAATATCGTTTTTAGAGGATTTTAAATAAAAGAAAAATTGCAGTTATAATTGTTGTGAAGTTGTGCCCAAGAGGTAGCCGCCTCTTGGGTAAATTTAGAGCTTCAAAGGGTTCTTTATGAACTCAATAAATTTAATAGTCGCAATTATAACACTTTTGTGCTTAATTGTCACCAGAGCCTTTTAAGGCTCTCCCCCTTTCACTATAAAAAGGGGGATAAGGTTAGTAGAAAAGCACATAAAACAAGTGAGCTAACCTTATCTTTAAAGATGATGGTTTCTGGCCTTGATGAGTTAAAGATTATGATAAACTATATTTTTACTTGCCAAAAGAAGCAATAAAATGCTTAAAAGGATTAAAATGACAGCCCCATATAGCAGTGGCGATATTCGAAAATATGGCTTACAAATCAACAAGGTTTACATTGAAGATTGCCTCATAGGCATGAAAAAAATAAAAGATAAGTCTATTGATATGATTTTATGTGACTTGCCTTATGGCACTACTCAAAACAAATGGGATAGTCTCATACCGCTAGATAAACTATGGGAAGAGTATGAAAGAATCATTAAAGATACTGGAGCCATTGTTTTAACATCGCAAGGACTATTTACTGCAAGATTAATATTAAGCAATGAAAAACTATTTAAATATAAAATAGTTTGGGAAAAATCTAAAGCAACAAATTTTTTAAATGCAAAAAAACAACCACTGCGCAAACACGAAGATATATGTGTTTTTTATAAAAAACAACCACTATATAATCCTCAAATGAGCGAAGGAGAACCGTACAACAAAGGTACAAGAAAAAATCAACTGACAGGAAGCTATGGAGATTTTAATCCAATTGAGGTTAAAAGTGATGGTAAAAGATATCCAACGGATGTAGTATACTTCAAAACTGCAGAAAGCGAGGGTGAAGTTTACCATCCAACCCAAAAGCCAGTAGAGTTAGGTAGATATTTAATAAGAACATACACAAAAGAAGATGATATTGTTCTTGACAACACATGCGGAAGCGGAAGTTTTTTAGTGGCTGCTGTATTAGAGAAAAGAAATTTTATTGGATTTGAAAAAAATAAAGATACTCATCTGTTTAAAAAAGAAAAGATTTGCTATTTAGATGTATGCAACAACAGATTAAAAAAAGCCATGGAGAGAACATAGCAATGTCAAAGGTAGTTTATAATGAGCGAAGCTGGGCAATCGATATTATTTCTGAAATTGCGCTCTACTCTTCTACGAGAAATAAAATAATTAAAAGAGCTGGTGGAGAAAGTACTATAAACACTGGTACAACAAGACTTTTTCCTGATGTGCTATTGTACGGAGAGAACAGCGATATTCTCATGGGATGGGAACTTAAAATGCCAGATACATCTATTTCTGATCAAGATTTTATAGATAATGCTGTCATGAAAGCAGAAATATTACGATTGAATAGTTTTCTTTTATGGAATGGAATAATTGCCGTACTGTACAAATTAAATAATAGCACCTATGAACCATTTAAAAGCTGGGGCACTTCGCATAATGGGGCACTTAAAAATAGAGTTACAATAGGCGCCAATAGAACTTTATGGACTACTTCATTACATGAAATTTTAAAAGATTTAAATACATTTTTAGAATCTGGAGATATTAAAAAAAGACCTCTAATCGAATCCTTTAAGGATAGTAATATTATTGATTTTATCCTAAAGAACAGCGAAGCCAATGCCAGTGCATTAGAAACAGCAGCACAATTAGACTATCTTTTTGGGGTAGAAGCAAATGTGTGGTGGAGGGTATCGCAACATGAATATCCACAACATGGGAAATGGGAAATTTTATCTGAAATTATACTTGTAAATTGGATTCATAAATTTTTATTTGCACATATTTTAACAGCGTTCAGAGATGAAGCAAGCACAGTTTATGAGATTGACCACAGCACTACTGCATTGGACGCAATTGATATTTTTCAAAAAATTTCTTCAACTTGTGATTTTTGGAATATATTTCAACCACAACTAGGCGAAGAACATATTCTAGAGAGTTCATGGGATGAGATTATACAACTAAACCAATTATTAAAAGATATTGAGCTAGCATCAATAGGACAGGAGCTCTTGCAAGGATTGCTAGAAAATATAATTTATACTTCGAAAAGAAAAATAGCTGGACAATATACAACACCAATGTTTCTAGCTAGATTGCTTGTGTTGTTAACACTAACCGACAAAAGAAAAACGATACATGATCCTTGCTGTGGAACAGGCACTATAGCAAGAGCAGCATATGATATAAAAAAAGAATCTGGAATAAGTCCTAAAGAAGCACTATCTACTGTGTTTGCTAGTGACAAAGTAGCATTTCCTTTACAAATGGCAACATTGGCTATTTCCGAGCCTATAAATATAGGTGAAACTATTCAAATATTCAAAAAAGATTGTAGTGAAATAGTGTTGGGCGAGAACATAGAGCTTAGAGATCCTTTCATTGGCTCACTAATTTACAGACCATATACTTCAATACAAAACATAACTTCAAATTTACCTTTTATTCAGCAAGAGGATTTAAGATTTTTAAACCCAGACATACAAGCTAAAATCAGTACATTTCTAACAGAACAGCTAGGCAATATTGATATGCTTAGTAAAAAAAGTGATCTGTATGCCTATTTGCCATTTGTGTTTTGGAATATTTTGGCCGAAGATGGAAGGCTTGGAATTATTATATCAAACTCATGGCTAGGAACAGAGTGGGGGGTTACCTTCAGAAGATTATTGACTAAATTTTACAGAGTTGAGTATATTTTAACTGCTTATAATAATCGTTGGTTTCAAAATGCAGATGTAGTAACTAATATTGTGATTTTATCCAAAAGAAATACTCCAATTGAGGAGCCTGAAGAATC
>LFRM01314442.1_pt1 | contig 15631 bp, 12 predicted proteins | sample 618341 | NCBI WGS metagenome assembly LFRM01 (sample SAMN03654438, study PRJNA283298) | anaerobic digester metagenome | isolation source: pool of bioreactors CSTR01a, CSTR02a, and CSTR03a thermophilic anaerobic... | place: Denmark: Kgs. Lyngby | collected 2014-05-21 | reverse complement strand
CTTCCCTTGCCAGGAATGCGAAACAATCAAATTAATGCGTAGTCAACTAGATGTTTAACCCCTAAAACAAGAAAAGGCACTGCAAATCGAAGATCCCGATATTTTCGGGAGATAACAAAAACACGGTAAACTTAAGTATCAACGAGTTTGAAAAACTGATTTTATCGGAAGCTTCTGAAAGTGAAAAGAATAACGCTTAGGTGGTGTAGCCCGTGAAGGCTGTATGACAAAAACTAAAACAAGTTATTATAAACTATCTTATCTATTAACGAGAAGATTTAATACATTTACAATTATGTTAGAAGAATTAAATTATCAAGAAATGAGTGAAGTTAAAGGTGGGTCATCTATTTCTAAAGAGGAGTATTGCGCACAAATAAAAATGTTCATAACTACCCAACAATTAGATGATGGCGCTCTTGATGGTGCCTTAATTGGTTACGCTAGAAATTGTGTTGATTAAAAGAGTTCAAAGAGTTAGAGGTTAAAACCTCTAACTCTTTGATTTATTGGAGTGATTTTTATCAATATGATTTATACTTTAGCTAACACTTATATTTATACTTTAGCTATGCTTTTTTAAACAATTTGTTTAAGTATTCTGTTTGGGTACTTTGATTTAGAGCAAATTGTTTAAATTTTTTGTAGGGTTCCCAACATTCAATGCAGTTTGTGTTTAGAAAATAAAACAGTGTATTTTTAATTAGTGGAAAATGATTATAAATATAAATTACTATGGAAAAAATGATTTATTTCCTATTGTTCTTATTGATTCCTATTCTTGGTTTTTCACAAAAAAAACTGGACAATGCTTATCTGAAGTGTCAGTATGAATATATATGGAAGCAGGACACATTAAGTGGTAAAACAAGAGATGATTTGTTGATTTTACAAGTTGGAGAAAACCTGTCTAAGTGTTATAGCTACTATAGCAATGAAGTGGATTCTATAATGGCTCTCCCTAATGGGGATGAACTCTGGACACAAATATTTGAAGCAGAACTTAAGAAAAAAGGTGTAGCTGCAAGAAATTTTCCACGAAAACGTATGAGGACCTACGTCTATAAAAACTATCCCTCAGGAAAAATGACTGTAACAGATGGGGTCTCATTACAAGATTTTATATACGAAGATGAATTAAATGCTCAACAATGGGAAATAAAAGATAGCACCAAAACAATTCTCGATTATCCATGTCAAATGGCAGCATGCAATTTTCGAGGGAGGGAGTGGACTGCATGGTTTACTACAGATATACCCGTAAGCGATGGTCCTTGGAAATTTGGTGGGTTGCCAGGTTTAATAATGGAAGCTTACGACAAAGGGAATCAATATGTATTTACTATTGTTGGTTTGCAAAAGCTGGAGAGTGAGCCAATTATATTTAGAGAAAGCTATCTTCCTGCTAAAAGGTTCGAAAAAACTAATCGGCTCGATTTTTTGAAAGCAAATAAAGCATCCCTGATGGATTTGAATGGATACTTTGAAATGGAAACGGGTATTGATCTGAGTGAAGGAAATCCACCCAAGATTATGCGCTATGACTTATTGGAGTTGGATTATAAATAGTTGAAGAATGCTATGAAAAAGATTTTCACACTTATTTGTTTGCTGGTAACTGTTTCGGCTGTTATCTCACAAGAGAACGTATTGGACAATGCTTATCTAAAATGTCAGTATGAATATATATGGAAGCAGGACACATTAAGTGGTAAAACAAGAGATGATTTATTGATATTGCAAGTAGGTGAGAATATCTCAAAGTGTTATAGCTACTACAGTAATGAAGTGGATTCTTTAATGGCACTTCCGAATGGAGATGAAATTGCAATGAAAATGATTAGCGATGCGATGAAGAGTGACGATTTTATGAAAGGTCTTTATCCTCATAAACGTCTAAAAACGTATATTTATAAAAACTACCCACAAGGAAATATAACTGTAACAGATGGATTGTCAATGCAAGATTATATCTACGAAGATGAATTAAACGCACAACAATGGGAAATAAATGATAGCACAAAAACAATATTAGACTATCAGTGTCAAATGGCGATATGTGATTTTAGAGGTAGAGGGTGGACAGCTTGGTTTACCACAGATATTCCCGTTAGCGATGGACCCTGGAAATTTGGTGGATTGCCAGGTTTAATAATGGAAGCTTATGATAAACGGAACCAATATGTATTCACTATTGTTGGTTTGCAAAAGATGGATGACGAGCCTATTTTCTTTAGTGAAACTTACGTTGGCAGTAAACGATTTGAAAAGACAAGTCGAATAGATTTCCTGAAAGCAAAGAAAAGATATTTGATGGATATGGGTGGCTACATTGAAATGGAAACGGGTATTGATCTGAGTGGAGGAAATCCACCCAAGATTATGCGTTATGATTTGTTGGAACTCGATTATAAATAGATTATGCAACAAAACTCTTACCTTACTTCTCTACTTTCTCGTTACCTGAAGTTAATGGGCGTCAAGTTCCAAGAAAAAGAATTGGAAATGGTCTTGCAATCTGCACCCACCTATCCATCGGTATTATCAATTGTTGAATCTTGCAACTACTTTGGATTAAAAACTGCGGCTTATCGGGCAGATTCTTCGAAATTGAAGGCTGAAATACCTGCTATTGTTCATTTTAAAGACGAAACCGAAAAATTTGTTCTACTTAATAAAATGTCAGATGACAAAGTAAATTATTATGATGCAACTATATATAGTAATATTGAATGTTCGTTGAATGAATTTTACAACAATTGGACGGGCATTATTATTATATCTAAGAAGAACAAGAATAGTGTTCAAAACAAAAAAAAGTTTACTACAAACATATCTCCAGTGTGGCTTTTAATAGCCTTCTCAATTTGTTGTACATTGTTTTATGGGTTTGAAAGCGCACAAAGCTTAACCCTTTTATTATATACTATAGGATTATTAACATTAAAATTTATAGGTCTGTGGCTATCTATTGTTCTAGTTAGGCATGAAATAGGTAGTACACATTCTGTTTTCGATGAATTTTGTCATAAAAGAGAATCCTTTGATTGTGAAAAAGTTATAAACTCTAAAGCCTCTCAGTTATTTAATTTGGTTACGTTAGCAGATTTAGGTTGTGTTTATTTTGTTATGGGAATAATTTCTCTGATTTTGGGTGTGTTTTCAGGTTTGTTGTATTATATAGTAACAATTATATTTTATATTTCTGCTTGTTGCATTCCCTTTATTCTGTTCTCTGTGTTTTATCAAAAAATTGTAGTAAAGAAATGGTGTCCTTTATGTTTAAGTGTAATGGGAATTATTTTGTTAGAGAATATTCTTTTTTTGTTTTATGGCCAAACAAGACTTAATTTCACAGCTTTCCATCCATCCATTATATTAATGTTGTTTTCTTTTATAAGTAGTCTTATAGCACTTCAATGGATAAAACAATCAAGTAAGAATAGTTATAAATTATTTAACACAATCAAATCTCAATTAAAACTAAAGCGTAACCCTATTATATTTGCTTCTCTTTTTGGACACGAAGCTTTCTCTTCTCTTCCCAAAGATGATTCCTTTATCATTGGAGAAAAAGAATCTGCCATAACTATTACAACGTTATTAAGTCCTTTTTGTATTCCTTGTAAAAAAACTGCAAATGAAATAATTGAATTGATAGAACGTTATCCTCAACTGATACAATGGCATATAAGATTAGATGGTGTGACTTCATCGGAATATGCTGAAATTAATAAAATTCAACTTAATCTGGTTGAGCTATACCACAAAGAAGACTCAAGCAAGGTTAAACTAAGTATTATTAAAGACTGGTTTAAAGAGCAAAATTTTGAATCTTTTTCAAAGGAGCATGCAATTAAATCAATTACAAAAGAGAGTATTAGTTTTTTTGCTCAGCATGTTAAAAACAATAGCATGTTGAAAACAAATAAAGTGCCTACAGTCTGGATAAACAATTGTACTCTACCTCAAGAATATTCAATTAAAGATATCCCTTTTCTTTTGACAAATATGAATGCTTTATTGAAAGTAACTATGTAAATATGAAACTAAAATCGATTCTTGCACCACTACTTTTTCTTCTATCATTGAGCACGACTTATGCTCAATCAGTTGAATTGTCAGGAGCCGTTACCGATAAAGCTACTGGCGAAACGATGAGTGGAGTTTTAGTAACCATTCGCCCAGCGGGTACAACCAAAGTTGTTCAGTTTACACAAACATCAATAGAGGGTAGTTTTACAATAAAACTCAACACATCGCCTCAAAACTATGAGTTGCATTTTTCGATGATGGGATTTGCTCCAAAGACAGTTCCTTTGAAAGCTGACCAAACGGTTTATAATATTAGGCTATCTGAGAAAGCAACGGAGCTGAAGGAAGTAATTGTTCATGCACCCAGCATTCATCAGCGAGGCGACACCATTACCTACATAGTGTCTAAATTTGCCGATGCACAAGACAAGTCGCTTGCCGATGTGTTGAAAAAGATGCCAGGCATTGAGGTAGAGAAGAGTGGAGCCATCAAATACAACGGCGTTGCCATTAATAAATTTTATATAGAGGGGAAAGATATGTTGGGAGGGAAATATGGAATTGCTACAAACAATATCCATCAAAAAGATGTGGGAAGCATAGAAGTGATGGAGAACCATCAGCCAGTGAAAGCTTTAGAGGATATATCTTTTTCTCAAAACCCGGGAATTAATGTACGATTGAAAGAGGATGCTAAAGCCCGATGGGTGGGAACTATGAAAGCGGGTGCTGGTTTTATGCCCTTTTTGTGGAATGCAGAAGTAGCTTTGATGCGTTTCAAAAAGAAGTCGCAAACACTCAATACCTACAAAACCAACAACATTGGCAGTGATATAATACGTGAGACAATGTCTTTTTCGGTAGATGATTTTCTTTCGCAATTTGGCAAGGACTATCGTTTGGCAGAACACATTAGTGTGCGCCCCTCCATGCTCTCCGACATTGATGCACAACGTGCTCGCTTTAACAAAACACACCTGTTTACTACCAACAACTTGTGGTCGCTAGGAAAAAATTATGACCTAACATCGCAAATAACCTACAGCAACAACCGTATAACGTCAGACAACTCAACACGCACATCCTACTTCCTGCCCGACTCAACGGTATTGACCGATTTGTCGGAACATGCTTATAGTAAAGAGAACAGGCTATCGGGTGACGTTACTCTCAGAGCCAATACAAAAAAGCTATTTTTGGAAAACAAACTGCTTGCAGATTTGCGCTGGAACGATAGTGAGATGGATATTACAGGAACGTTCCCCAATAGTCAAACAGCTACTACAACACATCGCAAAATATCGAACGATTTAAAACTCATCAAACGTTCTGGTCGAAAAGCATTCACCATAAACTCTTACAACCTCTATCAAGTGAAACCACAAACACTTTCTGTGGAAAGAGAAAATGAGAGAGCAGTGTCAAGCGATTGAATCATCGGCTTTTTTCACCAACACCAACACCTCACTGTCGTTTTATGTGAATCCGATTACCATATCAATGAAATTGGGTGTTGTGGGTGTTGTTCGCTCCATGGAGAGCAATCTCACTGGTGTGTCTGATACGCTTGGTAGATTGGATAATGATTTGTCTATGCGCTATATGAACCTCTATGTGTCGCCAGAAATGGAATACAAGAAAAGTGGTTTTGAAGCCAAATTTAGTATGCCTATATCATACATTCCCTATCGCTATACCGATAACTTAACGGAGAAAGATCATAACGAAGATAAAGTTATGCTCTCGCCTCGCCTGTTTATGCGCTATCATTTTACCTCCCGACTGTCAGCATCCGTTTCAGGCAAATATGCACGAACACCATTGTCGGAGCAGTCGTTTTACGATGGGTTTATTCTAAACAACTATCGCAACCTATCGCAAGGCTATATTGATTATAAAACAGGAAACAGCAAATCGGCAAATTTAAGCATCCGATATCGCAATCCGTTGAAATCCCTCTTTGTGAATGGTAGTGTTATGCGTTCTTGGAACTATTCACCACGCGTCTCCAACCGTTATTTTCTCAACGAATACCTCTTGAACAGTTATATCTCGCAAGACAATCGCTCTGATATGTGGCTAGCAAGTGGCAATATTAGTAAAGGATTAGAAGCCATCAAAGGGATTGTCTCGTTACGCTCTTCATTCTCAAATTTTGAAGGAGCAACATTTCAAAATGAAATAGAATCGACTTATGCTTCCGATAGTTGGAGCATAACACCTAAAATAACAAGTCGTATTGCCCAATGGTGGAACGTGTCGTATGAGTTGACTTTTGCACAAAACTGGTTGAGGATGAAAGATGTTGATAGGGTGTCGAGCTATAAAAATATATCGCAACAGCTTTCTAGCTATTTCACCCCAAGCAAGAAATGGTATTTGCAGCTAACAGGCGAGCACTATTACAACGAAATTACACAAGATGTTTCTAAGCACTTTCTGCTTGCCGATGCAGAGTTTACCTATAGCTTCACAGGGGGATGGGAGTTTAACCTGCTTGTGCGGAATATTTTCAATCAAAGCGTTTATAGTTATACTAGCTACGACGGACTCACATCAATGAGCCGGGAGTATCAGATTCGTCCTCGCAATATGGTTGCGAGTGTGTTTTTTAGGTTTTGAGACTAAATGAAAATGAAAAATAGAAAATTCATCTTTGTGCGCCAACCCGATGCCATGGACTGCGGCCCCGCATGTTTAAGCATGATTGCTGAACATTACGGAAAGCAATATACGTTGGAGTATTTGAGCGATAATTGCTTTAACTCTTAATATAAGTGTGCATGGTGTGAATATGGGACGCACCAATATCCGAAAGAAAATGAACCTGCACACAAAAGGAGTCGATTTTTGTGAGGTGCTAGAAGAAAGATATACTCAAAACAGTTAGTTTATCCACCCTTTCACCAAACCTCAAGTCTCTAAAAAGTTATATATGGCTTATACCTCTTATTTGCAATGTGCTTATAAACAGTCATCTATAGGATGCTGAATGTTAAAGTACTTATACCTTACTTATACCCTATTGTTTATACAAACAATATAGACTAGGTTTACATTGTAATTAAAAAAAATGTAAAGACATGAAAAAGCAAACTATTTTAATCTTGTTATTGGGACTTCTTCTTCCTTGTGTGATATATGGTTCTTTAAATTCTTTTTCTTCGATGGAAAAGGATAAAACAGATATAATTGAATTAAAAGGAGATTTAAACCACCCCAAAGAGATACGTGTTGCTAATTTTGGATCAACAATCATTACAGCTGAAAGACAGGGTAATATTATTGTTGTACTATTTAAAGAATCATTGGGCAATATTCAAATTACAATTACAAATGAAATGGGTGAAGAAGTTTACTTTCAAAAAGTAAACACTACGGCACAACCCCAAGTTACTATACCTTTACTTACCTTGCCAAGAGGCTCTTACACCATTATTTTTAGTAATGACAGTGGAGGTATGATGTATGGAGATTTTATGATGTAAATATACTTATACAATAATATAACTACGGATTCAGAACTCGTAGCTTTCTATAGACTTTTTTTGAAAGGTCAAAGAGATTAAAAGCCTTCCCTTGCCAGGAATGCGAAACAATCAAATTAATGCGTAGTCAACTAGATGTTTAACCCCTAAAACAAGAAAAGGCACTGCAAAGATAACAAAAACACGGTAAACTCAAACAACAACGAGTTTGAAAAATTGATTTTACAGGAAGCTTCTGAAAGCAAAAAATGCAATAAGGTTGTGTAGCTGTCGAGCTGTATGAAAATAAACGAGAAAGTCGAATTATTTATAAATTTTTCTGAAACTTGATGAAACTATACATAGGTGGAGGAATAATAAAAAAGAAGACAAATATGAAGACAGATAAAAAATCACTTGAAATTATAAAATTGGACAGTGAGATTATGGATTGCTTTGAAAGCGACGAAGAGTTAGCTGTAATTAGTGGAGGAAAAGGAATTATAGAAACTATTGTAGATTTTATAAAAGATCTTATAGGCGGTAATGAGAATTGTGACTGCCCCAATTATGGGTGCTAATGGTGATGATCTAAAAGTTAAAATAAGTTCAATGTTATATGCTGAACTTATTTTTAAATTTATAATATAATGAAAGAAAGTTATTATAATTACTATATTCCTCAAGAGAGAATTGTTTTATTTTACAATTCATTTAGCGATGCTTATTTAGTATTAAATAAAAAAAAGATTGATTCTTTTTTTGCTGATGACAAGTTAAATATATCACAATTGAAAGGTGATTCTCCAAATATCTTTACTACTCTTAAAAATAATGGGTTCCTTGTAGATAAGGATGTTGATGAAGTTGCTTTATATGAAAACTTATGTCTTAGAAGCCGATTTTCAAAAAAGATTTACGACTTAACCATTAATCCAACATTAGACTGTAATTTAAAATGTTGGTATTGTTATGAAAGTCATATACCAAAATCTAAAATGTCGAATGAAGTTTTAGAGAATATAATAAATCACTTAAGATATAAGCTTTCAATTGAGCCTTTCGAATCTTTAAACTTAAAGTTTTTTGGTGGAGAGCCACTATTAAGCCCTCAAATAATAATCAAACTTATTGAAAAAATAAAAGAGTTATCGAAAGAATATATTTTCAAAATTCATATCCATTTTACAACTAAAGGAACTGTAATTTCAAAGAGCTTATTAGCTAAGTTAAAAGATTATGATGTATCTTTTCAAATTACTATCGACGGTAATATAACAAATCATGATTCTATCAGAATAAGAAAAAATAATGGGAAAGGAACATATTCTTCAATCATTAAAAATGTAAAACGTATTAATGATAAATTGGAAAATAGTTTTGTAAATATTCGTATTAATTTCTCTAATGAATCATTTGTTCAATTGGAATCACTTGTTCACGATTTGGATTTTTGTAACAGAAAGAAAACGGTTTTATCTTTGCAGAAAATATGGCAACTTGATAACAATACAATTAATAAGTCTCGTCTTTTTGAATTTATTCGATATGCAAATAAAAAGAAGTTTCTTGTTCGTTATATGGAATTTAACAATCGTTTGGGAGTAGTATGCTATGCCGATATGTACAATCAAGCAGTAATCAATTATGATGGTAAAGTTTTTAAATGTACTGCAAGAGATTTTATTGATGAAAACAGTGAAGGTGTTTTAACTAAAGAAGGTGTCATTAATTGGAATACTGAGAAACTCATGAATAGGTTAAATATTCGGATTGCTTCTAACTGCGAAAGATGTAAACTCTTGCCTTCGTGTCCAGGAATTTGCACTCAGAATCGATTAGAAAGTAAAAAAGAAATTTTGTGTGCATTAACAGATGAGTTTACTATACAAGATTATATCATTCACAATTTTAATAACAAAATACTGGAAGCTAAAATTAAAGCTTCATAAAAAACTTAATAGATATGAAAACAAAAATTACACTTGTAGCATTGCTACTCACAATCTTCACAATTAATACTGTAAAAGCTCAAAGTAAACTCTTTTTCTCGGGATACGTATTTTATGAAAACAGTTCGGAAAAACAGATCATGATACCTTTTGCAACAATTAAGTTTTATGAGGTTAATAACCCCGATAAAATTGCGGCTGTAACTATCTCGGAAACTAATGGTGGCTATAAACTAATGGACTTAGACACCTTCAATAAATATATAGTAAAGGTGAGTGCGCCAGGTATTAATGAACAAACATTTATTTCGAGGCCCAATAGTGGAAAAATAAAATCTGGAAATATCTCCGTTCATATTCAATTGGTTGTTGATGAAGGATATGAAAATCCTGTAGAGAAACAATCATTTACGCCCGATACGTTTGAAAAAAATAAAGACCTAACACTTGTTCAGATGATTGAGTTGCTACCAGAATTGGAGGTGATTAGTAATGATATAATGACTAAAGATGGAGGGTCGGTGCGTTTGATGGTAAATGGGTTTAATTCAGAGGCAACTGTTTTTTCTCAACTCAAAGACTACCCCGTAGTCGATCTCGTAAAAAGTATGGATTATTATGATTTATCAGATTACGAAGGTTCTTTGTATGACGGAGTGTTAAATGTTAGATTGAATGCAGGAGAAGAAGCTTTAGCTCCTAATTTTAGAGCAATATCTTTAAAGCCATACAATAAATAACCAGTATCATAAAAAAACGATGAACACGTTTGCCCCTCACTAATAAAAGACAGTAAAGAATGAAACGTATTATATTCCTCTTTTTATTATCAATTGTTGTATCCACCCACCTTTCTTCGCAGGTTGAGATGCGTGGAACAATTACTACATTAGATAACGATAAACCCACTCCTGTAGAATTTGCCAATATAGTTTTGTATAGTGCATCGGATACTACAAAGATGATTGCCGGCACTGTAAGTGACCTAAATGGCAACTACTTGTTTGAATATCTGGAGATGGGACGTTATCATCTTGTAATTTCATATTTGGGGTATAAAACACTGTCTCAACAAATGCGTGTAGTAATGCCTTCGAGTGGTGGTTTTCTGAAAAGAGACTTTACATTGGAGCAAGATACTCAGATGTTATCAGAAGTAACGGTAGAGGGGCAGTTACGCCGTCAGTATATTGATAAAGCCAGCTATACTTTTACATCAAAAGATGTGAAGTCGGCACGTTATTCTAAAGACTTGCTTCAGAAACTTCCTGAGTTGATGATTGATGCACAATCACAAAACATAAAGACGTTGAAGGGGGGCTCGCTACTCATTCTTATAAATGGAGTTGCCTCTACTGACAATGACTTGAAGCTGCTTCCGCCCGACAAAGTGTTACGTGTGGAGTATTACGATTTTCCTCCTGCTCGCTATGCGGGAGCTGGTGCAGTAGCAAATATCATCACTCGCTCGTTGAGCGATGGATATGGTGGAGGTATTGATTTGTCACACGCTGTAACTACAGGCTTTGGCAATGATAATGCATACTTTGGGTATAACCGAGGACGAAATCAGTTTAAAATAGAGTACCATATAAGCTATCGTGATTACAGAAAAAGGGAGAGCGAAAATATTTACAGATACACCTTAAATGATGAAGCACGTGAAAGTTCTTACTTTATGAAAAATAAATTTGGCTATACTACCCATACAGTCGGACTGAAATACACCAACCAATTGATAGATGATTATATTTTTCAGGTGACTTTAAGGCCTAACTTTGAGACACGTTTTAATGATGGCACGTCGGATATAACCAATACTCTTAGTGATCAAAAAAAATCTTATAAAGGAACAAACGAAAACAATACAACAATTTTAAGCCCTGTGGCAGACATTTATTATTGGAAAGCACTACCCAACCAAAGCGAAATATCTGCAAACATAGTTGGAACAATGTTTCGTACATCTGTAGAGGAAAATGCCTATGAATATCTACAACCTTCGCAGGAACAAACCCTAAAAGATGAGATGAGGCTTGAAAATCGTAAGCAATCGCTTATTGGTGAAGTGGCATATACAAAAAAGCTGGGTCGTACGGGTTGGAATTCTGGCTATAGGTTAGAGACAAGTTGGCTTGATTCGGATATAGATAACCTACTTGGTTCTTTCAACTATGATTCGCGCTACACACAACAATACGTATATAGTGAACTGTCGGGGATGAAAAGTAAATTGCTCTATCGAATCAGTCTGGGAGGTAAGTATCTAACAAACAAAAGCTACTCAAACGAATACAATCAGTTTGTATTTACACCATTGGCAATGTTGGGTTACCGAATAAACAACCATAACACACTTCGCTTACTACTACAGCGAGATTCGAAATTACCATCAGTGTCAGATTTAAGTAACAATGCACAAGTTATCACTTCTGATATTATTTCAAAAGGTAACCCATTGTTGCAAAATGCAACACAAACAGTAGCAGGACTAATATATACACTCAATAATAAATTTTTGAATTTGAATACAGGAATAGTGTATAGTTATACTGACAAAGCCATTAATCAATACTTCACACACGATGATGACAAAAATTACATTGCACTGACAAAAGAGAATGCTGTGTATGCACAAGAGTTTGGTGGTTATGTAACTGGTCAGTTAAAACCTTTTGGCACTGATATCTTTTCCATTAGAACATCTGCACAGTTTGTGCGTCAAAAATTAAAAAGCAATCTTGTGGGAAGTATATCCAACTGGTATGTTCCTATTGATATTTATGCAGTGTTTCAAACCAACAAATGGATGCTCTCCTATGAATATAGATTTACATCAAATAATTTAGAAGGTGCCTACTTGGTGCAAGATGAGAACAAGTCAAACTTTACAGCACGTTACAAATACAACAATAGATTATCGTTTTCTGCAGGTATGCTTTGGACATTTACACCTTCACGCTACTATCAAGAAACATTGCCTGGAAGCATTGCTTACCATCAGCGCGACACAAAGATTTTTGATAACAAATCAATGATAATATTGGGGGTGAGTTGGAACTTTAATAAAGGTAAGGATTATTCTACTAAACGCACATTGATGAATGAGGATAAAGATGCGGGAACATTTTAATTGAGATTATGAGAAACTTTCCTTTCACCCGCCAACCTGATGCCATGGACTGCGGTCCCGCATGTCTTGCCATGATTGCTGAACATTACGGAAAGCGGTACACATTAGAATATTTACGCGATAATTCTTTTATCGGCCGTGACGGAGTGTCGTTATTGGGCATCAGCAAAGCTGGTGAAAAATTAGGTTTCCGTACTGTAGGTGGACGTATTACATTTGAAAAGTTAGCCGAAAAAGCAATACTCCCATGCATTGTGCATTGGAAACAAGATCATTTTGTGGTGGTGTATAAGATAAAGAAAAAACGAAATGGTTATGAAATACATGTTGCCGACCCTGGTAAAGGACTGCTTATTTATACAAAGGAGGAATTTTGCTCTCATTGGATAAGCACACAAACAAAAGGTGAAGAAAAAGGCGTGGTTTTGCTCTTAGAGCCTACTAATCTTTTTTACGAACAAGATGGTAATAATGTTCCCTCGCAAAACCGTCTCAAGTTTCTATGGAAATACATTATAAAGTATAAACGCTTTTTTAATCAATTGGTACTTGGGCTATTTATTGGCAGTATCCTTCAACTTATTTTTCCGCTTCTCACGCAAGCCATTGTAGATACAGGAATTCAGGGAAAAGATATCCATTTTATCTGGCTAGTGCTTATTGCGCAAATGATGTTGCTATTTAGTCGCACCACAATCGATTTTATTCGTCGTAAAATATTGTTGCATATCAGCACGCGTATCAATGTGTCGCTTATTTCAGACTTCTTTATTAAACTAATGAAGTTGCCCATGAAGTTTTTTGATACAAAACTAACAGGCGACCTCCTGCAACGCATCGAAGACCATAGGCGTATAGAAAACTTTCTTACTAATCAAACTATTACTATCATTTTTTCGGCATTCACGTTTATCATCTTCTCTGTTGTATTGTTTATTTACCACGTTCCCATTTTTATTGTGTTTATTATAGGCAGTACTGTATATGGTATCTGGATTCTGGTGTTCTTGAAAAAGCGGCGCTTGTTGGATTACAAAATGTTTGAACAACAGGGTATCAACCGAAACGTGGTATATCAACTAATCACTGGTATGCAAGAAATCAAACTGCAAGGTTGCGAACAGCGCAAACGGTGGGAATGGGAAGATGTACAAGCCGATTTGTTTGATGTGAATATGCAATTACTCAACTTACGACAAAACCAGGAAGCAGGTGGAATCTTTATCAACGAATTGAAGAATATTTTAGTTACGGTGTTGGCTGCAACCGCTGTGATTGGTGGCGATCTCACGTTGGGGATGATGCTCTCCATACAATATATTATTGGTCAACTTAATAGTCCGGTGGAGCAAATTATGGGCTTTATTTATCAATGGCAAGATGTGAGCATCAGTCTCGATCGCATGAACGAAATACATACGCAAAAAAATGAAGAGAACGAGGATCGCAATAAAACACAAATATCGGATGTGAATGCAGACATACATATTCAAGATCTTTGCTTCAAGTATGACGGCGCTCGTCCGGATTATGTGCTGAATGACATCAACCTTACCATTCCAAAAAATAGAGTAACAGCCATTGTGGGAGCTAGCGGAAGTGGAAAAACTACGTTAATAAAACTGATGCTAGGATTTTACGAACCTAACCAAGGCGATATTTCTATAGGCAATGAAAACTTATCGACATTCAACTTGACATGGTGGCGCAGTCAATGTGGAACAGTAATGCAAGAGGGTTATCTATTTTCAGACACTATTGCTCGAAACATTGCAATTTCTGACGATGATATCGATTTGAAGAGATTGCGTTATGCTGCCCGTGTAGCTAATATAGCCGATTATGTGGAAGCATTGCCACTGGCATATAACACAAAAATAGGACAAGACGGACAAGGAGTGAGCCAAGGACAGCGACAACGTATTTTGATTGCGCGGGTGGTATATAAAAATCCACAATATATCTTTTTAGATGAAGCAACTAATGCCTTGGATGCGAATAACGAGAAAGCAATTGTGGAGAATCTTTCTGAGTTTTACCGTGGAAAAACGGTAATAGTAGTGGCGCACCGACTTAGCACCGTAAAGCATGCCGATCAGATTGTTGTATTGGATGGCGGACAAATTGCCGAAATTGGTACACACGTGGAGTTAACGGCGAAACGAGGGAAATATTATGAATTGGTGAAAAATCAGTTGGAGTTGGGTAATTAGCTTTTGATAAAACACTACGCTACTCTTAATTCTCAGATTTAGGTTTCGTATAACAAATAAAGAATATGGAAGAAAACAAACAAATAGAACTTCGTAGTGAGAAAGTTAGAAATATTATCGGGCAAATTCCACCAATTTTAATAACACATGGAACTATGTTTATCGGATTGGCTTTGCTTAGCCTGTTTCTTGCTGCTGCTTTTATCCCTTATCAGCCTACTATCGATACAGATATTACAGTTTTACAAATGCCTAATGACAAGTTGTATTTTACAGCTAAGATACCACAAAAAGAAATGAACAAACAGTTGCAATTTGTAGGTATATCTGCCAACTCATCAACTGACCTGCCTATACCAATTCATTATAGAATTGAAACTATCTCAGATACTGTTTATTTAGCCAATAATGACTCTTATTATATAGCTACGCTTTACCCAACTAATGATGTTTTAAAAGCTTTTAAAATAAATGACACCATTACTTTGCCTGCTAAAATTGAATTGCAGAAGAAGGCGGTGTTAAAATGGATGATAGAGAAAATGTGGAGATAGGAAACTCTTTCATAATTTATTGAAATAGTATCCAAAAGTTCACGGCGTGTAAATTTGTCTTGCAAAAACTTCTAATAAGATGAGCATCTTTTGGTTATGCTTTTGCAAATCGTTGAAATATAAACGCTAAAACATATGATTTTTTCAAGTTTCGCTAATACTTAAGTCTCTAAAAAGTTATATATGGCTTACACCTCTTATTTGCAATGTGCTTGTAAACAGTCATCTATAGGATGCTGAATGTTAAAGTAGTTATACCTTGCTTATACCCTATTGT
>LFRM01376264.1_pt1 | contig 15636 bp, 11 predicted proteins | sample 618341 | NCBI WGS metagenome assembly LFRM01 (sample SAMN03654438, study PRJNA283298) | anaerobic digester metagenome | isolation source: pool of bioreactors CSTR01a, CSTR02a, and CSTR03a thermophilic anaerobic... | place: Denmark: Kgs. Lyngby | collected 2014-05-21 | reverse complement strand
GATCCATTTTTTCTTGTACTTCTGCTAACGTTAGACAATTTTCTTTTTTGAAAGGTCCGCTTGCTGTCCGAGTCAAACGTGACATGTGTGCCGGATACCCTAATGCCTTACCTAAATCAACGGCCAACGTACGAATATAGGTGCCTTTTCCACACTCTACGGAAAAATCCCAAGATACAGTTTGTTCTCCTTCATTGTAACGAAGTTCACTTGTACGCGTAAAAGAATAGATTACAGCTTCACGCTTCGGACGTTCGACCGTTTCACCTTTACGTGCGTATTCATATAATCGGCGACCATTTACTTTGACCGCTGAGTACATAGGTGGCACTTGAATAATCGTTCCTTCCAGTGTCTGCATCATGGCATCAACAACAGATGCATCTGGCAATTCCGTAATTGGCAGACGCTCTACGATTTCACCGTGTGCATCTTCTGTTTCAGTTGAATAACCCAGAGTTATTTCACCTTCATACGCTTTCCCCATATCGGTCATGAATTCAGCTGCTTTAGTCGCTGCACCCACACAAATAGGTAAAACGCCATCCACTTCAGGATCTAACGTTCCTGTATGACCAATTTTTCTTGTTTTTAATATTCTTCTTAAATGAAAGATGCAATCATGACTCGTCATGCCGCGTTCTTTCCATAGTGGCAAGATACCATTCATCGCCTCTATCCCCCTTTTTTCAACTCGCTTATTATAGCATATATATCGTAAAGAAGGCTGCTTCTATACCTAAAAGCAGCCCACCTCTTATCGTATTACACGCGTCATTATCCATACCCATAGACTCATTCCCAGAATATAAACCAGGTAAAAATAAGTGTGTTTCGTTTTATGTCTAAATAGTTGCATCCCCAAAATACCACCCAAGCCGCCTCCCAAAATACCTAGTATGAGTAAGTATTTTTCGGGTATCCGGTACTTCCGTTTGCGTGCCTTTTGTTTATCGCTATACATGAAATAGAATAAAAGAATATTTGTGATGCCTAACCAGACAAATAAATAATTAGTCGTCATTGCCTTAAGCTTCAAGTCCGCTTTGACGGATAATTTCTACAATAACTGCTGTTGCTTTCTCCATTGCTTCAATCGAAACAAATTCGTAGCGACCGTGGAAGTTTTCGCCACCAGCAAAAATATTCGGTGTCGGCAAGCCCATATAAGTTAATTTCGAACCGTCTGTTCCACCACGAATTGGCTCAATAACAGGTTTAATATCAAGAGCAAGCATAGCTTTTTCTGCTAAGTTAACTGAACGCATATCATCTTTAAGAATCTCACCCATGTTGTAGTAAGAATCACTTAACACAACGGAAATACGCGGTTCGTCGAACTTCTCATTCATTTTGGCTGCTATTGCCAGCATTTTTTCTTTTTTATCTTCAAATAGTTTGCGGTCATGATCACGAATGATATAAACCATTTTACTTTCTTCGACTGTTCCTTCGATGCCGGATAAATGATAGAAGCCTTCTCTATTTTCAGTCTGTTCCGGAACTTCATTCGCTGGTAAGTAGCTGTCATATTCAAGGGCTAATTTCATCGCATTTACCATTGTATCTTTAGCGGTACCCGGATGAACATTCTTCCCTTGAATCGTAACGATTGCTTGCGCCGCATTAAAACTTTCGAATTGCAACTCGCCAACAGGTCCGCCGTCCATTGTATAGGCAAAATCAGCTGCAAAAGATGCTACGTCAAATAAATCAGCACCTCTTCCAATCTCTTCGTCCGGTCCAAACGCTACTTTAATGGTGCCGTGTTTAATGGTGTCATCATTTTTAATGATTTCAATGGCACTCATAATTTCCGCAATACCGGCTTTATCATCTGCACCCAATAACGTTAAGCCGTCTGTTGTGATGACTGTCTGACCGATATAGTTACGTAAATTCGGGAAATCTTTTGGTGAAAGAACGATATTTTTCTCTTTATTTAATACAATTGCTTCCCCATCATAATTTTCATGGATTTGTGGGTTCACGTTCTCTGATTCAAAATCAGCCGTATCCATATGAGCGATGAAGCCAATTGTAGGAATCCCTTCTGCGTTAGCTGGTAGTGCTGCAGTTACGAAACCATTTTTAGGATTATAGGTAATATCAGAAAGTCCGATTTCTTCTAAATGCGGCATAATAATTTCTTTTGCGAACGCTACTTGCGAGGGCGTTGATGGGACAGTTTCACTCTGCTCATCTGAGCGTGTATCATATTTTACATAGGTTAAAAAACGTGACAATAATTTTTCAGTCATTCGTTGGACATCCTCTCAAATTAAATCTCGTGGTCAAAAATAAACGGGTGTGTATTTGTTTGTGATTCGATAATGTCTATTTGCCATAACTCTTCTCGTTTCCACTCTGCTAGCAGCGTTGCTAATTTTGGAATACAGATTTTTTCGATAATATGGCCCGGATCAACAACCATCAAACCGTCTGCCTGCATATCATGAGCTGTGTGATAGTACACATCTCCCGTAATATAAACATCCGCTTTCTGCTTAATCGCATCCGGATAATATTTACCGGCATCTCCACCACATAGAGCCACACGTTTAATTAATATGTTTTCTTTCGATGGTGGAACAACGACCCGTACACCTTTGACATCAAAGGATTCTTTAACATGCGGGATAAACTCAGCGAGTGTCATTTCTTTCGCTAGTTCTCCCACACGTCCCAAACCAAACTTTTCACTTTGCAGTTGGTCAATTGAATACATTTCATAAACGGGTTCTTCGTACGGATGGGAAGCTAATAAAGCCTCCATGACCGCTTCTACGTTTTCTTCTTCTAGGATGACTTCGATGCGTTCTTCTTGAACCATTTCTTGCTTGTTCAATTCACCAATAGAAGGTTGGGCATTTCCAACCGGTGTAAAACGACCGACTCCTTTTACCGAGTAAGAACAATCTTCGTAATCCGCGGAAATTTGGCCCGCTCCTGCGCCGGTAATTGCGCTGCGAACAGCATCAGCATCTTCTTCCGGAACATAAACATTCAGCCGTTTCAATTGCTTCGTACGGGATGGCGCCATGATTTCAACATCATTCAATTGCAGGGCTTCCGCAAGCCAATCATTCATACCGCCGTTCGCATTATCCAAGTTCGTATGTGCGGCATACACGGTAATATCATGCTTAATTAGATCGGCGTACATACGTGTCTGTGGATTTGACAAATCAAACCGCGCTAATGGTTTATAAATCGGCGGATGATGCGCCAAAATAAAATCAACGCCCTTTTCAATCGCTTCTTGAACAACTTCCGGACGAACATCCAGGGTCACCATTATCTTATTGACTGGCCGACTAAGGTCACCAACGTGCAAACCAACCGGATCACCTTTTTCCGCCAACCACAAAGGGACTTTCGTTTCAAAGTATGCTACAAAATCATAACCAGAAAGTTGGGTCATTTTATTTCCTCCTCTATGATTTCAATCATACGTAAGACTTCTGCTTTCTTTTCAGCGATGTCACGGTGTGATTGTTCTAAACTTCGCAGAATATATTCATATTTCTGAATTTCAGACTCCCATTTACGGACAAAGATAGCATTTTTTTCTGACCGTAAGAATTTACCAAATAGATAATCTTCAGACGATAATTTTGAAACCTCTGTTGCGGGTTCAGCAATAATGATTTCATAAATTTTACTATTTTCTTCCAGAATTGTTTCTGTCATAATTTCAAAATTGTTATCTGTCAACCAATGGCGCAGTTTCATTTCAGCGTTATTCGGTTGCAGAATCAGGCGCTTCACATTATCAAGCTTTCCTTCTTCAAAGCCAGCATCCAGGATTCGGGCAATTAAATCGCCCCCCATCCCACAAATTGTGATTGTATCGATACGATCATTTGACTCTATAACCTCTAAACCATTTCCTAATCTTGCTTCTACTGTTCCTTCCAGTCGAGAGGCAGCGATTTGTTTTTTTGCAGAAGAAAAAGGCCCAAGAACCACTTCTCCGGCAATTCCAAATTCGATTAATCCTTTTTGCGCTAGGTTACAAGGTAAATAAGCGTGATCAGATCCGATATCTGCTAATCGCGCTCCTTTTTCGACATAGGATGCAGCAGTTTCTAAACGTTTGGATAATTGATTTTCATTCATTTCTGCTCCTCCTTTCACGTTTGTTTTAACCTATTAATCTTATCAGTTTCTGGCTAAAAAGTGAACTATTGCAACGATTCTTATAAAAAAAGAATGGGATTTTTTTAAAGTTGATTAAAATCCTAGTCTACAAAAAAGTCTGCACAAGTTTTTGATTCTAGCTCATCTTGTGCAGACTTATCATTTTTTCACCACGAACTTATTAACTTATGCAATCTAAAAAAGGCCCGGGAATATCCGGGCCTTCCTGCTTTTACTTTTTTACTCTAAGAAGTCTTTCAATTGTTTTGAGCGGCTTGGGTGACGTAATTTGCGGAGTGCTTTCGCTTCGATTTGACGAATACGCTCACGTGTAACCCCGAATACTTTCCCTACTTGTTCAAGTGTACGGACATTACCATCATCCAGACCGAAACGTAGACGTAATACGTTTTCTTCACGGTCCGTTAATGTATCCAATACTTCTTCTAATTGTTCTTTCAATAATGTTTGAGCAGTATGCTCAGCAGGACTCGTTACATCTTGGTCTTCGATAAAATCTCCTAGATGTGAATCGTCTTCCTCACCAATAGGCGTTTCTAGAGAAACAGGCTCTTGTGCGATTTTCAGGATTTCACGAACTTTTTCAGTCGGCAAGTCCATTTCGGCACCGATTTCTTCTGGTGTTGGTTCGCGTCCTAAATCTTGTAAAAGTTGTCTTTGGATACGAACAAGTTTATTGATCGTTTCAACCATATGTACAGGGATACGGATAGTACGCGCTTGGTCAGCAATCGCACGTGTGATTGCTTGACGAATCCACCATGTCGCATAAGTAGAGAATTTGAACCCTTTTTCGTGGTCAAATTTCTCAACAGCTTTCATCAATCCCATGTTTCCTTCTTGGATAAGATCCAAGAACTGCATACCGCGGCCCACATAACGCTTCGCAATAGAAACAACCAGACGTAAGTTTGCTTCAGCAAGCTCTTGTTTCGCTTCTGGTTCTCCTTGTTGAATACGGATAGCCAATTCTTTTTCTTCATCAGCGCTAAGAAGTGATACACGTCCGATTTCTTTCAAATACATTCTTACCGGGTCATTAATTTTAACCCCTGGTGGAGCTGCTGTATCGTCTTCAATCGGTTCTTCTTTTTTAGTCTTCTTAGCCACTTCGTTGGTCTTTAATTGACGGGCAGTTGGACCACCATCAGCATCAACAACGCTGACCCCGCTATCTTCCATTTTTTGGATTAGTTTATCCATTTCATCGGCATCAAGCTGGAATGGTGTTGCGATTTTATCAGTCAAATCGTCATAAAAGATAGATCCAAGAAGTTTTTGTTCCTTGATTACCTTATTCGTAACTTGCTCGATTGTTTTACCTTGTTCATTTTTTTCTATTGCCATAAAATGATTCCTCCATCCCAGTATGGATTATTTTCTTGCCGTCCGCAATTGTCTGTTCAAGTTGATTATATCAGCTAAAAGGGTTTTTGCCCTCTCTTTGTCATTATTTCGACTCGCTGATTTCATTTCTTGATTCTTCAGACTTAATTCTTTCTGCAAAGATTCGTATCTCAAACTGATAATAATATCACTAATTTCTTGCCTTGAAACCTCAGCTTCAAGCTCATTCATATTTATTTCTGATACAATTTCAGTTAGTTTTTGGTCACGCAGACGATCCAAGAAATGATCGACATGACCCACGGACTGTATCTCGTCGCGGAAAGCACTGTATAAAAAGTAAATCGTTTGATGCTGTTCATTTAAGAAGTGAAAATCTGGGGCTACTTCGTTTAAGTAGTGCCAGGCTTCTTCATGATGAAACAGGCGATTGAGTATCTGCCGTTCAATCGTGTCCATCTTGGTTAGTTCTTGCCGTGTCGGCAATGTGATGGTTGCAACCGATTCACTCGGATTTTGATACTGCGGTTCTTGCCGTTTCGATTGCATATGGACTTGCTGATATTCTTGCAGTTGTTTTTTCAACACTGCTAAATCAATATCGAAATCTTCTGCAAGCTCGTTCAAATAGAGTTCTCTTTCGATAATCGAATCAACCTGAACTAATTCTTTCAACATGCGCTCCAGATATTCTACTCGGTTCTTTTCAGAATCCAAGTCTATCTGTGTTTTTAAGAAACGCGATTGAAACTGGAAAATTGATTCTTTATGATTTTGGATCCCCTCACGAAAAGCCTGCGGACCCTTTTCTTGTATATAATCATCCGGATCCATACCCGGCTGCATCGGAAAAATAGAAATATCAAACCGTTGATTGGTACTCAACAAATCAATGGCTTTCCTTGTCGCTTCCATCCCCGCTCTATCACCATCGTAACAAAGCACTACCGAATCAACTGTTTTGTTCAATATTCGCATCTGTTCGTCCGTCAACGCCGTCCCCATGGAGGCAACACCATTCTTTTGGTCCGCATTCCATGCAGAGATAACATCCATGTATCCTTCAAATAAGACAACTTCCGATGTCTTTCGCATATTCACACGGGCTTTATCAAGGTTGAAAAGAAAGTTACGTTTGGAGAATAGAATCGTTTCAGGACTATTCAAATACTTCGCTTCGTGATAGTCAGACTTTTCTGCATTATCCGTTGGAAGAATTCTTCCTGAAAAAGCTACGGTCGCACCCTTTTCATTGCGAAGCGGGAACATAATACGCCCTGCAAATCGGTCTAATAATTCTGAAGAATCCGATCTGTCGGAAAAAATTCCCGTTTCTTTTAAGAGTGACGCTGCGAAATTTTGGTTTTCTAATATCTTTTGGGTAGCGGTCTTGTCCGGAGGTGAAAAGCCGATTTGAAATTCCTGCAGTAATTCAGTTGTAAATCCTCTTTCCTTTAAATAGGCGAGAGCAGGTTCACCGGTTACGGTATTCATCAATACTTGGTGATAAAATGCCGCAGTAGCATTATGGATGGCAATCAATTTATTTTTTTTATCCTGTAATTCGCTTTGAGGTTTATTCGTATCTAATTCGATATCCAGATGAATATCATTCATTTCAGCGGCTTTCTTTACAGATTCAACAAAATTGATGCCTTCTACTTCCATCAAAAATGTAAATAGATTCCCACCTCTACCGCAACTGAAACAATGGAAAATCTGTTTCTCATCTGTTACAGAAAAAGATGGTGTTCGTTCATCGTGAAACGGACAAAAACCGAAATAGTTTTTTCCTCTTTTTTTTAACTGCACATATTGACTGACAACATCGACAATATTTGTTTCTAGCCTTATTTTGTTAATTGTTTCCTCTGGAATTCTGGTTGCCAAAAAACCACCTCTTTACTACGCTTCCTACTCAAAAATGTGCATAAAAATACATAATAATTATACCAAGTTTTACGCGAATAAGCAATATTCCTGTTTTGAGAACGTGTGAAGCTCCGCGACAGCCTTAGCTGAAACGGAGCTTAAAAATTATACTTCATGTACTTCGGGAATTTTGACGCGTACTAATAGCACCCCACCGACAACGAATAACACAATTAAAGCAAACACACCATCTAATGAGTTGCCCGTTATTTGTGCGATAATTCCTACTAAAAAGGGTCCCACCACCGCTGCAAATTTACCGAAGATATTGTAAAAACCAAAAAATTCGTTAGAACGACCTTCCGGAATGAGTTGTCCGAACAAAGACCGGCTAAGCGATTGAATACCGCCCTGTGCTGTACCTACCAATAATGCCAAAATGATAAAAGTTTGCAAGCTTTCGAGCTGCAACGCATAAACACAAATAATAATATATGTTGTGATTCCAACGAAAATCATGTTTTTCGCACCCAAACGTTTTGCCAGCATACCATAAAGAATAGAGAACGGAAATGCTACAAACTGAACGACCAACATGACGACTATTAAATCATTCGACGAGAGACCAATGTCACTCCCAATCGCCGTTGCCATCTTAAAGATTGTTCCTACTCCGTCAATGTAAAAGAAATAGGCCAATAGAAATAAAAAAGCCTGCTTATGTTGCCGAATATCTCTAATCGTATGGAACAAACGCTTGAAGCTACTGCGAACAATTTCCGGTTCCCGTTCAATGTAGGATTTCTGTTGTACATTTTTCCAATACGGAATCGTAAAAATGAACCACCAGACGGCCGTCATCACGAACCCTAGCTTAATCAGCATGACTTGGGAGATTGGTAATATGCCGGTTAGTTGTAAAATAATGAAAAGAACAAACGGTATAGAACTACCAATATAACCCCAACCAAATCCTGCGGCTGAAACACGGTGCATGCGCGTTAACGTGGTTACATCTACCAATGAACCATCATAGAAAATATTGGCACCCGAGAATCCAATTGCAGAAAGAACATAAAATAAAAACAAATACTGCCAGTTGCCCTCAGGAGCAAAAGCGAAGCCCACTGTTGCTAAAATACCGCTTAACGTAAACCACGTAAACAACGGCATACGTTGATTCTTGTAATCTGCTAAAGCTCCCAGTACAGGGGCTAAGAGTGAAATAACCAACGTTGCGATTGAATTGGCATAACCCCAGTAAGCTGTTGAAGTGGCGCTGTCCAGCCCACCCGATTCAGCAACTGCTTTAAAGAATAAAGGAAAAACAGCAGTTGTAATCATGATTGAGTATGCTGAGTTTGCCCAGTCTTGCATAATCCAACTGCGTTCTTCCTTGGTATATTTAAATCGTTCTTTCTGTATGCGCACCATTAAAAAACCTCCTTATTATCAATCGATAACTGAAGCTTAACGAACGTTTTCTTGAAGGAACCTCTTTCAGTTTAGAACGAATTACTCATTTAAATAGCGACTGATCAATCCCCATGCTTTGTCTTTTCCTTCTCCTGTCTCTGAAGAAAAAACAATAAGGGATTCCATACTTGGTAAGTTCATAGCTTTCTTAATGACAGAAGCATGTTGATTCCATTTACCACGCGGAATTTTATCACATTTTGTCGCAACGACTGTATAAGGTAGACCGTAATACTCTATAAAATCTTTCATTTGAATATCATCAGCAGTCGGTGGGTGACGGAAATCAACCATCAATAAGACGTGGCACAATGTCTCACGTTGCGTGAAATAAGTTTCCAGCATTTGTCCCCATTTGGCACGCTCTGTTTTAGATACTTTCGCATATCCATAACCCGGTACATCGACGAAATAAAAAGCTTTATTAATTAAATAATAATTCAATGTTTGCGTCTTTCCTGGCTTACTTGATGTCCGTGCTAACGCTTTTCTATTGATTACTTTGTTAATAAAAGACGATTTCCCTACGTTCGATCTTCCAGCTAGTGCGAATTCTGGTAATCCTGTGCTGGGATATTGTTTAGGATCAACTGCACTTATAATAATTTCAGCATCTTGTACATGCATCGGTATCACTTCCTCTAAATATTTTCTATATTATACATGAAAAAACCAATGTTTGGGAATTTGTCCAAACATTGGTTTCATCGAAAAGATTAACTAATCAAGCGTTCGTCTTCGTCGTACAACAACGGCAGACCATTACCCTCGATAATATCTTTTGTGATTACAACTTTTGAAATTTCGTCGCGACTTGGGATTTCGTACATAATGTCCAACATAACGTTTTCGATAATTGAACGAAGACCACGTGCTCCGGTATTACGTGCAATCGCATGTTTAGCAATCGCGTTCAATGCTTCTTCATCAAACTCCAACTCAACGTTGTCCAGCTCAAGTAGTTTTTGGTACTGCTTAACTAGTGCGTTTTTAGGCTCCGTCAAGATTTTAACTAGATCCGCTTCTGTCAATTTCTCTAGAGCTGCCATAATTGGTAAACGTCCGATGAATTCTGGAATTAAACCGAATTTTAATAAGTCTTCCGGAATAATTTGTTGCATCAGGCTCTTTTCAGCCTCTTCTTTTGTTTGCGCTGTTTGACCAAATCCAATGACTTTCTCACCCAAACGCTCTTTTACAATGGTTTCGATACCATCGAAGGCACCACCAACAATGAAAAGAATGTTTGTTGTATCAAACTGGATAAACTCTTGTTGCGGATGTTTACGTCCTCCTTGTGGTGGAACGTTCGCTACAGTTCCTTCAAGGATTTTTAGAAGTGCTTGTTGAACACCTTCTCCGCTGACATCACGTGTAATGGAAACATTTTCGCCTTTTCGTGCAATCTTGTCAATCTCATCCACATAAATAATCCCGCGTTGTGCACGCTCAAGATCATAATCCGCTGCTTGAAGAAGTTTCAAGAGAATATTCTCCACATCTTCACCAACATAACCCGCTTCTGTCAAACTTGTCGCATCTGCGATTGCAAATGGAACGTCTAAAATACGCGCTAAGGTTTGACCTAGGAATGTCTTACCGGAACCAGTTGGACCAATTAAACAAATATTACTCTTTTGTANNATACCATCAGCTGATTGTGCATCCATTTGGCTGATACGTTTATAGTGATTGTAAACAGCAACAGAAAGAGTTTTCTTAGCTCTATCTTGGCCAATAACGTAATCACTTAATATTTTACGAATTTCTTGTGGTTTTGGAACCTCACCAAATTCAACTGCTTCACCACTGTAAATCTCTTCATCAATTATTTCTTTACACAAATCGATACACTCATTACAAATATACACATCTGGTCCAGCAATAATTTTCTTTACTTGCTCGGAAGATTTCCCACAAAAGGAACAGTGAATGCTTGTGCCATCATCTCGGAACATATGCATTTTCCTTTCTCTCTATGTCTTTGAAAACTCTATAACCCTGAGTTTTCCTCTTTAATAACGCATTTAATCTTAACATATTTTGACCAAATCACAACTCTTACGCTTACATTGAAATAAAAGGGGCTACTGCTGAATGCAATGCCCCTTTTATCGTGTTATTTATGAATTAAGCTTCAACAACAGTATCAGTAACTAATGCCATTGCTTTCTTCATTTTAATATCGTTTGTAACCATGTCTTCGCTTACTAGGCCACGTACACGTTCAACGTCCATGTTATATTGACCAGCAAGTGTTGTAATTTCTTCGTTGATTTCGTCTTCAGTAACTTCAATGTTCTCAGCTTTAATGATTTCTTCAAGAACAAGTGTTGTTTTCGTACGAACATCAGCATCTGTTTCCATTTGCTTGTGCAAGTCTTGCTCAGTTGTACCAGTAATTTGGTAGTAAAGCTCTGGTGAGATCCCTTGACGTTGCATATCGTTCAAGAATAGATCCATTTGACGGTGAACTTCGTCATGAACCATTACGTATGGTAAGTCAACAACTTCTGCATTTTCAACAGCTTGACGGATAGCAGCATCTTGAACAAATTCATCAGCTGCAGCGTTTTTGCTGTCTTCTAATTCTTTGCGGATTTTAGCTTTCAATTCGTCTAAAGTTTCTACTTCTTCTTCTAGATCTTTAGCAAATTCGTCATCTAGAGTTGGTAGTTCTTTACCTTTAACTTCGTGAACAACAACTTTGAAAGTTGCTTCTTTGCCTGCTAAGTCAGCTGCGTGGTATTCTTCTGGGAATGTCACAACAACATCTTTCGCGTCGCCAGCTTTAGCGCCAACAAGTTGCTCTTCGAAGCCAGGGATGAAAGAGTTAGAACCTAATTCCAATGAATGGTTTTGGTCTTTTCCACCTTCAAAAGCTTCTTCTCCTACGAATCCTTCGTAGTCAATAACAACTGTATCGCCTTCAACAGCTGCATCTTCTTTAATAACTAATTCAGCTTGTTTCGCTTGGCGTTGTTTCAATGCTTCTTCAACATCAGCATCTGTAACTTCGCGGTCTTGTTTTTCAACAGTCAAGTTTTTGTATTCGCCTAATTTAACTTCAGGTTTAACCGTTACATCTGCAGTAAGTACCCATGGTTGGCCTTTTTCCATGCTCTTGATGTCGATTTTTGGTTGTGCTACAGGATCGATTCCTGCTTCTTTAACAGCTGCATCGTATGCTGCTGGTAGAGCTTGGTTCAATGCGTCTTCAAATAATGAAGCTTCGCCATATTGTTTGTTGAAGATATGACGCGGAACTTTTCCTTTTCTGAATCCAGGTACAGTAATATTTTTTCTTACACGTTTAAATACTGTATCCATTTCTGCTTGCATTGTTGCTTCAGGTATTTCAAATGTTAAGACACCTTCGTTAGTGCCTGTTTTTTCCCAATTTACAGTCATGATCTTTCCTCCAAAAATGTATCATTCTCGCAATTAATGTACCATTGCATACTCATTTAGTTTACACTAGAAGTACCTTAAAGTAAACATAAAACGGTTAGAGAACCATTAACCTGTTTGAAATAAGAATGAATGATGATAAAATCAACCCTGTCAGAATGATGATTTTATATAAACTTAAAACTAAAGCACTGTTTTTTTTAGGTAAAATTGCTAAAATCTAACAGAGGGAGCGAGGTTTGCATGACAATTAATTATCCAAATGGTAAAATTTACCGATCACCAATTAAGGAAATTACCAAGGTAAAAAAGACGGCTTCTGCCAGCCACGCTAAACGTGGAATGAAATTGGAAGACCAGCTATCTGAATCGAATGCCTACTACCTTCAAAAAGGAATAGCTGTCATCCATAAAAAACCGACTCCTATTCAAGTCGTTAAAGTAGACTATCCGAAAAGAAGCGCCGCAGTTATTAAAGAAGCGTATTATCGACACTCATCAACAACGGACTTTAATGGCATTTATCGCGGGAAGTATATTGATTTTGAAGCTAAAGAAACGCAGAATAAATTATCTTTTCCTTTAAAGAATTTCCATGAACACCAAATCACCCATATGAAGCAATGCTATGAAATGGGCGGAATTACGTTCGTCATCATCCGCTTCTCTACATTAAACAGAGTTTTTTTGTTGGAAAGCCAACACCTCTCGCTATACTGGGAGAAGCAACATTCAACTGATCAGCGGAAATCAATCCCCCTGACCTATATAGAAGAACACGGATACGAAATTGAGTATGGCTTTCGTCCTGCTCTTGACTACTTAAAAGCTCTCGATACTATTATCGGCAACGAAAACAAATAAGAGGTGAAGAATATGCCGAAGCAGACGCAAACAAGGCAACAAAGAAAACAAAGCACGACCAAGAAAGGAAATGGCAAAAAAAGGACAAATAAGAAAAAAACGAATAAGAAAAAACAAACCGGTCTTTGGAAAAAAATTATTTTAGGGATTATTGCACTAGGCTTTATCGCCCTTCTGGCCGGCGCCGGACTTTTCGCTTATTATGCTGCCAACGCACCCGAAGTGAATCGTGAAGCATTAGAAGATACGGAGCCATCAAAATTACTCGCTCTCGATGGCTCGATAGCGACCGAAGTCGGAGCTGGCGCTCAGAACCGGGAACTAGCAGCCTTGGATGAAATTCCTGAACTGCTTCAAAATGCTGTTGTATCAATTGAAGATCAACGTTTTTACGACCATTTAGGTGTCGATCCGATTCGTATTTTAGGAGCTGCACTTGCGAACGTTCGTGGTGGTGGTATTTCCCAAGGTGGGAGTACAATTACGCAGCAATTGATTAAACTTTCCTTCTTCTCTACTTCCGAAGAAGATCAAACCTTAGAAAGAAAAGCACAAGAAGCATGGATGGCTTTACAATTGGAGCGTGAAATTTCAAAAAATGAAATTTTAGCACTTTATATTAACAAAGTTTACATGGGTAACAACGTGTACGGAATGGCGACTGCTGCTGAGTACTATTATGGCAAAGACCTTGCAGATTTAACGCTGCCAGAAGCCGCAACCCTAGCAGGTATGCCCCAAGCTCCTTCCTACTATGACCCTTACGTTAATCCAGCTGAAACAGAGGAACGTCGAAATATCGTTTTAATGATGATGGTTGATAAAGGTGTCATCACTGAACAAGAGCGTTCTGAAGCAACACTTGTTCCTGTGACAGAAAATTTAGTGGATCATTCTAATGACGTTGATAACTCTTTGGTCGTTGATTCCTACATCCAATTGGTTATGGATGAAGTGTATGAAAAAACTGGACTTGAAGTTGAAATGGGCGGTTTGACAATTCAGACCAACCTGGACATGGATGCCCAACAACGTTTGTTTGATATCGTCAATTCCGAAGAGTATATTCTATTTCCTGATGACGAAGTACAAACGGCTGTCACTTTAGTTGATGTTCACACCGGCGCACTAAATGCTGTAGTCGGTAACCGTAAAAAATCTAATTTACTAGCTGTAAACTATGCGAACCAAAACAACCGAAGTGTGGCATCTACAATCAAACCGATTATCGACTACGCACCCGCGATTGAGTACAATAACTATTCAACCGGAACGCTTATCGTAGATGAGGAATGGACATATCCCGATGGCTCAGTATTGAGAAACTACGACGGTAATTATCGCGGTTCACTCACTATTCGGGAAGCGTTGGTTGACTCCCGAAACGTTCCTGCGGCTAAATTGTTAAACGAAGTGGTTGGTATTGATAACGCAGATGAATTCTTAAGTAGATTGGGTATCGAAAGCATCCAAAAAAATGGAAGCAATGATATTTATCCTTCAAGTGCCATCCAAGGAGATATCACCAATATCCAAATGGCAGCAGCTTATGCGGCATTCTCAAATGGTGGAACCTATTATAATCCTTACACGGTTCAATCCGTCATTGACTCTGATGGGAATGTTTACGAGTTTGCTCCAGATGGAACAGTTGCAATGAAAGATTCTACTGCTTATATGATGACAGATATGATGAAAGACGTTGTGACAGATTCAGCTCCAAATGCACTCGTTCCTGGCGTTCCCATTGCTGGTAAAACCGGTACAGAAGAATTTAGTGATGAAGAAATTGCGCTTGTGGGTGCAACACATGATATGAACGTGGCGAAAGATTCTTGGTTTGTAGGTTACTCACCAAATTATTCTATTGCCGTTTGGATGGGGTATGAGGAAGTAACGCTAGAAGGTAACTACCTGCCCTTCCAAACAAGAGAAATTACGCGTCACATTTTCAACGAATTAATGAATTACGTCTCTACTGATAAAGACAATTCAGATTGGATTAAACCGGACTCCGTCGTAGAAGCAACAATGGAGAAATATAGTAACCCCGTTGCAAAACCAGGTCCGAACACACCGAACGAGATGCGGATTACCGAATTATTTGTCAAAGGGACAGAACCAACTACCGTTTCTAAAAAGTACGGTGAAGAGCTGAAAGCACCTACTGGTCTAAAAGCAACCTACGACAAAGATACAGACAAGTTAACCGTTACTTGGGATGCATACAAGCTCGCTGAAGCTGATAAACGCACCCCTCAGTTTGATGTTACTGTCGGTGCAGCAACAAGACCTACAACGGATACAACTATCGTTATTGATAATCCGCCTAAAGGTAATGTGAGCATCACCGTCCGTGCTAAAGTTGGCACAACGACATCACCAAATGCAACAATTCAAATTACAATTGAAGAACCTAAAAAACCTGAAGAAGAGGAAGAAAGCAAGGAATCAGAAAGTAGCTCTTCCAGTGAATCAGAACAAAGTTCAGAAAGCAGCGAA
>LFRM01382801.1_pt1 | contig 15639 bp, 15 predicted proteins | sample 618341 | NCBI WGS metagenome assembly LFRM01 (sample SAMN03654438, study PRJNA283298) | anaerobic digester metagenome | isolation source: pool of bioreactors CSTR01a, CSTR02a, and CSTR03a thermophilic anaerobic... | place: Denmark: Kgs. Lyngby | collected 2014-05-21 | reverse complement strand
GGTGTGGAAGGGGCTTCCCCCAGTGATGCGCTTACCTGGTATCGTTGGAACTCCAGCTTGAGCGCAAAGGGTGATACCCTTGAACAGTCAGGCGACAAGGTGCGTCTCCCCAGCGGAGCTTTCACCCTTGAGGAACTGACAAGCATGCTCAATACCATGCCCGGTGACATTACCTTTGTCGGCAAGGATGATAAGGTCCGTTATTTTTCAGAGGGAAAGGAGAGGGTCTTCCCAAGGACACGCAGCATCATCGGCAGGGATGTGGCACACTGCCACCCACCGAAGAGCTTGCATGTGGTAGAGAAGTTGGTTGATGACTTTAAGGCGGGGGTGAAGGATGAAGAGTCCTTCTGGCTGCAGAGAGGGGATCAGTTTATCCTGATCCGCTACTATGCCGTCCGATCCGGTAGCGGGGAATATCTTGGAGTCATGGAAGTGACAGAAGAGATATCAGCCTTGAGAAGCCTCGAAGGCAACAAGTTGCTTGCAGACTGAATGTAACAGCCTGGGAGGGGATCATCCCCTCTCAGGCTTGTTTTCTTTCTTCAGGGAGTCTATCACCGCCAGGTAGGCGTATATCTGCCCCTGGATCTCCGAGTTCTTCAACTCGCCTCGTCCTCCCCAGTCCTGACCTTCATAAATGGTCAGGTGGTGAAGCTCACCTTCCAAATCACCGAGCTTCAAGTTGGTTAGGTTGGCCCGATTTTCAAGAAATTGCAGTGTATTGTTATAGCCGTCATGGAACGCACGCTCTTCAGAGGTGAGTTCTTCCGATGTGTCCTTATCTTGCATGAGTAATAATTCCTATCCTGACCGTACGGCAAGTTTTTCAAAAAGCTCTGTCAGTTGCGTCGCTATATTTTGGTTTCCAAGGGTTTTGATATCCCTCAGGGCCCTATCCTTATAGGATTGTGCAATAGAATCGGCTTTTTGTACACCACCTAAGGATCGTACCAGTGCGACAGCCTTCGTAACGGAAGCCTTGGATAGCGGCTTGGTCAAGAGGTGGGTGAGTTTTCTCTCCTCTTGGGGCATAGCCATCTCAGACTCGAGTGCGAGCAACAGGGGAAGGGTAGGTATCCCTTCTTTCAGGTCCTTGCCCGTTTGCTTGCCGAGTTGCTCTTTTTTTCCGACATAGTCGAGGATGTCATCCTGTATCTGGAAAGCCATGCCCATGGTATATCCAATGCGGTGACAGACCATCCTCTCGAGGTCCGACAGCTTCCCTACCGAAGCCCCTGCGTAACAGCTGAGGGCGAACAGGGATGCGGTCTTCCCTCCGATTCTACGGAAATACGTAGGCTTTGATATGAAGAAGTTGCCCTGAGCGGCATCCTGTTCCAGTTCGCTCTCGCACAACCTTGCCAATGCGTTGGAGACGACACGGGCATTCATCGTTTCCCCACGGTCTTCTTCAGAGACGAGCGCAAGGGCTTTGGCCAGCAGGTAATCTCCTGCCAGCACAGCCTGCTTTGCTCCTCTCTGGGCAAAAAGGGTGGGCACGCCACGACGGGTTTTCGCAGAGTCGATGATGTCGTCATGGGCTAGCGAAGCGAGATGGATCATCTCCAGGACACTGGCCACATTGACCGCCTGGTCCCGGTCCGACTCCTCTCCCAGTTGTGAGCAGAGAAGAACGAGAGCCGGACGTAACATCTTGCCCCCCGATTGGACATGGGATTGTAGAATCGAACGGATAAAAGCGTGGGAACTCTCCACTGTTTTTTCAATGTTTGCCTGCACGCTTTGTAGTTCCCGTTTCAATTCAGGTCTGTAGAAATCCTGCATCCTATCAGTCCTGGGTTCTGGCTAGCTTGCGCTTCATCTGCTTCTTGGTAAATTCAGGTTCTCCCATGAAGAGGTAGGTTTTCTTTGCAATCGGAGTCTTGTTCCAGAGTTTCTTCAGGTAGGGCATTACCCAGTAGTCAAGTCCGAATGCACGTCCTGCTCCTCCGAGCATCACAATGGAGACAGCCATGTACCAGAATATCTCCTTGCCAGCCAGGGCTCCTATGAGGAACATGGTTGAAAGGCCTATCGAGACCACTGCGGCGGGGAATGTGAACAGGCCAGCTATGAAACAGAGCCCGATTCCCACCTCGGCAAGTACGATGAGCACTTGGAAGAGATAGGGTGCCTGAGCGACAAAGACTTCGTTTATCCAGGTGTAGAGGGCCAAGGGTTCTGCAAGGACAGGAGGTGCAAACTGTTGCACCGTCTCTGCAACTGCAGCTGTTGTTTCCACCACTGCCTCACCCCAGGCTTCTGAAGCCGCTCCCACGGCATCAGCCGCTCCCCAGTAGACCTTAGAGCCGGTCTTGTCAGAGAGCCAGCCTCCGGCGATCTTTCCGGATCCTTCTATGAGCCACATGACACCGAGGAATATCCTGAGGAACGCCGTCCAATAGGAGGGGACGCGATAGGAGGCCATCCCTCCGATGAGGGACCTTTTGTTTTTGATCTCGAGGATCTCATGTTTGAAGTAGGTCCAGGCGCCATTTACCCCACATACTCCAAATTGGTAGTACATGTTGACCATGTGTTTTACAGCTTGGGCAAAGAATCCTGAAAGGGAGATGCCTCCGGTATGGGAGACAGCATACCTGCCTCCGATGGAGACCATGTAGCCATGGAAATTGGATTTGAAGGGTTTGGGCGGCTTGGCCTTCTTCCCTAGGGAACTCTTGATGGTGTAGATAATGCCGTCGGTAGCGGTCTTGGCACTCTGCTCCGCAGCTTCTACAATCTGGGGGACAGGGCGGTTGTTCTCCTGGAAATACATGCTGTCGCCTACGACGTAGACATTGTCATGGTCAGGGGACTGCATGTATTCGTTGACGAGCTTACGTCCCATCTTGCCATCGGTAATGGAGAGGCTCTCTCCAAATTCAGTTCCACGCACACCACAAGTCCAGATGAGGGTGTTGGTCTTGATAACCTCTCCACCTCGGATATGCACTTCATCGGGGGTGACTTCGGTGATGAGGGAGTTGAGCATGATCTCCACGCCCTTTTTGCGCATGTACCGCTCTGCCTTCTGACGGGGACCTTCAGGGAGCATGTTGAGAATCTGCCCGAGTGCCTCACAGTTGATGATACGGACATCGCTGTCGTCCATCTTGTTTTTCGCACAAAGGATTGGAAGCCACTCCACAAGCTCGCCGACAAGCTCCACTCCTGTGAAGCCACCTCCTGCAACGACAAAGGTGAGCATCTGCCTGCGCTTTTCGTCATCTGCCTCTCTGGCCGCTTCCTTGACCATCGTTTCGATGTGGTAGCGGATAGCGAGGGCATTCTCGAGACTCCAAAGGTAAAATCCATGCTCCTTGACTCCCGGTATCTTGAAGTCGGCGGGTTCGCCGCCGGTACCCAAGATCAGCTGGTCGTAAGGGTATGAGCCCCTGTCGCCGGTAAGCACCTGCTTGGTGAAGTCGATGTCCCGGATCTCATCCTGGATGACATGTACCATTTTGCCGGAGAAAATTCTATCGAAGGAGATTTTTACAGAATTTTGCTTTACCCTATTTCCTGCAACTTCATGGAGTTCGGTCATGAGGATATGGTGTCTGTTGCGGTCGATCAGGGTGATTTCCACCTGATCTTGCATTTTTCTGAATGCTTTGTGCAGATTTTTAGCAGCATGTACTCCTGCATACCCTCCGCCAAGGATTACGATACGTTTCTTTTCCATTTTCTTGTCCCTTTGAGCTTCGTCCCAAGAAATTTACCCCTCATTCCTTTTCGAATGAGATTTGAGTACAGACTTATTGTGAAACCAAGCCTTATACTAGCATATGATATTGTGATAAAGCAATTGTTGCCATAATTATCGAATAGATACTCTCACATTTTTTAAGTTTTGTAACCCTTCAAGCTCAAGATTATAGGACTATTATGCAGATTTGCCGGAAATTATTACAAATAGCCTGGTAATCGTAGCGTTGATAGTTTTTGTGTCCTAAAAAATGAGCATTTTAATGTTTTTATTAGTAAGGAATTAAAAAAGTTTTCAAAAAAAGGCAAAATAAATGGATATCTTTCTAGTGAAATATTGATACTCATTGTCAAATTTGTATATGATTGTATATTAATGACTAGTGAAACACTTGCTTTCAAGGAGAGGTATTATATGAAAAGAACTATGAAATTGGCTGTTTTAGCCACATTTTTGCTTGTTGCCCTTGTGGTTGTAGGGTGTGCAAAAGAAGAGCCCAAAGCTGCTGCTGCAGTAGCGACCCCTCAGCCCATGGCGACAGTCGAAGCTTCCACTTCAGGCTTTAAGGATGGCATCTACTTTGCCATGGGTGATGAATTCGCATCTTCCGGATGGAAAGAAACGGTTACCCTTACAGTTTCCGGAGGGAAAATCACCAAAGCAGACTGGAACGGTGTGAACATTGCCGGTGGTGCCGACAAAAAGGCATACGACAAGGCTGGAAAGTACAACATGGTGAAGTTTGGCAAGGCCCAGGCTGACTGGGCGGTTCAGGCTGAAAGAGCTGAAAAGCACCTGATTGCCACACAGGACCCGACTGCCATCACCTATAAGGATGCTGAAGGGCATACCGATGATATTGCAGGTGTCTCTGTCCATGTCGATAGTTTTTTCAAACTCGCTGAAAAAGCTCTGGCAGCCGGTCCGGTAGGTCGGGGCTCTTATGCCGATGGCGCATATTTTGCCATAGATGAGCAGTTTGCCTCTTCCGGCTGGAAGGAGTATGTCTCCCTTACCGTGGTGAACGGAAGAATAGCTGCTATAAACTGGAGTGGGGTGAACCGCACAGGGGATGACAAGAAGGCATTTGATGCAGCTGGAAACTACAATATGGTGAAGTTCGGCAAGGCTCAGGACGAATGGTCGGTTCAGGCCACACGCACTGAGAATCATCTGATCGAAACACAAGACCTGAAAGCCATCACCTATTCGGATAACGAGGGTCACACTGATGATATCGCCGGTGTGTCCATCCATGTGAACGGCATGTACGCCCTTGTAGAGAAAGCCCTGGCGGCTGGAGTCCGGGAACTCGGCCCTTATGCCGACGGCACCTACTATGCAAGCCAGGATGACTTTGCCTCCAATGGCTGGAAGAGCTTCGTGTCCTTGTATGTCCATAACGGAAATATCGTACAAGCCTACTACAGTGGGGTGAATGCTGCAGGGGAAGACAAGCAGGTCTTCGCCTCCGAAGGCAAATACGGCATGATCAAGGCAAGTAAGGTCGGCAAGGAGTGGCATGAGCAGGCACAGGCGACAGAGGCCTACCTCATTGAAACCCAGGATCCCAAGAAGATCCGTTTCACCAAGACTGACGGCATCACAGACGACATTGCTGGAGTATCCATGAATGTCGGTGATTTCTTCTCTCTTGCAACAAAGGCCCTCGCTGCAGGACCAAAGAAATAAGCTTCCGATCTGAAATAAGAATCGAATTGGCAGGCCTTGTGACGGATACCGTTACAAGGCCTGTTCCTTCTCAGGGCCAATGGGCAAGCTTTGGCATCCCTGCGATCCGAGCTGGAGTCCCTTTCGATCGAAGCACTTTAAAAGCAGCAGGAAATGCCTTGCTGGTGACCTTATGGATCCGATTGGAATGAAGGGCATGGCCCAATGAGTTTGAACCATGCCCTTCGGCCTTTTCAGTGTTGGTTATTTTTCACGTTCTCAAGGCTAGAAAGATATTTTTCCAACCATCCCCAGTATGACCTTGTTGTTGACAGCCGTTACAACCGGAGTTACAAATATATCTGCCTTTGCACTTAAGGCTGAATGCAGCCTGTCGTTGTATTTCTTGGAATACGTGAAGGGCCTTATGCTTTCATATATTTTCCCCCCAAGCATGGTGGCTATTCCTATTGTCATGAGGGTAGCACCGGTTCCTTTAAAGTTTTCATTGGTGGCTATGGGCTCAAGCAGAGCACCAGCGACCCCGGTCATATAGATACCCAAACCTACAGCTTCTGTGATCAGGGCCGTCAGGCCACCTCTTATATCCCCTTGTATGAAAGAACCGATGCCCGCACCGACAACTAGGTTGACAACAAATGGGAGTGTGGGTGATTTCTCATGCATGGAGAGGAGAGACAGTTTTTCAAAGTCTGTGAGCCGCTTCGACTCCGTACGTATTTCTGTATAATTGCCTGAGAAATCTGATTTTATCATCAGGGAGACAGAAGAGACAGGGGAGTCCGAAGCGGCCAAGGCATTCGGAGCGACGAAGAAACAGATACTCTTTGATGTCCAGCTCCCACTTGCCAAACCGTCAATAATGGTTGGAATCAACCAGACTACGATGATGGCGCTTTCCATGGTAGTTATCGGATCGATGATCGGAGCCAAGGGCCTTGGGATGGAAGTCCTGCTTGCAATTGGAAGAATCGAAGTGGGAAGAGGCTTTGAAGCCGGAATTTCCATCGTATTCATGGCCGTCATCATTGACCGCATCACTCACTCCTTCAGCGTGAAGAAACCAAAGAAGCAAAAGAAGAATGAAGTGACCGAATAACATCGCAGGATATGAAACTGAATGGCACACCTCTACTGATGGGGTGTGCTTTGCTTTGTCTGGCTTTAGGCATCGGAGCCTTCTTTCTTGAAGAGGGGCGGCGATTTTTCCCTAAGGGGGCTTGTTGAAAGAACTTTCGACAGCCTCTTTCCGATCATGCGTCCGTCACGGGCTTTACCCAATCTTTATCCCATGTTCAGCATCCTCCCATCAGTTTGGGGTATTGTTTGGAAAGAACATAGAAGACGAGAGCCCATCGGCTCAAAGGTGGATAGCATGAGCTTCAAGATCAATAGGTTTTTAACCATAGTCGTGGTAGTGTCCATGGTCACTTCAGCAGTATTGGTTGCACAACCCCTCAGTGAAGAGCAGACCGTACCGGCGACAGTATCGTCTGAAAGCGAACTCTCTTCCGATGCTGCCGGAATCCTGGTCATGTGGGAAGAGGAGAAACTGGCCCGGGATGTCTATCTGTCCCTGTACAATGTGTGGGGGGTAAGGGTGTTCTCCAACATGGCAAGGAGCAAACAGAGGCAGATGGACGCTATGAAAGCTCTTGCAGATGTCCAAGAGCCAGCTGATCCCATGCACGGGGAGTTTCAGAATTCCGAGCTGGCTTTCCTATACACATCACTGGTCGAACAAGGCTCCAGGTCGTTGCCAGATGCCTTTTTGGTCGGTGCATCCATTGAGGACCTAGGTATCAGTAATTTAGAAAACCAACTCCCAGAATCGATCGGTCCTTATACGATCACAAGTCATACAAACCTTTTGAGAGGGTCGGTTCATCATATGCGCTCTTTCTCCAGGGAGTTAAACCGTTGCAATAATGTCTATAGGCTCCGTCATATCCCTGACGTCAGGCGGAGGCAATTCTCACCAGCCAAATGATTTGAGGTCTATTCATATGCCTGCTGGGGGCAGGGGAGATAGCTCTTGAACATAAAAAAACCCCTTTCGGATAAGAACTTATCCGAAAGGGGTTTGTGTATGCGGTAGACTGGACTTGAACCAGCACAAGCTTTCGCCCACTAGCACCTCAAGCTAGCGTGTCTACCAAATTCCACCACTACCGCATTACTGAGGTTTTTAGGTGTTCTCTCTTACGAGGTAACCTTGGCTACATTACAACAATGATGGCTAATACGTCAAGCCCTCTTTTTTGAAAAGAGGGCATAGACTGTAATTTTTATAATAAAGCTTCAAACTCATCGAGCAGAGAGGTGAAATGTTTGAGAGCCATCTCTACAGGTTCCCTTTTTTCCATGTCCACTCCTGCCTTCCTTAACGAGTCGATAGGGTAGGTGCTTCCTCCGCTTTTCAGGAATGCAAGGTAGTCGTCTTTCTCCTTTTTCCCTCCGTTGAGAACCTTCTGGCTCAAAGCGATTGCTGCACTGAGGCCTGTGGCATACTTGTAGACGTAGAAGGAGGAATAGAAGTGCGGGATTCTCAATCCTTCCAGGTCGCTCTCTTCCTCAAACCCGACAGACGGTCCGAAATAGAGCTCAAGCAACTTGCGGTATTCGCTCCTGAGCAGGTCAACGGTCAAGGGGACCCCCTCCTCGCTGAGGCGGTGGGTGATGTCCTCGAACTCTGCAAACATCGTCTGCCTGAAGAGAGTCGCAACGATGTCGTCCAAGCCTTTGCTCAGGATGAAAGCCTTGGTCTTCTTGTCCTCAGCATTTTCCAGGAGATGTTTTGACACCAGCTGCTCATTGAAGGTGGAGGCTACCTCCGCCTCAAAAATAGTATAGTCATAATGGAAGTAGGGGTTGTTCCTGGCGCTGTAGTAGCTGTGCATGGAGTGCCCTCCTTCGTGAGCGACTGTAAAAAGGTCCCTCAGGACATCCTCCTTGTAATTGAGCAGTATGTAGGGTGCTCCCGTGTAGCCGCCGCTAGAGAAGGCGCCGCTACGCTTGCCCTTGTTTTCGTACCTGTCCACCCACCTATCAGTTGTCAGGCCTTTTTTCAGGATGGAGACATACTCCTTGCCTAGGGGGGCCAAAGCTTCGCCGATAGTCTCTACAGCCTCCTCGTATGGGGTGTTTTTTTGCACTCCGGGTACCAGGGGGACATAGACATCATAGTGTGCTAGCTTGTCCAGGCCCATAAGGCTGGCACGCTTGTGATAGTAGCGATGCAGGGAAGGCAGTGCCTCATGGACAGATTCGATCAGGTTGTCATACACGCTCATCGGAACATTGTCCGGGAAAAGCGCTTTCTGACGGCAACTCTCATATCCTCTTGCCTTACAGCTGAACTTGTCCTGTTTTACCTGCCCTTCATAGAGGCGGGCAATGGTGTGCTTGTGCTGGTCGTAGACTGCATAGAACTGTTTGTAGGCCTTCTTTCTCAGCTCACGGTCCTCACTCATGAGAAATGAGCTGAAGGTGCTTTGGGTAAGGCTCTTGCCGTCAATGCTGCCAAAATCGAAGTCCACATTGGTGAGGTCGCCGAAGGTGGTACGGGCAGTCGAGCTCACTTCACTCTGCAAGGCCATGATGCGCTCCTCCTTCTCGCTAAGCACATGCTCCTTGAAACGCCTTGATTTCTCAAGGTAGACCTTGTACGGGGCAAATGAGGGGTCTTGCAGGTACGCTTGTACGGTCTCCTCCCCAATGGCAAGAAGTTCGGGATCGAAATAGGCCATGTTCGCTCCGAGCTGCGCAAGGCTCTGGCTTATGAGGGAGTAGCGCTTGACGTTGTTGCTGTCCGAAGCATCGCCTGCATACTGGAGGAATGCCCAGCTGTAGAGGCGTTCGGCAAGGATGCCTGTCTTCTCGTACCAGGCAAAGGTGGCCAGGAAGCTCTCTTTGCCTTCACCAAGCTTGCCCTTGAAGGAGGGGGCCTTATCAATCTCCTGCTGCAAGGCTTTCATCCCCTCTTCCCAGGCCGCTTCGTCAGCGAACAAGGGCGTCAGGTCCCAAGTATCTTCAATCGCGACTTCCGATCGTTTCTTTATATCCATCATATCTCTCCCAATAAGGTATTCAGGAGGCGGGCCGCCCGCCCCCTGTGGCTGTACAGATCTTTACCCCCTTCATCAAGGGCCGCCATGGTGGAGGCGGCCTCATCGACAAAGAAGACCGGGTCATAGCCGAAGCCGGCATGGCCATCAGGCTCTTTTGTGATCGAGCCCTCCACTGATTCTGAAATCGTATAGATCCTATACCGGTCGACAACTAAGGCAAGGGCAGAGACGAAGGTTGCCTTGCGCTCTTCTTTTTTGGTGCAGTGCTCGAGGTTCTTCAGCAGATAGGCGTTGCGTTCGGCCGCCTCAAGTTCGCGGCCGAACTCCTCCATGCCGTAGCGAGCTGTCCTTACCCCTGGATTTCCTCCCAACGCCTCTACACAGAGGCCTGAGTCATCAGCAAGGATGGCATACCCCTTGGGGACTCTCCCTAGCAGGGAAAGGGCCTTCCCAAGGGCATTTTCAGTAAAGGTCTCACCTGACTCCTCGAAGTCAAAGGCCAGTCCGAGTTCGGTAGGCAGGAAGATCGCATGGTCCTTGAGGATCCTTGCAAACTCTTTCCGCTTATGCTCGTTAGATGTTGCCAATAGTATGTTCATAGGGGAAAAGATACTCATTGAGTCCCTTTTAGTCCATACATTCCTTGATCAGAGCCTTGATATAATGGACAGAGGAGGCGACAGTCCCTTTGGGCACCCCCAGTAACAGGCTTATCTGTGAGTGGCTCAGATGGTATTCCATGCTCCTGATCTGCTCAATCTTGGTCCTGTGCACCCTCTCTGTCCAGCTGAGCAAAGACTTCAGCTCCTCTCTCTTGTGCTCATCCACACACTGGTTCAACTCTGCCTGGATCTCCATGATACGTCGGAAATGACGGTTGCACGTCCCTTCCATCCGTTGTTTGCACTGTTGTTTTTTCTTCAGCTGCTGTTCGGCTGTTGAGAGATAGCGATTGAGCAGGCGTGTGTCTACCTCGAGTAGGGTAGCTATCTCCTCCAGCAGGTGCAGGTTGGTCATATGGGGAGAGATGGCAAGCATTATGAGGAAACGCTTCCTGTTGACCCCTTGCTGCAATTTTATCTGCAACCGTCTTTGCACCGCATCAAGGCGGATATGATCATCTCCATGGTGTTTGGGTGAGTTGAGCAACTGCTCAAAAAGTGAAGGCATCATCGAATACTCTACGGTGGCTATGAACGAGAGTGGGGTATAGCTTCTGGTCTCCGCCACACAGCTTTCCAAGTCAGGCTCATCCCACCCTTTTCGTTCGCTCTCGAGCAGTGCCCGTTCCTTGTTCCGTTGGGTACGCTTGTAGGCCATGAAGTATCGGCTTCTCTTGCGTACGACTTCGGTGATATAGCCGAGGTAGGGTAGGTTCCCCTCCCGGTATGAGCTTAGATAGTGCTCGATGGTCTCATAACAGTAGAAAAGAAACTCACAACAATCCTCCTCAGGCAGAAGCCTGAGCCGGGATGGGAGAGTGTATAACAACTGTTGGGTTACAAGATGAACCTTATCGTGCAAGAGTTGGTTATCTTTCTGCTTTTGCGCCAGGAGGACCGCCCTGGTCAACCTGTCGCTCTGTCTGTCCGAAATGCCCGAAAAATACATGCATTGCTCCTTGTATGTGATCTTTACAAGGAACATGCAATGTGTATGCCAACTCTATCTAGATCAGGTCCTCTACAGCTTTCAGAAGGTTTTTGCGTACAACCTCAATAGGTTGCTGGACCGTCGCCCCTGCAGCCTTCTTATGCCCGCCCCCGCCAAAACTTTCAGCCAAGGAGCCCACATCGATGTGGCTCTGGTGACTGGCACGGAAGCCTACCTCGGTAGCATCCTCGGAGAGTTGTTTGAAGAAGAGCACCACCTCCACACCCTTGATGGAGAGTAACATCGAGTAGAGCGCATCACTGGGCTTGTCAGAGGTTATATACGCTTCGCTATCTGTAAGGTAACTGATGCTGGACATCACCTTCCCTTCAAAATGAGCTTCGCTCCGGTCGATGAGCTTACCCAGATACTTTACATAGCTGAGATTCTTCCCACCGGTCATCTTGGTGTTCATCATGTTAGGGGAGACTCCAAGATCGACCAGTTCAGCTGCCATACGTAGGGTTTCTCCCCTGTAGGCATTGATAAACCTGAAGAAGCCGGAGTCCGTGGCAAAGCCGAAGAAGAGGTGTTCGGCTATCTCTTCGGTGATCTCGATCTCGAGCGTCTTGTACAGATGCATGATGATCAGGGTCGTCGAGACCGAACGGGGCACTATGTAACGGTAGTTGCCGAACTGCTCACCACTGCTGTGATGGTCAAATATCACAGTGGTCAGTCCCTCTATCTCGTCCCCAAGATGGCCCAGCCTTTCGCGCGCAGAACAATCCACCACAACAACTATAGGATTGCGCTGATGCAACTCCTCGTCGATGTGGTTGAGGAAATCCGCTCGCAAATGTGTGATCTCCGAGCGGTCAAAAGGCCCTGCGTTGGCGAGATGGACACGCTTGCCCATCTTCAGCAACAGTGCCTTCATCGCCATCTGGCTGGAGATGCAGTCCCCATCGGGACTGACATGACCAACTACGACAAACTCTTCCCGATTTTTCAGGACGCTGAGTATCTCATCGTCAATAGGGGGGTAGGTAAAGAACATACTATGCTCCCCGGATGATTTCCGGTTCCTTCCCATTGAGTACGCTCTCTTCTCCGACTATCACTTTCTTGACTCCAGAAAGGGAGGGCAGGTCATACATGATACCCATCATGATCTTCTCGACTATCGAACGCAACCCTCGGGCCCCGGTTTTCTGCTCAAATGCCTTTTGGGCGACAGCAGCAACCGCATCATCCTTGAAGGTAAGGTCTATTCCATCGAGCTTGAAGGATGCCTCATACTGACGCACTATGGAGTTTTTAGGCTCGACAATGATACGCATGAGGTCCTCTTTGGAGAGGTTGTTCAATGCAACATGTATAGGCAGCCTTCCGATAAACTCCGGGATAAGGCCGAACTTCACCAGGTCGTCGGGCATCAGCTCGTTGTAGATGGCGCTCAGATCCTTGTCAGCTGTGTTGGATATCTTTGCCCCAAATCCCATCGCGTGGGATGAGGTGCGCTTTTCGATAACCTTGTCCAGACCGACAAAGGCACCGCCACAGATGAAGAGGATGTTGCGGGTGTTGATCTTCAGCATCTCCTGGTTAGGATGCTTCCTCCCTCCCTGAGGGGGGACGGCGGCATCCGTGCCTTCGATGATCTTCAGCAAAGCCTGCTGGACTCCCTCGCCGCTGACGTCGCGGGTTATGGATGGGTTTTCACCCTTCTTGGCTATCTTGTCGATCTCATCTATGAAGATGATGCCGAACTCGGCGGCCTTGATGTTGTCATTGGCATTCTGTATCAGCTTAAGCAGGATGTTCTCAACATCCTCACCGACATAGCCAGCCTCAGTGAGGGTGGTCGCATCAGCAATGGCGAAGGGAACCTGCAACTTCTTTGCAAGAGTGGATGCGAGCAGGGTCTTACCGGTTCCGGTAGGCCCTACCATGAGGATGTTGGACTTGTCGAGCTCAACGCCCTGTTCCGTAATTTGCTTTTGGAACTTCACACGCTTGTAGTGATTATATACAGCAACAGCCAGGACGCGCTTGGCACCTTCCTGACCGATGACATATTCATCCATATAGTCTTTCAACTCTTGGGGAGTGGGGATCACCTCTGGCAATCCCACAGGGCTCTCCTTCAGGTTGGGGTCTCCGGCGAGCATATCGTCGCATACTTTGACGCATTCGTCGCATATTGCCACTCCAGGCCCATTTATGAGTCTCTTGACCTCTTCCTGGCCTTTGCCACAAAAGGAACAGACTTTAGCATTTCGTGCCATTAATTACTCCTTCTCATTACTTTGTCGACGAGGCCGTATGAAACCGCATCGTCGGCACTGAGGAAGAAATCACGCTCAACATCCTTGGAGATCTGTTCCAAGCTCTTATGGGTATGCTCGACAAAAATGTCTATGGTGAGTTTCTTCAGTCGTCCGATCTCCTTGGCTTGAATGGAGATGTCTGTTGACTGTCCTTGTACGCCTCCCCAAGGTTGGTGAATCATTACACGTGCAGAGGGTAGGATGTACCGTTTGCCTTGGGCCCCCGATGCAAGCAGCAGGGCTGCCATGCTGGCGGCTTGTCCCATGCAGATTGTCTGCACATCACTGTTAAGGTACTGCATGGTGTCGTAAATGGCCAGGCCGGCAGTCACACTGCCTCCCGGGCTGTTGATGTAGAGACTGATATCTTTCTTGACATCCTCTGATTCGAGGAAGAGCAACTGTGCTACAACGAGGTCCGCTGTCGCGTCGCTTATCTCGCCATCGAGGAAGATGATCCTATCTTTCAGCAACCTGCTGAAGATGTCGTACGATCTCTCCCCAACACCAGACTGTTCGACTACCATCGGTATTACTGATTGCATCCTGCTAGGATGTATATTCATGGCAAAAGCCCCCTCATAAATCTTAGGATTAAAAAGGCGGAACCTGGATGGGAACCGCCTTTTCACAACACTGACTACTGCAAGAAAAGAAGGTTATGCACCAAAGGAATCCTGCATGAACTCGTTGTAGTCAATTGCCTCACCCTCTTTGAAAGTATTCTTTTCTTGGAGGAATGGAGCTATCTTCTGGAATTTCAGATCATCTTCTATCATGGAGCGATAGTAGTCGATCTGTGCTTGATCGGTCACATTGCCAAGCTGGGCGTCAATGACCTTCTGCACTTCCTCTTCATCGGCGGTAAACTGTTCCTTCTCCATAATCTTTTCCATGATGAGCTGGATGCGCAGAGTCTTTTCCGCACTCTCTCTCCAAGGGGCAGTTAGGTCTTCCTTGGTCTTCTGCTGGAACTTAAGGAACTGTTCGATCTGCTCTTCAGTGAGGCCTACCTGCTGCACATAGCGCTTCCAAGCCTGCTCGACTTCCATGTCGATCATGCTTTCGGGAACACTTATCTCGGTGCCTTTGAGCAGCTCGTCGGTAAGGGCTTCAAGCTTGGCCTGCTCGAGCTTTGCCTCCAGGGCATCCTCAAGCTTCTTGCGGGTTGCCTTCACCAGGTCATCGACACTCTTGTACTCGTCCTTGACATCCTGAGCGAACTCATCATCCAGAGCAGGGACATCACGGAACTTCAGAGCTTTGAGGGCAACATTGAGCTTGATGGTCTTGCCAGCATATCCTTCAACATTTGAGTCCTCGGCATAGGTTTTGGTGATGGTCTTCTCATCGCCGACCTTCATGCCTGTAATCTCATCATCGATCTCATAGAAGTTGGATCCGCTTCCGATGGTAAAGATGAAATCCATTCGTGCGGTAGCGGCAACCTCGTTGCCTTCCTCGTCAAGCTCGACATAGTCGATGGTGACGATGTCACCCTTTTCTGCCTTGCCATCCTTGTCGATGACCATGGCATTCTGATCCCTGAGCTTGTCGAGTTCCTTGGTAACAGCCTCTTCTGGAAGCTCTACCTTGGGGGCAGTGACGGTGAGACCTGTGTATGCGGGTGTCTCGAAGACGGGCATAATATCATACTTGACGGTAAAGGTCACATCACTGTTGCTCTTGAAGGGGAGTAGGGTCTCCTCATCCTGCAGTTCAGGGGTGCTGAATGGAAGCGGCTTGTATTTGTCTTCTACCTCAGTCAGGGCTTCCTTGAGTGCCTCTTCAATCGTATTGAAGGTGCTCTCTTCACGGATATCCTTACCGAACTTGCTTTCCATCACAGAAAGGGGAGCCTTTCCTTTTCTAAAACCCTTGAGCTGGATGGTAGCTGCATATTTGTTAAGAGCTGCCTTGTAGCCTTCTTCAATGGTGTCAGCGGTCACGGTGACCGTCAGCGCGACGGAGGAATTCTCCAGTTCTTTAATACTCTTTTCAGCGATCATGCTATCCTCATCCTTTCGGTCCGTTCTGGACCTAAATAACCTTATCTATGCCATTTAGTTGCTTTTTTGTAATGCGAACCCTTGGAGTATACTACAATCCATGGGGAGCGACCACCCTGCAGAAGGAAAAATGGGAGAAAAACCCTTATACCTGAAGCATATTGTATATACCAAGTATTTGCATTTTGGTCTAGGGGATAGAGGGAAATTACACCCTGTTTCCCTCA
>LFRM01229695.1_pt1 | contig 15646 bp, 15 predicted proteins | sample 618341 | NCBI WGS metagenome assembly LFRM01 (sample SAMN03654438, study PRJNA283298) | anaerobic digester metagenome | isolation source: pool of bioreactors CSTR01a, CSTR02a, and CSTR03a thermophilic anaerobic... | place: Denmark: Kgs. Lyngby | collected 2014-05-21 | reverse complement strand
TGGTATGGTACCATTGCTGGAGCCCTGGTTGGCTCTATAACTCTAATACCTGCCTTTGTGGCCTTTCCCATGGCTGCCATCCTCCTAGAGAATGGGGCTGGCTATATGCAGCTATCAGCCTTTGTATCAACCCTAACCATGGTGGGGCTTATAACAGTTCCTTTAGAAGTAAAGTTCTTTGGTAGGAAATTTACTCTTATTAGAAATCTAATGGCCTTTTTACTGGCCTTTGTAGTTGCCTTTGTTATAGGAAAGGTGGTTTAAGATGGAAACCCTTAAGAAATATACAATTTTTATTATTGCAGCCCTTGTTATTGCCATAACCTTTGTTTTTGATAAACCAACAGGTATGGAGGCTGTAAATACTGTGGCTAAGAGTTTTAAAGAGATGCTCTTTATCCTGCCCCCAGTTTTTATCCTACTTGGCCTATTAGATGTCTGGGTGCCTAGAGATACCATGGTCAAGTTTATGGGCCAGGGTTCAGGCCTTAAAGGTTTTCTTTTGGCCTTCTTTTTAGGCTCAGCAGCAGCCGGCCCCCTTTACGTTGTCTTTCCTATAGCAGCTGCCTTTATGAAAAAAGATGTTAGTTTTTTCAACATTATGATCCTAATAGGAGCCTGGTCAACCACCAAGATTCCCATGCTACTCTTTGAATATGGAGCACTTGGCCCTAGATTTACCCTGACAAGACTAGCAATGAACATTCCAATAATAATTATAATTGCCATAGCCATGAAGACCCTACTTTCAGATAGTGAAGTTGAAGCCATCTATAACACCGCCAAAGAATTGAACTAGGCTTAACTGAAAAAACCTAATCTCAGCTAAATAGTGAAGTAGTAATCAATAATCTCGAAGGGAGAAAAATATGAGCAGAGCACTTAATAAGGCCAGTCTAGGTGGCCTTGCCCTAGGCATAACTTTGGGACTTGCAGCAGGGGCAGGAGTCCTCTACAAGAAGGCACCAGGACTTATGATAAAAGAAGATGTCAGCAAGTATGACTTTGAAACCACTGTTAAAATCTTCGTAGAGGAAGTAAAGGCCGCTGGATGGTCTATCCCTACTATTCATGACATGCAGGCAACCCTTGATGGCTTTGGCCATAAGGTTGGTCAAATGATGATCTTTGAACTATGCTCTTCTAAGTACTCTTCTGAAATCCTAAAGCTGGACGATGAGAGAAGGGTCTCTCCCATGATGCCTTGCAGAGTATCTATCTACACCAAGAGCAGTGGCAAGACCTATATAAGCAGGATGAACTCAGGGCTTATTGCCAAATTCTTTGGAGGAGTTGTAGATAGGGTTATGAAGCTAGCTGCCGACGAAACAGAGGTAATACTTGAAAAACTAATCAAGTAAAAATAGAAACTAAAAAGATTGACCTAGTAAATAAAGGATATCCAAACCAGGATATCCTTTATTTACTACTACTTTTATTACCAACTATTCTTGTCTTAGATACTCCCCAGGACCTCTTCAGCAGCTCTATTTATCCTGCCACTTTTAATAAGTTCCTCAGCGGCATCTATATCCACATGCATAATCCTATCCTCTTCAAACCTAGGAATGGTTTTTCTTACCAGCTCATATACTGGGCCAGTGCCTCTACCAAGCTCCTTTTTGCCCCTTAGATCAATCCCTTGAACAGCTCCTAGGATTTCCATAGCTAGGACCTTTCTAGAGTTATCCAGGACATCCCTGGCTTTTCTTGCGGCTATGGTTCCCATGGAGACATGGTCCTCCTGGTTAGCAGAAGAGGGAATTGAGTCTACAGAGGCAGGATGGGCTAGGACCTTGTTTTCAGATACCAGGGCCGCCGCAGCATACTGGACAATCATAAAACCAGAGTTAAGGCCGCCTTCCTCAGTCAGAAAGGCTGGCAGACCCTCGCTTAAAGCGGGATTTACCAGGCGCTCCAGTCGCCTTTCGGAAATATTTGCAAGTTCTGCTATGGCAATAGCTAAAAAGTCAAAGGGCAGGGCCATGGGCTGGCCATGGAAGTTGCCTCCTGATATTACCTCTCCTTCATCTACAAAGATTAGAGGGTTATCGGTGGCTGCATTCATCTCAATTTCCACCTTGGCTTTAATAAATTCCAGGGCATCTTTTGTTGCCCCTTGTACCTGGGGAGAACAGCGTAGGGAATAGGCGTCTTGAACTCTGATTTCACCTTGACTTGATACCATCTGAGAGCCCTCAACTAGTTTAAGGATATTTTCAGCGGTCTTTATCTGGCCATAATGGCCCCTGACCTCATGGACCTTACTATCAAAGGCAGTGGTTATGCCATTCAGGGCCTCCATTGTAAGGGCTGTGGCTATATCTGCTGTCTTACTAAGTTCAAGGGCGTCGTAGAGGGTATGGGCTCCAATAGAGGTCATTACCTGGGTTCCATTAATAAGAGCCAGGCCCTCCTTAGAAACCAGGGAAACAGTTTCAATATCAGCCTGGTCCATGGCCTCCTTAGAAGTCATAAGCTGACCCTGATAAAAGGCCTGACCCTCTCCCATCATAGTAAGGACCATATGGGAAAGGGGAGCCAGGTCTCCTGAAGCTCCTAAGGACCCTTTCTCAGGAATAAAGGGAATAACACCCCTATTGACCATTTGGATTAGGGTCTCTATAGTTGATTTTCTGATGCCTGAATTACCCTTGGCAAGGGCGTTGATTCTTAGGAGCATAACTCCTTTAACCAGATCCTCAGCCAGGGGTTGGCCCACTCCACAGGAATGGCTAACAATTAGATTTCTTTGCAGGGCCATGGTTTCCTTTTCCGGGATAAGTACATCAGAAAATTTCCCAAAACCAGTGGTGAGTCCATATACAACCTTGTTATCTTCTATAAGCTTATCAACAAAGTTTCTAGCCTTGTCTACTCTATCCATAGCTTCTTGAGTGAGCTTGATAGGTCTATTGTTTCTAGTGACATCAATAAAGCTATCAAGCTCTAGATGTGCACCATCAATTTCTAAATAATTCATTGTTACCTCTTATTATAAAATTAAAGCTGCAAGTACCCCAAAGATTAGTAAGGGTATGTTGTAGTGAATAAAGGTGGGTACACAAGTATCCCAGATATGGTCATGCTGGCCATCTGCATTAAGCCCCGAGGTAGGTCCTAGGGTTGAGTCAGAGGCCGGTGAACCAGCATCTCCTAAGGCGCCAGCCACTCCTACTAGAGAAGCAATAGCTAAGGGGCTAAAGCCCATCTTAAGGGCTAGGGGCACATAAATAGTGGCAATAATTGGAACAGTCCCAAAGGAGGTTCCAATCCCCATGGTAACTAGTAGACCAATGAGGAGCATTATAATTGAAGCTATAAGCTTGCTGCCTCCCATCAGGGCGGCGCCAGCATCAACCAGAGCCTCTACTCCACCAGTTGCTCTTAGCACCTGGCCATAGCCTGAAGCTACCAGCATTACAAAGGCAATAAAGCCCATTAGACCTATACCGCCACTTATCATATCATCAAATTTTGAAAATTCAAAGGAGCCAAAGGCCAACATAATAAAGAGGCCAATAAGGGCGCCAAGGGGTAGAGAATCTGTAGCCAGCTGGATAGCAAAGGCTGCCAGAGCGCCTAGAAGAGCTCCCCACTGGGGTAGACCCATCTTTACATCCTCTACTTCTTCACCTCCTCCTATAGCTATGTCTTCATATTCCCTAGGCTTTCTATAGCTAAATAAAACTGCAATCAGAAGCCCTAGAACCATGCCCAGGCCTGGAATTAGAAGAGCTGGCCATATATCTGCCTTGTCTATCAAAATTCCATTGTCTGCAAGAGAGGTTGAGATAATCCCGTGGAAGATTAGACCAAAGCCTACTGGTAACATTACATAAGGTGCCTTAAGCCCAAAGCTCAGGGCACAGGCCACAGCCCTTCTATCAATTTTTAACTTATTCATCAGAGAAAGAAGGGGTGGAATAAGTATGGGGATAAAGGCAATATGCACAGGAATCAGGTTTTGTGAAAAGCTGGCAATTACTGCTAAAAGCAAAACAAACATAATCCTTTTTTCTTTGATTATACTGCCTATTTTCTTGACTAGAATTGTGGCTAGCCCCGTATGGCCAATAGCCACAGCCAAAGTCCCAAGTAGGATATATGAAAGGGCAGTCTCCGCTTGTCCTCCCATTCCACCTATTAAAACATCCATGATTTCTTTTAGGGGCATGCCTGCTATGACTCCCCCCACAAGAGCAGAAACAATAATTGAGATGAGTACGTTAATTTTCAAAAGACACAAGAGGGACATGACTAGAACTGAAATAAGCACAGGATTTGTCAGCATTATTCCTCCTCGGGCTAGGCCCTTTTTCTATGTATGGGCCGAGGTCTTACCCGGCCCAAATCTTATTTGAGTTTTTCTTCCACTAGCTTATCTATTAGCTCTTCCTCTGCTACATAGGGTATGGTGATATGATCTGTCTCTTTGTTAGTGTGGTTGTAGTCCATTGCAGTTTCAATGGAGTTATCATTTCTGGCCCAGGCCCTTCTGGCTACTCCCCCCATAACATCCCAGGGCATGGCATTACTAAGTATAGTATCAACCCTCTCAGAGCCATCAAGAACCATTCCAAAACCACCATTTATTGCCTTACCAATACCTACTCCTCCACCGTTGTGAAGAGCAACCAGGCTCATTCCCCTAGCAGCATTTCCAGCAAAGCACTGGGTAGCCATATCAGCCATGATGTTGGAGCCGTCTTTTATATTGGCAGTCTCCCTAAAGGGGCTATCTGTTCCAGATACGTCGTGGTGGTCCCGGCCTAGCATAATAGGACCTACCTCGCCATTTCTTACCATCTCATTAAACTTAAGGGCAATCTTTAGCCTACCACTGGCATCCTGGTAAAGGATCCTGGCCTGAGTTCCAACTACAAGGGCATTTTTTTCAGCGTCCCTTATCCAGTTATAGTTATCCCTATCCTGGCCCCTTCTATTTGGATCAATCCCATCCATGGCAGCCCTATCGGTCTTAATAAGGTCTTCATGCTTACCACTGAGGCAGACCCATCTAAAGGGGCCATAGCCATAATCAAAGAGCATGGGGCCCATTATATCCTCTACATAGGAAGGATAGATAAAGCCATCCTTATCATCCACACCATTCTTTGAGATGCTGGTTCCGCCAGCGTCATAGACAGCCTTCATAAAGCTGTTGCCATAATCAAAAAAGTAGGTCCCCTTCTTTACTAGGGCGTCAATGGAGCTATAGTGGTGGAGCAGGCTCCTATCCACCTCTTTTTTAAAGGCTTCCTTGTCCTCATCTAGCATCCTGGTTCTTTCTTCAAAGCTCATACCCTGAGGACAGTAACCTCCATCATAAGGAGCATGGCAGGAAGTCTGGTCTGAGAGTAACTCAATATGGATATCTTTTTCTATAGCGTAGTCCAGTAGGTCCACAATGTTGCCATGATAGGCAAGGGCTGTGGCTCTTTTTTCATCAAGGGCGACCTGGGCTTCTTTAAAGAGCTCATCCAGCTCATCAAAGGATTTATCAATCCAGCCCTGGTCTAGACGGGTCTTAATCCTAGAGTAGTCAACCTCGGCAATAATTCCCACACCACCTGCTATCTTTGCTGCCTTGCCCTGGGCCCCAGACATGCCACCCAGGCCTGAACTTACAAAGAGATGGCCTGTAAGGTCCCCATCCTCTGCAACTCCCAGTTTTATCCTGGCTGCATTAAGAACTGTGTTGTAGGTCCCATGGACAATGCCCTGGGGCCCAATGTACATCCAGCCACCGGCTGTCATCTGGCCATAGTTTGCTACTCCTAGTGCCTGGGCCCTGGTCCAGTTATCCTGGTCATCAAAGGCACCAATCATTAGGGCATTTGTAATGATTACCCTTGGAGCACTCTTAGGGGATTTAAAAAGCCCTAGGGGATGGCCTGACTCAAGAACCAGAGTCTGCTCATCGGTGAGCTCTTCAAGGTACTTCATGGTTAGCTGGTACTGCATCCAGTTTTGAAAGACTTGACCTGTTTCACCATAGGTTACTAGTTCATAGGGATAGAGTGCCACATCAAAAGAAAGGTTGTTATCTATCATAACCTGGAAGGCCCTGCCCTCAATGGTCTTTCCCTTGTACTCATCTATAGGTCTTCCGACTATTTCCCTATCAGGCCTAAAACGGTAGCCGTAGATTCTTCCAGTTGTCAGCAGTTCATCTAAAAACTCTGGAGCTAGCTCCTCATGGTAGGCCTCAGGGATATACCTAAGGGCATTCTTGAGGGCAAGTTTGATATCGGACTTACTAAGATTTAGCTCTCTTTTTGGAGCCCTTCTTATCCCCTCTTTAAAGCTAGGATAGGAAGGCAGGCCCTGGTCAAGTTTTATTACCATGGCCTCTTCAATAAGCTGATTATTCCACATGTCTATGTCCTCCTATTTTCTGTAAACTATCTTACCATTTTTAATAACAGTATCGGTATGGTTGATTCCAAAGTGGTAGAGCATATACTCAAGGCTTGCCACATCAAAAATCGCTATATCCGCCTTCTTGCCCACTTCAATAGATCCCCTATCCTCTTGCCTACCTATGGCAGCTGCAGCATTTATTGTTACTGCAGTAATGACTTCTTCTGGGGTCATCTTAAGCATAAGACTGGCCAGGCTCATCATAAACTGCAGGTTTTCACTGGGGCAACTTCCTGGATTATAGTCGGTTGAAATCGCTATGGGCACCCCTTTTTCAATCATTTTTCTGGCAGGAGCTGCTACATTTTTTTGCATGTTAAAGCTGGTACCAGGTAGCAGCACAGCAACTACCTTTTTCTCAGCCAGGTCCTCTATGCCCTGGTCTGAAACAGCCATAAGGTGCTCGGCTGAGATAGCCCCCACCTCGGCTGCCAGCTCCCCTCCTCCAAGCTGAACAATCTCATCGGCGTGAACTTTTGGAAGAAGGCCCAGCTCTTTACCAGCTAGGAGAATTCTTCTTGACTGATCAACTGTAAAGACTCCCTCCTCACAAAAGACGTCATTAAAGTCTGCAAGTTTATTCTCTACTACATAGGGTAGCATTTCTTCTATTAGGACATCCACAAAGTCATCGGGTCTATCTGCATAGTCCTTGGGAACAGCATGGGCCCCCATAAAGGTTGAAACAAGATCCACTACATGGTCCTGGTCCAGTCTCTTTGCCACCTCCATCTGTTTAATCTCCGTGGCAAAATCTCCTATACCATAACCAGACTTGGCCTCAACTGTGGTAACGCCAAAGCCCAGCATGATGTCCAGACTCTTTTTAGCCTTATCATAAAGCACTTCAAAACTGGCCTCTCTAGTAGCCTTGACTGTTGAGTGGATTCCTCCGCCCTGGGCTAGAATGTCAAGATAATCAACCCCTTCGAGTTTGAGCTTAAACTCATGTTCCCTACTGCCACCATGAACCAGGTGGGTATGGGCATCTATTAGGCCCGGAGTTACAAGTTTTCCCCTGGCATCAATTTTTATTGTATCTTCATCCACTGAAAATTCTTCAGGTAGAGGGGACTTACCCACATAGGCAATCCTATCTCCTGCTAGAGCAATGGTGGCTCCTTCTAGGTAGCCTACCTCTCCCTGGGCCTGTCCCCAGCGGGCGGCCTTCTCTCCTGCCATGGTGATGGCCTTGGCATTTTCTATGAGTAGATTTATTTTCATTTCAATCCTTTCTTTCCCCTTCTCTTCTCCCCTTATTATACAAGAAAATCAGTCTTTTTCTACTTTAAAAAACAAATGACTTCAGACTGTGCTATCATAGAGTAATAAGAAAAGGAGGTGTTTATGAAAAGACGCATTAGTGAAAGAGTTAAGGGTTTTAGAACTACCGATGGTGCAGGTGTTTCTCTAGTTAGAGTTCTAAGTAGGTCCACTGTAGATAGTTTTGATCCTATTCTAATGCTGGACTCTTTTGATAGCCATAATCCTGATGATTATAGGGCAGGCTTCCCCCTCCATCCCCACAGGGGAATAGAAACAGTTAGCCTGATTTCTAGGGGCAACATGGTCCATAGAGATAGCCTTGGAAATGAAGATGCTATCACCGATGGTGAGGTCCAGTGGATGACAGCGGGCTCTGGCATTATGCACGAAGAAAGGCTACCCGATTCTGAAAGAATGCTGGGAGTCCAGCTATGGCTCAACATGCCAAGAGACCACAAAATGGCCCCGCCTGAATATAACTCCATAAAAAAAGAAGAGATTGAAGAAATCCCCATAGAGGGAGGAATCCTTAGGCTTATAAGCGGCAGATATAAAGACCATCAAGGCTTCCGGGGCAAGTACCTTCCCCTGGACTACTACCATATCTACCTAGAAAAGGGTGGTAAATTAAGCCTAGAGACCCAGGAAGATGATTCCGTTATGATCTTTACCCTACTGGGAGATGCCAAGGTAGCAGGTGAACTTGTAAAGGAAAAGACCGCAGTCAAGCTCACCGAAGGAAGGGAGCTTGATATAGAGGCTCTAGATGATATTCAGCTTCTTTTTATAAGCTCTAAGAGGCTGGATGAGCCTGTAGCCTGGGGAGGTCCCATTGTTATGAATACTGACGAGGAGCTAAGACAGGCCTTTGCGGACCTTAGAAACAATACTTTTTTAAAGGAGGGGATTCACTATTAAAGCCCTAGATTATGGTCTAGTTGACCTAAGTGAACTGGACCCAGACTTTGTAATCGAGCTGCGCTATGCCAGCAAGAATAATTTTACCGGACAAAGAATCTATGAATTCGATAAGTGCTACATCTATGAGAAGACTGCCCAGCTTCTAATAAAGGCTAAGGAAGTCTTTAAAAAAGATGGCTTCGGTGTTAAGATCTGGGACACCTATAGACCCCACAGAGCACAGGCTAAGCTCTGGCAGGTCTATCCCGATGATAACTTTGTTGCTAGGGCTCCAGACCTTGACAACTACAAACCAAGAGTTAGCCACATGAATGGCATGAGCGTGGACCTTACTCTGCTAGATAAGAGTGGCCAGGAGCTTTTTATGCCTACTGGCTTTGATGAATTTACAGAGAATGCCCACCCATTAAAGAGCAGGGCTCCTAAAGAAGCCCTGGACAATGCCCATTATCTTAGGAGGGTTATGCTAGAGATAGGCTTTACCCCCTCAAATACCGAGTGGTGGCACTTTAATGATGGAATCCATAAGCCTGTAGCCTACTCAGACCTCTTACTAAAATAACTCAGATTTTTTCTGAGTTATTTTTTCATTTAGATAGATTTTCTTCTAGCTTCCAGCTTATTTAGAATCTTCCTTCTATCCTGGGGTAGAAAACCCCTTATCTTAAAAATATTTGTTGGATGACTACTATCAAAAATAGTCTCTTTATCCACTTCTAAGTTTTCTACTAGGTAGTAGAGCTCATCTAGGAGTTCTGCTTGGTCTGCCAACTCAAAGCTTCCCGCTAAAGCCATCTTCTGAAGGGGACTACCCTGAAAAATCTTCAGGTTCATAGTTATTATTGACTGTGATGAAAAACTATTTAGCATTTCTACTGTCTCCCTGGCACTTTCAAGGGACCTTCCCCTACCAGCAAGACCTGTTAGGATTATACTATTAAAGCCAAGGCCTGCTTTATTGAGTTTCCTTGCCTCCCTAATTGCCTCCTCTTTTCTATGGGCCTTATTCATCAGGGCCAGGGCGTAGTCACTACCACTCTCAAAACCTATGTAAAGAAACCTAAGGCCTTGGTCATGGAGAATCCCTAGCTGGTCTAGGCTAAACTTTTTTAGATTGGTAACCGAAGCGTAGCAGGCAACCCTAGCACAAAAAGGGATGTACTTATTGACAAGCCCCAAAATCTTCCTTAACTCCTCATAGCCAAGGGCCAGGGGGTCTCCTCCAGTTAGGAAAACCTTCTCCGTATACCTATCTGCTCCCATTAAAACCAGCTCTAGCTCCCTAAGGGGCAGGGCCTCAAAGATCTGGTCCTTATACATGGTGCAAAAGAAGCACTTATTGTAACTGCAGCCCTTTGTAACAGGAAGGAGAAAGCTATTCATCTCATCCTGAGGATAGTGGACAATGGTCCTAGTCATTCCAACCTCTTTTCTAGTCCATCTCCCAAGGCAGTTCCAGCCTCTCACTAAAGTTATTAAAGTATTTATAGTAGAGGGTACACTGGCCCTCATCATCTTCTACTAGCTTCCTAAGCTCAAGGTCTCTAAGCCTCACTAGGCCATGGGCCCTAGCAAAGATATCTAGGCTATCGAGATACTCCTCATGCTGGTGTAAAAAAGCCTTTTCTGAAACTTCAAGCCTGGTCCCCCCACTGCCCTTAAGATACTTAAGGAACTTAACATGGAAGATGGGCTTAATTCCAGATATTTCTATCTCAATAAAGTAGACGTCCCTATTATCTATGGCTTCATCAAAGCCCATGCTCAGACCTCTTATTTTTTTGTCAGTAGACAGGTAGAAGCTGCAGGTATCCACTCTATCAAAGTCACTAAGGTCGCTAATCTCATCCTTATAAAAGGTGGTCTCCAGTCGCTGCTTCCACTTATCACAATCATGCTCCTCTAAATACTCTAGGGACTCAATTAGAGCTAGGTCAATTTCCTTGTCTTCTTTTTTTTCTGCAACCATAACCCATAAAAAGGCTCCAAAGACCAGTAGGACCATTGGGACTATAAAAGATAGCGTCATAACATACCCCTTAAATTTAATCTTTCCTTTCTTTTTATTATAGAACTGAAAAAGTTATGCGTCAATTTATGGGATCCATTCTTGTTTAGAAGGTCTTTCAAATGAGCTAGACTGATTTAGTCACTAAGGTAAAAAAGTAGCTGGTACATTCTCAGCTACTTTAGAATTATTAGATGTTAAAACTTTTGACTACTTAGCTGCCTCACCCAGGTAGGCCTCCTGGACCCTCTGGTCTTGGAGGAGCTCTTTTCCTCCACCCTCTAGAACCAGGGTTCCTGTTTCAAGAACATAGCCATAGTCGGCTATCTCCAAGGCTTTTTTTGCATTTTGTTCTACTAAGAGGATGGTGTTACCCTGCCTATGGAGCTCGGTTATAATGTCAAAGATATCATTTACTAGAAGGGGAGCTAGGCCCAATGAAGGTTCGTCCAGCATTAGAATTTTTGGGCTAATCATCAGGGCCCTTCCAACTGCCAGCATCTGCTGCTCTCCACCTGAAAGGGTGCCTGCCTGCTGCCAGCTCCTCTCCTTTAGTCTAGGAAAGAGCTCATAAACCTTGTAGATCCCTTCCTTTACTAGCTGGGAGTCTTTAACAGTATAGGCTCCTAGGATTAGGTTTTCTTCTACACTAAGATTAGAAAAAACCTTCCGGCCTTCAGGAGATAGGGCAATACCCTTTTTAACTATGTCCATGGTAGCAAGATTTGTCAGGTCCTCATCATTATACTTGACTGTCCCTTCTGCTTTTTTAACCAGGTTCATAATGGCTCTTAGGGTGGAGGATTTTCCTGCCCCATTGGCCCCAATAAGAGTCACTATCTGATTATCCTTAATAGTAAGGTCAATCCCTCTGAGGGCTGATATACCACCATAGTTTACATGTAAATTTTCTACTAGTAACATTATTCCACCCCCAAATAGGCTTCTATAACCCTCTGATCTGTCTGGACTTGGCTGGGATTACCTTGGGAAATCATCATGCCATGGTCCAGTACATAGATATGCTCACAGATACCCATTACAAAGTCCATATGGTGTTCAATTAGAAAGATGGTCAGATTAAACTCATCTTTTATCTCTACAATAAACTCCATTAGGTCCTGGGTTTCCTGGGGATTCATTCCTGCAGCGGGCTCATCCAGAAGTAGGAGTTTTGGCTCTGTGGCCAGGGCCCTGGCGATCTCAAGTCTTCTTTGCATCCCATAGGGTAAAGAGTAGGCCTTCTCCTCCCTTTCTTCATAGAGGCCCACCTTTTTTAGTAGGTAACTGGCCTTTTCATAGGCCTCCGCCTCTTCCTTTCTATAATGGGGAAGCCTTAAAAGTGAAGATAGTAGACCTGACTTTAGTCTTAGATGATTACCAATAAAGACATTGTCCATAACTGAAAGCTCTTTAAAGAGCCTGATGTTTTGAAAAGTTCTACAGATACCAAGGTTTGTAATCTGGTCACTCCTCTTTCCCGTTATATCTTCATTTAAATCAGGTCCATAAAGAATCCTACCCTTGGTAGGGCTATAGACCCCGGTTATAACATTAAAGACTGTGGTTTTACCCGCTCCATTGGGGCCAATAAGGCCAACAATCTGACCCTCATCTATCTGGGCTGTAAAGCCATTTACAGCTACTACACCACCAAACTGCATGGTAACATCATCAATTTTTAGCATATCTCCCCCTTATCCTCTCAAAATTGGCCTTAAGGGCATTATCCTTTTTAAAGATGATAACCAGCATAAGGATTAGAGAAAAGACTACCATTCTCAGGCCTGGAAGGGCATCGGTCTTCATAAAGCCTAGGTTCATTGGCTCGTCCAGGAACCTCAGGGCCTCCATGGCTATTGTAACCACTATGGCTGAGGCCACAGTTCCCCAGATATTTCCCATGCCTCCAATAACAACGATTAGAAGGATGTTAAAGGTAAGGGCAAACTTAAAAAGGGTTGGGTCAATGGTACCAATAGATACGGCTAGTAGACCCCCTCCCACACCAGCAAAGAAGGAACCCAGGGAAAAGCTCATGACCTTGTGCTTGAAGAGATTAATTCCCATACTTTTAGCAGCAATCTCATCCTCTCTAATAGCCTTAAAGGCCTTGCCATAGCTGCCTTTCATAAGTAGGCTTATAAAAACAATAGTAAGTATGGCAATACTCCAGGACCAAAGGAGGTGGGTTTTAACAGGTATTCCCTTTAGGCCCAGAGCTCCGTTGGTAACGGTCTGGAGATTTATTATTACTATTCTAATAATCTCTGAAAAGCCCAGGGTTGCTATAGCCAGGTAGTCATCGGTTAATTTAAGAACCGGAGCACCTACCAGTAGGCCAAAGAGAGCAGCTAGAATTCCTCCCATAAGTAGGGCAAAGAGAAACCAGATAAAGTCATTGACATAGGCTGGTAGAAAGGAAATATTTAAGCTGCTTAGATTAAGTAAAAATGGCATCATGGGCTTCATATAGAAGTTCATTTCCTTCATCTGCCTGGTCATGGTAAGTATAGATACCGTATAGGCACCAACTGCCATAAAACCAGCCTGGCCCAGTGAAAAGAGGCCAGTAAAACCATTGACCAGGTTCATACTAAGACCCAGGATTATATAAACTGCACAGAGGTTTACAATCCTCCTCTGATAGCTGTCTAAGACATTGTTTAAGATAGCCAGCACCACCAGGCTAACAATAATTAGGATTAGGTATTTAAGAACTTTTTTATCTTTCATAGCTACACCTTCTCTGAGGTCTTCTCGCCTAGTAGACCTGTGGGCCTAACTAGGAGAATTACAATCAGAAGAACAAAGGCAAAGGCGTCTCTATAGCCTGTAAGATTTGGTAGGAAGGCTATAAGAAGGATTTCTCCTAGACCTAGAATAAAACCTCCCAGCACCGCCCCTGTTATATTTCCAATTCCTCCAATAACAGCAGCTATAAAGCACTTAAGGCCAGGAACCACCCCCATGGTGGGCATAAGCTGGGGATACTTGATTCCCCACATAATTCCACCAACAGCTGCTAAAAAAGAACCTATAAAGAAAACAATAGAAATAATCCCATTTATGTTGATGCCCATTAGGCTGGCAGTTTCAAAGTCCTTAGCAAGGGCTCTCATAGCCATGCCTGTCTTGGTCTTCTTAATAAAAAAGTTAAGTATAACTAAAAGAGCAATAGTAATAATAGGTATAATTATTGAAATCAGATCCACAGATACCCCAGAAACAGTTAGTGTTGTATCAAGTATCCCTGGAATGGGAAAGGCCTTGGGTCTTCCACCAAAAACCAGAATCCCAAAGTTCTGAAGTAGGAAGGATGCTCCAATAGCAGATATTAGAATGGTAATCCTTGGAGAACCCCTCATTGGCTTATACGCTAATTTTTCTAAAACCAAACCCAGGAGCCCTGTTAACAAAGGGGCCAAAATAAAAACTAGATACCAGGGAATGGGTGTAAAAAGGATACCATAATAGGCAAGATAGGTACCCATCATAAAGATATCTCCGTGGGCAAAGTTAATAAGCCTCAAAATCCCATAGACCATGGTATAGCCTATGGCAATCAGGGCGTATAAACTCCCCAGGGAAGTTCCATTAACTAAGTGTTGCATAAACTCAGCAAGACTCATGCTTAGCCTCCGCTCTTATGATAAATAAAGCCAGATTAAGTACAGTACAATAAAAAAAGAATAAAGGGGAAAAGTATCGGTGGTCTTGCCACCGATACTTAATCCATAACTCTATGGCTCAACAGTTGTTAGATAGATAAAGGCTCCATCCTTAACTTCATTAATAACAGCTGATTTAACAGCGTCACCATTCTCATCTAAAGTAATGTTTCCTGTAGCTCCAACAAAACCTGCAGTCTTGGAAATCTCATCGCGGATCTTAACTGGGTCAGCTGATCCTGCCCTTTCAATGGCCTCTCTGATTACCAGATAGGCATCATAGCCAAGGGCTGCAAAGGCATTGGCATCCTGGCCAAATTCTTCCTTATATTCTGCTAAGAATTGCTTGCTCATCTCGGTTACAGGGGCTTCTGAAGTAAAGTGAGATGAAAACGCTGCTCCCTCTACTGCATCACCACCTATGGAGATAAAGTCAGGTGATTCCCAGGTGTCCCCACCTAGAATAGGTAAATCCATGCCTAGGCCTCTAGCTTGTTTAATAAGCAGGGCTGACTCACCATAGTTACCTGGTGCAAAAATAACATCAGGATTTAAACTCTTAATGTTTGTAAGCTGGGCTGAAAAGTCTTGGTCACCTGCGTTATAGGAAGTTGTGGCAACAATGCTACCTTCATCTCCTGTTAGTTCTGTAAAGGCATAGACAAAGAACTTGGATAGACCAACTGAATAGTCATTTTGGACGTCTTGAATAATAGCAGCAGTCCTAGCTCCCAGCTCTTCAAAGGCGTAGTTGGCCATTACTGTGCCTTGGAAGGGGTCGATAAAGCAGACTCTAAAGTAGTAGTCATTGTCTAGGGTAACCAGAGGATTGGTTGGTGAGCAGCCTACCGCTGGAACCTTTTCATTTTTAACAATGTCTCCTGCAGCCATGGAAAGCGAAGAACCATAGCTACCAATTATAGCAACCACCTTATCTTTTTCAATTAGTTTAGAAGCTGCGTTGGCGGCCTCCACCTTTTCAGACTTGTTGTCAGCAATCACTAGCTCAATCTTTTTTCCTAGTACTTCAGGATACTTCTCATTGGCTAGCTTGATTCCCTCAACGGTCATCTGTCCACCCGAGGCATTTGCCCCAGTCATGGGCTCAAAGACACCGATTTTAATGACGTCGGGCTCCTCTGATGATCCACCGGAACAGCCAGAGAACATCCCTAATACCAGGACTATGGACAAGATAAGTGCAAAAATTCTAGACTTCATACTACTCCCTCCTCTTTCTATCTTGGTGTCAATACCATATAGAAGTGTATTGTAAATTTTATTATATAACTTTATTTCTTTATAGTCAATTTTTCCAGAAGCTTTATCACAGTAACTTCATCACAGAAAAAGA
>LFRM01279501.1_pt1 | contig 15649 bp, 16 predicted proteins | sample 618341 | NCBI WGS metagenome assembly LFRM01 (sample SAMN03654438, study PRJNA283298) | anaerobic digester metagenome | isolation source: pool of bioreactors CSTR01a, CSTR02a, and CSTR03a thermophilic anaerobic... | place: Denmark: Kgs. Lyngby | collected 2014-05-21 | reverse complement strand
TTTGATTGACAGTATATTAATAGAGTGATAAATTTAACCTACAACATAACACATATTATGTTTTTAAGTTGTGCTGGGGAGGAATAAAAATGGAAATATTAATTATTGGAGGAATTGCAGCAGGGATGAGTGTTGCAGCAAAGGCCTTACGAGTAATTAAAGATGCAAATGTCACCGTTGTTGAAAGAGAAGACTATATATCTTTTGGAGCCTGTGGCTTACCATATTATATAGGCAATCAATTTGATGATGAAAATGAAATGTTTGCCAGAACACCACAACAAATGCGAGAAGCTGGTGTTAATTTATTATTAAAACACGAGGCAACATCAGTTGATTTTAAAAATAAAACAGTAACACTTTGTGATTTAAGCAAAGGTGAAATTTTCAAGAAAAAATATGACCGTTTAATGATTGCAACTGGAGCAAGTGCTATTATTCCACCAATCAAAAACGTTGAAGCAAAAAATGTTTATACAATAACAAAGCCTTACATCGTAAAAAAGCTTAAAGAAAATCTTGATAATTATAAAGATATTGTCGTTATTGGTGGCGGATTTATCGGGGTTGAAACTGCTGAACAGCTAGCTCATCTAAATAAAAATGTTCACTTGATTCACTCACGAAGTGATATTATGAATGGACCATTTGATCCTGAGTTTTCAAAAAAACTACAAATGGCAATAACAGATGCTGGTGTAACTGTTTACACACAACAGCGAGCAAATAATTTTATTGTAGAAAATGATTTAGTAAGTCATGTTGAAACTAGCACCACTAAGATCAAAGTTGATGCAATAATATTAGCTGTTGGCTTTACTCCAAATACAAAATTTCTAAATAATCAGTTAGAAACTCTAGATAACGGAGCTATTATAATTGACAAGTTTGGGCAAACATCACAGCCAGATGTCTTTGCGGCCGGTGATTGTGCCACAGTGCCACATCGTTTAGCAGACAATCAATACATACCTCTGGCAACTTATGCCAATAAATTAGGACGTTTAATTGGCAGTAATATTGTTAGTGAAAAAAAAGATTGGCTAGCTTTTAATGGGGCCCTAGGCACTAGTGCAATAAAGGTTGGAGCCTATGAAGCAGTAGCTACTGGTCTTACAGAAAAAGCAGCTTTAAAATTAAATTATAATATAAGTACAACCTTGATTCATACAAGTAATCATTCTAACTATTATCCAAATCAAGAGGAAATTATGATAAAACTTGTTTATGACAAAGAAACATTTGTATTATATGGAGCCCAGCTCTTTGGCAAAAACGAAACTGTTTTAAGAGCTACTGGTTTAACAACTGCAATTCATGCAGGCTTAACTACCCAAGAAATCGGGTTTATCGACTACGCTTATTCACCACCTTTTGCCTCTACATGGGAAGCAATCAATGTGGCTGCTAATACAGCAAAATAAAAAGAGAGGATTTTCTATATGATAGAATCACCATTTTTTCAACAGTTTTTAAAAGTAAGTAACTTATTTACTTTGAGCGCAATCATATTATTGATTGGCGCAATATTTATATTAAAAAAACTAAAGGATAAAAAAGTTAGTTTTTCAAACCGAATGCTTATCGGTTTACTAATTGGTTTAATTCTTGGTTTTGGAATCGACTTAATTGGAGGCAGCAATAGTATTTACTTAGACTTTGCTAGAAAAGAAATATCAGTTTGGTACTCACTTGTTGGTACTGGTTTTGTAAAATTAGTGCAACTAATGGCAGTACCTGTAGTTTTTCTTTCTATTATTAAAGTAGTTATTGATGTTGAAGGCGATCGTATTAAAAATTTAACAGGCAAGACATTTACAATTCTTTTGGGAACGACAGCTATTTCAGCAGTTGTTGGTATTTTAGTTGTTAAATTATTTAATTTACAAGGTAGTAGTTTTACAGGTGATTTATCAGCTTCAAGCATTGAGCGTATGAGTGGTATCGCCTCACAAAGTTTCCCTGAATTCTTTTTAAACTTAATACCAAGTAATATCTTTAGTGTTATGTCGAATAATGGAAGTGTTGTTTCAGTTGTTATTATTGCTGGTATTTTAGCTAGTGCAATGCGCTTTTTAATTAATAAAAAGCCTAAACAAGTCCAACCATTAATTTCTGTATTAGACGCGCTAAGAGTTACAATTAATTCAACTTTAATTAATATTATTAAATTAATGCCATATGGTGTAATTGCTCTTGTTGCAAATACAATTATCTCAAATGGGATTGCCGCAATCACTAGTGTGATTGGCTTTATAATTGCTATATATACAGCAATTATAATAATGATGTTAGTCTACGTTGTTATTTTATTAGCGATTGGCTTAAATCCTTTTACCTTTTATAAAAAAGCCTATACAACAATTTTATTTGCTTTTTCATCTAGATCAAGTGTTGGAACGCTTCCTTATACTTTAAAAACTTTAACTGAAGATTTAGGTGTTTCACCTGAAACGGCAAACTTTGTTGGAACTTTAGGAACATCAATTGGGATGAATGGTTGTGCGGGAGTGTTTCCAGCTATGCTTGGAACACTAGTGGCCGCAGCTGTGGGTGTTGAAATGAATCTTTCCTTTTATCTATTAGTAGTAACTGTTGTTACAGTTGGATCAATTGGAATTGCAGGAGTTCCTGGAACTGCTACTGTTGCGGCTACTGTGACTTTAAATGGTTTAGGTTTAGGTGCAGCTATGTCACACATTGGTTCAATCTTTGGCATTGACCCAATTATTGATATGGGCAGAACAGCACTAAATGTTACTGGTACTATGGTATCAGCTATTGTTATTGATAATTGGGATAAAACTTTTAACAAAAAATTGTACAATGACTTAAACACTCTAACTATAGAATAAAACTTTGCTTTGGCCAAAACATTGGTCAACTCTATTTATATCAAAACAATTAAAAAACACCAATATTTGATTAGCCACCACTAAAGTGGACAAGCGAAATAAATATTGGTGTTTTTTTCTATAATTAAATAATTTGTTCACCCATCATTCCGCGCAAGCTAATAGCTAGAGTACGCGTAATATTTAACTGTTTAAATGATTCTTTAGCAATAGTTGTAGCGATTAAATGTTGACGATCATTAAATATCTTACTTGTCCAATTTGGATCAATTATTAAAGCTTTACCAACGGCGATTAAATCTGCTGATAATAAAATGTTTTTTAAATCATTTTTAACTGTAACATTTCCAACACCTATTAGTGGCAAACGTCCATTAATTTGTTGATAGACATAATCTAAAATTGTGTGTTTTTGGTAATCTTGTGATATTGATTTTTGTTTGTAGTCTCTAAGTGAAATGTGTAAGTAATCTAAATCTTTATTAGCTAGTTTATCTACTAAATATAAACTGTCTTTTAAAGTAATGCCTGGCTTTTCATACTCTTCTGGAGAAAAACGATAGCCAACAATAAATGGTCTTGTAAACTGTTTGCTAACACTTAACACTTCATCAACTAATGTTTCAATAAACTTAAATCTTTTCTCTAAAGTTCCGCCCCACATATCAGTTCTTTTATTTGAATGAGGTGAAAAAAACTGTTGAATTAAATATGTGTTAGCACCATGTAATTCAACGCCGTCAAAGCCTGCATCATAAGCTCTTTGTGTCGCTTGTTTAAAGTGTTCAATTATTTGTAATATTTCACTTTCATTTAACTCTCTTGGTGTTTGGGCAAAAGGTCGCTCTGCTGCTATTGCACTTGCAGAAACTGGTTGATTGCCTCTTAGTATTTTTGAATCAGTCATCCTACCTGCATGAAATAATTGAATAATCGCTTTTGTACCATTTATTGAAATTGCATTTGCAAGAGCAGTCAAACTCGGTAAATGTTCATCTGACTCCGCACTAACTTCGCCTTCCCAGCCCTTTCCATTAGCCGACACATTAGCGGCAGCAGTAATAACTGCTCCAACCTCACCGCTTCTTTGGGCATAATAAGCAAGTTCGTCTTTAGTGACATCACCATCAGAAAAGCTCATCTTCACTGTCATTGGCGCCATAATAATTTTATTTTTAAGTGTTACACCACTTTTAAACTCAAACGATTCTTGATAACTCTCTTTATTTGTATTCATATAACTTCCTCTTTTCATATTTTAAGCTTACTAACAATATATCACAAGCCCATGTTTAGTTCTATTTAAACAATCTTAAATTATCGACAGCTATTTATTAATATAAATGAAATGTGTAACTTTTTAAGTGGTTTTACTTTCTATATTTTCTTTTTAGTGATACAATCTTTTTACGTAGAAATGTAGGTGGCTTATGAATAAGACAGTGAACATGTTAGAGGGTAATATCAAGAAGGTTTTAATTGCTTTAGCTTGGCCAATAATTATGTCTAATTTAATCCAAACAGCAATGGGATTGGTTGATATGATTTGGATTGGAAAACTTGGCAGTGGAGCTGTTACCGCAATTGGAACTGCTAGTTTCTTTTTATACTTTGCCCAAGCATTCTCAACTTTAATTGTAACTGGAACTGGTGTTTTAGTTGCCCAAAGTCTTGGTAAACATAACGTCAAAGACACTGATGTTTATATAAAAAATAGTATAATTTTCACTCTAATTATTTCAATTATTTTTTCTGTTATAGTTTATATTTTCGCACCACCATTTGTAGATTTTTTTAATTTAAATAATGATCTTATTTCAGCAACCACTGTTAGCTATTTAAGACACTCTCTATTTGGTGTGCCCTTTTTATTTTTAGTCGCAACCTATGTAACAATTCTAACAAGTTTTGGAAATACAAAACTAACATTTAGAGCAAACGCAATTGGTCTTGGTTTAAACATTATCTTAGATCCAATCTTAATCTTTGGACTAGCATTTTTCCCAGAAATGGGTGTCATTGGTGCTGCTTGGGCAACAAACTTTTCAAGAATGTTAATTTTCTTTCTACTTTATAAAAATTCACGCGAGAATTTATCTAATGCTAAAAATGCAAAATTTTCAATAATAAAGCTTAAAGAAGTATTAAAAATGGGCTTTCCTGTAACTGTTCAAAGAATTCTTTTTATCGCCATTTCAATGTTTATGGCAAGAATTGTCGTTAAGTTTGGAACTGATGCAATAGCTGCCCAAAGAATTGGGATTCAAATCGAATCTATCTCTTATGTCACTATAGGTGGACTGCAAGGAGCAATTGCTGCCTTTATTGGTCAAAACTATGGTAATCACAATACCCAAAGAATAAAAGATGGCTATACCATGTCTTTAAAGTTAGTCTTTATTTTAGGCTTGGCAATATCCCTTTTATTCATTATTTTCCCAAAGCCAATCTTCTCTATATTTATAAGTGAGCCAAATGTTGTGCAACATGGAATCTTATACTTACAAGCAATTGGTTATTCTCAATTATTTATGTGTTTAGAGCTTTTGGCTGTTGGGGCTTTTAATGGTTTAGGCAAGACACAAATACCAGCCTTTATTTCAACCTTATTTACTTTTATCAGAATTCCTTTAGCCATCTATTTATCAAATAGAATTGGCATTGCTGGTGTTTGGTGGAGTATTAGTTTAACAAGCATTTTAAAAGGAATCATTTTAGTCATTTGGTTTAATCGATATTTACATAGCCCAAAATTAAAAGTGGCAACTATTTAATCAAAAATATAGAATATGTTATAATTGATTAAAATTAAAGGAGGAGTTACATGCGAATCTTTGTTGATGCTGATGGGTCTCCTGTAGTTAATATAAGTGAACAAATCGCAAAACAGTTTAATATTGAAATTATAATTGTTAAAAATTATGCACATCAAATTTATAGTGACTATGCAGAAGTTGTAACTGTTGACGTCACTAATGATAGTGCCGATTACTATATTATTAATAGGCTAAGAAAAAATGATATTGTTGTGACACAAGATTATGGACTAGCTTCTTTATGTTTATTAAAAAAAGCCATACCAATAAGTCAAAATGGCTTAATCTTTAATGAAAATAATATCGAAGGTCTCCTTGATCGCCGCTTTATTTTTGCAAAATTGCGAAGTCAAGGTAAAAATCATCAAAATGCAAAAAAAAGAACAAAAACAGATGATAAAAATTTTATAGAAGGACTTACTTCAATAATTACAAAAACACTCAAATGAGTGTTTTTTTATATATCTTTTTGCATTTGCTTACCAACAACTTCAAGTCCTGCATTTTTCCCATAATCATCAAAAATTATGTTACCATCTTTATCGCTTAAGACAACTTTAATGGTTGAAGAAATACTTTCAGAAATTATTCTTTCCATTAAACCATTTTTTGGAGCTCTTAATATTCCACTTTCATTATACTTACCGGTTATAGTTAAACTGTGTTTTTTATCTTCAACAACTATGAAAATATCACCATTTGTATACTCTAAAGTTTTAATTTTAGCTCCTGTGTACGTTGCAAATAAATATATTTTTGCGCCAATTTTTAAAAATGAAAGAAAACCCGTAAAGTGCGTTTTTAACCAAGGAATTTTAGCAATTGAAAACATCAAAGAAACATCAGTTTGTTTAAAATGATTAGACTGCATCCAAACCCACCACTTTGGAAAGGATTTTCCCCAATCTTTTTCTATATAGCCATAACCACCAGTAAAGTCGACAAGTTTATCATTTATCATTAAACTACCTCTAATTTTTTGATGAATATTTACAACACCGTGGTAGCATTCCATCGTTGGAACAAAGGAAAAGGGGCCCATAATTCCCGGTCTAAATATTGTTTTAGGAAATGCTTCAATATCATAAAATTCTAAGTCGCCAATGACACTATTTTGCTCGTTTTTTAAGTCAACACTAATACTTGATTTTTTAAAGTGATTGTTTTCTACACTTACATCTAAAGTGTCTTGTGAAAATCTAAATTTTGAAATATCAAATTTAAAATAATCAGTGTCATGTCCAATTGAATCTATAATTTGAACAAAAGCATGAGCATTTTTATCTTTATCAAAAGCAACACCTGGTATTAGGGCAAAAGAATTCTTTCCCTCTTTATCAACAAGTTTATAATACCAACCCTCAAAATAATTTTTCTTTTTATATTTCCCTTGAAATATTTCAGGATTAAATAATTTTTTTATTGTATACATCAATCTTTTTTAATGTGACAATCTAGCCACTGCACTATTTTTTCAAATATTGCTTGATTTTCTCGCTCATTAAAAATTTCATGAAACAAGTCTGGATAAATAATTAACTCTTTATCTTTACTCATAATTTTATCATAGAAATTTTTGCTTATTTGCTTATCGACAATTTTATCTTTTTCACCATGCAAAATCAAAACAGGTAATTTATATTGTGATAACTTGTCTAAAATCTCACTTGTTGCCTTATTTGAAAATTGATCATAGAAATTTAAAGTGGCAGACTTCAAAACCAATGGATCATTTAAATAAGCAGTAACAACCTCTGGCACACTACATATATCTTTTGAAACAGGGTTTTTCAAATGACGTTTTGGAAATAATTTTGCAGCCAAAGCTAAAAAACCTGCTCTAATGCCACTGGTAACTGGTAATTTACCATTAGCAGCTCCTGAAATAATTTGACCACTTAATTTATTTGGATAATGGAGTCCATATAAAGTAGTGACAAGGCCTCCCATACTGTGGCCTAACATATACGTTTTTAAATTTGAAAACTGATTTTGTATTAAGTTAACCATTAGATCAGCATCACTAATAAATTCATTATAATTATCAATGTGACCTTTTAAGCCAATGCTTTGGCCATGGCCCCTTAAGTCGTATCTGAGCACATTATAGCCGGCGGCTAATAGATACTTAGCAACATGCTCATATCTTTCTGTGTGTTCAGCAAAACCATGATTAATCACAACATTAGCCTTAGCGTTTGCAGCAATATCAATTATATAAAAAAGCTGTACATCTTGGGTGTTTGTTTTAGCGTATGTTTGCATATTTACTCCTTTTTTAATTATCTTTTAAATCTTAACATATATTTACTTTTAAATATTATTTTTATCTTTATTTAGATAAATCTTTTAAGATACTAATCGTTTTAGCATCATAAACAATTAAACCTTCATCTCGCATTTTGGCCAATTCTCTAGATAATGATGTTCTTTGAACCCCAATTTTTTTGGCTAGATTTTTTTTACTCGTTTTTAAAGTTATTTGTTGTTTGTTTTGCTTTTTTGATTCATAGAGCAAATAGCTAATAATACTACTACGAATTGATTTATTCATATAATCTTTGATCTTACTACCTAGCATTGATGCGTGGTCAGATATAAATTCTAAGTAGACAATTAAAAAATCGGGATTTTCTAAAAATAAACGAAAAAGCGTTTCTTTATTGACTTCTAGGATAATCGTTTCAACTTGTGTCGATACTGTTAAAGGATAAAAAGGTGTTTTTGAAAATATTAAGTTGCCGCCAATAATATCATTTTCCTTAAAGCTAGAAACTAATAGTAAGTCACCTGACTCATCTATTCTTTCTACTGCAACGCTACCCTTTAAAATAATTTCAAGTTTGTCACATTTTTCATTTTCAAAATGAATAATGTTATTAGCTTGATACGATTTAATTGAAAACTTTGCTTCATTAAAATATTTTTCAATTGTTTCTGGTTTTAAACAATCAAATAAACTTATCATTTCAACTAAATTTCTATATTTAATCATCTTACCTCCAATTAGTTACCTAGGTAACTCTTTTAATGTCATTATAATGATAAGATTACTTTAAGTCAATAAAGGAGATGTCCAATGAAATATATAATCAGTATAGTTAGATATTTGTTTTTTGTGCTTTTTATTGTTTTGCTTAAAAATGATAAGTTAATGTTATGGCTTTTACTTTTTGCTATAAGTCTACTATTAGCTCCATTATTTGGCAGAATATATTGCGGATATGTTTGCCCAATGAATACACTTATGATTCCTGTTGAAAAACTATCTAAAAAACTTGGATGGCAAAAAAGTATTGCACCAAAATGGCTTGCTTCGAAAAATTTTGGATGGTTTACATTAATAGCTAGTGTTGCGCTTTTCTTTTTTTCAAGAAAAGTTTTAGACAAAAACTTGCCAATACTTATTATCTGGCTAGTTGCCTCTTTGCTTATCACTTTAAGATATAAGCCAGAAGTTTTTCACAATCTTATCTGTCCTTTTGGAAAACCTCAACAGTTATTTGCTAAATTTGCAATATTTTCAGAAAAAGTAGAACATTCTGGTTGTATTGGTTGTAAAAAATGTGAACGCGTTTGTCCAACAGCCGCAATCATTGTTGATCCTATTACCAAAAAAGCTACTATTGATACTGAATATTGTTTACAATGTACTAACTGTCAACAAGTATGTCCAACTCAAACAATTAGTTATACAAAAAGATAACCTAAAGTTTTAAATTAAAGCCTAATATAATTTATAATAGGCTTTTTTTGTAAATAAGATTAAATGTAATTTATATCCAATAGGCCTTTTCAACATGCTTAATAACACATGTATATAAAGCTTGTCCAAAAAATTATTCTGTGTATAAAGCATAGTATTCATCATAGGTTAAATTGGAGTTTTTAACTAAAGTCGCTAATTCAACACCTAAAAATCTTAAATGCCAAGGCTCATAAATATAGCCGGTTATACTTTCTTTATTAAAAGGATAGCGAATGATAAAGCCAAAACGAAAAGCATTTTTTGCAACCCAAATGGATTCTTTGCTATTATCAAAATTCAAGATAGAAACATTAGGTTTACTAATATCTAGAGCCAAACCACTTTGATGTTCAGATTGTCCTGGTCTTGCTGAATATCTTTGAGCCAAAGCTAAACCATCGCGTTTAACATATCGATTAAACAAGTCTTTTTGCGTGTTATACGAACGATATGCTGAAGTCACTAACACCGTCATACCTGTTTCAGCTTTCATTGTATCAGCTAAATCTATAAAGCCATCTACAGCTACTGGTTGGGCTAAATAACTTGAAGATATAGCGTAATTGCTTGGAAAATTTTTCAAAGGTGGAACTGCAGTGGCGCTTAAACTATTTTGTTTGTTAATTAAGACATCAATACTATTTAATGATGCATCTGAAATAATATTAATCACGGCTTTGTTAGGCTCTTTTTTTATAACAGTATCTTTTTTTTCTACCTTTACAATTTCTGGTACTTTTACTGTTACCACGACTTGTCTTTTAAAGGCAAATAAATCATTTTTAATGACTAAGTCATAAGTATCGTTTTTGTTGATATTAATATTGTGACTTAAATCTAATTTTATTTCTTCAGCTTGCTTATCAAATTTACTCAAAAAGCCTTTAAAATTTAAAATCTCTTTTAAGTCTTTTTCACTAGCTATAATATAAGTGCTTTGATTATCTACAAGTTTTTCTTGATAATCATATATCACTATTTTGGGGTCAAAATTTAGAGTTTTTTCAATAATTTCTTCCTTTTTTAAATCTTTTTTGACTGCTTGATAGCGAAGCTTAACATTTTTACCAATAGGTATATAATTTGAATCAGTCAACTTCAAGTTAAAACTTTTATAAATGTCTGTTATTTGTTTACTAATTTCATACTCATCAAAGTCATCATTAGAAATATAAACATTTAAACTCTCAAAATCACTTTTTTCTAAGTCAACTCGGTCTAGTATGGAGTTCTTTAAAACTAGCGTATAAGCCGAATAATTTAAATCATCAGCTTTTAAAATGAGTTCTAGCTTGTTTTTGTTTTTGATTAAAATAGTTGCACATACAAAGATTAAAAATATTAGTAAGCCTATGGTTATTTTTAATTTTTTATTTAGCATAACTATACCTCCTGCTATTATATATAAAACCATTCTACTCTAATATTTGCTTTAATGTTATATTTATTATTGCTAAAAGATAAAATAATTTAAATGTTTATTATTCAACAAAAAAAACAGACACAATGGTCTGTTTTTAAATTTTATTTATACTGATGCATCAATTGAACTTTTTAAAGCTTTTGAAACATCAGAAACGATGTGTTCTAAATTAGGCTCATTAAACATGCTAATGAGTGATCCTGGATCCATCATACCAATATAGGTTTGACCATCTTGTGATCTTACAACCATTTTACATGGTAGGGCATAGCCAATTTGATAGTTTACTTCTAAAACTTGCTTTGCATAACCTGGATTGCAAACTTCTAAAATAACATAGTCTTCTTTAAATGTAAGATTACTTTCTTCAATTTTATCTTTAAAGTTTAATTCCCATAATACGCCAAAGTTGTTAGTTTTCAAGTTTTCTTTTAGCGATAAAATTGCTTCAGTTACATTTTTATTTGTACTTTTTTCATAAACAACGCTCATTTTATTCCTCCTTTATTTACTTTTATCTAAAATTAATATTACTTCATTAATTTAGATTAGCCCAATGTTATGCTTAAAACTCCCTTTTGAAGTCGATTTTTTTGCTTATTGCATAATCAGCTCCAGCTAAGCGCGCTACTGGTTTTAAATTGTCTGTTAATATATAATTATTTTCGCGATCATAAACACTTTCATCTACAATTGCACCTATTACCCTTAAAATAACTAAGTCAGCATCTTCCCTTGTGTTTTTATAATTTGTAAGTGAAATAGATTGATCATAGACTACTTCTAAACGAATTAAAGCCTCACTAAGTCCTGGCGTTTTGACTTTAAGACTTGGACTTAAACTCAAATCAATTAGGCTCATTTCACTTTCATTTAGATCTAATGATGCTCCCGTTTTATCCATAGCTTCCAATAAAGATTCATCAACAATATGTACAACCGCTTCTTTTTCACGCAATATATTGACAAAGGTATCTTTTTGCTTGGTTTTAGTCTTTTGAAAAGAAACAGCTAGAAGCGTTGATGACACGGCAGTAAAATAACTAAATGGAGCAAGATTAATACTGCCATCGCTATTTAGTGTAGTGATCCAAGCAATTGGGCGTGGGACAACACTACCTTTAACAATGTTGCCTTGAGTCCTGCCAACTACTTGATCAAAATCAATATTTATTTTACTCACTTTAAACTTCTCCTAAATTTTCACTTAAAAATGCTTTAGCTACTTCTAGTTCTTCTTGAGTTAGCTGATGACCAAGACTGTGAGAAAAAGTTTTCACATTCATGTTTGCATCACTCATTACCTCACTTAACATTAAAAGTTCTCGCATCGTAATGTATGGATCATTTTCGCCTGAAGTTATTAAAACATTAAGCCCTTTTTGATCTTTATAACCAACATTTGGAGTAATTGGTGATGGATGAAATAGCAACATATTATTTATCGCAAAGTTAACATATTCTTTTAATAAGTTTTTAGCTATATTTGCTCCATTAGAATAACCAAGCACAGTTATTTTGTGATTTTCAAAATTATGTTTTTCAATCATTGCAAATATTGACTCAAATAGGTCATGGGTTGCCTTAGCCAAACTATCCAAGTCATAGCCGCCTTGTGGATAACGGGCAAAATAACGGTTCATTCCATTTTCATTAACTTGCCCTAAAAAACCAACCTTATTTGCTAGTGGATCAATAATGCTAGCTATTTCAAATAAGCTACGTGCATCTCCACCTGTTCCATGTAAAGTTATTATTAAATGATTATTACTGCCTTGCTCTATAACGTATTTCATATTAAATTCTCCTCTGCTTGTTTACCTACTTTTTTTAGTAATTTTTGTAAGGTTTTTTCTTCACTGTCAGATAACACATCAAATATAGTTCGCATATAATTGTAGTGTCGCTCATAAATAGTTTCAAATACTTTTGTCCCTAGTTTTGACAAACGGATTATTTGAACACGTTTATCATCTAGTTTTTTACTACGTTCTATATAACCTTTTTTATTCAATATTTCTAAAACATAGGTCATACTGCTATTAGGGATTAAAATTGTGTCAATTAACTGCTGTGTAGTTAAAACACCCTTAGTGTATAGGGCCTCCATAGCCGCAAATTCATTAACATTAATTTGTGTATTTACTAGTGAATGTTTGACACTATTTTGTAAACTTTGGTGAGCTTTAAATAAAACAATTAAACTTTTTAAGTCTTTACTCATTATTGAAAATACTCTTTTTCAAAAGTTTTATTACTGCGAACTGTGTCAAAGTCTGGTAGTTGTGTTTCAATATATTCACGTTTGTGTCTTAAGTGTTGTGGAAGCGTTAACTTTTCACCAAGATTTTCATAATCTTCTTCATCATCAATAAAACCTGGCCCTTCAGTCGCTAATTCAAATAAAATATTTGGATACAAACGAATATAGACAGATTTGAAATAAAATCTATCAACAAAACCTGAGTTTCTTAAACCAAGTGAATTAAAGTGATTTTCCCAAGCATCTAAATGATCACGGTCCTCTACTCTAAAAGCAACATGGTGAACACCACCATATCCTTGTGTCGCTTGTGGTAATTTGTCATCTAATTCAACTATAACTGATGCGCCATTTCCGCCTTCACCCATTTCATATAGAGTAAATGCACCATTAGTTGCAGTTTTCCTCATTTGCATAACTAACACTAAAGCTTTATCTATTAGCTCTTGTGATGAAACTCTTAAAAAAATTGGTCCTAAACCAGTAATCGCAAACTCATCTGGGACTGGACCTTTGTGCCATGGTTCTCCAGAGCCAATACCTTGATTATTTTCATCTGAAAATATTGCATATCTTTGATTATCAAAATCTTCAAAATAAAGTGCCTTGTGTCCAAAATGTTCAATAATTGGTTCATGGTCAACTTTGTAGTGAGCTAGCCTTTTTAACCAATATTCTAATGAAGCGTCATCTTTAACTCTAAAGCTCGTTCTTGAAATATCATTACTACCTTTACGGTGGGCTGAAATGCCACTAAAGTCAAAAAATGTCATGTCTGTTCCAGGATTACCACGATCATCTGCAAAAAATAAGTGATAAGTTGATAAGTCATCCTGGTTTACATTTTTCTTAACCAATCTTAAACCTAAAATATTTGTGTAAAATTTATAAATTTCTTGTGAGCTACTTGTAATAGCTGTAACGTGATGAATTCCTTTTAATTGTTGTAAATTATTCATAAATAATTCCTCCTTGTGTTTTGTAATACCATATTATTACGAATTAGTAATATATTCAAATGATATGCTTTAAAACTTTAATATTTAGATACTCATTTGTATCTTGATTTTTTATCTATGTTATTATTAATTTTAGAACAATTAAATTAGTTTGGACGCAAACTAATATGCGAATAGGAGCATTTTATGAACTTACAAACTTATATAAACTTATTAGATAGTAAAGCTATTACACCAAAACAGTTAGTAGAGGCATCTATTGAAAAGATTAAAGAAAAAGATCATTTAATTAATGCGGTTGTCGAAGAGAGATTTGAGAAAGCTTTAATTGAAGCAGATCAAGATTATTCGCTTACTCAGTTTAAAGGTATTCCAATTTTAATAAAAAGTTTAGGTCAAAATTTAAAAGATGAACCTAGTACTTCTGCTTCTAAATTATTAAAAGACGCCATTGCAAACATTAGTGATAATTTTATTTCTAAAATATTAGATTTAGGTTTTATCATTATTGGCCAAACAAACAGTCCAGAGTTTGGATTTAAAAATATTAGCGATTCAAATTTATATGGACACGTAAAAAGTCCGTTAGATCTTTCAAAAACACCTGGTGGCTCTAGTGGTGGCGCGGCAGCTGCCTTATTGGCTGATTATGTGCCAATCGTAGCAGCAAGCGATGGAGGTGGATCGATTCGAATACCTGCTAGTTATGGTGGATTAGTTGGCTTAAAACCAAGTCGAGGTAGTATGCCAAGTGGTCCGAGTAATTATCGTGGTTGGCAAGGAGCTTCTATTAACTTCTTTTTGACAAAGACAGTAGAAGATAGTGAGCTAATTTTTAATTTAATGAAAACAAACACTATCCAATCACCTTTTAATTATGTAGAAGCTAAAACAAAAAAAACTGAAAACTTGAAAATTGCCTATAGTCTGCAATCTCCAGTAAATTCTAAAGTGTCTAAAGATGCCATTAATGCTGTTAATAAAACTGTAAACAACTTAAAAAAGCTTGGTCACACACTTGTTGAAGTACAACCACAATATGATGGTTTTAAATTAATGGAAAGTTATTACTTAGTAAATGGCGTGGAGACAGCCGCAATGATAAAGTCAATTGAAACTGCATTTAAACGCTCAGTAACAATAGATGATATTGAATTAGTGTCTTGGGTTTTATATCAATATGGAAAAACAATTAAAGGTTATGAAATGGTAGATGCACTTAATTATTGGGACCTTGTTAGTGAAATTATGCATGAATTTTTATTGGATTATGATTTATTTATAACTCCAACAACCGCTAATATTGCCCCAAACTATGATAAAAATTATTTAAACAGTGAACTAATCACACAAATGCAAAATATAGCATATAATGATGATAAATATGCTGTTGTATGGAAAATGTTTGAAAAATCTCTAGAAAACACTCCATACACAATGCTTGCTAATATAACAGGTCAGCCTGCAATTAGTTTACCGTTATACCAAAACTTAGATGGTTATAATTTAGGCGTTCAATTTATGGCTAAAAAAGGTGAGGAAAATCTTTTGTTAGCAATTGGTAAACAGTTACTTAAATAGTAAT
>LFRM01177743.1_pt2 | contig 15651 bp, 11 predicted proteins | sample 618341 | NCBI WGS metagenome assembly LFRM01 (sample SAMN03654438, study PRJNA283298) | anaerobic digester metagenome | isolation source: pool of bioreactors CSTR01a, CSTR02a, and CSTR03a thermophilic anaerobic... | place: Denmark: Kgs. Lyngby | collected 2014-05-21 | reverse complement strand
CTAACAATAGAGATGAACTCTTGAAGAAAAGTATCAAAAGAATAGGATTGCACATCAAAGACCTGATAGGTAATTTTTTCACTATCAAGGATAATGGTCTGTTGTGTATCAGCAGCCGAAAAAACCCATTGCTCAAAAACTTCTTTTTCAGGTTCTCCATGCCGGCCAACACGAACGATTTCCGTTTCCATTGGAGTATACAAAGGATACCCATTTTTTCGCACATAATCTTGAAAAGCTGGTATGTACTCCTTGATCTGAACTATTGGAGAATATTGGACCTGTATCAATATAACAGAGAGTGGCCCATTGGGTAGAGCCTGTTTCATTCCACTCATTCTATCTCCTCTTGCTGAAACATTACACTTTAGCAACAAAATTCAAGAATATTACAAATTTTTGGCAGTCTCGTACCGATTATGGTGTTCGGATGCGGAACACATACAAGTGATTCATCAACCTGATCCATGCCTGTCCGCTAGTCTAGAAACATACCTCTTTTCTGTCAGTTATTGCCACAGCTGATCAATCGATCAGTATTACAGGTTTTATGACCTCTTGATCCCTATCGCCAAAGAGAGTAAAAGCCCTTTCCAACTCCTTAAAAGGAAGGGTATGGGTCATTACCAGCGAAGAGGGAATGAGTTTTTGCTTCAACAGCTCAAAAGCCTGGGGGAATCCCCAATTCGGTATGGCATGGGAAGCGATAAGGCGTTTTTTGGCAAAGTGAAAATCATTTGCATTAAAGCTGACCAGGTCGTCTGCAAAGTCGATGCCATTGAAGACTATCTGCCCATGAAAACCCGCCAGCTCGATACCATCAGCAATGGTCTTGGGAGGAGAGGTTACGATCACACGTGCAAACAGCTTGGGAAACTTCTCCTTGATTTCGTTTTTCCAGTTCGGCAATGCGCTGTCGACCACCAAGTCGGCTCCAAGCTCATACGCCGCTTTCTCCCGATACTTTCCCCGTACCGTATCAAGGTGATGGCCAACGACAACAATCCTGCTGGCCCCTCGCAAACGGCACAGCCTGATGCTGCTGAGTCCAATTACCCCAGGACCCATGACAAGCACATCATCCAAGAGTTGGACATCAGCCTCCCTACACAGGTCCAAGGCTACAGTTATAGGTTCGGCCAGTGTAGCCTCTGCAAAGGAGAGCCCCTCATAAGGGATGACCATTGCACGGGGTACTATGAGATACTGCCCCATCCCTGCCTGGTCGTCCATATAGGTCTTGATATCCGAACAGGCCTCTGGTTTCTGGTTGAGGCAAGCATCACAGCGGTTACATGCGATGTTGTTCTGTACCACAACACTGCTCCCCCTCTCCAAGTCAGTAACCTCGCTGCCAAATGATTCCACAAAGCCGGCCACTTCGTGGCCAAGAGGGGTTATGGCCCCATTGGGGTAATCATTGTAAAAATGCAAATCCGTACCGCAAATACCGCATGCCTTGATCCTGACGACAACTTCCAGAGGTCCAGGAGCCCTCAGCTCCTTGGTTTCAATCTTTACATGCCTTTTCCCATCAACCCATGCACTGCTAAATTTCATCGGTTTGCCCCCTTAGTATCTGAAATCGACACTCCCTGCCCTTCCATAGCTGACAACCCCGGCCCCCCTATAAAGCGGTCTTCGGATGCCCTACCCTGTGGGAACTGAGAAAGGATGTCCATATCTCATCATCGTCCAAAAAGAGTGTATCCGCAACCTTGAAACGATGGTTGCGGATATAAATGATACCATGAAGCGCAGGCGGCTCAGTTATTTCTCCTCCAGATCCGGCTGCAGCCCATTGTTAATTCCCCTGATGACGGAGAGCGGCAGTTTGGGTTTTCTGCCAATGGTTAGCAGGCCATTCGTTTCAGTGCCGATGTCAGTCAGTTGGGTATAGCAATAGCCCTGAACCAACTTGCTCTTGAGCAGGGCTTGAAACAAAAGATACAGGTTATCGGAAAACTCACGACTCGAATTAACTGAAGTATACCCCCAATTCTTGCCTGACTCCGAGCTTTGATCTGCAAGACACTGTATCCCTCCGAACTCACTGACCATGACAGGTTCTCCGCTATAGGAGAAACCACCTACGTAATGGGCCTTGCCGGCTGGCCGGTACTCCCATAAAGCTTCCAGATCCTTGTAGTGGGAAGCAAATGTCCCAACCTCCCCTTCGTAATCATGGACAGTCAACATATCGCCGTTGGTGTGCTCCCAACCATCATTGCAGATGACCGGTCGTGTTTCATCCAAAGATTTCGTCATATGCACCAGAGCACAGCTATGAGCCTGCTGTCTTTTGCTTGTCGCTATCTCCTGTACGCCCCAGGACTCGTTCAGCGGCACCCATGTGACGATGCAAGGATGGTTATAGTCCCTGAGTACCCTGGCCTCCCATTCCCTATACATCCTGGAGGCATAGGAGACAGAGTAGTGGTAAGCAGACCCTATCTCCGCCCATACCAACAGGCCCAGGCGGTCGGCATGATAGAGATACCTGGGGTCTTCAACCTTCTGATGCTTACGTACCCCATTGAACCCCATCGCTTTCGTAAGTTCTATATCTTCAACGAAGGCTTCATCAGTAGGGGCTGTCAACAAAGACTCTTCCCAATACCCTTGGTCCAAAACAAGCTTCTGATAATACGGCTTGTTGTTGAGGAGGAACATGCCGTTTTCAATGGATGTTTTCCGCATGCCAAAATACGAGGCAACGGTATCAACAACAGCCTCTTTTGATCTCAAGGTAAAAACCACATCAAACAATCTGGGATTTTCAGGTGACCAGACCATATCCTCATAAAAGTTCCAATACTTATTAGTAGTGTTCTGGAGCAGGACTTTGAAACTACCTTTCAACCCGTTGGGCTTCACACAAACAGTAGTGATCGGATCACCTTCAAAAAATATTTCACTTTCAAAGGACAGATTGGGATCTCCTTGCAGTTCATACTCAAACTGCACAGATTTCTCATCAAAGAGAGGTGTTATCCGAACCGATTCAACATATGAGGCCGGTACGAACTCTAGCCACACACTCTGCCAAATGCCGGTAGATTGTGTATAGAAAATACTTTTGGGTTCTTCCTCCCAATACTGCTTGCCCCTGGGCTGTTCAAGATCCGCATGATGATCAAAAACCCTGAGGATGACTTCATTTTCTTTGCCGAACATAATCTCACCGGTAATATCTACGACAAACGAGACCTGTCCGCCCTCATGAAAAGAGACGGTTTTCCCATTTACCATAACAGTGCACCCGTAATCTACTGCACCGAAATGCAGCAGTGTCCGTTGGTTTTTATAGACCTCAGGTACTGAGAATGTCCGTTTATACCAGACTATATCGTGAAAATCCGTTTCATCTATCCCGGAAAGCGAAGATTCAAACACAAAGGGAACCAGGATTTTTTTGTCGAACAAAGGAGCATCGAAAGAGAAATCCCAAAGACCATTCAATGATTGCCAACTGCTCCGTTGGAAATTTGGTCTCGGATGCTCACTTCTGGGAATTTTTACCATATAACATACCTCCATAATATGCAGTTACAGTTAATCCAAACATGTAATATCAATTGCAGCCCTATCAATCAAGCACGAAGAGAAACGTATTCCACATCGGCCAAATAACAACGGGTCCTCATCATGATAGGAAATGATGGGATCGGATGAATCGTTAACAAACACTTCAAAATAAGGACCAATCCCCGTAATCCTCACGGATATGTCCTGACTCAAATACAGATCGGATGGGATCTGAACCAAGACATTGGAATCATATCTATGTTTGGATAATACAAATTTGGTAGCCGTAATGTGAAAACCATACCCGATAAAAAAATTTATGCCCAAAACCCTGTCTTTTCCCTCGCCACCTTCGGCACTGTTGGTAGTTCTGAAAATGACCCCAAACGCACCATCCTTGCCCATTTGATTTCTTTTGAATTCAGCTTTCAATTCAAAGCTGCTCATATTTTCATTGCCTAGGAGATATTTACCATAAGAGCCCTTAGGAGAGATGTTTTTCTGATAGTATCCGGCCTGTATTCTTTTATGAACAACTATGGTCTCTGCAGAATAATCGCTCCCATCGTCAACGGTTATTTTTCGGACACCTTTTTTCAAAAACAAATCATACCCACTGGCCAATGGTTCCAATTGCCGAAGCTCATTATCAAGAACAACCTTCATGGCATGGGTTTTAGTTTTAACACTTGAGTGCAGGATATACCTGCCTGTTGCAGGCACAGCAAGATAAAAATCCTTCTTACCCTCTACATGGGCAGGAAGTGTGTACGACAAAGAATCAAAAGCTGTGATTGTCGTACCCAAAGATACCTGGGTATGCCCTACTACAAGGTCACCCTTCAACGCATAGTATCCAATACAGCCTCTGTTTGAATCCGTATTGTCCAACTGGGATAACAGCAGACCATCAATATATATTTTGAGATGCAATGTATCGCTACGGAAAACGTAGGAGTGCAGGACATCGGCTACCAATGCAAATGGGAGATTTCCATCGGTTATAGCCTTTTCATGATGAAAGAGCTTATAGGTATTTTCAGAAGGAATCTCGATGCGAAAATCACCAAACACCAAGCCATATGGATGGGAATTAGCAGCTACATGCATTTCCACAACAGAGCATGACAATTCAAATGTACGGATACTCATTACATTAGGCGAATCCAAGACATTAATTCCTAGAGGATTGCTTTGCCCAAAGCGCCCTGCCTTCATGTTCCATAGGGAAGCATCCTGCAAATCTGAAGAACTTGCAGAATAATGAGGTAGGGGCGGGGCCTCACGTTCATAGAAGGAAGGGCCGAGAAGAATTACCTTTTCATCATGAAACAATATGGGGTCAATATTGAAATCACGACTGTGGTCTTTATTCAGATTATGATACACAACATAACGCAGCAAAAGATTGGGGCCCCACACTGTGGAACAGTGACCCAATGCCACATGCTTACCTTCCGTCTTGACCAAAATAGGGTTAGCTTTCAAATCGACAAATGGTCCCAAAGGATGTGCGCTTACTGCACAATTGACCCTATATCCTTTCGATAGGAAATGATTGCCACAATAAGTTAAGTAGTACACCCCATCTTCCTTTATGACTTGAGGTCCTTCCGTCCAACCCATTGTGGTCGCACACACCAAAACAGTATCACCCGGCTCAGTTGGAGAAAGCATGTTGCAACCCAGGATTCCACGATCATCAGCCCAATAGAGGTATAAGGAATTATCATCATCCAAAAAGGGAGAGGCGTCCAGGCTTCTCTGTAGATTAGTGCTGATTTTTTTAAAAGGACCCAAGGGGGAGTCGCTTTGGAAAACAAAATGGCCCTTACCTGAAGGGGAGGTATACAGGTAAAACAATCCATTGAGATAGATTACCTCAGGCGCAAAAGGGACTAAAGGCTCTGTCTCACTTCTGCAAACGACAGGTCCCTCAAATTTCCAATCGACCAGATTTTCAGAACTCCAGCATATGATTTCAGGATGGGTGCAGTACAAGTAGTAACGGCCATTAAATCGTAAAACAAAAGGATCGGGTCTAAGACCGTCATTGGACAGGGGATTAGAGTAAGTCATCATATGCATCAGCCCTTTATTCCTGTAATCGCAAAAGAGTCTACAAAGTATTTCTGACTGGCAATGAATAAAATCAAGACCGGCAATACGGCAATCATTGAAGCTGTCATCACCAAAGGAATGTCAGTTTGTTGGGCATAATGAGAATTCATCATTGCAATTGCTACCTGTACGGTCTGTTTGCTTTGGCTATGTGTGAATACCATCGGTCCAAAATAATCATTCCAAGTAGCCATAAAGAGAAGTATGGTATTTGCGATTATGGCAGTTTTTGTCAAAGGAAGGTAAATCCTCCAATACATCCCAAAATAATTGCACCCATCTATTTTTGCCGCATCAAGCAACTCATTGGGCAAACCTGTCATGTACTGCCGCAAGAAGAATATCATATTTACATTTCCTAAAGAGGCCGGAATAATCAAAGGGAGCAGGGTATCAATCCATTTTATCCTCGAATAGATGATGAATTGAGGTACCAGAAGTACTACAAAAGGGATCATAATGGTAGAAAGCAACATAAGAAATATAATATTTTTACCTGGAAAACGCAATTTTGAAAAAGCAAACGCAGCCATCGATGATGATATGGTACAAAAAGAGAGCACTGAGATTGAAATAATACTACTGTTCTTAATACCGGTCAGCAAGTTGGAAGCGGTCCAAACTCTTCTGTAATTATCCCAATTGATAGGGTTGGGTATCCATTCCGGAGGAATTGTATAGACTAAATTTGCCTCCTTGAGGGATGTGGATACCATCCATAGGAAGGGCAGCAACATTGTACCGGCTCCGACCAGCAAAATAAGCCAGACACCGTATCTTACTGTATATCTTTTCATCTTGAACATGTTATTCGCCATCGTATACCCACCGTTTGGAAACAGACATTTGAAAGACTGTCAGAACTAAAATCAACAACCCAAAAATTGTTGCAGTTGCGCAGGCATAACCCATCTGACTTGATGTAAATGCTTTTTGCCAAATATACAAAACGATCGTAGCAACACCGTAGCCTCTACCACCATCAGGAGCAAACAACTGCACCTCCACAAAAGTTTGTAACGAGCCGATAATGCCCACAATCACCAGATAGAACGTTGTTGGAGTAATAAGAGGAAATGTAATTTTAATGAATTGCTGAAACTTCGAGGCTCCGTCAATATCAGCTGCTTCGTAATATGATTTCGGCACACTTTTCAGTACCGCAAGATAGTAGATGGACATGACGCCAATAAACTTCCAGGTAATCATTATTACAATCATTCGTTTTGTCCAGACAGGATCATGTAGCCAATCAATTGTCCCTACCCCAAAAAAGGACAAGAAATGATTAATGACACCAAATTCTGAATTAAAGAGCCACTTCCATATCAATACCAAGGCAACAATTGAGGAGATGTACGGTATATAATAAATAACCCTAAAGAGACGTTCCCAAGGTATCTTATTGTGACACGCATAAGCAAACATAAGCCCCAGCATCAAATAAAACGGAATGGGAATAAGCATGTAGAAAGTATTTTTCAATGCGATCCAGAATTTAGGATCATTGAAGATTTTTTCATAATTTCTAAAACCGACGAACATCCTATTTGGAGACAGGATATTCCAATTAGTAAATCCGGCATAAATACAGATACAAAATGGGAACAAAAAGAAGAGAAAAAAATAGAGCAACGAGGGGGAAACCATTAGCAATCCTGCGACTCCCTCTTCTTTCCTTAATTTACTTACCTTTTTCATAATTCCTCTTCCTTAAAATATTCTTATGCCTAGGATACCCTAGGCATAAGAAGAACAATACTACCTTATAATGAATACTCTTTACTTAACTCTATACTCTCATCAAGCAATTTTTGCAGGGATGGTTTAATACCCTTACAAAACTCCTCTGCACTCTTTTCCCCATTGAACACGGCGGGGACATTCGAGTTGAAATCCGAGAACCAGTCTTGAGTAAAAGTTTTGGACTGAGTGGCAACCCGGGCATGGTTTTCCAGAATGTCAAAGAGAACTTCTTTATGTTTCGGGTCTTTATCCAAAGAACCGAACTCTTCAATCGCCATATTCTTGAACATCGGTATGGCTTGTCCCTTCTGGTAAGCCGTTCGCTGTGAATCTTCATAGAAGGAGAGATACGCAGCTAGATTAGACGCTTCTTCAGGGTGTTTGGTTTGGGAAGAGATGGCGAGACCAGCACTACCGAACCAAATCTCACTCTTTCCTGTTTTTGGACTCACTGGCCAGTTCATTACATCAAATTCAAAATCGCAATTGGCCCAAAAATCACCAAGGCTCCAGGTCCCTGCTCCGACCATTGCTAAATTACCTTGTTTGAATCTATCGTAGTCACTTAACGAATTGCTTTCTGCAACAGTTGGAACAACCTTGTGGACCAGACGAAGATCGCTTGCCCACTGTAAAGCCTCTATAAAGGCGGGACTATCGATAGTGATCTTACTTAATGTTTCTGCATCTACGAAATCAGCACCATTTGACCAAACTACTGACTCAAGCGAATATGCACCAGATCCATAGACCTTGTTGCTCCCACTACCGGATGTGAGTTTCTTTGCAGCTTGCAAATAGTCATTCCAATCCCATGGGTTTTCAATTGTGGGAGGAGTCACTCCAGCTGCTTTGAAAAGGTCTACATTGTAGAAAATAGGGAACACACTCACATCTTTTGGCAAAGCATAGATTGGGCCTTTTCCCAATTGTTTTCCATCATAACGATACAAATCAATGATACTGTTCCAAACATTCTCTTTTTCAAAAATTTCATTTGATTCTACAAACTTAGTGATATCCAAGAGGTTTCCTGTTGCTGTATATTTCATGAATTTATCGATTTGGCAATAAAATACATCTGGAACTTCTTTGGCACCGATCATTGTCTGTAGTTTCGTATCGAATTCATTGTCAGCAACGACAATGTATTCAACTTTTACGTTGGGATACATTTTTTCAAAATTCTCTATCAACGTTTTGTATGTTGCGATTTCTGCATCTGTGCCCCATCCCATAAATGAGAGATTCACTTGGCTATCAGCGACTGCTTCCTTTTTTCCAGCCGCAGATACCGGGGAGAGAATGCAAAGGACTAAACACAAACAACTCATGATTTTTTTCATACCATTCATTTTCTTTCTCCTTTGATAAGCGTTAATATTAAACCATAAATTATGTTTAATATCATGTTTACTTTATCATACTCCCTGTTAAAGTCAATAAAATTGTTGGTTAAACTGTTTTTACCCTCAAAATCAGGTAATAAAACTAATTTTTATGGTTTAATACTCTAAACACCCAAAGAACAAAACAAGTATTATGTTTTAACATTGCATATAATCGTATATACTGTTTTAAAACATCCTCTAATTTATAAGGAGAGTTCTGTGGCTAAAGTATTGATGGTCGAAGCCGATAACGAAGAACAACTTTGTCGGGTAGGGAATGCATTATCATCTCCCAATAGAATCAAGATTCTCAAACTCTTGTATTATCATAGTTACAACGTCAAAGAGATTGCTGAAAAGCTTGGTATACCCTCCTCAAGTGCAGCTCTCCATGTCAAAGAGTTAGAGAAAGCTGACCTCATCCAAACAAAACAAAAACCAGGACGAAGAGGGTCCATGAAGATTTGTAGCAGGAAAAATGATTATGTGCATATCAAACTCTCTGGAAAAGCTTCAAACGTTAATCAAGTTTCCAATATTACCATTCCGATAGGTTCTTATACGGATTGCAAGATAACTCCGACGTGTGGACTGGCTGATGAAAACTCATCAATTGGATACGAAGACAGGCCGAACAATTTCTTCCTACCCGAAAGGATACATGCAAAGATACTCTGGACATCAAGTGGGTATGTCGAATATAAGCTTTCCTACCCCATAGATCACCAAGAAATGCCTAAAGAACTGATTCTTACTTTGGAAATATGTTCAGAAGCTCCAAATTATAAAGAGGATTGGAAATCGGATATTACAATATGGATAAATGGGACAGAGTGTTGCACCTGGCGTAGCCCAGGGGATTTTGGAAGCCGGAGAGGTAAATTGAACCCATCATGGTGGGATGACGGGGTTACCCAGTATGGTCAATTGGTAACCATGGAAATCAATCAGAAACATACTTCAATCAATGGAGCGATTATTTCCCCTGTCACTATTAATGACCTGAACCTCAATACTGAAGAACCATTGGTCCTCAAGATTGGCAATAAGGAAGATGCTGATTATATCGGCGGTTTCAATATATTTGGTTCAGCTTTTGGAGACCATAAGCAAGATATAATCATTTCATTTGTATATTGAATGCACCGCTACGGTCTGATTAATCCAATATAGGGACAGCTTGGCATACCACATCATACAGGAAGAAACTCATTTCGTATTAGACTGTGTGCCAAGCGCACACTATATGTGATCAAATCTAGCAACATTGGGCAGACCGATAGCTACTCCTAAAAACCCGTGAATCGGATCTCTTCTAATCTCACTTCCTCACCTTATTGCCCTACAGCACCATCAATAACCTGTTTCAACAGATCCAAAGTCAGCTCCTGTGTGCTCCCAAGGACCAGATCGGAACCGGGAAGGTCACCTTCACTTCCAATACCCACAGCCTTCATTCCGGCCCTCTTAATAGCCTCAATACCGGCTTTAGCATCTTCAATACCTATACAATCAGGGTACCAGACTCCGATTTGCTCGCTTGCGACGAGGAAAATATCTGCTTCCGGCTTTGGCTTCTGCACACTGGAAATATCGGCGATTGCATCGAAATGATCGAGTATCCCCAGTCTCTTGCAGACACTCCTTGCATTCCTGCTTGCTGAAGCAAGGGCAATCTTCACTCCTTGTTTTTTCAGGTCGGCAAACAAGGCCAGCACCCCTGGAAACAGATCATCTGCCGTGATGGTATCCAAGGATGCCACATAGGCATCATTCTTCTGCTTGAGGACCTCCCTTCGTTTCCCTTCAGGCCACTGGACTTCGTTGTGGTCAAGGATTATCTGCAGGGAGGCTTCCCGGCTTACTCCGAGCAGCCTTTTATTTACCTGCCGGTCAAAGTGGAGCTGGTTCTCCTCACAGACCTTTTTCCATGCCTTGTAGTGAAGATGGGCGGTATCGCAGAGGACCCCATCGAGGTCAAAAAGCACCCCGCCTAGCTTGGGCCTGAGCGAAAAAGTTCTGCTCTCATCCTTGTTGAGGGTAAAGCTCTCATTGCGATGGACAAGAGAGAGCTTCCCCTTTGTCATGAGAGTATAGCTCACCTCATCGGATCGGATGGAGACCTTCAGCACCGATGCGTGCAGGGTGAGGCAAAATGTCAGAGATTTCCATGCGGAGGGAAGTTTGGGATCGAAACTGAACGTCCCTTTCCAATCCCTGAAACCTGCAAACCCATAGACTACGGCCATCCAGGAGCCTGCCATCGAAGCCGTATGGATACCGTCGACCGAGTTACCATGTATGTCATCAATATCGAGCCGGACGGTCTTCTTGAAGTAGGTCCAAGCCTTCAGGCTCTGGAACGAATCGCTTGCCATTATACTTTGGATACAGTGGGACAGGGAGGAGTCTCCTGTTGTATAGGACTCGTAAAACAGGAAGTTCCTGATCCTCTCAGCCTTGGTGAAAAGACCGGAGAGGAAAAATTGGGCAAGCACAAGATCGGGTTGCTTGAGCACCCTGTGGCGGTAGATCACCAGAGGGTGGAAATTGAGCAACAGGGGATATTTATCTTTGGGTGTCGTTGCAAAAGGCCAGTCGGCCTTGCTGAGAAAAGAGTCATCCTGGACATAGATACCCAAATTCCTGTCAAAGGGGATCCTCATCGCCCCCTGGGCCCGTTTCCACTCTTCAAGTTCGTCCGTCCCTACGGCCAAGGGAAGCATCTTATCCTTCGCCTGGTATGACTCAACGACCTTTATGGCAAACTTCAAGTTGTTCTGGGCCATAAGGTTGGTATAGGTGTTGTTGTTCACACACGCCGTATACTCATCAGGACCGGTGACCTCATTGATGCAGAACTCTCCATCAATGAAACATCCGAGACTCAGCCACATGCGGGCTGTTTCTATTGCCATCTCCGCATACTCCAAAGGAACCTCTTCCGCTGTTGCTGCGAGATATTTCTCCACGGCATAGAGGATGTCGGCATCGATATGGTACTGTGCGGTGCCTGCAGGATAGTAGGCGCTGCACTCCTCCCCACTTATGGTCCTCCAGGGAAAGAGAGCCCCTTTGAGGCTCATGGTCCTGGCCCGTTGGCGGGCCTTAGGAAGCATGGTATGGCGAAAATCGAGCAAAGATTTTGCCAGGGAGGGCTTCAGATAGCAGAACATCGGTAGGGCGTACGCCTCAGTATCCCAGAAGTAGTGCCCCTCATACCCCTCACCTGTCAACCCTTTGGCCGGCATGCTGGAGAGCCCGTCCCGGCCGCAAGACTGGAGAAGATGGAAAATATTGAATTGCAAGGCCTGTTCAGAACTTTCGTCGCCCTCAATGAGTATCCTCCCCGCGTTCCAGAACTCAGAGAGGTACTCCTCCTGCTTTTTGGCATAGGAGGCAAACCCCTCCTGGGCACAACGCCTCGCACGGAAGGGCGCTGAATCATCTTCGGTGGTATAGGCGACAAACTTTTGCAGCGTAACCTGCTCCCCCTTGCCAAGCCTGAACGTATAGGAGAGGGAGAGGTCCCTGTCAGAGGGGACTCTCTCTAAAGCCTCCTTGCTTGTCTCATGGAATGCGCAGCCGTAGAGAGTGAGGCCGCTGTTTCGGGTCTTTGCAAAGAAGTTGAGAGTCTCATCCTCGATGAAAAACTGTTCGACGACCAAGGGCTTGGACGTGAACTTGGACCCGATCCGAGGATCTTCCCTGGAAGTCCGGTTGCGTACCCCGATATCGAGAAAACTTGTCAGTTTGATGATAAGGGCCCTATTCAAAGGCTCAACAGTGTAGGAGATGATGGCGCAGTGCTTATCAGCAAAGGAGACCATACGCTCAGTCCTGATCCGTATCCGATCCCCCTGAGCACTGCTCCAATCAACCGTGCGGGTCAGTATTCCTGTCCTAAAGTCAAGAAAACGGGAAGATGAGTTCACCACTCCCCTAGTGAGGGAGAACGGAAGGCCTTCGACCTCCAGCTCTATCCTTTTGGGGTCGGGCAGGTTGAGGATAGTCTCGTGGTTGGGGGCATAGCCGTATGCGCTCTCCCCGTAGATTATCGGTTCGCTGTCATAAAAACCATTGATGTACGTACCCTTGTGGTACGTGCCCTCCACCTCCTCAAAATCCCCTCGGAGACCCAGATACCCATTGGCCAGCGTAAACAGTGTCTCGTTGTGGGGGGTTTGGGAAGGATCATACTCAGTATATCCGAAACTCATCGTATCCATACATTATCCTTTGACCGAGCCTGCAAGCAAACCTTTCACGAAATACTTCTGCAGGGAGAGAAAGACTGTCAGCGGCAGGATCATCGAGACAAACGCACCGGCAGTCAGAAGGTGCCAATCGGAGCCTCTTGTCCCTGCCATGTTCATGAGCCTTACGGTGACCACTTCCATCATCTGTCCTCCTCCGCTCAGGAAAACCAAGGCAACCAACAGGTCGTTCCACACCCAGATGAACTGGAAGATTGCAAATGATGCAAGGGCTGGAACGCTCAAGGGGACAATGAGACGGACAAACATCGTAAAGTGGTTAGCTCCGTCAATGAACGCCGACTCCAAGATCGAACGTGGGATCGTAGAGATATAGTTGAACAGGATGTAGGTGGCCAGCGGAAGCCCAAAGCCGGTATGGGCCAGCCAAATTCCCAGGTACGTACCATTGAGCCCAATCTTCTGGTAATCTCGCAAGATAGGGATCAACGAGATCTGCAGAGGGACGACCAACAAGGCGATGACCATTGCAAACAGTATCCTCCTTCCAGGGAAACTCATCCAGGCGAAAGCATAGGCTGCGGCCGCTGCAATGAAGATAGGAATGATGACGGCTGGCAGGGTAACGGTGATACTTGAAAGGAAGGCACTGCCCATGGAGGCCCCTCGCCTCGCAGCTGTGCCCCCTCCTGCCGTCCCTACGGTGAAGCGCTGCCCGCCAAGCACCTCGTCATAGTTCTTGAGAGTGAAATCCTTCAGGTTGCCAAACGCTGTCCACCACCCGGAAGAGGCTGCAGCATCACTATCACGAAAGGAAGTGATGAGTATCCCGGCTGTGGGAACGGTCCATACAAGACAGAACAGGATGAGCAAGAGGGTGATTATTTTCGCGCTACGTGTCATTTTTACAGTTCTCTTCATCAGAAGACCTCCCGCTTGTTGAATTCCTTCAAGTTGTAATAGATGACAGGGCTTACAGCGAGCAGTATGATTATTGCGATCGCTGACCCCCTTCCATAGTCGAGGAACTTGAACATCTGCTTGTACTGCTGACTCGCCAGCACTTCCGTCCCATACAGGCCGTTGGTCATGGAGTAGACAATGTCAAAGCTCTTCAGGGCTGCAAGCATGATCGTTGTCGAAACGGTGACTATACTGCCATAAATGGAGGGTAGGACTATCTTCATCAGGACGGTAAACTCCTTCGCCCCGTCGATACGGGCGGCTTCCTTGATCTCCTCAGAGACCCCTTTCAGCGCAGCAGCCAACACCACCAGGGAGAATCCTGTCTGCAACCAGACAAAGATGATGATGAGGAAGAAGTTGTTCATCGGTGCCGTTCCCAGCCAGCTCTTCGGCTCCCCTCCGAAGGCTACCACCAGGGCATTGAGCAGGCCCGTCTGATTCGCACCCACGGGCTTGTAGGCATACATGAACTTCCAGATGACTCCGGCCCCTACCATGGAGATGCCCATCGGAAGGAATACCAGGGTCTTGCCGAGCTTCTCAATGGCCGAACGCTCTGCCATCAGTGCCGTAAGAAGCCCGAAAAAAACAGCGAATGCCGTCCCGAACAAAAGCCAGAGCACTGTGTTGCCGAAGGCTGTGCGCATAGTAGAATCGGTAAAAATGTACTTGTAGTTCTCCAAGCCTGCAAATGCTGTGGAGTTCCTGTTCATGAAGCTCAGGACGAGACTTCTTACGGTAGGTATCAACAGGTACCACCCGATGATTAGGATTGCAGGCCCTACAAAGACAAAAGGAATGATCTTGTTGTACTTGCGTGTGGGGAAGAGCTGCACGATGAGGTTCATCGAATAAAACAGTGCCAAGACAGAGAATGTCCCCCATACGATGGCAAACAATGTGGTCAAGATTTGTGACATCGGATTGTTTCTCAACAAGAGGAACCCTCCGACCATTACGATAATTGAGAAGGGGGTGAATACAACTGTGCGTACGACCAACTCCTTCCTCTCCCGATCTCTCTGTATCTGCATGGTTCCCCCCTTGAATGATAGGGATTCCGCAAAGATGCGGAATCCCCTATGAAAACAATCTCCAGCTTAGCGGGGCCAGCTCTTCTCAATGTCGGAAAGGACACTCTTAGCATCCTTGCCGTTTACATATTCGACCATACCGGTCCAGAAGGAACCTGCACCGACTTCAGCTGGCATCAAATCCGATGCGTCGAAGCGAAATACTGTGGCGTCTACAAGAGCCTTGGCTATCTCACGCTCCAGACTGTTGCCGTAGTCGTTGAAATCCTGGGACTTGTGAGGGAACAGAGCCCCACCAACCTGTGCCCAAGGAGCCCCTGACTCCCACGTGGTCAGGAATTCCATGAACTCCTGGACACCCGGCTTGTCATTGAACACCACGAACTGGTCTCCACCACCAAGAATCGGGGTACCCCACTTCTCGTCGATGGAAGGCAGAGGGAATACACCCACTTCTTCCTCGAGGTTGTCCTGGATATTCTGAGGCATGAAGCCTGTGATGAAGTTACCCTGACGGTTCATGAACACCTTGGTTGGCTTGTCAAACAGAGGTTTGACAGAATCACCGAAGTTTGTCGTCAAGATATAGGGAGCCCCACCATAGACATATTTAGGATTCAGGAAGATCTCTCCAAGATAGTCGAGAGC
>LFRM01325085.1_pt3 | contig 15655 bp, 16 predicted proteins | sample 618341 | NCBI WGS metagenome assembly LFRM01 (sample SAMN03654438, study PRJNA283298) | anaerobic digester metagenome | isolation source: pool of bioreactors CSTR01a, CSTR02a, and CSTR03a thermophilic anaerobic... | place: Denmark: Kgs. Lyngby | collected 2014-05-21 | reverse complement strand
GCACAGATAAAGGAATCGCTGCCGGAAGCAGAAATAATGCAGGGTTCACCCTATGATATTCCCTGGCAGGATAATACCTTTCATGCTGTTATGGTGTCCTATCCCTTGGGCGCTTATCGTGGCCTTGGCGGTTTATTATCAGAAATCCGCAGGATCCTGCGCAAAGGGGGGCAGTTGTTGATTGCCCTGCCCATTTTTCCGTTTGTATTGCAGGACCTCCCCCTGACCGGAGAAAGCAACCGATTACTGGGTCCCGGTGCGCGGCGGGAACTTTTGCTAACGTTAGAGCAGATGGGTTATGAGGACGTTTCCATCCGCCACTCCAATTTTGGCTTTGCCACCCTGGTGGCGAGGCGCGGTTCCGGAGCGCGATGATGTGCAAAAGGCTGGCGCTCGTTATCGCCTTAATAATTGCTTTCGGTATCGCTTTGCCGGTAATCGCTGCTGATTACGCTACCGTGCGCGTACTGCTTACCGATTTTGCTGCAAGCCGGCGCATCGACGTGGGCGTATATGGCAGTTACAGCGTGGATAGCATTTTTACCTTTCAGCGCGGCAGTGATTTGGTTATTTCGTCTGAGCAGGGTTCGCTTATCATGTATTATGAGGGCATGGCGTATCACGCGGGCGATGAGATCATTTTACGCAGGCACGAAACCGCGGGTTCCCGGGAAAATGGTCTGAGGCTGCAGGGCGGACTAAATCTGTTTGAAGGCGATCTCCACTTGTCAGTTCAGGATGGATTCGTTCGACCTGTGCTGCACATCATGACGGAGGATTACCTCAAGGGCGTTGTTCCATATGAAATGAACGATTCGTTCCCCATCGAGGCGCTCAAAGCGCAGGCAGTGGCAGCGCGTACCTATGCCCTTAGGAACCTTGACCCTTCGCAGTTCTATGACGTAGTGGATAACACCAACGATCAAGTCTATCGCGGGTATGACGTGAGCAACGTCAATGCCGTGCGCGCTATTCGCGAGACAGCCGGAGTCAGCGGTATGTATGCGGGCGCGTTTGCGCTTTGTTACTATACGGCAAGCAACGGCGGGCAAACGGAATCCCCCGTCAATGTATGGGGCGGCGAACCGGTACCCTATCTGACGATAAAGGAAGACCCGTACGACATAGAGAACCCAGAGTCCATCGTCAAGCGCGCCAGCGTCGCCAAAAACCCTTCGGATGGCGTGGTGGGCAATAGCGAACTGACTCAAGTCGTCAAGGCACTGCTGCAGCCGCAACTGGAAACGCTGGGCTACAATCCCGACTTGGCAACGTTTAGCATACTTGGGATAATGGATATGCAGTCCGCTGAACCCCTATACGGGGACAGCAGCCGGGTCATGCGTTTTGTCCGCATGTCCCTGCGGCTTATGGCTCAAAAACGGCATACCGTTTCCGTCGATCCGGAGGTAAGCATATTCTCCGCTGCCGCTCCAACGCAAGCACCTCAGGGACCCGTGATGCCCCGGTGGGACGCGGCGCGCGAAGTGACTGTGCCGTTTACCGTCGACGTGCCGATATTTCCGGATGTGGAGAGCGCCCTGCAAATATCCATCAACCAAAAACAAAACGAAATCCTTCGCGTCAGGGATGCAGGGGAGTCGTTTGAGGTCAGCATGCAGCGCTATGGACACGGTGTGGGTCTCAGTCAGCGCGGTGCGCAGCAAATGGCGCAGAAAAACGACGTTACGTATCAGCAGATCCTTGCCTTCTATTACCCGGGCATGGAGCTAAAAACGATGGAGACTTCGCTGCCGCTGCCCACCCCCGTATCGTCTGCTTTTTTGGCTACACCGGGTCCTGTACCGACCGCAACACCCAGACCAACGCTAATGCCGCTCACCGAAAAACCCGGCGAAGGGGAATGGATCGCGCACGTGACAGGCGTTGCCGCCAACTCTACACTGAATTTGCGGGCGTTGCCGGATATGACCAGTGATATTATCATGCAGCTCTATTTCGGTCAGGAAGTGTTGGTGCTGGAGCGGCTGGACAGTGGTTGGCTGCGCATCAAAACAGACGTTATCCAAGGCTATGTGATGGAGAGGTACGTCAATATCGTTAAATGATCAGCTTTTGTCAAGCGGTGTTTCCATGTCATCCCGGGGTTTTTCGCTTTCAGGGGCTTCCGGTTTTTCTTCGGCGGCCGGGGGCTTCTTGACCGGAGGAGCGGCGGTTACGCGCTGGATGTCAGCCAGAGCATAATCGTTGATGTCGCCCGTTTCCGTGCGGCTGAAGTTACGCACCCGTACAGTCTCTTTGAGAACGTTATTTTCCAGCACGGTGCCCCGGCCATCCGGCGTTATGACCTCGCGGCCAATGCGGGGCATTTTTTTGCGCATTTGCTCATAAAAATCCTGTTCATATTTCAGACAGCACATCAGCCGTCCGCATATACCGGATATTTTGGTCGGGTTGAGGGACAGGTTCTGCTCCTTCGCCATCTTGATGGAGACGGGTTGGAAATCGCCCAAAAACTGAGCGCAGCACAACGGGCGTCCGCAAGGGCCAAGCCCGCCGATCATTTTGGCTTCATCCCGCACACCGATCTGCTTAAGTTCGATGCGGATCTTGAATATGGCCGCCAGGTCCTTGACCAGTGAGCGAAAATCCACCCGGCCGTTGGCTGTGAAATACGCGATAAGCTTGGTGTTGTCGAAGGTGTATTCCACATCCACCAACTTCATTTCGAGATTGTGTTCTTCGATCTTTTTCTGGCAGACTTCAAACGCGGTGCGTTCTTTTTCTTGATTGAGTTCATGCTGTCGGGCGTCTCCCTGTGTCGCGATGCGCAGGACATCTTTTAGGGGAGCGGCAATCTGCTGCTCGGGCACTTCACAAACGCCCATGACCACTTCTGCGTATTCAACGCCGCGGGCAGTCTCCACAATAACGGCTTCCCCCGCCGCGGGCCATAAAGTTCCGGGGTTAAAATAATAGAGCTTTCCTGCGTTCTCAAAGCGAACGCCTACGACCATTGGCATGGTTGTTCCTCCATAAACTGAAATAGCAGTCGATCTGCAATTGATTGCCAGGCTACGTTACTGGCGCGGTATTTGCGTGCGATCATGATGTCTTGGGCGAGGCGGCTGAACTTCCGAGATGATTGGCCTCCTTCATCCGCCTGCATAGCACGGGACACCCTGTTTTCTAAAATACTAAAGATGAGATCTGCATCCTCTTTGACGTTTCTGAGTTTGCCCGAAAAAGACGGGAGTTGTACCGGCTTGCTAATATATAGAAATGTTTCCTCAACTAATGCCGCGGTATCCCAAAAATGACTGTCCTTCTCCATCTGCAGTGCACGCCCGGGAGATCCATCACAGGCGTCCAGCAATTTTTGGGCCCGCCGACCTGAAATGCCATTATCGTTTAGCACCTGCAAAATGCTGTCGCTGTCCCATGGGGGAATGTACAGCACGCTGCAGCGGGACCGAATGGTTGGCAGAATACCACGGTCACCCGAGGCAGTCAGAAGGAAGTATGTGCTTTCAAGCGGTTCCTCCAGGGACTTTAGCAGCGCGTTTTGAGCTTGCGGCGTCATCTCGTCGGCATCGGCGATGACCACCGCGCGCGCACCGCTTTCCAAGCCGTGGCGGCCCAACATTTCGATGATCTTGCGCAGATCCTCGATCTTGATGCTGCGCGAGCCGGCGGTCCTTGAGGGCGATAGAACATTGCTGTGCGCCCCCATTTCCACGCGGCGGCATTGGTCGCATCGCCCACAGGGCTTAAGCGCGTCCTGCGCGCAGCACATGAGGCGCATGCAGAGTATTTTTGCCAGCGTTTTCTTGCCGACGCCGGCAGGGCCATGTATGAGAAGAGCATGAGGGATAGAACCCGCTTCATATCCGCTGATTGCTTGGTGCAAGGAGAGATGCAGGCTCTTAAAATCGATGAGTGTGGACACGTTTGGCCCTTTCGTCCGAGAGTTTATACCTTGATGAAGTCTTCAACGTTGAGTACAAAGACATTCGCACCGCCAACGGTTACTTCAATGGGATACGGCGCGTACATACCCGTTGCCCCGCCCATAGTGACAGGTGACGTGGCAATTTGCTTGCGGCTTTTACAGACCTTTTCAATGATTTTGAGACACGGCTCGTATTTGTCGTTTTCTACGCCGATCAAGAGCGTCGTGTTTCCGGATTTCAGAAACCCGCCGGTGGTGGCAAGCTTTGTAACGCTAAAGCCCTCATTCATAAGGCTGCTGATCAAGTGCGAGGCGTCCTCATCCTGTACAATGGCAATAATGAGTTTCATTTATGGGTGCCTCCTTTTCTTAGGTTCATTCTATACTGGAATTCACCAAGCAAAGTATACACGAATTGGGCGATAATTTCAACTTTTCTGCATGGACCCTCAAGCTTTGGCGAGGCATTATATATGTTATTGCATTGAGCAATCTTTTGTCGTATAATGCTATCAGCATTAAAGAGGTTTAGTGCTGGTGCGGCTTAAGTATCTGTCCATGTTTGCATGGACGGTCGTTTTTTTCGTCGGCAATACGAAAGCCCGCACAAACAAGGGTATTACATCTTGGATATGAGGTGATTATTCATTATGGAAAGAGCAATCAATAACAAACAGACTGTCATTTCCGCCGAAGGCCTTAAAAAGTTGGAGGAGCAGCTGCAGTTTTTGTCGACGGTGCGGCGAGCCGAAATCGCTGAACTGATCGCTGTGGCGCGCGGGTTTGGCGATTTGAGTGAAAACGCCGAATACGATGAAGCCAAAAACGAGCAATCCAAATTGGAGGCGCAGATCATCGATTTGGAAAACACCATCCGGACAGCCGTTGTTCTGGAAGACAGCGACATCAAAACAGACCGCGTGAACATTGGTACAACGGTCAGGGTGTTTGACCACGAAATGAATGAGGAAGTGGATTACACCATCGTCGGAGCGCGTGAAAGCGACCCGATGAACAACAAAATTTCCAATGAATCGCCCATCGGAGCGTCATTGCTGGGCCACAAACGCAATGAAGTGGTTAAAGTGCAAACCCCCGGCGGCGAAATCAAGTTAAAGGTACTAAAGATTCGCAGAGCAACATGAAGACAGAAGGAGTCACTACATGCCTGATCAGGGGAATCCCGCAGAAGCATCATTTACCGAGCAGGAGCAGATTCGTCGCCAAAAACTGGGCGACCTAATTTTGGCAGGGGACAGCCCTTATCAAGTCTCTTCATATCCCAAAACGCACGAGAGCCAAAGTATCGTCAATGGTTTTGATGAGCTGGACGGACAGGAAGTCGCCATAGCCGGTCGCATGATGACGCGGCGTATCATGGGCAAAGCTTCGTTTGCCCATGTTTTGGACGAGGGCGGTACCATTCAGATCTATGTAAAACGCGACGAGGTTGGCGTTGAGCCGTACGCCGCGTTCAAGCTTTTTGACTTGGGAGACATTCTGGGTGTCAAGGGTACGGTGTTCAAGACCAAGACGGGAGAGGTGTCCATCCATGCAACGCAAGTCCTGTTGCTTAGCAAGTGCCTGAAACCCTTGCCCGAAAAATATCATGGGTTGCAGGATGCCGACCTCAGGTATCGCCAAAGGTATCTGGACATGATTGTCAATCCTGAGATCAAGCAGGTATTCATCAAGCGCAGCCGCATCATTACCGAGATACGCAACTTTTTGGACGGGCGCGGCTTTTTGGAAGTGGATACTCCTATCTTACACACGCTGGAAATTGGCGCTGCTGCGCGTCCCTTCAAAACCCATCACAACACGCTGGACATAGATATGTTCCTGCGTGTGGAAACTGAACTGTATCTTAAGCGCCTTATCGTGGGCGGCATGGAAAAAGTGTACGAAATCGGCCGCATTTTCCGCAACGAGGGCATGGACCGTTTTCATAACCCGGAGTTCACGTCCATTGAGCTGTATCAAGCGTATGTTGATTATTGCGAAATGATGCGCATTGTGGAAGAGTTGTTCGAGTATGTGGCACGAAAGGTTGTCGGTACCACGGAAATCAACTTTCAGGGCCAGGATATTTCGCTTGTCGCCCCGTGGCCGCGCATCACCATGGCGCAAGCTGTCAGAGACCACACAGGCGTGGACTTCTACACGTGGACCAGTGATGAAGATGCTCGCAAATGTCTTGATGAACGCAAAGTGTATTACGATAAGGGCGCAACCGCCGGACATTGCCTGGCGGCGCTTTTTGATGAATATGTCGAAGACAAAATGGTTCAGCCGACTTTTGTTATTGATTATCCGGTGGAGATCTCCCCGCTGGCCAAGCGCAAGAGTGACGACCCGCGCATGACGGAACGCTTTGAGTTCTTCATCGCCGGACATGAATACGGCAATGCGTTTTCTGAGCTCAATGATCCCGTTGACCAGCGTGAACGCTTCGTGAAACAGGTGGAGGAGCGCAGAAAACTCGGCGGCAATAACGCCGAAGTGGATGAGGATTTCATTAACGCCCTGGAGTACGGTTTGCCGCCGACGGGCGGCCTGGGCATCGGCGTTGATCGGATGATCATGATGCTGACGGACAGCGCTTCCATCCGCGACGTGCTGCTGTTCCCCACCATGAAGCCGCTTGGTTGATTGGCAAAAATGAAGCTGGAAACAAAACTAACCAAAAGCCGCTTGAAGGACCATTTCTCCTATGGTTTTTGGAAGTACATCGTGGCGACGGTGCTGGTCATCGTTGCGGTTGATTTGTTGTATATTCAAACCGCCTACCGTTCGCCTGAGCATTTGCGCATTGATTTTTATCTTCAAAGTGCGACGGCCGCGCAGGAAAAGGTAGATGCCTTTTTGGAGCCGATATGGAAAAGCGCGGTGCCGCAGATGGAAACGGTGGAGAGCGTCATTATTCTTCCGCTTGGCGAAGATGACTACATGTCACAAGTTCAGCTGCTCACCTACCTCGCGGCAGAGCAAGGCGACATCTATTTGCTTTCAACCGCGGATTTCAAAAGGTTCGCCGCTCAAGGTGCGTTCATTCCATTGGAGACCCTGGTGGCGGACGGTACGATCAATGCCGAGGGCATTGATTTAGGCAAGGGCTATGTGACGCTGGTTGATTCTGATGAAGAAGGCAATGAGGTACTCGTCGAAAGCCACTTATTCGGTATTCCGGCGGATGATCTGCATGGCTTCCTTGCCAGCGAAGTGAATAACCGGAATATGTTTCTCTCTATCACCTACAATAACAATAACGATGAAAATGTGATCCCGTTTTTTTCCGCACTGATCGATGCGGTCAAGGTGGCGGATACCGAAACGGTATCTGAGGGAACTGTCAAGTGAAATATAAATCCGTTGTCTGGGATCTGGACGGCGTTCTGACCGATTCGGCACCCGGCATTATCAGTACAACCAAGTATGTTCTGAGCAAAATGAACAAGCGTATTCCATCCGATACTGTTTTGCGCATGTTTTTGGGACCGCCTCTGGCGGTGTCTTTTCGCGAACTCTGCGGTATGAGTGAAAAGCAAGCGTTCATTGCGTCAGACCTTTACCGCGAGCGATACAGGACAGATGGCTGGCATGACAACGCAGTATACCCCGGCATTCGTCCATTGCTCAAGGCGCTGAGGGACAAGGGCTGTTATCTGTGTGTGGCTACAGGAAAGTCAACATCGGCAGCAAAGAGGATACTGGACGCCTTTTTCCTGACGCCTTATTTTGATCGCATTATCGGCAGCTCGGAAAACCAGCACAATGTTCAAAAGCAGGACGTCATTGTAGACGCCTTGCAGGGGAATAATGCCGCTGTGATGATAGGCGATCGGGATTCGGACATTTTGGCCGCAAGGGCATTGGGGATAGACAGTATCGCCGTTTCATACGGTTACGGCTCTGATGAGGAACTTGTTCTAAGCCGTCCCACGGGTAAAGCGGACAGTGTGGATGCGCTGTGGGAACTGCTGGGCGTTGAGAAGATCTCCCAAAACGGTTACTTTATTTCAGTGGAAGGCAACGACGGCTGCGGAAAAACCACGCAAACGGGTCTTTTGTACGAGTGGCTGCGGCAGTGCGGCTTTGATGCCATGACTACCCGGGAACCCGGTGGTTCGCCTGTGGCTGAAAAAATAAGAGCCATACTGCTGGATAAAGAGAATATGTCCATGTATGGCATCACGGAAGCGCTTTTGTTTGCCGCTTCAAGGGCGCAGCATGTCAAGGAAGTAATCGAGCCCGCGCTCGTACGGGGCAAAGTGGTTATCACCGACCGTTTTGTGGATTCCAGCATTGCCTACCAAGGCGCAGGACAACAGTTGGGCGAAGATATGGTTGCGCAGATCAACGCGCCGGCAGTGGATGGCCATTATCCGGACACTACCGTGTACCTTGATCTGGACTACCGCGTCGCCCTCAAGCGCCGTAAGCATGCATCCGAGGCAGACCGTATTGAACTCAATCCAGAGGACTTTCATCAGCGCGTCCAGGATGCCTTTCGGCGTCTCCATGCGACAAACCGTGAAAGATATCTTAAAATTGACGCATCGGGTACGGCCGAAGATATCGCCCGGGCCGTTTACGGCCAAGTCGCGGTGCGCATGATGCTTTCCGGGGTGGCATGATGCGCGTGGTGGTGGGCCTGTCAGGCGGTGTCGATTCCGCCGTAGCAGCGTTGCTGCTCAAGCGCGCGGGTCATGATGTAACGGGCGTTTTCATGAAAAACTGGGAAGAGAAAGATGAGAATGCCATATGTACGGCCGAGCAGGATTGGAAGGACGTACAGGCCCTCTGCGATGTGATCGGCATCCCCTATTACTCTGTCAATTTCGCGAAAGAGTATTATGACAGGGTTTTCTTACGTTTCCTGGAAGAATACCAGGCAGGGCGCACACCCAATCCGGATGTTCTGTGCAATAAGGAAATCAAGTTTGACGCGTTTCTGAATTTCGCCGCGCAGATCGGTGCCGAAAAGATGGCAACGGGTCATTTTGTCCAGACAAACGATCAGGGTGACCTGTTGCGCGGAGCCGATGCCGCAAAGGATCAGAGCTATTTTCTGTACATGCTCAAGCGTGCGCAGCTGCAAAAATCGCTTTTTCCAGTCGGTCATTTGACCAAGAAAGAAGTGCGCGGCATTGCGCGGCAGGCCAATATCCCCGTTTTTGACAAGAAGGACTCAACCGGCATTTGCTTCATCGGGGAAAGGCACTTTAAAGATTTTTTGGCCGGCTTTTTGCCTGCGCAGCCGGGTCAGATCATTTCGGTTGATGGGGAGATTCTGGGTTGGCACGATGGCTTGATGTACTATACCTTGGGCCAGCGGCGGGGTCTTGGCATTGGAGGCCATGGCGATGGCAGAAGCTGGTTTGTGGTCAACAAGGAGCTGGAACGGAATGTTCTGATCGTCGCCCAAGGCGAGGATCACCCGATGTTGTTTTCTACTCAGGCCCAAATAGAGCAGGTCACCTGGATAGGTGATCCGCCAGGCGCCCAGGGCAGTGAAATCGCCCTGACCGCGAAGTTTCGCTACCGTCAGCCAGATCAGGATGTGCTTTTGACATACCGGGGCGAACGGGGCACCGTTCTTTTCATCCGGCCGCAAAGAGCCGTCACGCCGGGGCAGAGCGCCGTATTCTATCAAGGCGAAGTATGCTTGGGTGGCGGCATCATTACTTCGGCCCAAGTGCCGCAATAAGCATCTCCAAAGCGAGAGGCTGTCAGATTGTGATCAAATCAAGCTGCGACAGCGTCACATAGTGGCGGACGACGCCATCTATGGCGATGGCTGCGTGCAGTGCGTCATAGGGATAGAACGCGATCGTTCTTTCGCCGCTATCATACTTTAAGAACACGGTCAAAAGTGCCGCGTCCGTTTGCAGTGAGTTTTCTGTCATTTCTCCGGAGGACGAGAGACTCATCATGTCAAGGTATGCCCGCATGAAGGGTTCGGCGAGGATTTCATCGCCGTTTCTTTTAACGTACATATCATAAATGGTGTTGCCGCTGTCATCCACCGCTATCAAATTATTGGGCAGCACGCGTTCAGCAAACTCTACGTAATAGTCTGTCCTTTGTTCCTCGCGCATGACGGCGATCCATTGCATCTTGTTGAGCGGAATATCAAATGGTGTTTGCAGTGCCAGGATGTCCGGCTCTATGTTCAATAGGAAACCCATGGACAGCATGGTGGCTTTGTAGATCATATCGTCAAACAGGCAGTAATAACCTACAGAGGCAAAAGCATCGCCAAAGTAAAACGTTATTTCATGTTCAGGTACATCCCTTTGCTCTGCGACTTGATGGTCCGGGGTCATTACGCTGATGATGCTGGCCGCCATTCTAATGGTTACAACCGCGAAAGGTTTATGCAGCCCGTACAGCCGGAGGTTCTTTTCGTTACCCTCGGCCACATAGGTCGACAGGCGCATGCGACCGGCTTTTTCCAGCAGGTCCTGCATTAAACCCGATGCGGGATAACGGAAGGGCTTTTTTACGTACCAGATGCCTTGTTCGTTGGTTAGCGACACTTCATCGCCGGAAGCATATCTCACGTCAATGCCGTCGATAAGGTCCGGTGTGTAATTGATATCCGGAATGGGATGCAGCTCCTCCTTGGTGTAGTTCATTGCGCTTATGTAATCAAGTTCCGTCAGGTATACTGCCGTATCGCCTTCCCGAAAAAGAAATCTGTGTGTATCGTCTGCGTGCACATTTTCGGCGGCGAACCACGTTTCCAAAACGCCATCTTTGGCGTGGATAGTGAAATGAAACGAATCATTCGTTATGCCAAATTCAGATAGGTGCTCCATATCGGTGTTTTCTTGGGCAAGATAGTCCGCGCGTATGAGGGTCGCCATATCGAATATTTCTTCCACCCGCGCTGTGTTGAGGCGAAAGCCCTCATCCCCGGCGATTGCGTACGAATTGTCTGCATTTCTGAGCAGCGTGAAGGGCTCCCCGCCAGTCGGATACAGTGTTATCTTTTCTATATCCTCTAAATTAAAGCTGCTCAGCACGATTCTGTCGGGCCTGGGTTCCACTTCCGGCAGCGGTTGGGGCCGCGACAATTGCCAGATCCCAATCAAAACGAGGACTGATACCAGTATCAAGACGATTTTGAGTTTGCGCGGGAAAGGTTTTTTTCGTTTTCTGGATACGGTGTTCATATCCCTACAACCGTTTCCTTGGCAGCAATACGAGTACGGCCGCAAGCATTATTAGTGCCGGCATGATGAATGTGAAAAGCGCGGGCAGGATGATTGCATCGTAAACCATAGGCCGTCGGAAGGCCGGCTTTGGCGCGATGGGCAAGTCCTCCGGGTGCTCAGGATAAAGTGTCTGGATGACTTCCAGCATAAATTCTGTGCTATATGTATTTGCGTGCAGCCATTGATCGGTAAAGAGCGTGGAGTTGCCAATGACGAACGCTTGTGAGCGCGTGCCGTCTTTGGTGGCGCGATTACTGTGCGCTGCCAAAGTGAAGGTGCCGGAAGGGGAACCCGGTTGCCTTTCCATGCTCAGGTTATCTTCATCAATGATATGTATATACGCTTGACCGCTCACCAGCAGCGGAATAACCTGTAGGTCTGTTTGCAGTTCCTGCGTAAGGGTCAGTGCGCGCGCGCCAACCAGGATGAGCCTGTCTTGTCCCGATGCTATGAGCGGGGTGGTAGCTTCACTATCCTGCATATGGGGCATCACGTACATGGGCGATTCATAGTAGGAGGCGGCGTCTTCCGTTTCCGTAATGACAACGCCCGGCACTATCCCGATGCCGTAGTACCTGAGCAGCGCTGTCCAATTGGGCAGGTCATGGGGGTCGCTGTAATCGGTAGTGAAGAACAGTGAACCGCCCTTTTCCACGTAGGCCATGATGTCGCTGAGTTCTTGCTGCGTCAGGTCCTTGCGGGGGGACAACACGATCAAAAGGCCATCATTGCTTAAAGTATCTTGGCGCGACAGGTCGACAGAGCGAACTTCGTAGTTCTTGTCCACCAAGAAATCTACCATCGCTGCCGCTTCTTCCAAGTCCAATTCGTCATGACCCTTCAGCAGCTGGATGCTGGGCAGCTGTGCGCTGGTGACGTAGACGATGGCTTCTGTAACGCTGTCTTCATACTGCGCGCCGGAGGCAACGAACTGCCCGGTGGATGCGTCAAAATCGGCCGTGATGTAGTCATTGGCGTCCAGTACGCGTGTCCGGTCCATTTGCTTGCTGTGGACGATCAGGCAATCGGTCGATACGGCGCTGTCCAGCAAGCTGTCTGAGATGTTATGGACCAGCAGCGGATTTTCTGCCAAGTTCTCGACCGAGAACGTGAAGAAGGCACTGCCTGCCTGATATCTCTCCAGCAGGCTGATAAGTGCAAGATCTTCGTTGCCGGGGCTGAACAGAGCATACGCGTGCACCGGTGTATCAAGGGTGTCCAGAACTTCTTGAGTGACTGCACCGTAGGTAGTGAGGCTGCCAAAGGAGTAATCCTGTTTGAGGGCATACTTGTTTTCCAGGCGATCCGCAGCGCCCATCAGCACGATGCTCAGTACGATCGTCAGTGACATGACAAGCCAGGACGTCAGTAGGCTGTTTCGCTTTCTGCTGTTCTTCGTGATGCTTTTCATAGAGGGTTCCACCTTCTGCCTTTTGCCAAACGCATTGCCGCAACCAGGCATACGGTACTGAAAAGTAAGTAGTACATGGTGTTGGCCTTGCTCCACAGGCCCATGGAAAAAGGAACAAAACGGTTATAAATGTCAATGAGCGCAAACACGTTTCGGATAAGAGCCGGCTTAACAGAGGAAACCGCAAGGCCGGACAACCATAAAAGGAGATTGGCGCCCAGCGACAATACGTAGGCAGAGGCGGGTGTGCCGGCAAAAGACGAGATCATCAAATCAAAAGCCAGAAAAGCAGTGCCATGGAGCGCCAGGCCCAGGTAACCTGCTATGATCTCCGGCAGATATACTTCTCCATAAACGGAAATGAGCGCAGGATAGATCAGACTCAGAACAAGTGCTAACAATAGCACTGTGAGCGCAGCAAGGAATTTTGAAAGAACCACTTTTGATGAGGATACAGGGGACGTCCAAAGCAATTGGTCCGTTTTCTGTTTTCGGTCGCCTGCCAGACGCATTGCCGGGATGGGGGAGAGCAGCATCCAGATATAGCTGACCATGGAGAAAAAGCCGCCGGGGTCGCTGGAGCGCGCCAGCACGTTGTTGATAAAGAACACCAACCCCGACAGAAGCATGAAAACGCCGAGGAACACATAACCGGTTCCGGTTAAGAAGAAACTCTTAAGCTCCCTTTTGAAAATGGCCTTCACAGAGAAGTTCCCCCCGCTTGACGGATGGCATTGAGATAGATGTCTTCCAACGTTACTTCTTCCCGTGTCAACGACAATATCGGAATTTGCTTACCCGAGGCAAAAGTGTTGAGCTCCAGCGGAAATCTTTCAGGCGCGTTTGTTTCCACAGCTGCCTGTGTGACGCGTGAACCCTGCAGATCATGCTGCGTGACCCTCTGCACACTGGGCAGAGCACGCAGACCGGCCATTGCCTCCTTTGGCGATGCCCCCAGCGTTACCGAAAACATGACGCCGCTTGTTGCTTTGATAGTGCGGTCCGCGACCAGCCGGCCTTGGTGGAGGATGATAACGCGGTCGCATGTGCTCTGAATGAGACTGAGAACGTGAGAAGATAAGATGATAATATGTTTCGTTTTCAGCCGCGCTATGAGTTCGCGGAACTCTTTCACTTGAGACGGATCCAAGCCATTTGTGGGTTCATCCAGAAGAAGCGCTTTGGGACTGCCGCATAGTGCTTGCGCCAAGCCTGCGCGTTGCTTGTATCCGTGGCTTAGGTTGGCGATTTTTCGCTTGGCTGCGTCCTTAAGACCGGTCAGCTGCAATATATCGACAAGGTGCTTTTCCCTGTCTCCTTTAATCACCTCTTTAAGCTCAATGCAGAATGCAAGGTATTCTTGCACAGTCATTTCGGGGTACAGAGGTGGAATTTCCGGAAGGTAGCCAAGGCTGCGTTTTGCTTCGTAGGTCCTGTCGAAAAGGTCGAAACCCTCAATGCTGATGGTGCCTGCATCCGGCTCCTGATACCCCGACATGACATTCATCAGCGTGGTCTTGCCTGCGCCGTTTTCGCCAAGCAGGCCCAGTACCTCATGCTCTCTGGCCACAAAAGAAACATCCTGCAGTGCCGGGTGGTTCCCGTAATGCTTGAAGACGCTGACTACTTGAATCATCTTTCCGGCTCCCTTCTGAAGACGTCAAATTATTATACCATGCGCTTCATGCTATAGTAATGAACAATCTGTAAAGGGCACAGTGTTTACGTTTTCCCGCGATTATGCTATCCTGACACAGCAATGCATACCAAGGAGGCAACATGTACCGAAGGGTCAGTCGCAACAACAATACATCCTTTACGCCGCCAAGAAGAAACTCGCGCGCTGTTTCCGGCGTTCTTATCGCGCTGCTTTTGGTTGCCGTCTTTGCCGTTTCCATCCTGTACGCCGGTGCCTCAGCTTTCCGCTCTGATGCGCAAAACCAGTTTGAGCGGTATGTTTTGAGCGCGGTGGTGGACGCTATAGAGCAGGTAAACCGCTTGACCAGCGGGGTGCAATCTGACTCCGCGTCCAAATTGGCGCAGGTACGGCAAAACGTTTTTCTGATGGACCGCCTAAACAACATTAATATCTTCCTGCTTGGTGAGCGTGGCCGATTGGTGCCCCAGGAAGCACTGACAGTACTGTATGAAGATTTGGACACTTATGAAAAGCTGCTGCAAACCGCAACTTCACCGACACTGGAGATCCGAACTACGTTGCTGACGCATTTGACTGCGCTGCACGAGCTTATTCGGGAATAGCAGGTTCCGTTGTCTCCAGCGTGTGTGACAACCAACAACTGCGGTAACGCCGGCACAGCTTTTGATAGGCGCCTAACGCGTGCTTGTAGTTGCTGTAGACCGCAAAAACGGCAGAACCGGACCCGGACATTATGGCCATTTTTGCGTCGCTTGATTTAAGCGCATTGATGGCTTCTCCAATTTGCGGGCGCAACTGCGCGGAAACGGACTGCAAATCATTCTGCGCAGATCGTGCGAGCAGGGTATAGTCACCTGTTTGCAGCGCCTTCAAGGTGCTCAAAAGGCTTTCTTCCTTGTTGTGTGGGCTGTCTGATAAGTTGAGAGAACCAAATACATTGCCGGTGCTAAGCCCGCGGCAAGGCTGAATGACGACTAAATAGTACCGCCTGTCCATGGTGAGCGGCCTGACGTCTTCGCCCCTGCTGCCCACACGGGCAAACCCGCCCTGAATGCAAAACGGAATGTCACTGCCCAGGGACAGACCAATTTGCGATAGTGCGGTGGCGTCGTAGTGCAGATCCCACAGCTCATTGAGTCCCAGCAGGACTGCTGCCGCATCTGCACTGCCTCCTCCAAGGCCCGCACCCACGGGTATGTTCTTCCTCAGCTTGATGCTTGCACCCAAAGTGATACCCGCGTGCGAGCGCAGCGCATCCGCCGCTCGGTATGCCAAGTTCTGTTCTGTTTTGGGCATGAAGCTTGCGTTTCTCACAAAGATCTCCAGCTTTTCGCCGGGGAGGATCTCGATTTCGTCATGAAGCGAAATCTGCTGCATCAGCATATCCAGTTCATGGTATCCGTCTTCGCGTTTGCCCAAGACATTCAGATGCCAATTGATTTTTGCGT
>LFRM01206249.1_pt1 | contig 15659 bp, 13 predicted proteins | sample 618341 | NCBI WGS metagenome assembly LFRM01 (sample SAMN03654438, study PRJNA283298) | anaerobic digester metagenome | isolation source: pool of bioreactors CSTR01a, CSTR02a, and CSTR03a thermophilic anaerobic... | place: Denmark: Kgs. Lyngby | collected 2014-05-21 | reverse complement strand
AAAGACTATGACCTAGCCACTAGTGCCAGTTTAAGTGAGGTCTCAGAGCTATTTTTACTTAGCTCACTCATTTATCGAGACAAGTCTAAATGGGCGCTAAAAGTTGACTACAAGGGATTTAAATGTGAAGTATCAAGTTTTCGAATGGAAAAAGACTATGTCAAGCGCATTCCCCAAACTATTATTGCTACCGATGATTTTAAAGTCGATGTTTTAAGACGTGATTTTACAATTAATGCCCTTGGCTATAGTTTAAAAGATGGCTATTTAGATTATATTGGCGGTCTTGGTGATCTTAAGGACAAAGTAGTCAGAGTGATAGGCTTGCCAAGCCAACGCTTTAAAGAAGACCCAATGCGGATTTTAAGAGGCTTAAGACTTGCGTCAACCTTAAATTTTACAATTGAGCAAAAAACCTTAAAAACTATAAAAAAGATGTATGACCAAGCCTTAAAAACCTCAAGTGATCACTTAGCGATTGAACTAAAAAGAATTATTAGCGGTGATAATTTTGATTATGTTTATGACAATGTAAAAGCTTTATTTTTAGATATATCTAACAATTGCTTTATAAATATCAAACTTAAAGACCGGACTGTCTTAATGGATGATGAAGTTTTATTTGTTTACTTAATTTACATTTTAAAGTTTGATGATGAAAATCCAATCTTTAAATATCTAGACATCAATAAAAAAACGATAAATAAAATGAATAAAGACAAAGTCTTGATTGAAATGATTTTAAGTGAAATAACTTATCAACAATTAGTTATTCTGATTATTGATTATGGTATTAATGAAGTAGATAATATTTTTAAAATTTTAAATAAGTTAGATTTGCTTAATAAAGATAAAAACCATTCGCTAGCTAAAATTAAAAAAAATGGTTACTTAAAAATTGGTGACCTTAATATTAAAATAGAAGACTTAAGTACTGCTTTGTCGCTTAAAGAAAAATATGCAATATTGACTTGCTTACAAAAACAAGTTATCTTAAAAAAAGTAGAAAATAAGCCAGCAGCATTAAAAAACTACCTTAAGACATTATTGTAAATAATATTAATTAATAAGTCTTTGTGTTAAAATGTAGATTGCGTTAAAAGATAAGAGGTAAATATGAAAAAGCGGGATATATTAATTTTACTGGCAGTCATAATCATTGATCAAGTAACTAAAATTATGGTGTTTAATTTAAATAAAGATAATATTGAAATAGTTAAGGGTTTTTTCTCATTAACAAAGGTAAAAAACAGTGGCGCGGCATGGGGCTTATTTTCAGGCTATATGTGGTTGTTTTTTATTGTCAGTATTATCGCCTTGTATTTTATGTTGAAATTATATAAAAAAAGTTTAAATAAGGATTACTATTTTAGCTTTGCCTTAATATTAATGATTGGCGGCACTTTGGGTAATCTTATTGATCGACTTTTATTTGGCTATGTGCGCGATTTTCTAAATTTTATTATCTTTACTTATGACTATCCAGTCTTTAATGTGGCTGATATGGCACTAGTGATTGGAGTCGGACTTGTAATTTTATTTTTAATTAAAAATCCGGAAGAGGAGCTTATATGAAAACTATACAATACAAAGGCAGCGAAAATTTAAGATTAGACGTTTTTTTAAGTGACCAAATCCAAGATATATCAAGGTCACAACTTCAAAGAATGATTAAGGATGGTGACATCCTAGTAAACCAAGAAATGAAAAAGGCTAATTATCGTTTGAGTGAAAATGATGTAATTACTGTAATCATGCCACTTGAGAAAGATAATGAGGTTGTTGCGATTGATTTAAAGATTGAAGTTATCTATGAAGACCAATGGTTAGCGGTTGTTAATAAACCAGCTGGTATTGTCGTTTATCCAGGTGCTGGCAGGGAAGATGTTTCTTTAGTTGCCGCTTTAATGGGAATGAACATGCAACTTTCACAACCAGAGGATAAAGATATGCGCGATGGAATTGTCCACCGCTTAGATAAGGATACTTCAGGGCTAATGGTAATTGCTAAAGATGACAAGACCCACCATCTACTTTCTGACATGTTAAGAAAACGCGAAATAAAGCGCAAGTACTATACAATTGTTAGCGGAGAATTAGAACATGACTTTGGGACAATTGATGCCCCAGTTGGAAGAGATGAACATAATCGAACAAAAATGACGGTAATTGGTAGTGGAAAAGATGCCATTACATATTTTAAAGTTATCAAACGCTTTGAAGACTTCACCTTTTTAGAATGTGAATTAACCTCAGGCAGAACACATCAAATTAGAGTTCATATGCGCTACATAAAACATCCAGTTTTAGGTGATGTTATTTATGGCTATAAAAATGACTATGATTTAAAGCAACAACTTTTACAAAGTTATTATTTAGAGTTTGAACATCCACAAACAAAAAAGTTAATGGAGTTTAAATTAGATGTTAGAGAAGATTTCAAAAAATTAATGAGTGAATGGAGTTAAATATATGTTAAAAACAAGAATTGCGATGTTGGATATTGCCTATTTTTTAATTGATCGCTTTGATTATCAAAGAATGAATGTCATAAATCAAGACTTAGATATGTGGTTAATTAGCAAAACCAGTAGTAAGTATCCAATTATTCGTTTAACTGGCTTTTCTTTGGCAGAGGGCCTTCGCCAAAAAGAAGCAATTTTAATGCAAACCCAGCAAATGACTAATCTATTAAATATTAAGCAAGAAGTGCTTTGCATTCATTTTAATACAATTGAGCAAACTGAAGTACAAGCCGATAATTATAAACAGTCATTAATTACTGAAACGTATATAACACCTTTTTTAAAGCAGGACTTTAAAGGAATTGAGCATAGTGTTAAAAAAATTGGCGACGATTTAGAAAAGGAATTAAAACGACGCGAATTAAAAATCTTGGATCTTGACAGCAAGCCAAAAAAGAAAGGCAAACTTACTTTGTCAATGATTGGTCCAACTCAAATCATTATTGCCTTAAATGTTTTAGTTTTTATCATTGCGGCATTTTTAAAACAAGACTTTGGAGACTCATTAACAGCAATTGTTTTAGGTGGAATGTATAAAAATCTAGTATATGGAGCCAATGAATGGTGGCGTATTATTAGTTCTGGCTTTTTACATGTTGATGTTTTCCATATTATGATGAATATGGTTGTCTTATTTCAAGCAGGGGCCATTGTTGAAAAAGTTTATGGCAAAAGAAACATGGTTATCATTTATATGACAGCGATAATTACTTCATCACTTTTAGCCCTCGTAATGATGGATGGGGGCACAATCTCACTTGGAGCAAGTGGCGGTGTCTTTGGTTTAATGGGCGCGATTATTGTTTACTTGTTTTCGGCTAACTTACATAAGGTTCCGAAAATTAGAAGTCAAATTATAAGTACTTTATTTGCAAATTTATTAATTAGTTTAATACCAGGAATTAGTTTTTGGGGACACTTAGGTGGCTTTATTGGCGGAGTTTTAATTTCAGTTGCGCTCTCTAATGCTAAGTCATTAAAACTTGCGAAAATTCATGCCTATATTTCAACAGCAATGGTTGTTGTACTGTTGTTTGGCTATGCGCTTTTTATGGATGACAATGTTTATAATATTAGACCGCAAGTTGATAAACTTTCAATTCAAGCTTACCGTGAAATTGGTCTAGATAAGCATGCTAACAAGCTTGAAGTCAAGTTAAAAACTTATTATAAAAGTATAGGAGAAAAATATGAGTAAAAAACGCTTAGATGTTTTATCATGGGATGAATATTTTATGAGTGTGGCCCACTTATCAGCTTTAAGATCTAAAGATCCTAATACCCAAGTTGGAGCCTGTATTGTAAATGAAGATAATATTATCTTAGGAATTGGCTACAATGGCCTTCCTAAAGGCTGTAGTGATGATGAATTTCCATGGGGCAATGTAGGGGATACTTTAGATACTAAGTATGCCTTTGTCGTGCATGCTGAATTAAATGCTATTTTAAATTCACACGCAAGTTTAAAAGGAGCGAGTATTTATGTTTCTTTATTTCCATGTAATGAATGTGCAAAAGCGATTATTCAAAGTGGGATTACTTTAATTGTTTATGAAGATGATAAATACGCAGACACAGATGCAGTAAAAGCTAGCAAAAGAATGCTAGCGGCAGCTGGTGTAGCGATTAGACAAGTAGAAAAACGCTTACTGGTTAAGGTTGAAGAAGTTATTTAATCATCCTTATTTAATTCTCTTAGTGTTAACAAAGTGGACTTTAGCAACTTGGCTTAGTTCACTTTTTCCATATTTATCGACAAACTTTTGTGCTGATACATCGACTAAATTGCCGGCTCCACTTAAAAAGCTAAAGTTATAGTGCTTTGACATTTGTTTTAAGGCACTAACAAAGGCAAAACGGGCAATTATTGAACCAACGGCGACGGATAAATATTTAGACTCAGCTTTTGTTTCAAAAATTAAATCTCTAAAGACCACTTTTTCATCAACTAGGTATTTAAAATAAGTTGTTTTTGGAGTAAATTGATCAATAACAGTTAATTTAGGTAATTTTTTAACTTGTTTTTCTAAATTTATAAAGGCTTGATTGTGCAAAATAGCCTTCATTTTGTTTTGGTTTGTAGTTTTTTGGACCTTATTGTAAGTATGATTATCTAAAACTAGTAAACTATGGATAACATTATCTCTTAAAAACTGTCCAATTTCCATGATGTACTGATCATTAACTGCCTTTGAGTCGGTTAAATTTAAGTGTTTAATTTTATCATAAGATGCTTTATCAATATAAGCTGCACAAACACAAATTGGTCCAAAATAAGAACCATTACCTGTTTCATCAGATCCAGCTTGGGGTAAAATAATCTCTTTTTCAAAAGGCTTGGCAAAAGCCAATGCTTTTTCACCTTGAAAAACAACCTTATTACTATTGTAAACGACAATATTTAAGCCAACATCTCTAACTGCATACTTTGCATAGGCTGGCGGAGTGACTTCTGGCAAATTTTTTGTGTTTTCTTTTAATGTTTCGACTTCCATATTACTTAATTCAATTGATAATATACTCATTGTGACACCTCTAAGATATTTTAACATAGTTTATTGAGAGCGGGAGTATTTGTTGCAAAAAGGTGTGTTTTTGCGTATTATAATAAAGTAGGTGATAAGATGGAACTACCAGAAAATATTAGTTTATTTATAAATATAGGGTTAGTCGTAATCCTAATCTTTTTAGTGTACAAAGGTTATAAAAAAGGTTTTATTAGCCAGATTATCGGCATTTTTAGCTTACTGCTTGCCAGTATCGTCGCTTGGATTTTATATCTTCCATTTGGAAAACTATTTAAGCTTTTACCAAAAAATCTTGTCCCTTTTCAAAGTACAAGTTTGCATGAATTCTTTTATATAAAAATTAACTCGATGTTGTGGTTTTTAATCATATTTTTAATAACCTTAATTATTATAAAATTTATAACCAAGGTCTTAGACGTAATTAGTAAAACCCCAGGTATTAATATTATAAATAGATTTCTCGGAGTTGTTTTTAGCTTAGTTTATTTTGTGCTTATAGCTTGGCTAATAATCTTTGGGCTTTCAACCCCACTTTTTAAAAATGGCGGCCAAGCGATTGATAATTCACTATTAAAATATAATCAACCAGTTATTGAGGTAGTTGATGAGTTAATGATTAATAATCCAATTAAGCAATTACAGTCTTTACAACAAATTATTAAGACACCAAAACAAGCTAGTACTAGTGATATTGAAAATATGCATAAATGGTTACTGAAAAACAAGGTTAGCTTTAATGATGTTACCGAATTTTTTAAGGAGATAAAGAGTGAATAATATATATAAAAGTTTAGAGTTTACTGAAATAATTAATCAAATTGAAGCACTTTGTGCCTTTTCACTTGGAAAAGCTGAAATTTCAAAACTTAGTCCATCAAGAAATAGCCTTTTAGTTAAAAGGTCTTTAAACTTAACTAAAGAAGCGATGGACATGTTAAATTTTGCCCAAGAGTACAGTTTAGGGGGCGCCCGTGATGTTAGCAATTTATTAAACCGTGTTGAAAAGGACATCATAGTAACTGGATTGGACTTACTTTATATTAGTGAAATTAATAATGTGGTAAAATCAGTTATTAGCAGTGTAAAAAACACAGAAGTTAAGGCTGATAATATTAAAGATTTAATTACAACCTTTAGTGTTTTAGATGAGCTTTCAAAACAAATTACGGCTTCAATTAGTCCTTATGGTGAAGTTTTAGATAGTGCTTCAAGTAAACTTCGGGATTTAAGAAAAGAAGCAAACAATTTAACCGCAAACTTTGAGAAAACCGTTAATAGTTTTATAAATAAAAATAAAACAATGTTGGCCGATAGTATTTCAAATGAAAGAAATGGTCGCGTTGTGATCCTTTTAAATAGTACTTATAAAAACACTGTCAAAGGTGTAGTTCATGGTGAGAGTAAAAGTGGTCAGTCGGTTTACTTTGAACCAGAAGCCTTTATCCATTTAAATAATAACCGCCAGTCGGTTTTAAATATGATTGATGATGAGATTTTAAAGATTCTATTTAATTTAAGTCAACTAGTAAAAGCTGAAAGTGATCAAATAAAAACAAATTTAAACACCTTAGGTAAACTTGATGCGATTATGGCAATAGCTAAATGGGGCTATGCAAGACAAGCTATTATTGCCGATATTTCAAATGACCACTCAGTTTATTTAAAAAATGCTGCCCATCCTTTAATTGATGAAAAGGAAGTTGTTAAAAATACTTATACAATCAATGATGGTTCAATGTTAATTGTCAGTGGTCCCAATACGGGTGGAAAAACTGTCACTTTAAAAACAATTGGTTTAAGTATTTTAATGACTCTTTGTGGAATTCCAATAATTGCTGAAAAGGCTCGGGTTCCAATAGTTGATAATATCTTTATCGACCTTGGTGATCAACAGTCAGTTGTATCATCCTTGTCAACCTTTTCATCGCATTTAACCCAACTTGCTCATATTGTTAATAATGTTACTGATAACTCTTTAGTACTCTTAGATGAGCTTGGAGGTGGGACTGACCCTAAGGAAGGGGAAGCTTTAGCGATTGCTATTTTAGAATACTTAAAAACTAAAAAAGCGATTACGCTAGTTACTACTCACTTATCAGGATTAAAAAAATATGCCCAAAATGATCCTGACACAATTTTAGCCAGTGTTGAATTTGACAGTGAAACCCTAACGCCAACTTACCGTTTTATTGAAGGCTTAGCTGGACAGTCTAATGCCTTAGAAATTGCGGCCAAGTTTAACTTTCCTAAAACGATTATGGAAAGGGCAACAATTTTAAAAGATACAATGTTGACTGATGAAGAAAAATTAATGGCAAATTTGACAATCAAAGAACGCCAACTTTTAAATAAAGAAGAACAACTTGAAGCAGAACAAGCCAAACTTTTAGAAAAACAAAGTGAATTAGAAGCAAGATTAGAAAATGAAGCAGTGCTTGGATCAGAAATTTTAAATAAAGCCCAAGAAAAAGCCGCTAAATATGTTAAAGAGACTCAACTTAAGATGGATAGACTTTATACTGAGATTCAAGAAGTTCACCGTTTTTCAAAATTACATGAAGCAATTGATATCAAAAAACAAGTTGATGATCATGCGGCTAATTTTGAAGTTAAAAAACCGATAACAAGAAAATTTAAAGTAAATGACTCAGTTCGTGTTGATGGCTTTCACCATATTGGCGAAATTATTGAAATCAACAATAAAAATGTATCCGTAATTTTAAATGGAATCATTGTTAAAACTAAATTAAATAAGTTGACTTATGTTGCTAAACAAGAAATAACAAAGCCTAAAAAAGCGTATAAAATTAAGGTTTCATCTAAAAAAGCTATGGAAATAAACTTAATAGGTCAAACTGTTTACCAGGCCCTACCTGAAGTTGAAAAATTTATTGATAATGCAATTGTTAATAATTTACCCTCAGTTAGAATTGTCCATGGCATGGGCACAGGTAAATTAAGAAGTGAAATTCATAAGCATTTACGTAAAATGAACCATGTCGAAAGTTTTGAATATGCAAGCCAATCACAAGGAGGCTCAGGAGCTACAATTGTTAAGTTAAAGTAATGTTTCTTTTAAAACTTAATCAAAAGTACAATTATGAAAAATAATATAAAAATAAAAATCACAAACCTACCTGATCAACCAGGTTGTTATCTAATGAAGGATAAGGATGGTTTGATTATATATGTTGGTAAGGCAATCAATTTAAAGAGCAGAGTTAGCTCTTATTTTACTGGTGCCCACGATTATAAGGTAACTAAGATGGTATCTTTAATTGCTGACTTTGATTATATAGTTACAAGTTCAGAAAAAGAAGCTTTAATTTTAGAGTTGAATTTAATCAAAAAACACCAACCACGATTTAACGTTATTTTTATGGATGATAAGGTTTATCCTTATATAAAAATAACTGATGAAGAGTGGCCAAGATTAGTTATCTCAAGAAATCGTGAAAAAGATAAAAATGCGAAAATCTTTGGACCATATCCTGATAGTAGTGCTGCGCGTAAAATGATTAATCTATTAGGCCGACTTTATCCAATTAGAAAATGTAATGTAATGCCAAAAAAGGCTTGTCTTTATTATCATTTAGGACAGTGTCTTGGGATGTGCGAGTTTGAAGTTGATAAACAAGTTTACCAAGACATGTTAAATGATGTTGAAAAGATCTTAAAAGGGGACACAAAGAAACTTTTAAAAGCCAATATCGACAAACAAAAAAAATATATTGAAGAAATGAAATTTGAACTCGCAGCCGATGTGCAAAAAATAATAAATGCCATTAATCATATTTCTGATTCACAACAAGTTCAGACCAACAATCCAGAGCACAATTTTGATGTGTTTAATTACTATGTTTTTAATGGCTATATTTCCATTGTTTTAATTCAAATCAGAAATGGTAAAGTAATTAATCAAAAGAAACACTTTTCAGCTTTATATCAAAAGCCCCAAGATGCCTTAGTTACTTACATAAACCAATACTACAGTCTGATTCCCCTTGTTAAAGAGATTATTGTCCCATTTAAGAGTGAAACGGACTTATATACTGATAATATTAAAGATTTAATTTTTAAGCCCCAACGTGGTGGTAAGGTAAGATATATCGAAATGAGTGAAAATAATGCTAAACATCATTTAGAAGACCAATTTTCTTTAATAAATACTTTACCAGAAAAAATTAGTTTAGCTACAAAGCAATTAGATGAATTATTAGACAAAACGATCTTTTCAATAGAAATGTTTGACATTTCACACATTTCAGGCACTAATACAGTAGCCGGCATGGTTTACTTTAATGAAGGTCTTCCAGATAAAAAGGAATACCGAATTTTTCGACTTGATGACCACAATTCCGACACTAAGTCGATGCAAGAAGTTATTTATCGTCGTTATTTTAGACTATTAAAAGAAAAACAGCCTTTTCCTGACTTAATAATTGTCGATGGTGGGATTGCGCAAGTTAATGTTGCCAAGGAGGTTATAACTTCTTTAGGGTTAGACTTAGAAGTAGTTGGCCTAGTTAAAGATCAATTTCATAATACCCGTGCAATTGTAACTTTTAATAACATTGAGTTAGAAGTAGACAAAGAAAGCGAACTATTTTTCTTTTTAAGTAGAATGCAAGATGAAGTTCACCGCTTTGCGATTAATTATCATAAAAAGCTTAGAAGTAAAAGTCAGACTAGATCAATTCTTGACGATATTGATGGGATTGGTGAGGCGAGAAAACAAGCCTTACTAGCAAAGTTTAAAACGATTAATGCTATAAAAAAGGCGACAATTAATGACTTGTTTGAAGTAGTTCCACTCAGGATTGCACAAAACATTATAGATTTTTTTGAAGATTGATTATGATATAATAAACATTACAAAGGAGTTGGATTATGCAAAGATTAGGCGTTTTTGATTCAGGCATTGGCGGATTCAATGTTGTGAGTGAATTGAGAAAATATACAAACCTTGATATCGTATTTTTAGCGGACCATAAAAATTTACCTTATGGAAATAAATCGGAAGAATTATTAAAGGCGATTTTAATAACTAATATGCAATGGTTTTTAGATAAAGATATCAAAGATGTTTTAATTGCGTGCAATACAGCTTCAACCTACATTGATTTTTTAAGAGAAAAATTTCCTGACATAAATATTTATAGTATTATTGAAATTACTGCCAATCAGTTTACTGAAGCAAAAAAATTATTAATTTTTGGAACTGATCGGACAGTTTCATCAAAAATATATAATCGCCATTTAAAAAAGGCTGCAAATTATAAGGCTTTAAGCGATTTAGCAGGTTTAGTTGAATATAATGATAAAAATATTATAAAAGAATACTTAGTCCGTGAATTAAGTTCTGTAGATTTAGATCAAGATTTTTTACTTGCCTGTACCCATTATTCCATTGTTAAAGAAATATTTGAAGAAATATTACAAAAAGAAGTTTATGACTCACTTGCTCCAACTATCGAATTCTTTAAAGATTTTACCGGAGATAAAAAATTAACTGTTTATACGAGTGCTAATATAAAAGTTTTAAAAACTCAACTTTTAGAAATATTTAATTATGATTTAGACGTTTTTCCAAAGGATGATGAATTTAAAATAGTGGTAGTTTCTGATAATCATGGCCGACACCGACCAATCACAAAAGTCTTGTCCGATAACAAAGATGCCGCAGCTTTTATCCACTGTGGTGATGTTGAACTTGACCCACAACTAGTATCCGATTTTTATGTTGTAAATGGAAACAATGACTTTTACTATACTTATCCAGATAATTTAATCGTCCAAGTTGGTAGATTAAAATTATATATTACCCATGGTGATGAGCATCCACGCCATAATCGCCGAAAAAAGATATATAAAGATGGGGCTTTATTAAATGCCGATATAATTTGCTATGGTCATGAACATATATACCAAGAAACAGTAATTAATGATACCTTACTCATTAATCCAGGCTCACTTTTCTATAATCGTGATCAGACGCCAAATTCTTATGCTATCATTAGTGTAAATAAAACAGGCTATACCGTAAAGCGCGTAAATATTGAGGGGGACATTTTATGAGTTATATCGAGGTAAAAGATATTCAAAAAATATATCAAATGGGAACTGTTGAAATCAAGGCAGTTGCTGGAATTAGTTTTACAATTGAACAAGGTGAGTTCATTGTAATCTTAGGACCATCAGGAGCCGGCAAAACAACAGTTATGAATATAATCGGAGGAATGGATCTTCCAACATCAGGTAGTGTTAAAATTGATGGCAAGGAAATTACTTCTAAGTCTGACAAAGAGTTAACTAAGTATCGCCGTGATGATGTAGGCTTTATTTTTCAATCCTACAACCTAATTCCAAATTTAACAGCTTTAGAAAATGTTGAATTAGCAACCCACATTAATACTGATGCCAAAGACTCCCTAGAAACCTTAGCTATGGTTGGCGTAGCTGACCGGGCTGGAAACTTTCCCGCTCAACTTAGTGGGGGTGAGCAACAAAGAGTAGCGATTGCCAGAGCAATTGCTAAAAACCCTAAACTATTACTTTGTGATGAACCAACCGGAGCGCTTGATACTGAGACTGGTACGCAAGTTTTAAAAGTCTTACGTGATAGTTCAGATATTCAAGGAATGACAGTTATCGTTATTACCCATAATGCGGCTTTAACCGCAATTGCTGATCGGGTGATTGTAATTAGAGATGGTTTAGTTGAATCTGATGAAAAGAATAAAAATATAATAGATGTGGAAGATATTGAATGGTAAAAGATATCCTAAGAGAACTAAAAGCGCGTAAACTGCAATTTTTTGCAATCTTACTTATTACAACACTTGGTGTTGGCTTTTTCATTGGGATAAGAGTAACCGGCCATGATATGCGTTTAACCGCTGACGCTTATATGGAAGACGCAAATGTATTAGATATAAAAGTAATGCACTCACTTGGAGTTGATAGTGAGATGAAAGACGAACTTGATGAAATCTTAGAACAAAAAGGCTATCGACTACGTTCAACACCGCTATATGCCGAATCAAATAAATTTGATAACGTTATCTCTGTTTATGAATTTAATGAAGCAACAAAAGATGACTTAACAATCTTACAAGGCCGACTTCCAGTTAATAAAAATGAAGTGTTTATTGATTCAATGCTCTTTGAAGTTCACGATATTAAACTCTTTGACGAAATAAAATTAAAGAAAAATGATATTTTTAATGAAGCAAGTCTTGAAGTAGTCGGTATTGGTCAATCGAGTTTGTTTATGAACAAAAGTCGTGGCTATACTAGTTTGGGATCAGGTGATATAAGTGGCTTTGTATATGGGGTTGGCTTAGATAGTAAATTAGAAGAATCAACCGAAATTAGATATAAGTTTGAAGCTGACACTGATGTAAAACGCAAAATAAAACTTTTAGAATCAAAGGCAGAAGAAATATCACAAGCTAGATTTGATCGAGCGGTAGCACCAGAATTAGTTAAATTAGATGAAGCAGAAATAGAACTTGAACAAGCTAAAATTGATGGTGAAAAAGAAATTGCCCTCCAACAAGCTAAAATTGATGAAGGTAGGGCAGAATTGGCAGGTGCAAAAAGACAATTAGAAGCTGGGATGAATCAACTAACTTTTGGTTTTACATTAAGTACAACTGACACCTTAGGACAAAGACTTGATTTATTACAACAAAACTATGCTGCGGCTAAAAGATTAGCGGAAGCTTCAATTGATTCTTTAAGAATTCAAATAGACGCTATTGAAGATACTGAAGTTGGAAAATTAGTTAAAGTTGAACTAGGTAAACAACTTGATACTCAAATTCAAGAATTAGACGCAATGACTTCACAGTTTGCGGATGGTTTTGCAGAACTTGAAAAGGGTGTTGCTCAATATGAACAAGGGGTTAGAGAATTAGAAGCTGGCCAGCGCGAATTAGATGAAGGTAAAAAAACATTAAATAATGAAATTGCTACAAATCGTAAAAAGATTGCCGATGCTAGAGAAAAGATTGCAACAACTTCTACCGGTGACCTATATGTGTTTGACCGTAAAGATTCAATCATTGGCTATAAAGAGTTTTATGATGACAGTGAAAGAATTGAAGCTGTTGGAGCTGTCTTTCCTTTAATATTTTTTGGGGTAGCTGTTTTAGTAACTTTAAGTACAATTACAAGAATGGTTGAAGAATCAAGAATGCAACTTGGTGTTTATAAGGCGCTTGGTTATACTTGGTTTCAAGCATCATTAAAATATGTTGGTTTTGCAGCCATGGCATGGGGAATAGGAACCTTTTTAGGTTTGATTATTGGCTTTTATCTTTTGCCAAATCTAATTTACAATACCTATCGGATTTTATATGAAACACCACCACTTGTATCAAGAGTAGTTCTTAAATACCTATGGATTCCCGTTTTAGTAAGTTTTTTATCAAGTGTTGGCGTTGCTTTCTATAAATCAATTATGGTAAGCCGTGAACGTGGCGCACAGTTATTACGACCAGCAATGCCTCAGAGTGGTCAAAGAATCTTTTTAGAAAGAATAACACCACTTTGGAATCGCCTAGGCTTTTTATACAAGGTTAGTTTTAGAAATCTCTTTAGAAATAAGACACGGTTTTTAATGACAGTGATTGGGATTGGTGGCTGTGCTGGCTTATTAATTACTGGTTTTGGTTTAGACCATTCAGTAAATTCAATGATTGACTTACAGTTTAACGAAATTATGAACTATGATGGAATTATTGTTTATGAACCAGAGGCAAAGATTGATAATACTTTATTTGATGATTACACTAATGTTTTTTCAAGCAATATTACTGTCAATGAAAATGACGTAACGATGTATGTTGCCGAAGATTTTACAAAGTTTCCTGAATTCTTTAAATTTAGAAATAGTAAGACGAAAAATGAAATTGAAGTTTATGATGACACAGTTGTACTCTCAGAAAAATTAGCTTTGATTAATGATCTAAAGATTGGTGATAGCTTTAAGTTTAAAGTTGATGGGATAAGCTATGAGAGTGAAGTTGGCGCTATTATTGAAAACTATGCCAACCACTATTTATTTATGAGTCAACAAGCCTATGAAGAAATAAGTCTCAGTGAAGTTGAAATGAATATGCGGATGTTTAAAAAAGCAGATATACCAGAAAACTTTGCGGAAACTATTCTTAAAGAAGAAAAGATTTTAAATGTCACACTGGCATCTGGAATCTTAGATATTTTTCAAGAACAAATGGGCAACTTTAGTGTAATTATTTATGTTGTAGTAATTGCGGCATTTTTGCTGGAATTAATTGTTTTATCAAATCTAATTACAATGAATATAAGTGAACGTAAAAAAGAGTTAGCGACATTAAAGGTACTAGGTTTTTATCCAATGGAATTAGCTAAGTATATTTTAAGAGAAAACATAACCCTCACTTTAATTGCCTTAATTTTAGGTGGAGTATTTGGAGTGTTTCTTCACAAGTTTGTGATAATTACGGCTGAATTAGATATGATTATGTTTAACCGTCAATTAAACTTGTTTAGTGTTGTGATTTCACTTGTCTTAACCTTTGTAATATCAGTTTTAATCAACTTTATAATGAGTAGAAAAGCAAATGATGTTGACATGAGTGAAGCTTTAAAAACATTTGATGCTTAACAGGAGGATATTTAATGTTAGTAGAAGTATTAAAAGATAATTATGTAATAGTTTTAGCAGAAGATAATCGAGATGTTCAATGGTTAAATAAAGCCGGATATACAAAACTGGGTGAAGACTATTACCAAGAAACCTTTAATAATTTAGAAGAGTTAATTTTAGAAGTAAATTATCTTTTAGATAATAACGCAACCTTTGATGATCGCAATGATGAAGAAGCACCATTTAAGTTTTTAAGTGAGCTTAAAGCAGAAGGGCTAGTAAAGTAAAAACTTTTAAGCTGTGACAGTAAACATTAAATTAAGGGGCGTACTGATGAGATGAAAAAAAGAATTTTAACACAATTATTGATTGCAATAATCGTTGGACTGTTTTCAACCTGGTTTTTAAATAAAAAAAATGAATTTCCAATTAAAGAAATCCCAAAAATTCAAATCAACCAAAATGCTAAAACATTTGATTTAGAAGTAATTCAAGTCCATTTAAAAAAGGATATTAATGAAGTAGTCATTCATGATGTTTCGGATAAAGATAAGGAGTTAAATACTTTTCTTGAAAATAAAAATTCTATTTTAAATATAGAAGCTGGTAATAAGGTTACTTTTGTTTTAAGTGAAAATCAAAATTTATCTCAATTCCATGTTAGAAAAGTTTTAATAGACAAGCTTGAATATACTGATTTAGAGAAAAGGGAAAGAATTAATGTAGCAAAATCAAACTATGTTGATTTTGATCAAGAGTTTGTAATCGAAAAGGACTATGTTTATCTAATTGAATACAAGGATAATAATGTACCCAAAGGTTATGAGTCAGTTATTTTCTACTTTGTCTTTTTAGTTGAGTAAATATTAAAACAAAGATATTATAAAAGCCAGTTTAATAAAACTGGCTATATTTTATTTACTGGCGTCCGCGGCAGGAGTTGAACCTGCGACCTATCGCTTAGGAGGC